>Ga0213833_1001173_pt1 | contig 19762 bp, 13 predicted proteins | sample SWATP21_FD_160575 | JGI IMG/M metagenome (GOLD analysis project Ga0213833, IMG submission 160575) | Coastal seawater microbial communities from Marineland, Florida, United States - SWA TP2 #1 | ecosystem: Environmental > Aquatic > Marine > Coastal | place: USA: Florida | collected 2016-08-14
GTGGATTGATCGACATCCAGACCGGAACGAGCTCTGGACAGACATCAGGTACCATCTTGATGGCTACTGGATTGGGATCACACTCCAGTGGTGACATCACCATCCGTTCCGCCAACTCTCCCAAGGGCGTCACTGGATCGCTGGCATTCTCGTCTGGCACCACAACGAGTGGCGCTAGTGGAGCGTTGAATTTTGGCACTGGCACAGCAACGAGTGGTAATGGAGGTGGTATTAGCATTGTGGTCGGCTCAGGTGATACTGGTGCGGGTGGCGACGTTACTATTACTGCTGGAGTTTCTTCAGCTGCAAGCCAAAAGGGTGGTGATTTGACTTTCACTGCGGGTGAAGGGTCTTCTGCTACGAATGGCAACGGCGGTGATGTGACAATTGCTGGTGGTGCTGGTGCTCAGCAAACGGGCGGTGATGTGACTATCCGATCCGGTGCTGGCACGGACAAGACTTCTGGTGATATCATTATTTATACGCCTACTGGTGGAGCTAATGGTCAATCAGGGAAGCTGGTGTTCAGCAGTGGCCATGCAGGCGATGGTACCGCTGGTGAGATTGTTCTGTCGACGGGCAAGGGTGCTACAGGCCAGGGCGGTGACATCAGTCTGTTGGTTGGTGACACGGACACTCTCGAGGGCAGTGATGTTATTGTCACTGCTGGCAAGACGAACGCCAATAGCCAAGCCGGTGGTGCAGTGGTCATGACGGGTGGTGCTAGCACAAGTGCCACTGCTAGTGAGGGCGGTGCCATCAGTCTCATTGGTGGCGGCGGTACCTCTGCAACTGGCGGTGCTATTTGGCTCCTGACTGGAAAGGGCACTGGCAGTTCCTCTGGTCACCTGACTCTCACCACTGCGGCGGGCGGCTCAACTGGCATGTCTGGGAACATTGGGCTCACCACGGGTGATGCAGGCAACGGCGGCACTGGTGGAATCACGCTCGAGACCGGTGCAGCCACGTCAGGGAATGGTGGGGACATTGTGTTGTCTGTTGGCACAGGAAATGCTGCCCCTGGTGGTGCCATTTCCCTCGTCGCTGGCACGCTGATCACCAACGCTGGCGCCGGTGGCGAAGTGCAGATTTTGTCCGGTGCAGGAACGACCGGTAGTGGCGCTGTCACGATCTTCTCGTCCAATTCGGCCACATCGGGTGACATGGTGTTCTCGTCTGGCACGGGCTCCGGCGGTGTGAGTGGGGATGTTACCGTTGCTTCTGGTACGGGTACCGGCGCCGCATCTGGCAACGTTCTCGTCCAAGCTGGCTCCTCCAATGTCGCGTCTGGTACAGCGACCGTCCGAGGCGGCGCCAGCACTGGAGCAGGGGGTGGCGAGGTCCTGGTAGAGTCTGGCGCAGGTGCAGCCTCAAATCCGTCAGGCGATGCAACGGTGCGTTCGGCCAACTCCGCTGCATCGGGCACGAGCGGTGACTTGCTGCTGGAAACCGGCACCGCAGTGTCCACGAGTGGTACCGTCAGCTTGCTGGTCGGCAAATCCACTGGTGCCGCGACTGGCAACATGGTTCTCAGCATTGGTGATTCGGCAACAGGTCACGCCGGAGACGTCCGTGTCACTGCGGGCAAGACCAGTGCCTCCGGAATTGGAGGCGCCGTCAGCATTTTGGCTGGCGAAGGCGTCACGGGCGGTGAAGTGGTCATCTCCGGCGGTGTTGGTGCCACTTCCACCGGCGGTGCGATTGCCATCTCCAGTGGCGTGGGTACCCTCTCCAGCAGTGGTGATGTGGTGATCGAATCGGCTGCGGTGAAGCGATGGAGTGGTTCGCTTGTGTTCAGCTCCGGTAGCGCAAGTTCCGGATCCACAGGGTCCGTGCGTGTGGCGTCGGGAGCTGCCACAAGTGGCACGGCCGGCATGGTCACTGTGCAAACAGGTTCCTCAAATGCAGGCCAGCCATTGCAGTTGGTTGCTGGTCAAGGCACTGCCTCCACTGGTGGCATCGTGTCGTTGATCGGTGGTCAAGGTGCAACTGTAGGCGGTGCCGTCAGCATCCTTGGTGGTGTTGGTGGTAGCGGCGTAGGTGGCTTGGTGATGATCGAGAGCGGTAACGGTGGGTCCACTGGATCGGGCGATGTGACAGTGGCATCAGCGGGTTCAACCAGTGCGGCGTCGGGTGCCGTAACGATAGAAAGTGGTGACAACTCAGCAGGCAACACTGGAGCCGTCACCATCAGTGCCGGAACAGCGACCTCTGGAACACCCGGAGATCTCTCCGTCATTGGTGGTGGTACAAACAGCGGAACTGGTGGCTTGCTGGCTCTGACAGCAGGTGCAACCAGCTCTGGCACGGGTGGCTCTGTCAGCCTGACTGGCGGTGCTGGCACTGGACCAGGCGGCTCTGTGTACATCAGTGGTGGTGTTGCGACGACTGGTACAGGCGGTGATATCAAGGTGATATCTGGGGACACCACCAGTGGACCCAGTGGTGCCGTAGAGGTGCTGACTGCAAGCATCAGCGACGCAGGCGACTCGACCGGAAACATGGTGTACAGCACCGGTAACAACGCTGGTGCAGGGTCATCAGGGTCCGTGACCATTGGCACCGGTACTACAGGTGGTGCGGGTGCTTCAGGCTCTATTGCCATGAGCGTTGGCACCACGGCGTCTGGCAACGGCTCCCCCATCACCCTCACAGCGGGCCAGACCTCAGCTTCCGGTACGGGTGGCGCGCTTACTGCCACCGCTGGTGCCGGGATTACCGGTGGTGCGGCGAAGCTGGCGGGTGGTGTGGGTACAACGAGCGCAGGCGGTGCCGTGTCAATCACCAGCGGCGCCGGCACAGGAAGTGGTGCGGTTGTTGTCTCGTCAGGTACTAGCTCCACGTCAGCCTCCACCGGGGCCATGACGTTCAGCAGTGCTGCCAACACGGGTAACACAGGTGCGGTTACCGTCAAGAGCGGTGACGCAAGCTTCGGAACTGCCGGTGCTGTCACCATTGGCGCTGGGTCCAGCACCACTGCGACTGGTGCGGCCTTGACCATGACAGCAGGTTCGACGACCTCGACCACGGGCGGAGCGGTGTCGATCGCTGGTGGTTCCGGCACCACGGGTGGTGCTGTGCACATCAAGCCTGGTGCTGGTGGCACGGCATCCACTACCATCTACAGCAGCGAGGGCTCTCCCACCGCTTTATTTGCGCTTTCCCACTCCTCCCTCACCGTAACAGGTGTGGCCACGATGTCGTACACCTTCACTTCTACCGCCTCTCTGACTGCGGATGGCATCACGTTCACGTCCAACGGTGGCGGCAACGCAGTCTTTACGACGACCAACGCCGCCAATTCGGTCACAGGAACCATGGACATCACCACGGGCGACGCAGGGACATCTACAAGCGGTGCCTTGACGATCGCGACAGGCGACGGTGCCACTTCAGGGGATCTTACCATCGGTGTGGGAACTGGTTCGAGCACGCAGGGTGATCTCGTGATCCAGCGTGCAGGTGCGACGTGGCTCCTCTTCGACAACAATGGTATCACGTTTGATGGAAATGGAGCGAGCAATGAGATGAACTGGGACAACTCGAATGACAAGCTCACCATCAACGGTGTGGACGGCACCACATCACTGGACGTTGTGGATGGAAACGTCAACGTGGCTGATACTGTGACAAGTAACGCTCTGAGTACAGCGAGCATCACAGTGACTTCTTCCGTCACCATGAACAACCTGATCGCGGCTGACGACATCGCAACAAGTGGAGTCACAACCACCGAGATCCTTGATGGGACCATTGTTGCAGGCGACATCGCTACCAGCGCTGTGACCAGTGCCAAAATCCTGGACTCAACAATTACGACGAGTGACATTGCGGCCGACACGATCCTTGCCGCGGATATCGCGACGGGTGCCGTAACTACGACTGAGATTTTGGACTCCACCATCACGACGAGTGACATTGCGGCCGACACGATCCTTGCCGCGGATATTGCAGCTGGCGCCGTGGGTACCAGTGAGATCGCTGATGGCACGGTGACCGGAACAGACATCGCCTTGAACACGATTACTGCTGCAAACATTGCAACGAGTGGTGTTGCGACTGCGGAGATTCTGGATGGCACGATTCTGACGGCTGACATCGCAGACGATGCGGTAACCTCGGCCAAGATCAATGATCTTACCATCATCGCTGGCAACATCGCCACAGGCGCAATTACCAGTGCCAAAATCCTGGACTCCACCATCACGACGAGTGACATTGCATCCAACACGATCACTGCTGCCGACATAGCAGCTGGTGCAGTGGGCACAAGCGAGATTGCAGATGGCACGGTAACTGGCACCGACATCGCCTCAAACACGATCACTGCCGCCGATATCGCCACGGGTGGAGTGGCGAGTGCTGAGATCTTGGATGACAGCGTCAGTGGCGTGGATATCAACTGGTACTCAGGATCCTACCCCGTCAATGGCCAAGCAGTGCTTTACCACTTGTCCACGGACACCTTCTACACGGCAGCCAACCGCCGCCTTTTGGAGGGAGAGGACGTTTCCCCGGTGTTCGCCCAAAAGGGTTGCTTCCCTGGAGAGTTCCACTTCCTCCTTCACGATGACGAGCCGTGGTTCTGTCAAGACGGTAAGCTTCGTCAGGTAGTGCTCACAGATGTACAGGAGGGTATCCATCGCAGGTTGCGGGTGGTTCCTCTGGACCCGATTCCCGGTGACGACGAGCTTCCCCCGGAGGACGAGGTTACAAGCGAATGAGTTGCTCTGTAGAAGTAGATTATATTTAGCAGACAAAGTGGAGATATTGTGTAGACAAGGTGGTGTAAGCCTGTGTTCTATGCATAACAGAGCAGCGTGTTGATTTTGTTTCCAAGGACATCCCTTTCTGGTGCATGTGCAGTAGTGGTTCCATGCACACTGGTGCAACATACACACCAGAGCAAAGGCAAGACTACCACAAAGGGTGACACCATGATGCGGACGATAGCATGTTCAGGACCAAGGAAACACCCGCTACCAACATACCCCCTTTGCATACGGTAGAACCTGAATGGCGGCGACCAGCCTCTCTTTGGGGAACGTACTCTTGAGTTTCTTTGTCGTGGGAAAAGTGGTGCGGTTGCGGACCAGGCCAACGTACACCCCTCCCCCACTGGTGAGTATTCACCGCGCATGCTGCTTCGTGTTTCTTCAACACACGACGTACAACGGCTTTATTCCCTGTCGATATGAGTATGCATCGCAAGTTGAAGTCGCCGCGTGCACGTTGCTTGAATGAGCACTTCCGCCCCTACACTGTACTGCACCTGCGTGGGCTCTTCACAAGGCACTCATTCGAGCAGTGTGTCATTTGGTTGTTCATGTGGCTCTGTGAAGTGTTTAAAAAATTGTGCACATGGCATTCTCCTCGGACTTCAGTTGCCGTGGCAACCCTAATTCTGCTAAACGTGATGGTAGACTGCAACGCACTCCGAGCATGAAGACACTTCACGGTGTGGTGGATCAGTGGTGGTGACAATGTGATGGCCTGGTTGATTGGTGCCAAGTTGACGCTGCAGTAGCCGCGCTGGAGCCGTTTGTAATGGGTTTTGCCTCCCTCCGCCCTGAAAAGTCTCCCGCGCCTTTGAGTGCTTGGAGTGTGTCGGCCAAGATTGGCCCCGTTTGGGTTGGTTTTTGCTTGGCATGTTATTGTTCAATGGGAGCGTTCCCGGAACTGTCTAGTCCGTAGCGTTCGTACCGCAACGCCACGTGCTTGTGCATGCAGTAGAGGGCTCACCTCCCTTTTTCACCTGTACACCTCAAGACTACACTGTACTTGTTTCAGTTGGACCGTTCAATTCTCTCTGAAGGATGCGCGAAAGTCCCGCTAGCATGACGTGTAGCGTGAGGCGTTGTCACCACTCGTTTCCCCTCAGACCACTCGTTTCCCCTCAAAGTTCGTTTATCGCTGCAACCCCCAACACTGGCTTGCCACCTACAGTGTACAGTCATCATGGACCGTGACACATGTGCTAACTTGGAATGATACGTGGTTGATTGATTGGTTGATTGATTGAGGCAAGTGCTTGCAACGGTCTGCGTTTGCTGCGACGCCAGTCACTCGCGCCGTTCACCTTGGAGCACCGCATCTGTGTTCGCCGGACTTCCCTGGAGACTGATTCTACCATGGCTGGGGCGGTCCCAGTACGCGTAGAGTTTGCAGTCATCGACGATGAGCTCATCGTTTCATGCCTTGAAGCAGAACACAAAGCCGAACTTGAGGAAAGTCGCAAGCGGCATGACGAGTACGTCTTTTGTGGTTGCAATGCGTCAGTTTCCGCTAGTGGGGCTGCAGCCGTGCGCACGTACATGGATGTCAGCCCACTTTACTTGTCTGCGCGCTGCATAGGTACCCTGTTGTGGACTTCAACGAGCCGATTGTACCTGCGGAGGCCACAACTCTGAACATAAGCTTCAAGTCCGTAACCCGCATCGACAATCTCGTGACTGTCGACAATCTCCGTGTGCTGCGGCTTGACAACAACGCCATCAGCAAAATCGAAAACCTGGGACATCTGGTATGTGAGCCGAGCCACGTGCTTCCATACCTTTGACTACCCTCACAGCCAGTGCGCAGGTCAATCTTGAGTGGCTTGATCTCAGTTTCAACAATATCACTCGCATTGAGGGGTTGGAAATGCTTACAAAGCTCACAGACTTGACGCTGTTCAATAACAAAATCGCCAAGCTTGAAGGATTGGACACATTAACGAATCTCCAAGTGCTTTCAGTCGGTGAGTGTTGTGGGTGCGGTTTCCCCACTTCGAAGCCTTCTGTCTCTTGCATTCATGGTGCTCGTGGTTTGTGCGTTCACAGGCAACAACGAAATCACGAGTCTCGATAACTTGATGTACTTGCGACAGTTCAAGGGTCTCGATGTAGCCAACCTTGATGGGAATCCTGTGTGCACTGAGCCAGACTACCGCAGCATGGTGTACGCATTCATGCCTTGGCTGAAGTACCTTGACTACATCTTGATCGATGAGCAGAAGCGCGTGGAGGCCCGAGAGACACACCAGGTATTTTTTTTTGTCTTGTGAAGCCAAAACATTGCCTTTACTTCACCAAACGGAGCTGTGGCGTTCGTGTTCGTGACAGCACCTTCTGCTCGACATGGAGGAGGAGGAGCGCAACAAGCACCTGCAAGAGGTGAAGGAGGCAGAAGACAAGAAATTGAACACAATGCTGGAGCATTGTGGCCTCAAGCACATCTATCTGCTTGTGGACAGATTGTTTGCCGACGACACCGACGGAGCCAAGTTGCAGAATCTGCCAGGCATTGAGCACTTGACCTCGTCGTTCAAAGAGCAGCTCCAGCAGCTTGTGGAAGAGGTTATTGAGCAAGGAAAGGCCACTCACAAGGTGCTTGAAGACGAACTTCACGATGCGCAAGCGGGACTAAAGAAAACACGCAAGGTAAGAGATAAATGTGGGAGCATCTGGTTGCAGCAACGTCGTGACGCGTGTTACTCCACAGGTCGCCGACAAGAAGTCCACAGCGTTGGTGGCTGCGTTCCAAAAGGAGAAGAAACACATGCTGCGCAAAGCCGCTCAAGCTGACAATGGCGGAGATCCTACTCACAGTGCGTCACCACACCGAGGTTGATTGCTTCGTCGTTATGGTCGATATCGTTCACACGTGCTGCTTTGTGTTGGCCTGTCGTAATGCATGACGCACACACAACACAACAACAGCACAAGCAGCAATCGTTGCGCTTCGTGCCAAGAAAGACGAGTTATGCGAGAAGTTGCTGGGGTTGGAGATGGAATTGCACGAGCAGTGCATCGATCTTTCCAACGAGTTCGAGATCAAGTACATCAACCTCTCGTCCCAGCGCAAGGATGTATTTGGGGCGTTCTTCCGCGAAGCTGAGGAGCAAGAAAATGCGTATAAGGACGCAGTCACACAGAAGATTGGCATGTTGTTGGAGCAAGCCAAGGAGGGTGGCAGCAAGGTGATCGAGGAGCTGGACGACGACAGTGCTCTGCTTCTTGGTGTACGTAGTTGGTTGTTGGCGTGTACATTGCCACGAACACTTACGATGACAACGCGTTCATCACCCAACACAGGACAAGGATGTGGCAATGGGGAGCGTGCAAGCTTCCAATGACACGCACATCGGGGCGCTGCTCGCTTGCGAAGACGATGTTCGGTGCGTGTGCATGGATGGTGGCTTCGCTTCGACCTCGCACGTCCAGCCAGCTGCGCGACCGGTGGTCTGTGTTGACGCGTCCTTCGTGTTGGCGTGCTGTGCCATTTGTTCCCCCTCAGCTCTTCAGAAAAGGCCCGTCAGTCGGCCCACATCAACGGAGAGCACGAAGCCGAGACCCAGAGAAATCAAGACCGCATCAAAGAAATCATGCACCTCCGTTCATACTTTGGCGAGGAACTGGACACACTGGAGCTTGACATACAGCCATCGATGGAGTTTGATGACTAGGTGCACCACGAGCAGCGGGGCCGCTTCAGTGCCGGAGGCCGCAATCGGAGTCGTTTAGTTGATTGCCAATGACTACAACAAACAAAGGTACCGAAACACACCACCCCGGCGACCAACCACCCTACACGACAAACAAACGCTCAAGAAACTGTGACGGGAGAGCTTGTTCAGCGACGCCGCGTTGCGCCGCCACAAGGAGGCTTGGAAGACCATTCGTAGCATCCGAGACGGCTTGATGAAGCATGCGCAACGTCGTGCTCGCGTGCGGAAGCCAGCTGGCAGCTGCAGGCAGGATCGAAACGAGGAACGGAAACACACAAGATCCGAGGGCACAGGTCGGGGGCAGGGGCATCGTGGTGTCACCAGTGCAGCTGCTGTCAGAGTGACGGACAGGGCTTGTGGCGCCACACAGCAACACCTGCACCACCAGCGCACACGGGACGCGAAGACGACAAATGCGCGCCAACATGTACGTGTCTGCAACACAGTCTCGCGTCGCTTGCGCGCAGCATCGCACAAAGTACCACGACAGGACACGAGAAAGAGCGCTCAACGCTGCGGTCTGCACTTCCACAGGCAGTGCTTGGCCGCTTGCAGCTTTGCCTTCCACAGCCCAAGCGACAAGGTGCGACAAGCACGCCCGCGCAAATGCACGGGCCAATGTTGGAGGCGCTTCACGATCAGACGGCGCACTGGTCGCTCCAACCACGTTGTCTTCCGCCCCACCCTCAGTTGTAGGCGGAGTGCTTGTTGTGCACAGGCCAAGCGCGCACAGTTCAAGAACTTTGCAAAGTGTGAGGGACGGCCCAGACGAGCTGCAACCCGAGGCGGCAGTGACTGCCGCACATAGAAGCTCCAGTTCGCACTCAAGCCCAGGGACGGGCGTAGTGTTCGCCACAGCCACGACTGGATCCTGGGTAGAGCAGGGAGTGCTGCTTTCACTCCACACCAAGCGCCACCCGATCCGATCCAGCTCATCAGCAGACACACAGTCTCGGAGACCGACAGACACCGCAACCACGGGCGTGGGGCAAGGTTCTGGTTTGGCGGGTGGTGCTACGCTCCATTGGACAGCCGCAGGAGAGCAGGCACCGCTGTCATCGCAGTTGCCACCACGAGTATCAGCACCAGCGACAGCGCCAGCGCCAGCACCAGCACCAGCGCCGGCACGAGACTCAGCAGCATCAGTCCCCACGCCAGCACCTGTACCAACAGGCGCCTCACGGCCAGGCAAATCTAACATGTCCCACAGGATGGAGATGAGTTGCTTCCACATCGGGACACTTGGGTCGCTTTCACTCGAACTCGGGGCAGAGGACACCGTTGAAGACGTTGACACGTTGTCGAGACCACGTCGTGTGGCTTCGGAAAGCGTGGCGACAACAGCAGACATGGTAACAGCACAGGCTTTGACCGCACGCTCATGTGTCGAATGCGTGATGATTGTGGAAGGCCACACTCCACATCCTCCCGGCGTGTGCAAGCTTTGTGCAGTGACAGTCGCCACAGCACGCGTGTCTGTTGCGCTTGAGGCTGCGTCAACTGAAGCGGTCCGCACAATCGCCATGGAGGCAAGGCGTGCAAGTGTGTCAGTCATGTTGATGCCAGAGACGGTTTCATGGGAGGGTGCGTTCTCGGTGGACTGGAACCGGACAGCTAAGGCGTTTTGAGCGACTCGAACACTGCGATACGGTGCACACGTAACCAAAGGCATTTGACGGAACAAACATTCACGATTTTGTGAGACTTTTCCACATTTTGCACAGAGAGCCCACCCAACCACACGAACCGATGCAGCAAACGGGACAATTGCTTCAAAAGTGACGGCGATGTTCCTGCCGGGCTCGTCCATACAGCCGACGAATCGCTTGAGAAGGCCTTCAACGAGCCAGCCAGAACACCGACGCAGTGTTGAACGTAAGGAGATGGAGGTAAAACAACTTCGAACTTATTTGCATCTGTATCGACCTCCATACGGAGATGGGCGAGTGACGATGAGGTCGGATCTGCCAAGGTGGTGCCGTCCTCCGATGACATTCCACGAGCCAGCACGTCGATGATTGCCCCGCGAAGTCGTAACGTGCACGTGTCGACACCACAGGACCCACTGGAGGCGCGGTCACGACGCACCGCAAGGTCCTGCACCAAACCCTTCACCAAACGCAGCACTTGGCGTTGAATGGAGTTGGGAGTCGCACCGAACAGCAAACGTGCGCAAGAACGCGCAGCAAAGAGGCTCCGGAGGTGTGACGAAACGGAGTCCACCACAGGACGCAAAGAAGCAGCTGGATCGGCCATGGCTCCAAGGTTGGGTGGTTGGGAAGCAGGAGGTGCGCTAGGTTGGGGCACGGCAGGTTGCAGGCCGAGTGCAGTCAGCAGGGCACGAGACATGATCGCAGTCGCGTTGTGGCGCAGGCGAGCAAGCGCTTCGGTGCCTTCAGCAGACACCACTTGTTCTGCCGCCTGCGCTAGCGCTTTTGCAAAGAGCACATTCCACCACCGGACACGCGAGGCGTGGGAGACGTCGTGCAACCGTGACACAGCCGCACACGCCACATCACAGTACCATCTTCGGAGAGACGCATCTCCGAGAGGGGACGACGCGGTAACCACTGAAGCAGACTTGGACGCTGCACCTGGGGCTCCGCTGGGGGTGGTGGGGCTCGACGAAGAAGAAGAGGGAACCCCACACAAACACAGGCTGTCTATGCAACAACGAGTGATGTCCACCCAGCCCTCCACCAATGCTGAGCCCACATCCTGAACGACGTCATCCGCGTCGTCCAGTATGCTGCACCGATTCCCACCACCAGACACACCTTTGGTCGTCGTAGGCGCCAACGCAAGCACGAACGTCCAGCACTGGGGCATGGCGTCAATTTGCACACCAAGCGCTCGCGTGACCACCGCCCAAACACGTGCATGGTGAGGGGGGGTGGATGGAGAAGAAACCAGACTCGGTGCAGTGCGGAGCGCAACAAGCGCCATTTGGAACAGCCCTCGCACAGCGGCCAGCACAATTTCACGACTGGGGGGAGCTGAGCGTATGTTCGGGCAAGCAGCTGTGTCGTCATCGCCCTTGGTATCCTCGTGGTCAGATGCAGCACCGGCAGTGTCTGATGCATCGTTGGCGCTGGCGTGTTCGATGGGGGACCCAGCTCCCAACAGTGGCGGGCATTCGACACCACGCGCTGCGGCGGAAAGAACGGCGATCACATATTCCCAAGCCCTGTACGCACTTGACAGCCCCGAGGTGAATATGGCCTTGTGGCAAGAGACAAAAACTCGCACGACCTGCACCCAACAGCCACATCAGGACAGTGCACGCGGGCAATGGGTCTCCACAAAAACGGCGCGTACCCCTTGCAGAATGAGCACCAAAGTTTCGGACCATTGCTTTGCGGCGGTGTTACGGGAATGGTGGACGACCATGTGCACACTTTGCCCCGAGCGACCAACACCAAGTTGTTGCATGTAGGCAGTGTCCTCTTTTGGGTCAGAGGTTTGACGCGCAAAGACAAACACCTGTGGCCAGGGACATGAAGTGCAGCAACGGACGAATACATGGTGAAAGTGGCGCAGGTACCAGCAGGGGACACGGGTGGGCACGTACGGCATCGGTCAGGGGGAACAGTGTGTCCAGCAGGCACATGCGCCACACATGGCACGAAAAACGCGGTGCATGGTCTACGATGATGGACAGAAGCGCCTGTACGGCCGCGTTTCGAACCTGGTTGTTCACAAACACACAGTGATGCCACAAAAAAAAAAATCAGCACCGTGCGGGTGTGAAGACAGCCCAGCACACCACACGTGACTGTGCACGTACCTCCGGTCGCTCATCTCGGCAACGAACTGCCATGGCTTCGAACAACAGCTCCCATACCTGCATGGATGACCCCGACGCAGCACTGTTTGAAGTGCTGGCAGGTTGTGCCTCCTCCAGGTGACTGGCAGCAGACAGGATCGCATCTGTGACGGTCCAGAGAGATGTCACAGCCGTCAAGGCGATGTTCATGTCGGCCTGTTGCTCAATGCAGGTCGACACCACGGCCACCAACAAACGAGCCATGTACAGCAACGAGGTTGGATCACCACCGCACACGGGCGTTGTGGAGGAATCAAGCTGGTGGTCCACGCCATCAGACGACACGCGGCCACGCCGTGGTATGGGCGACAGCGCCACTTCGCACAACTCATCCACAACGAGTCTGACGGTGCGGAAGGCCAGTTGAACAACCGCGAGTCCACCTGCAGTGCACTGTTTCAGGGCAGTCGACCGCGACGCTCGAGCTCCGGTGGTGGCAGGCGAGTCTCCTTCGACAGCTGCGGGGGGTGGTGCCAAGAACATCGCGAGGCTGTATCGGTCGCTCGCCAAGGTTGCGTACAAGTCGCGGATGGCGCCTGCCTGGGCGTCGCTGTCGCCAGCCTCAACAACGCTGCTCTCCAACAGCGCGGTGGGCAGACGACCACCGGCACGGACGACATTCTGAAGTAGAACCAACACGGTGAACCAGCCACCAGCTTCACCGCTGGTCAGACAGTGGCCTGCCTCCTCCAACACGCGGTGGACGCAACGGATCGCATCCAACCGCGTTTCTTCGAACGGAGACTTCCAGTAGTCAAGCACGGGTGCCAAAAACGACGCTTGTGAAGGCAAAGTGCGCGGTGCTTCCACGCGGTGGCGACCACTGGAAACCGGCGGCTCGTCCGTCTCGTCGGTGCTTGCACCACCCACGTCCATGTCTCCATGACGTCGCTTGCTCGACAACACATGCGAGGCGAGGGCACTGAACAACTGCAGACCAAATGATCGGACAGCAGGGGACGGGTTCTGCGACCACAGCTTGGCATGGGCACTGACAGTGTCCCAGAGTAACCCGAGGCGCGTCATGTTGGCGACGCACGTTTCTGCCAACCACACAATGCCAAGAGGTGGGTGGTCCAGCACCGTTCCACGATCACCGCGAGTGACCGACATGGGACGAGCAGATTGCTTCAGCGGCGACCGTGGAGACATGGCAACTGTTGCAGGGGTGGACGGAACGGGCGCAGCGGTGGATCGCACACCCGCACTCGCACTCGCACTCGCAGCCACAGGAGAGGCATGTGGGAGCAACTGGCTCCCGGCAAGTACGGCATCATCGTCGTCTTGTTCCACAACAAACTCGTTGGACAACACATCCGCGGCGCTGTTCTTCGAGACACCGCGACCCAGACCGCGTTGGCGTGCTGCGGGTGTGGAGGTGGACGGAAGCCGCGCGGCTGCTGCTGTGGTTGCTCCAGCGCCATGCAGGGCGGTCCAGGAACGACTCTTGTGCATGCCGGCGGCGGTGGACGATCCTGGCTTGGCATGGCCGTGGTGGGCAGCAGAGGACGAGGAAGACGAGCCAATGAGCCCGTCGCTCAGAAAGGCCGCGCCAGCCGCAGCAACCGAGGACAGTGACTGCAGGAACGAAAAGCCCCCAGCAGGGGCCTTGGAAGGTGGGGCGCCCCCCGATGTCGTGTCGCCTTGGTTGAGGGGTCCCGGAGTGTCGAACGAGGCGCCACCAGTGGGCGTGGGGCTTGACTGACTCGCCACCCCACCACCGGACCCTGCTGGAACCAACAAGCGAGAGCGTGGGGTGGTCATAAGCGAGCCGTCACCCACCTCGTCGGGCGTCGGTGGCAACGACGACAACACCGCTGTCAGATGCTCCGGATCGCGAGCCCACGCATGTGCAGACACGTCCGCCACAGCAGAGGGGACGTTGCCCTCCGAAGCACCAGAACCACCAGCTTCTGTGCCGGCACCACCACTCGGACCAGAAGGTCCTCGAGACAGCAGCCCCGCGTTGGACGCGGCAGGTGTGTCCGCTGTCACGCCAAACCCGACACCGGCACCATACCCTTGCCCCTCCTCGGTGGCAGCATCAGCAAGCGCCGTTAGCGCCAGGTCACCCAACGCCACGACAAAGGAGTCCACGGCGGACGGCTCCATCAATGGAGAGGACCACACAAGGCGCCGCATCGCACCACTGACCACGGTGGCGGCACGGCTGCTGTCAGACAGCTGCAGGTGGCCACGGGAATCCACCACCGAGCTGAAGGCTTGTTGGGCGTACGCTGCAGCCGAGTCTTCGGTATCCTGGCGGGAAAACACTTGTCCGGCATGCCAGAGTGCACAACCAGACAGCCACGCTCCGCTGCGGACGGCAGAGGGAGCGCTGGCCGCAAAGGGCCGCACAGGCGCTGCGTTGGTTTCACCGCCTTCCCCAGCACGACTGCCGGCTGTGCCAGAAGCAGCAGCAGCAGCACTCCCAGCTGCGTCGGGGAACGAACAGGGTCGAGTGGGGTCAAGGGAGCTGTTGTGTGGGTTGGAGGTTGGTCGTGGGAACGACAGGGGACGACGGACAGGGGATGTGGGACGCGAAGAGGGGTGAGTCACGCGCTTTGAGCACGTGGAGGCGATCGAACGCACTGACTCTGGACCACAGGTTTTGATGTACTTGTGCACACAGCGCAACACCAGCGACCACTCCGTGTGGCCGAGCTCCGGATAGAAGGACTCAACAACCCAGAACACGCACATGACGGCCTGCAACCAGCACCCCAAACCGTTAGTCGCACACACCACGTTGTCAACGCCGCCGCACTCCGCCTACACACGCTTGCGCGGGCGATGCACGACGTACAAGCTGGTTTCGAACTGACTTGCTGGGGGCGAGGTTGGCATCCACGAGACCAGCGCTGCCGCGGCCACGGCCACCATGTTTCGGGGCCGGGGTCTTTCTTCTGCGTCCTGCTCCGACCAGGTTCCCACTGCCCAACGGGGTGTGGAGACCGGTGGCACTACCAGAGGACGACGAAGGTCTTCCGCCGGGTGTCGACGTTGGTGTGCCATTGTGAGAAGAGGCGGATGCAGCCGCGGCAGCCTCATTGAGACTCAGCAACATGGGCGACGCACGGCGTGTGGCTTGGTCACACAACCACTTGAGCACGACGCGTGTGGGGGACGAGCTGCGCAGGAAAGTTGACAGTTGGTCCGATTGTGACGCGCGGAGCACGGAGCTCAAGTTGACACAAGTTGCTAACAAGGAGCAAAGCGCCGTGAGCACCTTCGAAGACACCGCAGCTGATGTACTGCAAACTTCAGCCGTAGCACGCAGCGCAATGCCGACAGGCCGATGCAGGACAACCAGCAAACGAAGCGCCACATCCACGTCTGTGGGGGTGTCAGCAGCCCCATCATCTTCCTGCTGTGCCGTTTCTGACTCGGATGTTGACACCACAGGCACGGACACAACAGCAGCGGCGCACATGTTTGACAATGTGTGCAGCGCGACCACAACCGTCAACGACTCGGCAGTGGCGGGAAGATCGGTCCCGTCGTCCTGATCATCGCGACCACCGGCAGCAAGGTGCTTGAACGGGCGTGACGCAAACGTGTCCACCGCCTCTTGCAGCTCCGACTGGGTGACATACGGCCAGTCCTCCAGAGACGGGAATGTGGAGTGTTGTCGCGAGAGGAGCACCCCAGCCACCCCTGTCGCGCCGCCACTCGCGAGTTCCTTTGCCGCGTGCACTAACCCAGACCCATTGGTCCCGGTGAGACCGATGACACACTTGCACAGTGTGACAGCGGTGCTCGCCACCACCTGTGGCATTGCAAGCACCCCCCCCCCCCCCAAAAAAAAAAAAAAAAAGAAAAGAAAAAAAAGAGAAAAGATTCACGTGAGAACAAACACACCACGCAAGCCGTCAGCAGCATTTCGCGCACGCACGTCAGAAAAACTGTCGTTCATGTCGTAGCACCGCACAAGCGCCTTGGTGACGCTCGTGTCGGCAAAGATGGAAAACAGAGCTTCCACCATGAGGGGCCCCCAAAACCAGTCCCCGCTCCGGGCCTCATCCGCACTCGACGAGCGGTGAAGCAACCCCCCAAAAGCTCCTTTGCTTCCCGCCCCTTTGCCTCCCGCTCCAAACCCGACGATGCCACCGTCGTGTTGGTGCTTGGACTTGGACTTGGACTTGGTTTTCGCTGCCCGAGACGCTGCCTCCAGCGCCAAAACACGCCGCTGGGCAGCCAGTCGGCGTTGGTCGTCCTCTGCCCGCTCCGCAGCCTGCTTCGCCTCGAACGCGGCGTGGGCACCAGCAACAATACGCGCGCCGGCGGCACCGAGCCGGCGCCGTCGACTCAGCGCCTCGTCGTCACTGCCACCCACCGCGTCACTATCGTCGTCGTCGCTGGTGTCGCTGCTGGCGCGCGGGCGGGAGAAGGACGGAAGGGGGGAGTTTGGTGCAGGGACAGTGGAGCTGCGCCCACGCGTGACACCCTGCGGGAAGCCGTCGTCACCACTGGCACCACCGGCACCACCGGCACCGCTTTTCACAGGCGACCGATGGCTGGCAGGGGCCGGTGTCTTGTCTCCGCGTGCGCCAGGCGACATGAAACCGGCGGTGCCGGACGAGCGGCGGCGCGGGGGGTGGAGCTCGCGGATGTCTTGAGGCATCAGGTCGTCGCAGCACACGGCTTCCAGAGTGCGGCAGATGAGCGACAGCAGCACCTCCACTTCCGAGGGCACCACTGTCCATAGTCGCACGATTGTGGTGACCACGCACTTGGCCACACAGCGGAGGACGGGTAGCGGCGTGTCGGGTGACCGAAGCACGGAAATGAGCATGGGGCACAGCTGAGCGAGCAAGGGGTGAGTGAGGATGCAACGGACATCCATTCACAACCCATTGCAACAATGCAACAACGCGGGGTAACGCAACAAAAAAGGGCGCAAACGTACCGAGGCGTGCAGTAATGCCACGTACTCACTCCGGCGTTTGTTCGTGTCCTGTGGGGACATGAACAGGTCGCTGTGGGCGTCCAGAATCCCATCGATGACTTCCAGTGCGAGTGAGGGTGGAACCACCCCTCGCCCAAGGGGAGTGGTGCCACTCCTCAACCACTCTGGGGCATCATTGGTGGAGAGCAGGCACAAATCCTGGGAAGCAAGCACGCACGCGACACGCACACGCACACACAACACACACGCCGTGTGAGTGACTTACGCAGGTGAGCGCGTCACACACGCAGTCCTGCTCGGCAGTACGGACTCGAAATACTAATACGCCTGCTTCCACAGGCCCACTTCCACCGGTTCCGGTTGAAATGCGGTCAAACAGCAGATGGAGAACCTGCACGACGACACAACGCAAGGCGCCGCAACACATCCCCCACACAGCCCAGGGCATACACCAAGGCGCGGTGTCACACCAACCCACACGAACAAACAACAACAACAAAAAAGAAAGAGTTGTCATGGGATGAAGCAGCAGTGCTTCAAGGGGGAAGAATGGGTGGGGAACCAACCTGGCGCAGTGTGGCACTAGCTGTGTGGTGGATGACAGGGTCGAACTTGCACGCGTACAGCAGCAAGCAGGATGACAGCGCCGACCTCACAAGCTGCATAGGGAGCTCAAACGTGCCACTTGACAAAAGGAGGGGTAGTGTTTGGAGAACGCGAAGCCGGATGGATGTTAGGGTGGATGCTGCGGAGCCCGTGGCACCTGCACTGGGGCGGGCAGCCTGGACAGCCAGGACACGCGCGATGTTTGCTGCCTGCTGTGGCGCAACGGCACCCATCGCAATGAGGCGCTGCACTGATCCGAGAGCAGATGTTGCAAGGGGCGCTGTTTTGGGACGCCCATCGCTGGCAGCCAGCAAAAACGGGCGCAGCACGTCATCCGATCGCATGAAGGCAGGTGACATATGTGTGTCACCTCCGCCGGCACTGCCGTCTGTGGCACCACTCCCGACGCCACTGGCGTCATGAATGCTGGAAGCGTACTCTGATGCACGCGCTCGGAGTGTGCGCACGGCTCGCTCGGCAGCTTCAACCACAGCTGGGGCATGGCGCCGGGCTTCGACACACAGGTTGCGAAGCATGGCCTCCACCTCGCTGACGCGCCCATACCAGCCAGCTCCCGCCGCAGGACTGCCGCTGCGACCGCCCTGCGACTTGATGCGATGTGCTACATTGGACATGGTTCAAGATGTCTGACACGTGCACAGCGGACCGGACAGCAGGGGGCTTGCCTAATGACCGTCGCGCAAACTAAGCGCCATGTGGGAGAGCCAGTCGAGAAAGTGGGTGTTTGAAGCACAGCACGTGCAGGTGTCAAGCAATTCCCGACCTGGCCTTGCCACACACGCACAGGCAATGGTACAAACTTGGCCACACCTGCAGGCTTCCCGCGACTGCGACGTAAGGGGAGTGACACAACTGCGTTCTACCCAGCAGGCACCCTGGGCAGCAGCAGACGCCCCCCAAGACTGTGCGGGATGATGAATACACCAACATGTGAAAACTTTTTGACTGTTGCGTTCCGGCCGTGTTGTCACGACACACAGATTGGCGCAGTGCTCTCTGGATCATCAGGGGACTCTGGGGATGACTTGACCTCTGCTTTGGGCTCGATATCGCTTGTTACCGTGGGTGTCACCACCACGAGCGCCATATTGTGCTTCTCAGCATGAATAAGTACGAGGTGCTCGGAATCGTTGGTGAAGGTACGGTCGGCAAGCGTCATGCAATCGAGCTCGTGCTCTGTTTTCCGCATCTTTATCTCATGCTTGGCCCCGTTGGTGGACACAGGCGCTTATGGTGTTGTTTTGAAGTGTAGGAACAAGGTAGGTCAGGTTGAGGCGGGAGGAATTCGTGTGCACAGGGACTAACGCCGGTGTGTGCGCAGGAAACGGGTGAGATATTTGCGATCAAGAAGTTCAAAGAAAGCGAAGGTACGGGCCAGTGGCGGCAGTAATTCCTTGGATAGATGCCAGACATCAATTTTTACCATGCTCACATTGCGCCGTGCCACCCACCAGATGATGAGGTTGTTCGCAAGACAACGCTGCGCGAGGTGAAAATTCTCCGCATGCTGCGACAGCCCAACATTGTAAGTCTCAAAGAAGCATTTCGACGGAAAGGGAAGCTGTATCTTGTATTTGAGTACGTGAGCACGCAGTAAAGCTCCCGAGACATGGTGTTCATGATCCTCCGCTGTGCGCAGATACGTTGAGAAGAACTTGCTGGAAGTGCTGGAGGAGAAACCGAATGGACTTCCGTCCGATTTGGTGCGCCGTTACATTTTCCAACTGTGTCGCGCAATCGAATGGTGTCACCGGAACGATGTTATTCATCGCGGTGAGTTCTTCTCTTTCGCTCAGGGTTTGTTTGGGCGTGGTTTCAGCTGTTGGTTGCTCCCGCAGACATCAAACCCGAGAACCTTCTGGTGAATCCCGACCACACTCTCAAGCTGTGCGATTTCGGTGCGCCCCCCCCA
>Ga0213833_1001177_pt1 | contig 19679 bp, 27 predicted proteins | sample SWATP21_FD_160575 | JGI IMG/M metagenome (GOLD analysis project Ga0213833, IMG submission 160575) | Coastal seawater microbial communities from Marineland, Florida, United States - SWA TP2 #1 | ecosystem: Environmental > Aquatic > Marine > Coastal | place: USA: Florida | collected 2016-08-14
CCCCCCCCATTGCTTCCTTCATCCTACTTGGGTGTTTCAATGTGACCCTGTGCCGTGGGTTTCGTTGCGTTCCTCCTCCGATGCCGCGCCTTGCAGATTCTTGACCTTGGACGCCACGCGAAAGGTGGTGCCGATCGCCTCCAGCGATCCGCTCATGTTTGAGCTTCCGTTGGTCGGGTTATGGCTCAAGCCTTCTGACGCCACTGCCACGCCGTCGTCAGTGTTGAACACCCCTGCAGCTTGGTCTGCATGTGTCCGCCTCATGCACTCTCCAGATTTCAAGGTGCGTCGTCGTGATTCGATTCACTTTTTTGTTTTTCGCTTGACTGCGCCTTGTTGGTTGTACTCACCACACGGCTGTGCGTTTGTCTCCCATCCAGGACGTCGCCATGCCTGAACCAGGAGTATTCTTGGTGTGCGTGTTTGCTGCTTCCTCCGTCAATACAGAAGATGTCGTCCGCGACGACCGGACAGAGGCCAACTCCTTCTTCTCTCCAAGGCAACTCCGCCACTTCGTGCCACATTTTTTCGAGTGCCACATGTCTGTTGCCCCGTCCTCCGGCTTGGTTACATCGTACGTGGCGTAAGCTCGTGGTCACATGTGTACATTGCACATGTGTGACCCTGTGTGTTGGTCTGTGTCTGGGTCTGCGTTCTGTGCTGGTCGGACTGTGTTGCCTTGTGTGCCTTCAGTCGAGTCCCCGCCCCTGTGCCCCTTCATCTTGTCAGTCACCATGCCGTCACCCTACAACTCACCGTCAAGTCCAACCATGACCGGGGCGAGTCCGTGTCCTTTGTGCGCGCATTCAGCGCAGCCGGCACCACCCTATCCACGTCACGCCTCGGCTTCTCCTCTGCCGCCTACCTGCTTGGTCGGAAGCGGACGCACCGGCACCCACGTCGACATGCTTCCCATCCCGATGCGACGCAGGCGGCGGCAGCGGCGGCGGCAGAGGTTGTGTTTGCGCAGTTTCAGCACATGGAGGTGGACTTTGATGGTTGCGCGGTGTTCGGACCACGGGTGGTGGGGAGTGTTGCTGGCCGCAATCCGGGATGGGAACGCCAACTCCTTGCCGCGGCAGCCTCCATCATTCGGCAACGCCGCGAGTGCTTGATGTCTGCTGCACGACGTGTGTTTGGCGTCAGCAGCACCGATAGCAGTGGCGGTGGTGCTGGTACTGGTGCTGGTGCTGGTGCTAGTGCTAGTGCTGGTGCGGTTGGCATGGTGGATGATGTACATGAGGCGCGGCCAGCCGATGGTGCCGGAACACCGCACCAGAGGTGCTCACCCCGAACCCCTCACCGCGGCCATCGTGTCCCTCACTCTTCCTCATTGCCGTCGTACGTCCCCAGCGATCCGGAGGGCCCGGCACCCACCCCTCGCACCCACACACCCCGACCTGCGCCCATGCCCCACACTCTGTACCCACGCACCTCGCCCCGGCATCGATCGCCGGGATCGCCCGGGGGATCACCACGATCGCCGCAATCACCCCGATCGCCGTCGCATTCCATTGGCTCGCGATGGCGCCGACAGCAGCGCCGACGCCGGCGGTCTTCCGGTACACCCCGTGGCATCCATGACACGCCCGGGTCGCGGTTGTCTCGTGCAGAGGACTCCTCCTCGGCGTGCTCAGCGGCGGAGTCACTGGATTCCTCTTCCTCGTCGGACGCTTCACCGTCGTTATTTCCTTCTTTATCTCCTTCTTTATCTCCTTCTGCTGCTGATGTTACTGGTGTTACTGGTGCTACTGGTGTTACTGGTGCCAGTGGTGGCACAATTGCCACAGCAGCCACAACCGGGAGGCTTCCGCGTCCCACCTATCAAGGAACCTTGCCGCAGAAGCAGCGCCAGCGACAGCACCCTCGCCATCCCACTCGTTCACGCATCCCCCAACCTCGCCATCGATACCGACGGCGTGCTGGTGCTACTACTGCTGCTGGCGGCGGTCGATCGGTCTCACCGCGTCGCCACCACCGCCGCCAGTATGACGTCCAAGTGCCGGACCGTTTGATACGCTCCACACCGACACCGACGACGACGCCCCCCACACCCGTAGCCACCAGGCACGAGGCTCATGTGCATTGGGTATCATCGAGCGGCAACGGTCGTGGTGGTGCTGCGCATGGCAATGGCACCCCGAGCAATGAGGCGAGCACCGACATGCAACGACTACAGCAGCATCTCACGGCGCTGGGCATCGGTGCTACGTGCGTTTTGGGGTTGTGCGAGCAGTGTGTGTCTGCATCTGTGTGTCAGCGTCTGTGTCTACGTCTGTGTCGGTGTACGTGCTGTTGACTCGAGCTTTCTCACACCCGCGGCCGTTCTTGCTGTGATGGACACACAATCCCCCCCCCCCCCCCACCCCCCCCCCCCCCCCCTGTCACTGTCACTGTCACTGTCATTGTGGTGATCAGGTATGCCGCCCTTCTTGCGGAGCAACAACAGCAACTTCAACAGCTGCAGCGTCAATTGAGACAACTCCAGGCCGAAAATCGGTTACGTGAGGCGGCTTCGGCGCCGTCACAGGACAAACATCCCGCCACGAGCATCCACACCCCCGCCACCACAGCCGCCACCACAGCCGCCACGGTCACCGCCATCGCAACCACAACCACGGCCGCAACGGCAACGGCAACGGCAACGGCAACGGCAACGGCAACGGCAACGGCAATTGCGGCGGCACCTTCAACGCCAGCCCTCGCCTCAACCCCAACCCCACGTGTTTCAACCCCGGTGGCAGGTATGGCAGTTTCAACGGCAGGTCATTCCGATACCCGTGCCCCTGCTCCTCCCACCCCTTCCCTTGCGCCCACGCCTGTGGAGGCCAGCCCACCGGCGGAACGTGCAGTGGCTGCCGTGCCCACACCCACTGCCCTTCCCCTCACGGCGGCCACCACCTCCATCGAGGCACCGCTTCCCCCCACAACCGTCCTGGCAGTGTCAAGCCCGTCGCCACCACCCCACCCTCGGGTCACTGCAAGCCAGGACGCCGTGACACACGCACCTGGCGACCTCCCATCACCCCCACCCCACGCCGTCTTGCGTGGCCCTCCACCGCTGGGAGGCCCATTCGACGGCGATGGCGGCGACGGCGATGTCTACAGTGATGGCGACGGCTATGGCCATGGCTATGGTCGTGGTCATGGCGACGGCTATGGTGATGGCGATGGCTGTGGTGATGGCAACGACGTCGGGGCATACACGCTGTTCCGAACACAACCGCCGGTGCAACCGCCGTTGCCTGTCGACGCACCATTTGGCCCCACCTCATCCGCGCCGCTGGTGGTGGAGAAGGAGCCAAGCAGGTCAGTGTCACTGTCCCTTGGTGGTGCACACGTCAGTGCAACGGAGAGCAGCGTGGTGTACTCCCACGTGCCCCACGCAGAAGCGAGTGCTGGCCATGGTGCCGTGGATGGTGATACGGCTTACTCCGTCCCGCGTTCCGTGGTGCAATCCGTGGACGACGGCATCTCGTTGGAGTTCAGTGACGAGGACCTTACCATGCCACCGTCACCCGAGCTGCTGCGTCTCTTGAGAGACGGCGTGCGCCCAACGGACCCACACCCCGACGCGCCGTCACCAGTCCCACACTCTTGTGACGACGCGATGGTGGGTGGTGCAGGTGATGACATCCTTGTGCATGAACGTGACCACGCCAACAACCGAGCCGGGGACACCTTGGAAGCCGCTGCTGCCGCTGCCGCTCACGCCGATAGTGACGATGAAAGGCCGCTGTTGGTGCTCTCGTTTGGGTACGTCACCGGTGGCTACTGGGGGCTGTGTTTGCTCTGTGGGTCCCTGTGCGTCCTTGTAGGTCGTCGCTTGAGCTTGTTGATATGGTGTTGACCACGCTGCGATGTTGCCTCTTCGCCTTCTGTGCTCCTCGCCAGCAACCAAAACATGGGCAGTGATGACGAGTCGGGGTGCGCATGGGACGGTAGCACTGACACCGCCCTTCGTATTCCAGAAGCCCCGGTACCTCCGCTCCCCAGCTCGTCGCCTGGGTATGCCCTGGTCCCCACCACTTTAGTACCTCGTGCACTCTCCTCGCAGGCCTCTTCCTGTTCCAGTGGTAGCGACCTGGATGAGTGCAGCGCACAGGTGCGTTGTTCGCGGTGCTTGGATGGACTGCATCCTGTTTCTTACTCCTTGTGAATGGAATGCTCTCTCTCCACACACACACACAGGCATTGATGTCCCTGCCTGTGGTGTCTCATGAGAGGGAGGGAAGTAGGCATGATGGTGCTGGTGCCGAAGCCGCCGCCAGCGTCATTCATACCACGACACCCCATGTTGTTGCTGATGCTGCTGCTGCTGCTGCTGCTACGCCTGCACCTTCCGAGGGACCGAATGCCACGCCTCTGGTGGTTCCATCGATCAAACTGGATGCCGAGCTCCTTGCCATGCTGGGTGTCTCTCGCGTCGCGGATCTGGATGAGTACCCAGGTGACGACGCGTCACAGGACGAAGAAGCACGTGGGGAAGGCATGGGAAGTGTGGAGGATACCGCCGGCATCATGTCCATGTCCGTGTCCGTGTCCGCTGAGTATGCATCCCACGACGCTGCCGTCTTGTCGGGTGCCCACCGTTCGGAGTGGGCGCAACCCCGCCATGTGTCAAGACCGCAGCTGTCCGCCAGCGGCACCGCTGCAGACCGTGATGCTTTGGTGCGAGACATTATGGCCCGGTATCTTTGATGCCGTCATGGTAACCGCCCAGAGCACCGCGGCTATGTCGATGTGCTGGGCGCTCTGTTGTTTTGCATGCGCCCTTCCGTTCGTCGTATCGTAGTCGTTCCAAAACAAGGCATGTTCCTTTTTCGTTTGCTTTTTTCCTTCGCATTACCGATCAGATGCAACAGACCTACATTGCTGATTGAACTGAACTGCCACTGAACCCCCCTTGCACCTGCATGCTACGCTATGACTATGACGACGGTGCAGGTGCGGCGGCGGCAACAGGTGCAGCTGCGGCAGCGGCTGGAGGATCCGCTGCAGCCTTGTTCGCCTTGGCCAAGAACTTGTTGATCAACTGCTCCATCGGCTTCAGCTCCTTCTTGCCGACGAGTTTAAACTCCAGGACGAAGAAGATAAAGTGCTTGAAACATGTGTTCAGGTGCGCCTCAGCCCCAAGTGACACGATTTGCTGGAAGTGCTGGTGGTAGATGTGTGCATACACACGGAACAGGCGCTTGAAGATGGTCTTCACGGTTGCCTCAAACGTCTTGGGAAACGGAACGTCTGGTGGCGCAGCAGCAGCAAGTCAGAGGCTATCTGACGCGACCACGAGCGCGGAAGGCACTGGCGCACGCACACGCGCCACACACGCGCGCCCACACAACATACCAACATTGGTGGGGAAGATTGCCTCGTTGTTAAACTGGGCTTCAACCCAGGTCATGAGGTAGTCAACATACTCCGGTGCAGGACAACGAATGGGAGTCTTGATAGTTTCACCATCAGCCCATCGGTACTCGTAAAACCTGGGACCACCAGCACCAACACCACCGCCACCAGGGTGTCAGAAGCCCATCAGCCACACCCGCAGCCCACTGCTGTCCTACTCTGAAGCCTTCATGACTGGGCAGGTTTCCGCTGTGCAAAAGTCCACCACAGTGCCATACAGAAGGTTGATCTGTCCGAATGTGCACACAAGAGCGCCGTAGGGACCGGTGATGAGATACCCAAGCCAAGGTGTTGGACTCACAACGACGCACCTCGTTGAAGAAGTCAACAGTGTTCACTGCCAGCCATTCATTCTTATCCTCCTCGGACGGAAGCGCCACTGCTTTGCGAATGTCACCGGAACCGAGCGTTTTCTGGCTGTAGACGTGGAGGTCGTGACCTGACACACCACAACTCACGTGTGTCAGCACAAGCAATAATCAGTCTACATAGCGCCGCCCGGACCACATACGTTTGCTCCCTCGCTTGTGGCCCTTCAGCGGCCGAAATGTCTTGTTCCTATCCCTGCCCCACAAGAAAGCGAGCACGCAACGAGTGAACATGCTGCTATTCAGAGAAACACCAAGCTTCGACCACCCACCGAAACAAAAACATGGCGTAGAGTTACACTGTCCACCCCCAGTTCCGTTCAATAAGATCCGCAACAATACGCGACGGTGAACTCTGCGAGTGAAAGCCAGCCGTGCTTCCGAGGAACAACCAAGAACACCAAGCTGCTGTGCTGACTCACACGACAGCACACACCCCCAACAGTTCTGGGTTCCAAAACTGTCATCGTAGGGCAAATGTAAGGTTTGACCAGCAAAGCACGCCGAAACGGATTGGTGCTGCTGTTGGTGTCGCAGTGCCCAAGGCCCCACACCACTGCGCTGTGCCTGGCAGCAACGTACCATGGAGGAACAGTGGCGTACAGTGTCCATCTACGTGTCATCAACGTTCGAGGACTGCCACGCAGAGCGCGAAGCCTTTCACTACTACATTGTGCCCAAGCTGAAAGCATGGTACGTGCGAGTTGTGGCGCTGGGTCATGTCTCCCACAGCAGGCTCAACGCTGGTTACGTTGTTGTACGTGCGAACTACGGCGCGTAGGGCTGCCAAAAGACACATTGTTGTGGAGAAAGTTGGTGCGTGGTGCTCGCGTGTGGTGCTCGGTGCGGTGTGACATGCAGCTCATGTGGGTGCCAACGCGACGCAGATCTTCGGTTTGGCACCTCTTTTGACGATGCAGTGTCGTCATCCTCTGTTCCCATTTCTCTGAAAGCACTTGACACGTGCAACATTTTCGTTGGAATCGTGGGGAGTCGGTGCGTGCGCGATGGTGTCCGTACACGGTGTGACATCGCTGTTGTTTTGCACCCTGAGTTGGACGTATGTACTGTTGTTGCGTTGTCCTGGACTCCCCGAGCAGGTATGGCGAAGCCCTGGCTTCGTACGACGTCCCGGCCAACCGTGAGTTTGATTGGGTGCGAGCCCACTCGCCCGACGCATGTCTGGCGGAGCTGGAGGTCGAGCGCGCGTCGCTGAACGCAGCTGGGTCCATCTCACCATCCATCAGTGAAGCCCTGTTTTGTGTTCGCTCTCCCGAGTTTTTGGAGCACGTCCCCACGGACGTCATGCCTGTCTTCAAGAACGGCTCGACACGGCGTGTGGCGGGCACCACTGTGTTCCGTGGAAAACCAAAGAGAGAGAAGCAGCTTTCTGACTTGATTGCGCGGGTGCGTGCGGTGCCAGTTGTTCTGTCGCTGTTGTTCTCACCAGTACCGGGCGTGCACAGATTACACAAGCTTGTGAAGAACGTGAGGATTGTACCATGGTCAACGCCGCATACCCATGCACCTACGCGGCCGGCTCAGAGGATTCCATTCCTCAAACAACCGCACTTGAGGCATGGGAAGATGAGATGATTGTGAAGCTCAAGGTTCGTTCGGGATGGTCGGACTCGGTTGCGTTCGTGCCTCACGCTCCATTGTACAGCACGCTATCGTGCGGGTTTACCCTCCATCCATGCCCAACTTCACGCCGGTGGAACTGGCACGCTATCGCCACTCCAAGTTCGCTGCTTCCAAGTGCCGCAACCTGTTCGAGCGTGATGAGGTGGGTGTTCTATCTTCCCTGCTCCCCTCCTTGATGAAGGAAAAAACACACACACAAAGTCACGATCTAACGTCCGTGTGAGGGTGTGTGGCCTGCCGTGTGGGTGGTGTCGTGTTGTGTGCGTACACAGGCTGCCCGTGAGCTCGCGAACCGCGTGGTCGTCAGCGAGTTCGCAGACGCGGCCCCACCGGCCTGCCTGGTGGTATCGGGTCGCCCCGGTTCCGGCACTACCTCATTCATGGCATCCGTAGCCACCCACTTGGAGGTGCAGGTGCGCAAGGCCTTCGAGTCGTCACCCACGGGCGTCGCCGCGCGCCGCAAGGCGGAAGACGCACGAAAGAAGGCGGCCAAGCTGAGGAAACGTGACCGCCGCAAGTCGTCCACCCGCCGGCGCTCCGTTCGAGGGTCTGTCACGGACGCCGGAGTGTTGGGGCAAGTGAAGGAGCCAGAGGTGCTGCCGTGTACCGTGGGTCCGCGATACGCCCTGATCGTGCACATGGTGGGGGCCACCCACCGATCCGACGACGTCGCTGCCACCTTGACGCGCTTCGTCATGGAGCTGCGCCACATCGCGTCCGCCACCGCCGCCTTGAACGCGCCCTCCGGGCGTGGCCATGGTCACAAGAGGGGCCGAGGAGGAGGAGGAGGAGGAGGAGGAGGAGGCAACGACGGCCACAACGCCGAGCCTGCAACGCGGGCGCCGCCGAAGCTGTTTACCGGCAAGGAGTCGGGCGCGGCGGCGTGGCTGGTGGGAACCGCCAGCCCGCCCACCATCCTGTCTGACCTGCGCACCCTGTTCCACCAGTGCTTGACGCTGGTGTGCTCCAAAACCCACCTCATCATGGTGATTGATGGGTTGGACGGCGGGTTGACGCGGGGTGGTGACGCTGTTCTGGACTGGTTCCCACTGCTGCCTGCTCCCATCGCGGGGCTGACGCTCGTGGTGTCGGCCAGCGAACCGACACCGTCCAACGCTGACGACGTGGCGTTGGACACTCTCATGGGCAAGGGCGCTTCACAGTTCTCACTGCCCGCGTTGGAGCCGAGCAGCATGATCGTGGTCTTGCAAAACCGTCTTGCGGAGCTAGGTGCGTCGGGAATGGGACATGAAAGGGAGGGGGGGGGGGGGGGGGGGGGGGGGTGTGGGGGGGGGGGGGGGGGGGGCAGAAATCGAGCCCGTTCATGTCATTTCACACTGTGTTGTTGTTTGGTCCTTTGGTTTTGTTGTGGGTGGTGTATTGTGGCGTGGCGTGGCGTGGTGTGGAACACACCAGGTGCAACATTGACTCCGGAGCAGTGTGAGCTCTACGTGCAGCTGCGTGACGCCGCTCTCCCACAGTTCGCCTTGTTTGTGGCCGAAGAGATCAGCGTGTGCCGCCCAGAGCACGTCACGGCCAGGTTGGAGCGAATGCCCCAGGAACTGCTGGACCTGAGTGAGGAGCTCCTGGAACGGCTGGAGGAGGACTTTGGGGTGGACATGCTGCGGGATTTCCTGTGCCTGCTGCAGGCGTCTCCAGAGGGCCTCACCGCGCCCGAACTCCGCGCCATGCTCCATGTCACACAGCGCAAGAGCTTCGCGATGCAGCAACACTTGTCCCCGCTGCTTTCCCAGGTGCAGGTCGCCAACAGCCCACCCAAGCTGCGCCTTGTCGCGTGTGCGACCGTGCATGCCGCGCTGTTCCACCGGTATCTCTCCAACTTTGCCAAGCCCCTCCCCACCCCGGTGCCCACCCCTGGCCTCATTGGCGGCATTCCCACCGGCCTTGCAGCGTCTCGACGCGCCCGCGACACCATCGGCGCCCTTCGTGATGCGCTGGAGGTGTACCACACCAACCTGGCGCTGTTCTTTGCCGGGCGGGCGTTTGGCTGGGACCTCAACGCCGCGGCGGCTGAGGTGATGCTGGGCAAGGCCCGCACCGAGCCGTCGCGTGGCGTCGGAGCCGAAACGCCCGACCTGTCACCGTTGAACTGGTCAGGACCCGTCACACCCGGCGGTGGTGCTGGCGGCGGTGGTGCTGGTGTTGGTGGTGTTGGTGGTGGTGGCATCACACAACACGCCAACCCCGGTGCGAAAGCTGGCGCCGTCCTCCGCCCCATGGGTTCCATGTCACCCCCCTCCTCCTCCGCCGGCGGCGGTCGCTCCCTGTTCACGTTCCCCCCGGTGGGGACGGGCGGGGAAGACGGTCGCGCTGCGAGTGTGGACCACGCCCTTGCGTCCGCCGCACGGCTGCGGCTGACCGCAGCAGCCGGCTCGCCGCTGCCGCACCTGGGGGGCTTGCCGGGACCGGGGTCGACTGGCCCGGGGTCGCCGTTCCCGGACTCGAGCAGCCGACCGCAGTCGTCCCACTCGGCGTTCTTGGAGGCCGGGCGCCAGACGGGTGTCGGTGACGGCGCAGGTGCGGACGGTAGGAACCCGGGTGGCGGATCAAGTGCCACGGGTGCCACGGGCGCCACGGGTCCGTTTGCGGTGGTTGTGAGCGGTGGTAAGCCTTCTTCCGGCCGTCAGCGGCGAAAGGGAAAGGGAAGGGGCGCACGTACGCGGTCCGTGGGCTTCAAGGTAGGCGCACTGGGTGCGTCACAGGATCGACTGGACCTGGCGGCCGTCGGCAATGTGCCGCGGCGCACCTCTACGTCCCCAGTGCTGCCCCACCGGTCTCGGCCCAGCCTCGTTGTGCCGGCGGCGGGTGGGAAGAAGAAGCGGCCCAAGTCACGGGTGGGCGACACGGGTCGGAACACGAAGGACGCCTACGTGCCCGGGCGTGGTGGCACCCTTTCCTACCTGCAGTTTCGGCAGCACAAGGACATTCGACTGCCCATCAAGCCGCGGCTGCATCCCCATGGCACGGACGATGCGGCGCTGCTTGCACTCACGGACGACAACGCAGCTGGCGATGCGACCCTGCCGCTGGCACCGGGCGAGCCAGCCACCCACGAACTCATTCAGGCGCTGCTGGCGGACGAAACGGCACGTGCGCCGCCGGAGCACCTGCGCCACAAGTTTGCGGCGACCGTGTCCGACTCGGATTCGGACGAGGGCGCCGACCTGCCACCCGGCGTCAAGCCACCGTCGCCAACGAACGCGGCCACGACACGCGCAGGCACGGCGGGTGCAGGCGCAGGCGCAGGCACAGGCACAGGCGCGGGCACAGGCACAGGTGCTGGTGCAGGGACTGGTGCTGGTGCCGGTGCCGGTGCCGGTGGCGGCGCAGGTGTGCAAGGCGGGCTGGAGGTGAGAACCGCTGCCTCGCGGCCTGTGTCTCGGGCCGGGTCGACAGCTGCGCGAAGCACCGCGGCAGCGTCCACCGCCACTGGAGCCGGTGCCGCCTCCCGCCCGACGTCGCCGTCCAGGTCCAAGGCGGGCAACGCCAAGTCTGGGGCCGGCAGTGGCTCGCGCAAGGGGTCGAGCAAGGGGCAACAGCAGCTTGCCGCGGCGTCCACCGAGGCCGCGGGTGGTGGGGGGGAGGATTTCACACCCAAGCCCCCGTCGGAAGAGATGCTGGCGACGCGCGAGGCGCTGTTGGTTCGTGCCGGGCTTGCGCCGGATCCAGACATGGGCGGCGTGCCAGGGTCGCGTGGGTGCAAAGCAGCTGGGCGCCACAATGGGGGAACCTGTGCGCCGAACCGTCGTGGGAAGTGGACGTTTGGCTCGAGCGGCTCCTTGACAGGCCTGCGCATGGTGGCGTACCACCTGTGGATGTCTGACCGCCTGAAAGAGTCGGTGAACGTGGTGTGTGACTTGTCGTACATTGAAGCGATGCACACGATCGGCGCGGGCGAGGAGTTGGTTGCGTTACTTCGGCGTGTTCACAGCACGGCACGACGCGTGGCCAAGGTACAGATGGGTCATGTTTGGAGTTTTGTTTTGCCCACGCATTCGTTCACTGTTTTTGTTTGTCTTTGTTGCTTTGTATTGGCACCGCCAGTCATTGATTCCCCAAGGCGTCATCGAAGCCGTTGTGTCGGGTACCTCCACTTCGTCACCTCATGATCCCACCCTTGGCTTGTCCGCGGCTCAACGAGCTGCGCTGCAGCGCCTGGAGCGCGTCTCTGCCACGTTGACGTTTGTGTTAACCAACGTCAACGACCTGGCCAAGCATCCTGAACTCACCTTCCAGTGCGTTGCTGCGTGGTGGTGCTGTCTCGCCCCGCCTTGTGTGTGCCTGCGTGCTCGTTTGCGTCTTGTGTCTGCTTTGCGCGTTTGTGCAGTGTGGGATCCATTGCAGCAGCTTATCGATCCGCAACTTCCTTTCGCGTGTCTTGGGGGGGGGGGGGGGGGGGGGGGGCGTCGTTCCAGGTGCGCCGCCAACCAGCCGAACACCAGCGTGCTGAGCCGAGACGCCGAGGTCGCATGGGAGTTGGACTGGGAAAACCGTCACATGTTGTCGTGGCTCAACCGCCCCCACAAGCCGCCGCCCTGTGTCGCCACACTGTCGCTGTCCGCGGCGCGCAAGGCGCAGCGAGGACGCCTTCCCAAGGCACCTCCAGCCGATGACGCCCTCCTCCTTGCGTTTGAGGAGCCGTCCTCCGTGCCACATCCTTCCAGTGGCGTGCCTCCGACCCAGCCGGCTGGGGGTGCCACCACGGTGGCGTTCTGTGGTGACGGGAGCTTGGTGGCTGCGGGGCACACACGGGGGGTGGTGTCAGTCTGGAATGTGCAAAGCACCGAACTGGTGACCGACCTTGTCCTGCCGGTGCCGCCATTGATGGCGGCTGAGGGGAAGGTGGCAGGCAGCACGAAGCGCCAACGGCAGCGCGTGCCCAATGCCAGCATGCCAGAGCCCCCACAGGTCACTGCTCTTGCCTTCAACCCAGCGAACAGGTGTGTTGCAGTTGATGGGGTTGCGTTGGTTTGGTTAGCTAGTTTTCCCATATTTGTGTGAGAAGCGGCTATGAGGACCCCCTCACCCATGGATGATGTATGCGTATGTTTGTGTGCCCAGCAACCATCTGTTGGTGGGAAACACGATTGGGCAGTTGTTTGCCTGCAACCTCGCTACCAAGGCCATCCGAGAGCTTCTAGCCCCTTCCCCCAAGGTGGACGCTGCCGCTCGACGCGTGTTCCAAGTGACGCAGCTTGTCGAAGATGAAGCGACTCGCAACGCGACGGAGCTTGCTGCCGCTGGGGTGGATGCCCAAGACTCGATCAACAGTCTGGGGATGCGATTCCATCCGACAGCGCCGGCACATCCAACAAAGATTACGTCCATCACGTGGTCCAACGCAGGGGACATGTGGCTGACGGGGGATGCCTGTGGCATTATTACACTGTGGCAACCCGTGGAAGGACTGGACTTTGCCGACACCGCGGCACCTGTGCCCGTGCCAAACCGCTGGGTGGCACACCGCGGAGCCGTGCATTCCCTTGTGTTTGCTGACGAGGTGCGGGATTTGTGGGCACGGGTTTCGCAGTGTGGTGTGGTGTGGTGTGGTGTGGCGTGGCGTGGTGTGGTGCCGTGTGGAATCGAAGCGGTGTTTCGTGATTGTCAACTTGGGGGTGGTGTCCACTGCATTGCCGTCGTGTGTGTGTGTGTGTGTGTGTGTGTCACAATGATGGCGGCCATGTCGTGCTTGATGACGGAGTGTCCTTGAAGCAGGCGGGATGGGATCCACCAAGGGACAAGCCCGTTCTTCACCCGTCCATGAGTTCCACAACAGCTCTTGGTTCCACAATGCGCTCGTCCCCTGCCACTGGCGCTGCTGGTATGCAAGGCACTTTCGACATGCCGTCTGCGTTGGGAGCCACCAGCATTCCTGTCAACCCCATGGAGCTGTCGTTTGGGTGGGGGAGCTCCACACCTGGCGCTCCGATTGAGCTGCTGGGCGTGACGGCAAGAAACGCCACGTTCAGCTCCACCGTGATGGGCGCGCACAAGCACGCGTTGTTTCCGATCAACACTGGTGCGTCGTGTCGCAGAGAGTTCGAACCTCTGGATGGTCTTCTGCTGTGTCTTGACCCCTCCCCCCGCGTGTTTGTCTGTGGTGCAGAGTTGGAGACAAAGACGGAGGCTGCTGTGATGAGCGTCACTGCCAAGCACGCCGCGTCAAAAAGCGCTTCCACACCCAACCTGTTCGAGACACACGCCTTTGAGTCTTTGAAGCACCAACGAAGCCTCACTGCCTTCACCCCGGCTTCGACACACGCCAAGAATCGCCTCCGCAAGTCCACAGCTCGTCAGTACCAAAGCCACCGCTCCGTGGCCAAGATTCGACAGCAGCTTGCGCCGTTGAAACGTTCGCCGCGTGGGTTCACCAAGCCATCTGCGAGCAGTGGCAGCGGTCGTGGAGACGGCGGTGGGGTGGGTTTGCACCCCCCTGTTGGAGGGCACTCTGCCAGCACCTTTGACGCCGCCAGAGCCCGTCTTCCGCCCGCTCCCATCCGACTGTCAGTGGCGGCGTCAAACAAGCGCCGCCAACGCTTGGAGGCCGCGGCACACAACTCCACCGCCGCCGGTTCTGCTGGTCCGGCCTCGGGCTCTCCACCAGCCTCCCCCGGCACCGGCGCCGACGCCGACCCCAACTCGACGCCCAGTGCCACACCTGCCGCGCCACGGCGCTTGATCGCGAGTGCGGGAAGCAACACGCTGTGTGTGTGGAGTCTGTGCCCTGGCGTCGGTGCCCCTGAGCAGCTGGGACGCGCGCCGGGGAGTGTGTTGTGCATGCATGTGGTGCCAGATGGGTTGCAGGCGCTGGTGCGCCGGTCCAACGGCCGTGTGCAGCTGGTCTCCACCAACGGCGACCACCGTGTGTTGCAAGAGGCCCATGGCCCTGACATCGTCGCCTCCTCGTTTGCCTCCAATGGCAGGCTCGCGGCTGCGTTTGGGAACAACACCGTTCGAGTGTACCGGGCTGATGAGGGCGCACGTGTGGGTGAGCTCAAGGGCCACACGGCCAGCGTGTCAGACGTGACGTACTCTCCCAACTGCAACACCGTGGCTTCCGCGTCCCAGGATGGCACCATCCGACTGTGGACACCGGCGTTGTTGGCTCCGGGGGTGCTTGACTCTGCTCACCAGTGCGTGGGTGCTTGCCAGGGGGCGATGCAGCGTGGATATGATATGATGTCTACGTTCGTTTGAGAATGTTTTCGCATGACACTTGTGTCTCTTGTGTCTCGTACGGTGCTGTGTCCAGACTGCCGGTGTCCTTTCTCTCCATGAGCAAGTTCCAGAATGGATCACGTCTCATGTCTGTTGACTCCAGCGGCATGGTGAAGGTGGGTAGCTGCAAGCCCCAACACTGAGTCACAGCTCGTACTACCCCCGCTCTTGCCCGAAACCGCCGTCGCTCACCCTGTACCTTCATGGCTTGTGATGGGGATGTTGGTGTTGTGTCTATTCCCAGCACTGGGTGTTTGATGCCGGCGCCGCTTTCGCCGAGACACGCACGTTCTCCCGTCGCCCACGAGCAGCCAGCTTTGTGCAACGGTCCGGAAAGATCCAAGCGTTTGTGTCCACCGGCACCACGGTGCGAGTTTGGGACACGACGAGCGCCGCAGGCAAGGTGTCGCCTCAGGTCATTGACTTCACGATGGAATGTCCCTTGGACCTAGTGGCAGTGGCGCCACGCGGGTATCAGATGGCAGCCACTCGAGGCGATGGGTCGACACGTGTCATGGTGCGTCACATGAGCGAATTGTGTGCCCCAGCCCGGGGGAAGTCAAGAGTGAGTGACCTCTCATGGTGGTGGCGGCGTTGTGTTGGTGCAGCTTGTGGACACAGTGAGTGGCAAGTCCAAGGAACTGTTTTCTTCTCTGACGAAAAAGAAGAGCAAGAAGCGCGTGCAAGAATCAAAGAAGAACAGCAACGCCGCGCCGGTCAAAGTCGTTCCACAAATCGCACGCCTGGCCTGGTCACTGGACTCGCGCATTCTACTCACCGCCCTGGACTCGGGTGAAATCGTGGTGTGGGACGCTGCAAGCCACACGTTTGGCGGTGGCAAAAAGAAGAACCGACACGCCCCTGCTGCCGCCGCGTCTGCTGCGAGTCGCAAGGGCAGTCGCAGCGTCAGCATCAGTCGCAACATCAGCCGTGCGGGGAGCCGCAACAACAGTGTTGCAGCAAGTGGTGGCGGGTTGCCTGGTGGGGCTGCCGGCAGAACCGGGGCTGGTGTGGGCGGGGGTAGTAGTGCCCCTGGTAGCCCCAAACCTGCTGCCGTGGTGCGTGACGACGTGCTGGCGCGGGCTCGACGAGCGCCCTGGTCAGGCGAGGAACAGTACATCGGCTCCATTGTGGACTGCTTGGCGACGTCTCAGGCGGAGCGCGACATCCAAGACATGGTGTTCAGTCCAGACGGGCAGACGTTGCTGGTGGTGTCGCGTGGTCGTGTACCGAAACTGTGGGACTTCGGAGCAGCTCTGGCCGCGTTTGTGGGTACGTGGCGCTCATGTGGGTGTGGAGTTGTCTCTAGTTGTTGTTGCTTTTTGTGTTTTGGGTTGTTTGCTGGCACTTGGATGCTCGTCGCACGTTCGTGGTGTCAGCACGTGACGGAGCCGCTTGTTCCGTTGGTGGTGGTGTGCACCCAAAACTGCACAGACGGCGACGATGACAACCTGCGCCAGGGCAAGTATCTGCGCCAGTGCTTTGGACACACCGACACCCTGAACGACGCGTGCTTTGCCCCGGACGGTCGCCGACTCGCCACCGCGTCCAACGATGGAACGTTGAGAGTCTGGGAGTCACACACGGTGTACCAGGAGGCCATGCTGGTGCTCCATGACGGTAGCCCCGTTTTGCGCGTGGCGTGGGGTGCCGCAAACAACAGGTTCGCGTCACTTGGGGCGGACAACACCGTGACAGTGGTGCACGCGCAGTCGCTGGAGCGCATAGCAACCTGGGTGGTTCACTCCCCCATCACGTCTGTGGCGTTCAGTCCCATGTGCGACCGAGTTGCGGTGGGCACCAGCGAGGGTGATGTCATGCTCCTGAAGTTGCGCCTGCCGTCCGGATCCAGTGATCCTCCACCAGTAGGCACCATCATTCGCTTGTTCGCAGCTGAAAAGTAAGTTGCATTGTCATCATCTGTTGTTGAGCATGTGTTTGTTTGTCGTGTGTCTGACGCCCATGGTTGCTTTTTCTGTTGGTTTTTGGTATCGTGTGAACAGGCATGTGTGGGATCAGAAGTTCAGTCTTCGATGCGTGTTTTGTGGCAACCAAACCTCTGTCAAGGCTCGCATCCAGAACATGGTGCATGAGATGCAGGAGCAAATGGGTAGCTTGGGTCCACTGGATAGATACTTCACTGTGCGTCGTGCCGCGTGCATGTGTGTCCGTGTGTATGGTGGGTGGGGGTGCTGGGTGCTGGCTTTCAACGGAACTCATCGGAGCACGCACGCGGTGTGACCTTGCAGGATCCACGCATGGACTACAAGTGCTCATCATGCAAGAGGTCCACGCACGTGAATCCGTACTGCTTTGACAACCCCGCCCAGCTGTAGAGTGTCGCAGTCGCAGTCGCAGTGCAGCAACGCGTGTGGACGTGCGGAGTGGAAGTAGACTGCCATGCCAGCATCCACATCCGTACAAGCCGATGCACATATGGTCCACTCACAACTGTCTTGTCGAAACGCATGCCAACGAAAACGCACTCACAACGAACGAACTGCTGCTGCCTACCGAACCAGCCACTTGCCGGAGCCTTCACGACCACCCTGCTCCGTCAGCTTCGACACCATCTGCAAGTAGCTTTGCTTAAGATCTGGGACCGGTGCTTGCCGATCTCGTTCGCGTCTGTCGTGGCCATGACCACTGCGTGCGTGTTCACGTGAACGGTCCCGGTCGTGATAACGGTCTCTCCCGTCGCGATCATGACGGTCATAGCGGTCTCGATCACGATCACGATCACGATCACGACGATCATACTGACGACTGTGATCTTCATGGCGCCGGCTGTGGTCACGATCACGCGTATCGTACCCACGACCGCGATGAACGCGGCCTACAGAGCCATGCGACGCATCCGAGTACGAACGGGCACGCTTCGCTGACCCCGAGCCATGTGACCCAGGTGCTTCCTCGAGAACAGGTGGTGCGGGTGGCGGCGCAGCTTCCGGCTGTGTGTCGTCCTCCTTGGCCGCAACCGCGAATGCGGCCGCTGCGGGAGTCACCAAAAGTTTCTTGCGTCGGAGAGGGGCCGGCTTCTTGAGAGAAAACGTCATCTTCTTGACGTTTCCGCCCTTCTTCTTTCGGATGCTGCTCATCACGGCCGCCAAGTGGGGGTTTGTTTTCGGTGCCGCCTTGGGCTTGGTAATCTGTGGGGCGGCACCAAGGCATGTGAGTTCCATCACGCAAACAACACATCATCTCATTCGCATCGGCTGCACGATACCTTGTCCAGGAAGGAGCCGTCGTTGGAGAACTGGAAGTTCAGACAGGACACGCATCACCCCAGTTGGCGGGCACCGTTGCACGGCACACACCAGCGAAGCACACCCCCAAGACGCAAACCACGCATAGATAACACACGCCATGTGCGAACCTGATTAGGGTCCTGTGCAGTGTCGACAGCGATAGGAGCCGCCGCCGGTGCAGCAGCTTGTGCTGGCGCAGAGCCGGCGACGCTAGGTCCGGCGCGCGGCGGCTCCACACCATTCGGATACCACGAGCTCTGCATTGCTTTCATGTTGAAGTAGTACACAGACCCTTCAGGCGTCTTGTGTTCCGTCCATACTCCGGCCATGGTTCCGGGGGGCCCTCCCACGTTGCTGCCCCGGTGTGGGTGTGCAGTGCTAGTGTGTGCGTGTCGACAGTCGCAGTTGTTTGACGAATACATATACATGAATGGTGGGATTTTCTGAGGAATGATGGGAAGTTGCTCCGTGCAAGCTCTCCTGGCAGCCCTCCACATGCAGACCCTCATTCAAGGTTGCTATCGCCTCGTCTTCCAGCCTCTGTGCTGGAGCGTGGAGCGTGGAGCGCGAGGACGCGCGTAGACAACGCTGCTGGGTCAGTGATGAGGGTGCAGTGGAACACGCTCAGTCATGAAATCCAGAAAAATCGGGCTCAACACCTCCATCGCGTCACCAACAGCAGCAGCTCAGTTCATCAACAAACTCGTGCTTGCCACACTGCTTCGCAGCCCCGTGCCTCTCCGTCATGCCATAGGCAAGACTACAGTCGTTGAAGCATTGGTGCTGACCCAGGGCGACGATGGATCGCCAGCAAGCACCACCCGGTGTTGATGAGATGGCGAGCGAGGGTGTGCACAGCCACGCAACACTTGCCGCACAAGCCCAAGTCGACGTGGATAGCTTCCCCACCCCAACCGGAACGCCTGGCCCAACCGGTGCCATCACCCCCGCAAACACTCCTGTTGCACGTGGTGTTGTGCGCAGTAGGGTCGTGGAAGAGTTCATGAATGCGGCTGCGGAGGCGGCTGCAGCTGACATGGCATCTGCCGCCCCTGCCGCTGCCGTCACTGCTACTTCCCACGCTGACTCTGCGGCATCGGCGTGGGACGAGTTCGACAATGCCAACATGCCTCCCTTGGAGGACATGGTACCTCACGTTGAAGAGTGTCTGGATGACTGGGAGGTGGGGGACCGCTACGAAATGAAGAACATCCTTGGTCATGGAGCGTATGGAGAGGTGCGATGCAGCGTCCCTTCAGTTGCACACCCCCACTCACGTCGGTGTGGCATTGTATGTGTCCCTTTGCAGGTGGCCCTCGCCATTGATTTGCACACTGGTAACCAGGTATCGGCCAAATGCGCGTGTGGGGGACCAGGTGTGGCCGTCATTCACGCTGGTGCTGTATCCCCAGGTTGCCATCAAGCGGATCAACTCCGTGTTTTCAAACACCACGGATGCGCACCGCATCTTGCGGGAGATCTACATCCTGCGCAACCTACGACACCTGAACATCATCCAGCTCATCGACATTCCCCTGCCGCCCAGCTACACCAACTTTCAGGACCTGTATCTGGTGGGTGACCTTTGTTTTGTTTTTTTCCTTTTGGTTGTTTCCTCTGGTCTGGCAACCCAAGTCTTGTCATCGTGGCTGACTGAACATGGTGGGCGGTTGGCGTCAGGTGTTTGAGTACCTGGACACCGACCTGTACAAGCTCATTCTCAGCGAGCAGTTCCTGACCATCCCTCACATCCAACGTTTCCTCTACCAAA
>Ga0213833_1001178_pt1 | contig 19674 bp, 27 predicted proteins | sample SWATP21_FD_160575 | JGI IMG/M metagenome (GOLD analysis project Ga0213833, IMG submission 160575) | Coastal seawater microbial communities from Marineland, Florida, United States - SWA TP2 #1 | ecosystem: Environmental > Aquatic > Marine > Coastal | place: USA: Florida | collected 2016-08-14
AAGACGCGGCGTGCGATGACGAGGCCGTAGATCTCGGCGCGGGGAAAGGTCTGGGCGAGCTTGAGTTGCATCGCCTTGAAGTGGCTGCCGGTCGTCAGAATATCGTCGAAGACGATGACGGCGCTCTTCGGCTGCCCGAGGCTCGCGTCGATGGTGTAGTTCGCCGCAAGCTGGCTCGGGAGGGGCTTGCTCTGTCCTGTGGTGTGACTGGCGGCGGTGGAGACGGGCTGTGTGACCAGCTCTCGTATGTCTCCCTGGGGAAACGCCTTGCGGAGAATCTGGCAGAGCCGATCGTCGTACAGCGAGTCGCTTTTTGCCTTGGACGGTGGAACGGGAACCCACGTCGCATCTGCCTGCACAGCCGCACGGAGTTCTCTCGCGCACTGGGTGATAGCCCGGGATTTGTAGACCCAGTCCGGGAGGCCGACGCGGCCCATCGGCTTCTTGAGGTTGCAGATGAGCTGGTTGGTCTCTCCGTGGCTCCAACCCCGTCGGGAGGTGTACTCGCGGAGGTAGAAAACCGAGTCGCTGTCCTCGAGGTAGTAGTGGTCGGGTCGAGAGACCGCGTCGACCTGTCGGAGAGGGACGCTCATGACTCGCCGAGGATGTCGAGCACATCCTCAATGCGGCGGACTCTGATCGCGCCTTTTTTTTCGAAGCGCTCGGGCCAGGAGATGTCGGAGCGCTCGAAGCAGCTGTTGAGGATGAAGAGCTTTCGGCCTTGGTGGAGAGCCGCCTTCGCCTGAATCAGGGAGCCCGACGTGTCAGAGGCTTCAACGATGATCGTGGCCTCGGTGAGCGCGCTCATCGTCGCGTTGCGCTTCGGAAACCATTCTCGGTTGGTCCGCCAATCGTGCTGGAAGTATCGCCAGACGGGGACCTCCGAGAGCACGAGGTGCTCGCGAGCGAGGAGCTGCTGTAGCTCTGTGTTCTCGGCTGGGTAGGTTGCGCTCAGAGGGGTTCCAATGACGGCGATCGTAGGCTTGCCGATCTCGAGAGCCGCTCGATGGGCGGCCGTATCGACGCCTGCAGCAAGCCCTGAGGTGACGGTGAAGCCGTTGCTCGCAAGCATGTTGGCGAGCTTGCGAGTGCGGCGGACTCCTTCTGCACTCACCTTCCGCGCACCAACAACCGACACGCAGCGCGTTTCTGTTAGCTCCCAGATCCCCGCGTACTGCAGCACCTCGACGGGATGCCTCGCATCTCGGAGCTTGGAAGGGTAGTCGCCGGCTTGGTGTACACGGACCCCAAAGCGTTCCAGCCCATGCTCGCCATGGAGTCGGACGACGAGACGTGCGTAGCGTTCGGCGTCGTCGACGGGAACAAGCTCTGAAGGGAAGGCGCCCGGGTTGTCGCGAAAGCGGTCGGCGACGCGCTTCTGGGTTGCCTTCTTGTCAGCCCACAGGGCTTCGTAGGCTCCCATCTCCAGGAAGGGGGAGACGGTTCTTCCGAGGAAGGCGTTGGGGAGGCTGAGCGATTCCTGCGGCATGCGAAGGAGGGACAAGGATGCGCTGCTCGAGTCCAGGCGCGCAACCCGGACCCCGGCGCGAAGATCGCAGCATCCCTGTCGGCCGCGGAAGCGGCGTGTTGAGGAAGCGAGATCGGGTTCCGATAACTATCTTTATCGGAACCCGATTGCCCCCGGACGATGATCGAAATCGATCACCCGGGCCGGCTCGGAAGGAGGCGTCTCGACCTTCGCGGCGTTAACCGCGCGCCCTGACGGCCGTCCAAAGCCCTCGACCTCGATCCCCGTATATAGAAGGATGGGATCCGATGGTGACGATGGCGGTTGGAAGTCGAGCCACCGAGGTCTCCGACCTCGGGTTGAAGAGGTTGGCGCAGAGGAAGCTCCGTCAGGTGCTCGAGCTGCTCGACCGAGACTCGGCCGAGCTCGGTAGCGCCTTCGACTTGGTTGGGGAGGCCGAGGCCGCGATTGACCAGCTGCTGCAGCGGCGGGAGGTGAGCGATGGGTGATCTGGTTCGACTCGACGCGAAGAGGTTGGTGCCGGCGATCGTCACCGAGCTGGGGCGCAAGGCCGAGCGCACGTTCGTGGAGTTCTTCGTCGCGCACCTGAGCAACGAGCACACGCGAAGGGCCTACGGCCACGCGGTCGCGCACCTGTCCGACTGGTTGGAGATGCAGGGGTGGTCGCTCGCTGAGATCGAGCCGGTCGAAGCCGCGGCGTACATCGAGTTCCTCAAACACGAGGGCAAGGCGACGTCGACCATCAAGGCGCGGCTGGCCGCGCTGCGGAACCTCTGCGACTACATGACCTCGAAGGGCGTGCTGGAGTGGAATCCGTTCTCGGTCGTTCGAGCACCGCGGATGAGCGCGGGCGAGGGCAAGACGCCGATCCTCGAGGCCGAGGATGTGCGGGCGTTGTTCGAGTCGATCGGGACCGAGGACGTCATCGACCTGCGTGACCGGGCGATCCTTTCGCTGATGCTCTACACGTTCGCGCGGGTGGGGGCGGTGGTGAAGTTGGACGGCCGCCACTACGAGGCCGGGACGGCAAGGGCGAGCATCGCCCTGCACGAGAAGCGCGGGCGGTTTCATCGGGTGCCGTGTCACCACCAGCTGCACGAGGCGATGGAGGCGTTCTTGGCGGTGTCGCCGGCAGGGCCTCGGACACCCGTGTTTCGGGCGGCCGAGCGGGCGCTCGACGAGGAGGGGCGACGCCAGCTTTCACGGCGTCGGATCCAGGCGCGAAGCGTGCTGAAGATGGTGAAACGACGCGCGGCGGGGGTTGGCCTGCCCGCCGAGGCGGTCTGCAATCACAGCTTCCGCGGCACTGGCATCACCAACTTCATGGAGAACGGCGGATCGATCGACGTGGCGGCGGGCATCGCCGCGCACTCGTCGACGAAGACGACTCAGCTCTACGACCGCTCGGTACAGACGGTGCAGCGGGACGAGATCGAGCGGGTGAGGTTCTAGTAGCCCGTGTTGAAGGCCGGCGTGCGGCAGCGTAGGCCGGTATCGTTCGAGCCAGTCGCGGTGTCGGCGACCGGGCGGAGGGGCTCTTGTCGGATCCAGCCGGGGGGCCGCCAGCATCTCCTAGTTGAGTCGCGGGGTCTGTTCTCAGACCTGCGGTTAGGTGAGACTCCTGCTGGGCAGATGAAGAACGAGACGATCGGCGAGTTAGTGCTCGGTGGAGTCGCACTGGTTGGCTTCGGGCTGGCGCTGAAATCCGTAGTCAACGAGGACTGGCAGCACTATCTCCTCTACGGAACTCCGATTCTCGTCGGCGGTTGGGTGTTGGGGAGGCTCTGGACTTTTGCTTGGCACGGGGGGCATGTCGCTGCCGAAAGCTCACTCCCCTCCGCACCGGGCTCGTTGGCGCACAACGGAGATGCGGTGAAGAGCCTTCTGGTCGAGTTGCACCGGCGCTGGTTCCCGGGCGTCAACGAGCACCGAGACCCTGACTACAGGCTGACCTTGTGGGTCCCGCATCCGAACTCACGCCAGCCCACGGAGTGGCGATGTCTTGCCTACTCCGACGACCGCAAACCCGCGCCGACCTCGTGGCCGGTGGTAGAGGGAGCGGCCGAGCTTGAAACAGCGGGCGCCATCGTCGCCACCGCGTCGTCCGGGGTGGAGATCACGGTGGATGGGATCCCTGGGCAGGCCCAGGAGGGCGAGGAGCGCAAGGCGCGGTACCGCAAGGAGAGCTACGTTTCCAGGGAGCAGTGGGAGAAGCGTTCGTGGAAGTGGGCTACCCTTCAGACGAAGCTCGTGAGAACCGGGGGGCCAATTTCCTCCATCCTCATGGTCGAGAGACAGTCCGGGGCCGACATCGCACCCGACGATGGCGACTGGACTCCGCGCTTTGATCTCAGCATCCAAACGGTCCTGCAGACCTGGTTCCACCTCACGACTGACGGCAACTCATGAGCTACTACGAGTTTCCAGAGGAGTTTCGGCAGCTCGTCGCCGAGCGAAACAAGAAACATCAGCGGCTCGCCTACGCTGACGTTCCTTTGGGCCTGAGGATCCAGGTTGAGGATCCGGGGATTCTGTTCCTGCACTATCGCTACGCGGCTGCTCCGGATGAAGAGACCGATCTGACGAAGGTGGGCCGGGTGACCGTCGGGCTCGGGAAGTTCTCGCGCCGGGTGATGCTTCTCCGGATCAATCTGTCCACCGCGGACCCCGCTGAGGTGAAGGACGAGATTCGCCGCGCAGTTGATCGTGCGTTTAAGGCGCTTCTGGAGAAAGGTGAGCAGAAGGGCCCCCGGATGAACTACGACCTCGCCTCGCGCGGAACCAGGCAGGTAGCGGACAAGATTGGGACATAGCCTCGCGTCCAGCCTGCCCGCCACCGCGTCCGCATATCCATCCTGCTTGTTCAGGATTCAGGTGCGCTATGGCGTGCTCGAGCATGAGCACGCGCCGCGCTCAGCGGCCGTAGGCAGCCGGGCGGCGAACGATGGTTTCAGCAGCTCGCGGGGTACTGGGCTCTCGCGGGTTCACGGTTCGCGCGATGGAACTACGAAGGTCGAAGGGCATCGCGGGGCTAGTCTTCAAGAAACTCAAGTAGCTGGGACTCGTCCTCTCCCCAAGAAATAAGGGTGATGACGCGGTCGGGTGCGGCGACGAAGCAGTCTGCGTAGACTTCGTAGTCGCTTGCGGACGGGTGTTCAAACCACTCGTCGGAAGGGGAGGCTTCGGGGCCATCGTCTTCGTCGAACGGGCGGCCTTCTAGGATGTCTGCTACGCGGCTTTTTCTTGGAGGCGTGGGCGAAAGCCAAAGATCCGAAGGGACGGTGTCGCTCCGTTTGTGCCACAGCAGTTTGTTGCGGGAGTAGCAGGCTACGACGGCTGGTGCTGGACCGTGCTCTGCCATGCGGATGGCCGCGGCAGTCATGCTGACATCGAAGGTGTGGGCCAGGTCTCGAATGGACTCCTTCGTCGGGAGGTGTTGGGAAGACACGGAGCTGAACATCTCTCGGGGCATCAAGAGGTCTTGGGCGAAGCGGTTCGCTCGCATCTCTCGTCCCTTGCCCCACTCGGCCATTGCGTCGAGCTTGCAAGCGAGGACATGACATCGGTCGTGTAACCAGTGTCCCAGTTCGTGTGCGGCGCCAAAGCGCTCTCGGCCTCGGCTTCCGCTCGGTTGGACAGAAATGTAGGCGCGTCTTCCGTGGCCGATGACCCGAGCTTCGCAACCGTCCAGGCGTTCATAGACGACGGTTGCATGGAGCGCCTGGCAGATGGCTTCGATATCGATTTCGTCTGGGGAGGTGATCCCGTACCTGCTCAGGATCTGCTCAGGAGTCATTCGGGGTCTCCAGGAGACCAAGGGCCTCGAACTTTTCTAGGGCGCTTCGTATGTCATCGAGCGACGGTTGCTCGGATTCGTTTCGTGCTGCAAGTGTCAGCTCGGGGTGGGCTGTCGTGACCTGGCGGTAGAGCTCACGCTGCTGCTGTTCTCCCGAGGGGATGTTTGAGGGGCTTGCGAGCAGCTTCAGGTGGCGTTCTCGGTCTTCCCTCGCTGCCCGGAGTTGGCTCTGTTGGTGCTCTCGAATGGTCTCTTGCAGGGTCGCATAGAAGTCGTCGGCGGCAGTCCTGTCCTCGTCCAGGAGTTCTTCATGCGGTGTTGCGTCGACCGCCTCGTCGAGGAGTGCCATCGTCGCGTCGAACGCTGAGTAGTCTTCTTCTTCGGGCATATCAGTCCTTCAGTCGGGCGGGGAACTCGGAGTTGTAGAGTCGGCGGATCTTCTTGAGTTTTGATTCGAAGGCAGTGGGGGAGAGGGATAGCTCCTCTTGAATCTCCTTTGACCTTGCTCCCTCATGGCGTCGCTGCAGGATCCACCAGGCTTCCTCGTCCTTCTTTTCGAGCAGGGAGAGGATGTGGGCGTACTTCTCCTGGGCGTCGCAAGCGTCGTCTGGGCGTGGTTCCGCTTTCGGGGTTGGGAGCTTCGGGTCGGGAGGGAGAGGGGGGCTGTTCGCCAGGCGATGAGGCGCTTGTCGGCGCAAGGAGTCACGGGCGATGTGGTGGACGACAGTGTGTAGGTGCGCGAGGACGTCGACATCCGGATTCAGGGGGTGTTGGCTTCCTGGGAGCGAGGCGACGATGGCCTCTTGAAGGAGTTCCTTAGCGGAGCATCCTGGAATCCATCGGGCGCGGTTTTGGACCTTCGCCATGAAGCGCGTGACTTCCTCGTGTGTTGGTGGGGCTCGCCCGGGTTGGAGGTACTGAAAGAGCTGCTCGAGTTCTGAGGGGGGCACTGTGTCACAGTCCTTGCTGCCCTCTCAGTTGTCCTGTGGCGCCAGGGAGAGGGGGGCTCAAGCAAACCAAAACATTTTTTGTCCAAGTTTGGATGGATGCCGCCATGTACTAGGAGAACGCGGGGCGCGGTGCCTCGTGCTGAGGTCCGAGCCCGCCTTCGGCCTCAAGCCGTCTGTGCGGCCGATTCCTCTTGAGGCGGGAAGTGAGTGCGAAACATGGCGAAAAAGAAGAGTAGTTCGGGGTTGAAGCCAGGTCAGAAGGCTCCCGCGTCAGGGCAGTACGAGCAGGTTGGTCCGCGTGGTGGTCGAGGCCGTGAAGTGACTGTCGTGAAGGGAGAGCCGCTTCCGCCGACGACGAAACCGGGGTCCTCCTACAAGCTCACGGACCCGACCAAGAACGGGTCCGGCCGCGTTGGGAAAAAGTAGCGGAGGCGTCGATGATCAGAGTCAAGACGACTGGGCTGGACCAGCTGCAGAAGAACCTCAAGGCTCTCGAGGGGACCCAGGAAGTCCCTATCGGGAAGCTGTTTCCTCCTGAGTTCATGCGGCGGCACACCAACTACGGATCGTTTGAGGAGATGTTGGATGCGAGCCCCTTCGAGGTGGAGAGCGCCGACGACTTCAAGGCGATTCCTGACCGAGAATGGGACGAGTTTGTGCAGGCGGGCTCTTCGTTCTCGTCTTGGGCGGCGATGATGAAGGAGGCCGCGGGTGCCTATGCGCAGGCCATGCTGTCTCGTGGTCTTTCCTGACCTCTAGCCCTAGCGACAGTAGCCGCTGCGCCAGCGGAGGGCGTTGTTTTCAACGACAAGCTCTCCGCTGGCTGCATTGCCGATGCTCTGCGCGTATCGTTGGGAGCCATTGGCCCCGAGGCTCACGAATCCTCGAGGGAGACATTGGCGCGGGCGTGGCGGACAAGAAGAAGCATCGGGACTGCAAGCGGCTCTAGGGTGCCAGGCGGATTCACCGAAAATTGCACGCTAAGGGATGGCCGTTTTTGCCCCTCGACTCCGCACGAGACGGCGGTTGAGGACGTACTGGCCGTAGAGAACGACGTTGTCCCACTCGATGGGGCTGACGTGCCGGAGCATGGCGAGCTCGAGCCCCTCCACAGACGGGTCGCAGCGGCGGATGATTCGATGCTGCCGAGGCCGGCTTTCGGTGTTTAGCCGAACCCGTCGACACGACAACCCCCGCGGGTCGAATGATGATGCAGATGATCGGGAGCTTCGCCGAGTTCGAGCGAGCGATGATCCGTGAGCGGACTCGGGCGGGGCTCGAGGCCGCGCGGGCCGAAGGTCGCATCGAGGGTGGTCTAGCGAGGTTCGCCCCCACATCGAGCCTCCAGGGTCCGTGCAGCTCACCCTCTGAGCGACGGATCCGAGGGCGCCGCGCCAGTGCCTCTCTTGCACCTTTTTACACCGATGTGGTTCCGACCCTGTTTCGGACGGCCGGTTTTCGCGGGTGTCATGCCCGACGCGCTGATGGTGGCCGTGAGTGGGATCGTTTGCTGATCCGCCGAACGAGGGTCGGTATGGTGCGTAGAGATGAGCGTGCAGGGTCGAAAGAGAGATGTGGGCCAAAGGTGCTGGGCCCTTTGCGCTCTCGGGCAGATCGGAGGAGCGCTTCTGCTTGTGTCGCTTGCGGGTTGTGACGACGAGGGAGGCTCAGGCGGAGGTGGTTCGGGGTCGAACTCGACCCTCGGCTCGGCAACGTCCGGGGGCATGGACTCTCTTGGAGCGGGGGCGGCCGACTCGGGCGACCTGGACTGCTTCAGTGGGGAGCTCGGTTGCCCGTGTGAAGCGGGCGGCTTGTGTGCTCCGGGCCTGCTCTGTGTCGATGGGACGTGCGAGGAGTTTGGTGGAGCCAAAGGTTCGGAGGGTGGATCGACGGGGGACGGGACCGGAGGGGGCGTGGATGCGTGTGTGGGGAACTTCGAGTGTGAGGAGAGTGAGGTCTGCGTCTTCGAGACCTGTACGCCGATCTCGGAGTTCGACTGGCGGTTCACCGTGACGGAGTTCGCACCAGGGGGGTGCCGCGATGGCTGGGGAAGTGCCGAGGTCTTCTATCGCTACTTCGAGGACGGGGCGGAGGTTGAGGAGTCGCCGGTCGCAGGGTGTCCCGCTCAGTGGTCGAGTTCAGAACAGAGCTACTACACCCCAGGGGCAACGTTCGAGATCGAGTTCTGGGAACTCGACTTCCTGTTCGACGATTTCTTCACCCGGCTGTGTTGGGCCGACCCTCTCGATGCGGAGGTGTGCGGACCTGTCCCTGACTTCGTCCTGCATCAGGGCGGATTCGTCGGCACGCTCGACGATGGCGAGCATGCGGTCGAGGTGCACTTTGAGCCGGAGCTGTAGCGGTTACCCGGCGAACGTTCCGCAGATCTTGGAGACCGCTACGGCGGTGGCGCAGATCTTGACGCCCGCTGCGGCGCATTTGTCCGCGTTCCACGTTGCGCCGAGGCTGCGGTTGAGGGAGCTTTCGAGTAACTGGTAGTTGGACGGGTGATCCGCGCCGCCGAGTGAGCGTGGGACGATGTGATCGACGTCGACACCGTCGAGGTTGACGCCCTCGGCTCGAAGCTGGCGTCGAAACTTCGCGGTCGAGACTTTGCCGCAGTCTATGTCGTCGAGGTCGACTTCTCTTGCGCCCGAGGCCTTCGAGAGGTTGTAGGCGTCGATCGACGCGGCCGCGACGATCAGCTTGTTGACGAGGTCCCAGCGGGATTTCGCGACCTTCCAGGTCCTCGACGCCGCACGGAATTCTGCCGAGGAGCGAGAGTATTGCGCCGATGCTCGGTCGTACTCGGCCCGTGCTTGTCGGTAACGGGATGCGGCGCGGTTGTAGTCGCCAACCACCAGCCTCCACTGCTTGTCGAGGCGGCCGGCCAGCGCAGCGGTTCTTTGCAGCGCTTCTTCATGCGCGTCCATGCGCATCTCGAGGCGGGTGAGTTCTGGGTCCGGGCCAGTGGGTGGCGGGGATCGGTGGCACGCTCCGCAGAGCGCGATGAGGAGCAAGTAGGGGGTCCTTGCAGCGTTCATATCCCCTTGCGTCCCTTTCGCGGGGCGAGCTCGATGTCGAGTTCGAGGGGGCTGCCCTCTCGGATGAGGGCGAGCCGAACCGTTTGGCCTGGGAGGGCGCTCGTCAGGATTTGACGAAGCTCGAGGCGGCGATGCACCAGCGTTCCGTTGACCCCCTTGATGACGTCGCCAGGGCGAAGGTCTGCGAGCTTGGCTGGTCCATCGACGCGGAGAACCTCCAGGCCGTCAAAGTAGCGGGTGATTGTTTGCTTCGGGTCGAGCTTCGCGCCGAAGGTGGGACGAGAGGAGTGCGAGCCGCTGGCGGTGACCTGCTCGACCTTCGCATCGTCGAACCGAAGGAGGTGGCCGCGACGAACGACGACGACGCGCACCTTGGAGCCGGTACGCTTTCGGGCGAGCGCCTTGTCGACGTCGGCGGGAGAGCGGACGGTGCGGCTGTCGATCGCGATGACGCGGTCGTTCCTCGCAAGTCCGATCGAAGCGGCTGTCGTGCCCGGTCCAACCTCGCTGATGCGTACGCCGACTCGTTTCCTGACCTCGAAGTCTTTCACGCTGATGCCGAGGTAGCCTCCGCAAAGTGGGTATTCTGGGAGCTTCTTCGTGCTGAGAACCTTGCGTTCGATCTTCTGCTGGTCCGCTTCACATCGAACAGGCGGGCATGCCCGGCCGGAGCCGGCGAGCGCCCCCATGCCGCACCCGCCGAGGGCGATTGGAGTGCCGAGGCCGCTGGTGGTCGTTGCGATGCCGATGCCGATGAGGCAGCCGATGGCGGTGCTTCCGGCTTGCGCTTTCGACCGCCTTGCTTCGCAGGCGTTGTACATGGCGACCTTCTCCAGGCAGGCAGACTGCATCTGTGTTGCCTTTGCGCGGAGTTCGGCGTTCCCCGCGAGACAGGCCTGGGTTCGGGCGCGTTCGCGGGCTTGCTCTGCGAGGGCTTCGGATGCGGCGATGTCGGCGTCGAGCTGGATGCGGCGCTTCTCCGCCTCATCGAATCGAGCATCGAGTTCGGCGAGGCGTTGCGACGTCGTGGGTGCAGTTGTCGACTGCGTAACAGAGCAGCCCACGGTCAGGAGCGCCAGCAGTCCAGCTGCCGCGGTTCTGTCTTCGAGGCGAACGGACATCGTCGTTGCAGATGCTACACGCTGGGTGCAGAACGAGGCTGTATGGCTGTGGAGTCGTGGTTCGACGAGTGCCGAGCGCATCGGGTTCGAGGGCCGGCCGGTATCATCGGGCGTGAGCAAGCCGAAGTACACCGAGACGATTCGCCATCACTACCTGTACCTCGCGAAGACGGAGCAGCAGAGCGGGGTGAAGCCGGGCTTGTCGACAACCGAGGAGCCGTGCAGCCTCGACGCCGCGTTTCGGCTCCGCGGGCTGGATTCGGATGCAACCTACAAGGAGCTCGGGCCTTGGAGTCTGGTGGGGGGTCGATATCTCGGCCCGATCGTTGTCGCCAAAGGGTACGAGGTTGAGGTGCTGCTACAAGATGCGCTGACGCGAGAGCTTGGCGTACGGCCCGTCGTTGGCTCTCCATTCACCGAGTTCTACCCGGGAGCTGAGCCTGGGGCGTCTCTTGCGATCCTCGAAAGGGTCGTGGATACGTGGCTTGCGGGTGCGTGAGTCCGCAAGAGCCCAAAGAGAAGCCCCCGCACCATTGCGGAGGCTTCCATGAAGTCGAGGTGGCTCTCCCCGATACGGGAGCCTCGACTTCGACCAGGATCGAGCCTGGCATCGATGCGCGACGGCCGTCAAAAGACGGCTGTCGAAGTCTACTTCCTTCGTGGTGGGTTGTTGTCCCGGTTGCCGCCCGAGGGCTTTCCGGGGTTCTGCGACGGCTTGCCGCCGCTGTTGTTCGAGCCGCCGGAGCGGTTGCCACCGTTGTTGCTGTTGTTCTTGGACATCGCTTGGAATCTTTCGTTGAGAGGCCCCGGTCGTCGGGGCACAGGGCGGGCTCGCTCGTGCGAGCAGCCGCCTTGAAAAGGTAGGGCGCGTGGGTCTTGCGGGCTCGGCTGTTCGCGTGTCGTTGGCCTGTGGCGACAGGACGTGCCGCCGAGGCCCTCGTGGTGAGGGCTCGCGTTCGGTGCGCTCGACAGCCGTGATGATGGCGGGTCACGGAAGAAGGTCTTCCTTGTCGCCATAGCTCGCGCAGATCCGCGCCGCGATGGATTTGAGCATGCGGCTTGCACTGGCGCGGTCGCGGTCCATGTTCGCGGCGACACGTGCGGCGTTGATTTTCGTGTTGCTCTGCACAGCGCCGCGCGCCTCGAGCATGAATGCCTTGAGCCACCGCATTTGGGTTCGGGACAGCCCGAGCTCGGATGCGCGAGCGAAGATTTCTTTCGCCACGAGGCCGGCGTCGCGGTGGATCGCGAGCGACTCCGGGGACGGGGCGTGGTGAGCGAGAGCAGTGACGTCGTCCTCGGCTCCGAAGTTGTAGCTGAGGATGTCGACGAAGAACCGGCCTTCCTTGAGCTTGTCGACGCGCTTGGTGAAGTAGATGAAGGTGGACTCGCAGCCTGCCCGGTCGAACTCGCCGTCCTCGAAGTCCTTGTTCTTGATGGCCGCGAGGAGGTCGACCGCGAGGCGGTCTCGAAGTTCCTCCGCGTCGATCCCCGGGACGTTCCACCGTCGGGCCCTGCGACCGCGACCACGTTGAAGCTGCGACAGGCGCTTCTTCCACCGTGCGAGGTAGCGAACCATGGAGGCATCGTCTCGCCGGGCCTGGGCGCGGTCTTTCTCGTCGTCGAGTTCGCGAAGGAGGTTCCGGGGTGTGTGCTCCTTCTTCTGGTAGAAGCGCCGAATGACGGTGCGCTCGACCGAGCGGGCCAGGCTGGAGAACCGGCCGCGAGACGGGTCGAACTGGGTGCGGACCCAGGTCATGCCCTGCCAGAGGTCGTTCTCGAGGGCTGCCTTTGCGCCCTTCCCCAGGCGGGGACCGTGGCGACGCATCGCTGACTCGACGACACGCTGTGCGCGTTCGTCCTTGCGGGTCTCCTCGTCTCGGCCGAGGAAACCGCCAAGGACTTCGTCCCCAACCTCGACGTGCAGATATCCGTCGAGCTCGAAGGGCTCAGTGGTGGTGAAGAGTGGGGCGATCGTGGGGTCGTGCGGCATCGTGGACAGTTCCTGTCTAGTCAGGGGGCTCGCACGGCCATGTGTTGCGTTTTTCGATCGAAGAAAGTTGAAGGTGGGTGCAGATCCGTCCTGCGCAAGGGGTTGGGCGTACGATCGCCGCGACAGGCGCCGGGTCACGCTCGAAGATGTTCGAGGTGGACCTAGCCCTTCGGACAGGAGGCGTGGCTCAGCCCGTACGGCAGTGCTCGATGAGTTCGTCGAGCCCCAGGGGTCTCATGGGCTGGCCCTGGAGGTCGGGGAAGACAGGTGCATCGCCCGAGGGGACGCCGAACTGACGGATGTAGGCCCGACGCCAGTGCTCGAGCGCTGCGGTGGCGCGGTGGGTGAGGTGACGCGGCAGCAGACGACCATCACGGGCTGGGACCTGGACGCGGGCGGGAGTCAGGACGGTCGTGTCGTCACCGAACTCGATGTCCCACCACCGAAGACTCCGCAGCTGATGCCGCTTCAAGGTTGAGTGGGTCAAGACCTCGGCGATGGTCGCGTCGCGGGCACCGGTGAACCGCAGTGCGCGGGTCTTGGCGGCGGGGCAGAGCCGTCCGAGGTCCACCCCTTCGCGAGCCAGGTCTTCGGAGCGTGCGCTCGAGCGCTGGCGGAGCTCGGCGACCTTGGGTGTGGGCATGTCGTCCAGGCTGCAAGGGACCTCGCGCTTGGCGTGGAGGTAGTGGGCCCAACCGCGCAGCGACGAGACGCATCGGATGATCGAGGCGTCTTGTCCGGGGTGTGTCTGCACGAACTGGAGCACGACGCTGTGGGCGTAGGCCGAGCCTTTGCGAAGGAGCCCGAGCACGACGAGGGCCGCATGAACGTGGGTGGTGTCCGTGGGTGGGGCCAGCTCGTCGCCCTGAACGAACGCTGCGAACAACCGGAGGTCGTAGTGGCGAGCGAGGACCGTGTTCCGGCTACGGGCACTGCACCACCCTCGCTTTAGGTTGCCGACGCGTCGGCGCAGCGTGGGGGTGTCGAGTCCGGCGGCGTGCCAGTCAAACGGCGGTTTCATCATGGGGTCGCGGTTCCTTCCTGTCGCGGTTCGGCCCGGCCGAGCACTTCCAGTGCTCGGCAGTCGTTGAGTTTCGCGCTCGATAACCCCTCATCGACGGGGCGAGATGCGCGTACACAGGCGAGCCTCGAGTCTCGAGAGGCTCTTCTTCACCGTGAGGCGTTTTTTCAAGGGGAGCAATCCGAGCCGTTATTGCCCGTTATCGTCAATAACCGCGGGCGCAGAGAGAACCGAGGCAATAATTCGAGCGGTCGGAGGGCAATAACGGTCGGTACCACCCTCTTACTGTTGATATCCGAAGTGTCGAAGGCGGTTGCCGTTCGAGGTGCGTCCCAGGACTGCGGTTGCGAAGGGCCGCTTCGAAGTCAGGCGCGCACGCGGTCGACTCGGCACGGTGCACCTTGCGCTCGTCGCGTCGGCCCTTCGCAGGGTTGCTCGCGTCGGGATGTCGCGCTGACCGCGAGCTAGGGAACCCACCAGACGCGCATGGCCCAGGTCGAGAAGGCCAAGCGGCCCAAGGCGTCCCAGGACTGGAGGGCTTCGTGGATCGGGAACGCGGCGTCCTCGGGGTCTTCGAGGCTGACGACGAAGCGAGCCATGAGTTCGACCGAGCGGGGCTGCGCGCTCGCCCACGCGAGCAGGGTGCCGGGTTCCCAGGGGTTGAGTCCCTCGGCGTCCGTGAGGGGCTCGAAGGCCTGGGCCATCGTCTGCAGCGCTTCGGTGTGCGCACCAGTGGCGGCGAGCTTACGGGCCGCCGCGGCAGTCTTTTGCACGAGGACCTCGGGGCGGTCGTCGACGGGCTTCGCCCTCTTGGCCGGAGGCGAAGTCTTGGGCTTGGCCTTGGACTTCTTCTTGCGCCGCTTGTGCTCGACCACCGGCTCGGACATGGACCCCGACGATAGAGAGGCGCGGCGATGCGATCAACGCCGCCGGCACGGGCGCGCGACATCGGAGCGGTGCCGAGCCGCGGTGTTTCTACGGTCCTCTACGTAGAGCAGGTAGAGGAGAGCGGGTTTGTGGAGGTGCGGGGCGGTTTCAAGGTCGCTCTACGTAGAGGCCCGTAGAGCGACCTGTCCCTCGGCGCGGTTTGGATTGGGCTTGGCTAGGTTGGCCACCGTAGGCTCGAAGGATGGCGAAGTCGTTGTTCGAGTCCATCCTCCACGGCGTCGCCAAAGAAGTGTCGAAGCTCCAGTCGAGACCACGACCGAGGCGCGCGCCGGGACAGGTCGGGGGTGCCGAGGTATCCCCCACTGGGCCCAAGCGAGGTGGAGGCGGATACGTGGGGTTCGGCTCGTCGGCACCCGACAAGAGACCCGAGCGGCCGAGACCGAAGGTGCCTGTTGGGTTCGGAGGGCCCGCGCCGAAGCCCACGCCGAACACGTCCAAGCCGAAGAGGTCGAAGCATGCGGGGTTGGGTGCGGTCCTCGAGAGGTTCGAGGCGATGTCAGGCTCGGAGAAACTCGCGTTGGGTGCCCTGGCGGTGGGCGTGTTGTCGGTGGTGAGCAGCAATGATGACGCGGAGCCCGATGCGTTGGAGAGCCTGCGCGCGCGGGTCGATGCACGACGGCGGTTCGGGCTTCTTCCGATCGTGCTCAACGACGACGACCCGTGGAGCTGGGTTGATGAGGAGCCGGAGGAGGTCTCAGCCGAACTTGAGGCACGCGCAACGGTCGTCGAGGCCGAGGTTGTGGCCGCCCGTGACGAGGAGGATGAGGCGCCGCCCGGTCATCCTTGGGACGAGCCTCGGGTGGTGGTCGTCGAGCGAGCCGTGCCGGGGCCGCCGGGGCCTCCTGGACGAGACGGCATGGATGGCGCTGATGGAGCCGATGGTCGAGACGGTCGTGATGGGGCGGATGGCCGCGACGGTCGTGACGGTCGTGATGCTGGCCGCCGTGATGCCCTTGCCGAGAAGGTCGAGGCGCGGAGCGCCTCGCCGCAGGCACCGACGAGCACGACAGCCGAGATGACCGGGAACGCAGACACAGCGCTACGAGCCCGCGTTGGCAAGGCTGCAAAGCGAGCGGGGATCCCCTACAAGGAGTGGGTGGCGAGGTACGGCCTGGACCCGTCCCCGCCAGGGCGGCGGAAGGATGCGTCGAAGGCCAAGGCCTCTGGGCGTTGATGCGATGCGGCGCGTCGACCTGACGCGGTGGCGGGCACGGCTGGACGAGGACCGCATCCGTGCGGCCGTACCCGCACAGCACAGGCGTTCGGACGGTAACCGGTCCGCTGTCTCGGGGGCCGGAACGTGCCGTGGCTCTTTGGGGTGATGTTGCCGTGACGGCGACCGCCGTGGGTGGCCGGGAACCGAGACGGTCGACAGAGGGAGTGATCTCCCGATATGGCCCGGTGTCGTGGAGTGGTCGGCTGGGCCCGCGGGGTACCTCGACCACGAGAACGGGTGCAGAGCCATGGTCAGGCCCCGCCTCGTCAAGACTCTGACCCCAAGGGGCAGGGTCCGCGGGTTGGCTGGACTTAAACCGCGAGGTTTGGTCGGATTGACCCCAACAACAACTCGCGCTCATTAAAAACTTGAGGGCCAGCATTTGGCAGTGCTGACCCTCGGGGGAACGACTCCGTCTCTTACCTCGGAGTCACCCGCACGCTCGGGTCCCCCGGAGCGCTCTTGAACGTCCTGAGAAGGAGGACGCCAGATGAAAAACGTAGCACACCACCGGACCGTCTCCCAAGCCCCTGGCCATCACAGCCACGTGACACGTCGCTGAGGTCGGACTCGGATGGAGGCCGCAGCTTTTTGCGGCCGTACGCACGCCAAGTTGGCGTCGTGCGGTCGTGTCCATGAGTGCGTGCGCGCTGAAGCGCGCACGCGACAGGAGGAGATCTCCTCCACACATTCCGTCGTGTCGGGAGGGGTCCAGTGAAGCCCTACGACCCCGACAAGATGCGGCGGCTCGACCCCGCGCTGGCCTCGAAAGTCGAGGAGGCGATGGCGCGAAAGGCGGAGGACAAAGCCCGCGCCGAGAAGGCCGCTGAGGCCCTCTGTGACGCGCCCTCCCCTTCCGAGCCCCCGAGACCGCCGCTGAGCTTCCACAGCGCGCCTGGAGACGCCCCTGGGCGGCCCGAGCCCCCTTCCAGGTCTCGTCGTCCCGCCGAGGCGGACGAGGGCGGCTGTGAGGCGCCCCAGAGGCCCAGGGGCATCGAGGGGTTCCAGGAGCCCCTCCTGGCCCCGGAGGCGATGGAGATCGACGGTCAGGGGGACCTGTTCGGCGGCGGCGGGTCCGTTGCCCCTGCCCCCGACGACAGGAGCGAGGAGAGCGAGGTCGACGCACTTGTCTCGAAGCTCCAAGGCTCCCTCGCATTGGAGGGGGTGCCGGACTGCAAGCGCAGCGCCGAGGAGCTGTCGCTGCTGACGTGGCGCGACAAGAGCACGCGGCGCGAAGACGAGGCGTTCGAGCATCCTCCCGAGTTCGACGACGAGCTGCGGGCGATGCCCGACAAGAAGCTCGCGGAGGCGTGGGGGTGGCTCACCAAGCGCCGCTACCGGGGGCTGTCGGAGCGGGACCAGGCGGTGCAGCGAGAGGTGTACGCCCGAAGCTTCGGGATGCCTGACCTGTACGGCCTGGGGCGACAGCCGGCCGTGTCGGCGATGCTCGAGGACGTTCTACGTAGCCAGGGGTGCCGGTCGGGCGTGGCGCTATACATCGCGTCACTGCTGGAGAAGATGATCCAGCAGGGGCGGATGGCCCTGCGGCTGTCGGCCGCGGACGCGCGCGTGCTCAAGGGCTGTGCGGCGTCGACCTGGTGGGCAGCAGTCGCTCAACTGGAGGGGATGGGCATCTTGGAGCGCGTTCATACCGCGAAGCCGGGGGAGTACGGCTCGGCCCCTGTGCAGCGGTCTACGAACTTGTACGTCCTGGGGCCGTGGTGGTTCGAGGGCAGCACACCGGGCACGACTCCCCTCGCCGAGCTCGGGGGGTTGATGGACAAGTGCACGCGTCAGAAGGACAGCCGAGCGGCCCGAGCGGCCCTGCGCAAGACCCGTAGCGCCCGGAAAGCCAGACGGCGGGCGGTGAACGCACGGAATCGGGATCGGAACCGGCGGCGCCATCATGCGCTCCCCCCGAAGGTGACGTCGACGCGAGAGGTGGAGCGAGTGACAGAGGTGCTCGCCAGGGAGCACGAGGAGGCCACGAAAGCGGCGGCCCTGCACGACAGCCGCAAGCGCGCCCAAGCGTTGATGGAGGGGAACCTGGAGGCCGCGAGGGCTGGCCTCGGGGAGACGACCCCTCCCGAGGTGCAGGCGCCGTCGTCCGAGGCGCTGGAGGCTGCTGCTGTGGCACAGGTGCAGGCGGTGAACCGAGGCGAGCCGGGAGGCGATGGGCTGCGGCTAGAACTCGTTCGGGCAAGGACTGGGATTCGCGTCGCCCGACGAGCTTCGGTTCCATTGGGTAATTGCCGTCCGGTTTCCGAACGGCAATCCCGAAGGGGAAGAAGGGAGGAAGAATTTAATCCTATCGAGACCCCTCCCCTGCCCTCCCTCACTTACCCCAAGCCCCCGACACCCATTCCAAAAACCCCTCGCTCGAACGTCGGTGACAAACCATCGTGCTCGAAGACTTCCCTTGGCGACCGAGCGCGGGCTTTGGACGGCAGTGCAAAACTCGATCCTACATCCCTCGAACTCTGGCGCCACCGCCATGACCGAGGGAGAAAGGTCCCCGACCACATCGACGAAGCGATCTTTCAAGACCGTATCGCTCGTGCGTACGAGGCGTTTCTCGGCCCTGACCCTCGGAGTTCCTAGCCTTCCCTCCCCCGCGAATAGCTTTGAGGCCCTAGGGCCCTGGAGCCCTGGGGCCCTGGGGCCCTGGGGCCCTGGAGCCCCAGGGCCCCAAGGTGTATGCTCCGGAAGTGATCATCGCTGTCACAAATCAGAAGGGGGGGATCGGGAAGACGACGACTGCGATCTCCGTCGCAGGCGAGTGGTTTCGTCGAGGGCGCAAGGTTCTGGTTGTCGACGCAGACCCCCAGGGATCTGCTCGGCGATGGGCAAGTGAGGCCGATGAGCGAGAACTCGAACATCCTCATGTTATCGGGCTTGAGTCTGGCTCTTCGATCGCCCGTCAAGTCCCCGAAATGGCGGAGCAGTACGACCACGTTGTGATCGACACCCCTCCGCGACTTGCACAGGCCACCAAGGGGGCTCTCGTCATAGCTGATCTCGCGATCGTTCCTGTTGGCCCCGGCGGCCTCGATACCTGGGCCCTCGAGGAGACCCTCGAGACCCTTGAAGAGGCTTCCGCGCTGAACCACGACCTTCAGGTCCGTTACTTTCTCACCCGTTTCGACCCTCGTGCCGCAGACCGAGAGCAGACCGAGGCGACGCTCAAAGAATCGAAGACATATCCGTTCTTCAAATCGACCTATGGTCTCCGAGTTGGCTACCAGCGGTCGTTTACCGTCGGGCAGCTCCCATCGGACTACGACGGGGTCATCTCGGAAGAAGTCTCCGCTCTCGTGGATGAGATCGAAAGGAAGATGAAACAGTGGCAGCGCCGAAACCGTCGATGAGGCGACGAAAAAAACCCAGTCCCGCCGCCTTGGAGTTCGTAGAGGCAGGCGAAGAGTCGGAGCCGAAGCCGAAGCCGAAGCCGAAGCCGAAGCCGAAGCCGAAGCCGAAGACCAAGTCGAAATCATCGAGTACCCGGAAGGGTGGTGGCGAGAAGCCAGGCGCCTTCCTCGACAAGGAAGAGCGAGTCGCGAAGCGGCTCTATCTCCCCCTGGATGTCGAGAGGGCCCTTGCTGTCAGGGCTGCCAGCGACCGAGTGCAGCAGTCAGAGATCGCAACGATGGCTCTGCGAGCGTACTTAGGTCTCTGACAGGTCCTAAGGCCCTAAGGCCCTAAGGCCCTAAGGCCCTAAGGCCCTAAGGCCCTAAGGCCCCAGGGGCATCTCGTGGAAGAGTGCGAACGACTCTCGAGGAGATCCACGAGACAGCATCCGTCTGTCGCCGCGCGCGTCGCCCTCGAAGTCGAACGGCGGGCCGCGGGCCGCCGTTTCCCAGGTGGCGAAGTCCGCGGGGGCAGCGGCGTCAGGTCGCCGGTCGCCGCCGTCGAGGTCGAACTGGTGGCGCCTCCTTCGGCTTCGAAGTTGTGTCGCCGTCTGGAGGAACTCCCGGCTAGAAACGTCCTGATAGCGGTGCAACGCTCGTAAGGTGAGCGTTGTGCCGCTTCTTGTTGACGCGAAGCAGGATCGCCCCTGTCACTATGCCGGCGACGCCAAGTGCTGGCGCCGCGTAGG
>Ga0213833_1001181_pt1 | contig 19641 bp, 26 predicted proteins | sample SWATP21_FD_160575 | JGI IMG/M metagenome (GOLD analysis project Ga0213833, IMG submission 160575) | Coastal seawater microbial communities from Marineland, Florida, United States - SWA TP2 #1 | ecosystem: Environmental > Aquatic > Marine > Coastal | place: USA: Florida | collected 2016-08-14
AAGGATGGGGGGGGAGGGGGGGGGGGGGGGCAGACAATGTGGTGGTGAAGTGTGGGATAGGGGGCAGCAAAGGCTCGCGCACCGATATCTGGCAGTTCATCGTGGGTGGACACAAACACGGAGGGGTCTGTAAAGAACTCCGGGATGGCCTCGTCAGGTGTCCACTCAAACAACCGCTCCATCCTGTGGTGGGTGCAGTGCAAACGTGAAACACGAGAAACACACACAGCCAAGACAAGGCGGAAGGTGGAACGCATGCGCACGACCAGTGCGGTGGTGATGTGGTGTGCCGCCGGCATACATGTTCATGAACACCCACCGGCAACGTACGTGCTCGGGTACTCGGCAGCCTGAAAGCGGGAGCGAACCTCCCGTTTCAGCACGTGCATGGGCAGTTTTCTCGCAAGGTACACACAGAAGGTGATCTCCGACAAGTTCTCAGGGATGTGGTGTGGAACTGGCGAGGTCTTGAATGTCATGATGAGTTGTTGATCGCCCTTGTTCAGCCGAAACTTGGAGCGCCGTAGGTCACGCCATCCGCCACGGGGAGCAGAAAAATCGGTAACCCAGGGGAGAACCTGATTGTCAACGTCACGCAGAGGACCAAACGTCACGCGTTTCCGTACCAATGCAGTGCACAAGACAGGAGGTGTGAACGTATGACCCACGCCGAACCCAGGAAGAAAAAACAACAACAAAAACAAGGGACAAGAAAACCAGCAATGATGTGCTCACTCCCATGTTTCCCTCCAAACACCATGAAAGCGACCGCGCCAAGACCCACGCACCGGGTGATTCACAGGGTCGTGCATGTACCGCCCAGCGGCGGCATTCAACGCCATCAGATACTCAAAGTTGCTCACTTCACCTTCCATCCATCGATCGAGAAGCGAACGTGTTGGCATCGGGGGCGGTACGGGCACCGCGCGTGGAGTGAGGGACACGCAGCCGAGATGAACCCACGCACGTGAGTTTAGGAACACGCACGCCGGGGACAAGGCTCCATGTGCAACACCCTGGGGCGAGATAAGACCAGGATATGCGTGAGGTGAGGCTTCGCTTCGTGCATGTAAGCAAGCAACACGGATCACACACACCTTCGAATGCAAGTACTGCAGCCCGTGCACGAGTTGGTAAACAATGAATCGAACGCGGGAATCTTCCAACTGTTCAGCTCGCATAGAGGATTGATTCACTGTCATCGTATCCGCACTGTCCTTCGGTTGTAGAGGGACCAATGGCGATCGCAGGAAGGGTGCGTTTCCTTTCATCAAGCCACGCAGCGTGTGGGGATAGTGCTGGAACGATGCTTGGCAGCCGTGCACGTTGTGTGTCACGTGTAGAAGTTCCACGAGGTTCGCATGGGGACGTTGACCGTATGCTTCACTCGTGTTGTCAGACAGACCGTACACAACTTGCAATCGTTGCAGCGGCTGAAGCAACCAACAGCACACAACACACATGACCAAACCGACACGCAAGCCATATACACACTCCATCACAACCACCCACTCTGGACTCCAGCAGGTCCTTTGGCGACGGCGACAAAGTTCGCGGTTGAAGCAACCTGTGTGAAGCAAAGGGCTTGCCCAACGAAAACGCAGCATGCTGGGATGGGTGGGAAGGAAGCAGCAAGAGGGCTTCCAAGTGTGACGACACTACTCCTCCCCCAACACCACCAGCAGACGGCGGCAATGCTCCCTCTGCACCATTCTGACCGCGTTCTTGATTATGTTCGAGGCTTTGGGTCCGTGTGTCTACCTTGGAATCACTGCTGGTGCTTTGCGAGGCGCTCTCAAGGGGTGGAGGTATTGTCACCACCAGCGCTAGTTCCGTGGCCGCCGCATCTGATGGAGGCAACAGGACCGAGTGCCACACGCACGCAACGACCACAAAGTCAGAACCAGCTCCACAACAACCAGAAAGATGCTGTAGTGTCAGCTCAATAGACACATTGGGGGGCAGCGTACCCAAGGCATGCTTCGATGGCTGCGCAGTCGTGGTCTGCGGCATATTGCCAGCGTTTGAGGCGGGGTACGCACACGTTTCAGGCAACGCCACATCAACAAAGTCATACACAACGAACACACCACTCGTGAGTCAGTATCCGAGGCGAATATGAAAGGGCTGTGTTTGTTTATGCCGACGTACCACGGTCACCTCGGCTCCCCACAGCGGACTCGCATCCGGCTGTGACAAGCCACGCGGCCAGCATCGCGATAGAGTGACACTAGCGCCTGTCACCAACACATGTGAGCTACAACGAACTGTGCACTCTTATACACACTTTCTCGCTTGTTCATGTACCTCCTCCTCCGGTTGGCAACGCGCTCATGGCCGGAATGCCAGCGTGATTTGGCGGGCAGGATGGCGAAACAAACGTGACCATTTTAGAAATATCAACACCACCCACTACAGTCGCCGATGCTACGAGCGCTTCGCGTGATGCGGTCCGCATCATGCGGAGCGCAACTTTGAGAGTGGTGATCTGGCTCCGACGGTGAAGAGGAAGAAGATAAATGTACTAATCGTATGGAGCGGCTTTTTCAAGCGGTTCGACAGGCCCTCGACAAAGACAGCACCGAGGTGTGGCTACGCACTGCCAGTCACTGGTCGAGACCGCACGGAGTCGTTGCGTTGGCTGATATGCGGAAAGAGGGTACGAAGCCAGGTGGACGCAGCAAGAGGCGGCGATGGACAGCCGCAGAGGGCGCCTCCATCCTTGAACAACTCAGGGCCAACGTGGCACCCAAAGATATCGTGGTGGCCAACAGAACAAGGGCTAGTGTCAGGCAGCGAGCATTTAAGGTCCGAACTGGTGTTGGTGCTGGTGCTGTTGGTGCCGCATCTGCTGGTGCTGGTGCTGCATCTGGTGCTGGCGCTGCGTCCGGTTCTGGCGCTGCATTCAGTGCTGGTGCTGCATCTGGTGTTGGTGCCACATCTGCTGGTGGTGCATCTGGTGGTGTTGGCGCTGCATCCGGTATCTGGTGCTGCATCTGGTGCTGGCGCTGCGTCTGGTGCCGATGCTGCATCTGGTGCTGATGCTGCATCTGGTGTTGGTGCCACATCTGCTGGTGCTGCATCTGGTGGTGTTGGCACTGCATCCGGTGCTGGTGTCACTGTCACCAAGAGGAGACGTTGGACAGCGGAAGAGGATTCGATCTTCAAACCTTCCCATATTGTTTGTTTCCACTAGCCCTTCCTCAGTGTTGAGCACCAGCAAAGGTGCTCGTCTTCTCCTCTCCCGAACGCCGACAACATGCACACACCCAACAAAGCAACTTCGCAAAGCGATGCGTTCTGTGACAGCGCTACAGTGCTACACGGAGATGTGATTCGTTGCCAAGCATGACGGGCACTTCACCTTGTCGCTCGTGCGCAAGCAACTGAACACCTTGTCGCACGCGCCACACGCAATGCACACATTGACACGCTTGCAATGCGGACACTGTGTGCAAGACCAAGTCAACTTGTGCAACAGAAGCAGACACAGCCCACGAGCCCTTACCTGGATGCTCATGGTACCAACGGCGGCAACCACAACGTTGGAGCAACGCGAACACGCAAACCGCATTTCACTTTTGCCAGCCGGTGCGCCTGAAAGACAAGACAACACACACCGGAATGAGAAACGAGAAACGAGAGCCGTGACTGCAACCCGTGGCACCATCGCAGGCGTACGCGGTAGCTTGGCTTCCACGACACCTTCCTCCACCTTTCCACCACCCGACGACCGTGCCGGCGGCGGCGGCGGTGGAGCTTTGTCCTCAGGGACAGCAACAATCTCTCGCCACTCTTTGTGCGTCTCGAACGGGACGGGCTTCGCAAGCACAGGCCCGACCACAGGCGCCACCTCGTTGTCTGAGGGGACTGGCTCAAAGTAGATGGTACCGTTGTCCTGCGGCAAGCAGGTGCGCAGGTCAAACACCGACGACCCGCAGCAACCCCAGCTTCACCAACATCATCTTACACTTTCAGCCGTCTCTGCCAACGCCGCAATGTTCGCCGCTTCCTCCTTTACTGCCATCAACAGCTCTTCCACGGTGAGAGTGTGTCGCAACACCGTCTGCATCATCTGGTTCGATTTACGACCGTGCCACACGGCTGCACCATACGCATCGTCGGCGGTCGACTGCAGCGCCATGTACTTGTGCCTGTGTGGCGCCAACATGTCAGCTCACTGGTGAGAGTGCATCCCGTGGTCCACGGTGCGGGTACGGACGTACGCCAAAGCGTTGCATGTGTCTTCCATTGCGCCCATAGTCTCCATGATGCGAGCAGCCATGCCCGGGCCCTGCAACCCCCAACCAACAAAACAGAACATGAACCAAAAGGTCAGCCACCACATTTCCCCGGCACTACATCACTACATTAGCAATCCACAGCACAACACGAAACGTACAAGACCGGTGCGGAAATGGTTTATCGCCTTGTGGTACAACGAAGCGGTTCCCTTAGCCAGCTTCGCAAGGATGGCAGGGCGCTTCTTTTCCGACTCCGCCTTCCACAGCATGCACTGCTGGGCCTGTTGGAACAGGATGCGAAGCGTGCCAAGCCAACAACAAGAACAAAACAAAAACAGAGCCGTAAGCTACCAAGCCATCAAGCGACAAAGGAGCAAACAAAGGAACAAGCGTGTCGGTTCCGTACCTGTGCCAAAGCCAAGTCCGCCATTCCCTCCAGCACTGCCATTTTCAGCTCCATCGGGTCCAACCCGCCCTGGGTTTCGAGATGCTCACGGTGCATTTTCACGGTGGACGCGGCGGCTGTGAAGATGCCAGAGGCGATACGGACGTGTTTGTACGCCTCGTTCACATCTGCGGCAAGCAGCGCACATCCAGCGTCAAGGGGCACGTGCATGAACGCAACCAGAGCGCCCACAACACACACACCTGACTCAATATCGCGATGGGCAGCGTTGAAATGGGCACATGCCATTGCAACCAATGTGAACGTCACATCGACAAAGGCACCGTTCTTGTGCCAGCGCCCACTCTGACGGACAGCCACGACACGCGAACAAGACATCAGGAAACCCAAGATGCATGCAAACGACACAACACCACACTTCTGGCCACCCACACACCCTGGCGTTATTGTCGAGCACGCTGCTCCACGTGAACGACTTCAAGCGATGGATGACTACATTGCGCTCTTCCGCGTCCTGAAGAAGAGGGCAGGCGTAAGCGGGACGCAGGCATGGATCTCAAGCACGGACAACCAACACGGCAGCACGCCCAGCGTACCAAAAGACTCTCAGTGGACAGCACCCGCATCATGTTGCCCACATGCTTCTCTCCGACCGCAAGAATCATGTCGGGATCTGCAAGCGCACGGCCACCGCATTAGTTCTAGCTGCCATCGGGAGCGCCCAACAAAGAAAGAACACGTACCATTGCTTCGCAGCGCAGCAATGAACTGGACCAACCACAGCAAGTCGGGTAAGCAACAAACGCCAACACGCCCATGCTCCACACCTGCTCACCTCATTGCGCGTGGAATGTGCATCCCGCAGGAAAGCACGGGATTCTGTCGGCATATCCGACCCAAAATACGTCTCGATGGACACCACCTCCGTCACGGGAACATCAAAGTGCAGAATCGTCTTCTTGAGAATCGTCGCTGGGGGCTCCTCCGCGGGGGTTTCATCCTCAAACATGATGTCACTGGAAGTATGGAGTGGTGATCCGACCAGCAAAACCGTCTCCTGTTGATTGGCAACAACGCTCTGCCGGACAGACGCACGTGCCAAGTTCTGTGCTTGGCTTCTTGGCTTGCGGAGGAGTTTCGATTGTTCTCAAATCCAACAATCCCTTTGAAGTGTCACATCACATTCACACACACGGGCTGCGTAGCCTGCGCACGAGGCGGCTATCCCTGTGGCAGCACTATCACTCCAGGGCTGGCGCTTGCGTATTCAAAACCACGCTTGCTACATCCACGCTGCAACAAGATCCTGTGGCTTGAAAGTACACTTTCTGTGTTGCGCTGCTGCGATGTTCACATGGACGCAATCCGCTGTGACATCTTGGATTATGGGGGCTGCATTCGTTGTACTTGGGTACATGAAAGCAGTGCACACACACGCAGTATTCGTGTCTAGGTTTCAGCAGTACGTATCCATCATGGGGGGGTCTGCCCCACTGTCTTCTTACTCGCCTGGTGCGCAGATACGCAGGCGTATGTCCTCTCAATGGACTCACACCGTGGACGGATCCGCAAGTGGACGCGGCAGCATATATGCACTTGGTCGGGGTGTTTGAAATGGTTACAGGTGCCTTGACAACAGGTCTTCTTGGTTTGTCGCTGCAGCGACTTGCTACTGGAGCCCACGTACGTACACATGCACTGTTGTTGTCGTGGACACTGCTCTGAACAACGTGGCGATGATGAGCAGATCTTGATGTTTGTGGGGGCCTGCTGGACGCACATTGCACTCCAAGAGTATACCGATATGGTGGTGCCATGGGTGTTGTCTTTGATTTGTGTAGCACGATTTGTTTTCTTGCCGCTGAAACAGAAGAGAAAAACACAATAGTCAGTGTGGTGGAACATGTTTGCTTTTGAACTCCGTCCCCATTCTCTGGAACGCAAAACGAGACAAGAGAATGATACGGAGCTTCTTGGTCTTGCAACACACGGGGAAGTCACTGCGCGGACGGATACTGGTGCTCGTGAAGCATACTGGGACTCTCTGGTTGCGACATGGACTTTGCCAAGCCGTATGGAGAAGCAAGTTCATGGTCGGGTGAGCGACCGACACTAAGCAGCCCCATGAACTGGTTCCTCACAGTGCCTTGATCCGGCCCAATGGTCAGATCTACCTGTGGTGCCGGCACCTTCCCCCTCGCCTTCCGTCGCCTACGCTTTTTACCTCGACTGACCACGCTAGGAAGGTGCTCTGTTGCCCCTGAGCTGTGACCACGCCGAGTGTGTCGCCGAGTCTGGCGCCCGCTTCGTCGCCCGATCGCTGGCATGCGCTCCATCAAAGACGACGCTCGAAGGCGTGCGGTGGGCGACGCTGTGCGACTATCGCGCTCAAACACCGCCGGCACGTCTGCAATTGCCGACACCGATACCGTTTGAAGGCCACTACCTGTCTGCACCCCAGTAGTCATGCCCCCCTCCCCATCGTCCCCAAGGCCGAGCTCTGCATGCGTCAACCCACGCGCGGCAACACGTCGACGGTGCCGTCGCGACCCCAACCGGCCCCGCGCAGCGGTGTGGATGGGAGACACCTTGGGCACTGGGTAGCGGCGTTGTCGACCCAGCCGCGAGAGGCCGGGCAACGCGGGTGCGCTGCGCACGTGGGCTTGCTCCACGTCGACGTTGACCTGCGCAAGGGTGGATGAGGAGCGGGTGTGGCGTTCCACGCCCGGCAGCACTCGGTCTCGTCCCGCCCCTCGCGCCAAGTGGCCGGAGCTGTCCACAGAGCTGTTGTAGCTGTACCACTTCCACTGCTGGTGGGGGTGGAGACCTGGAGGGTGGTGCGCGCCAACTGGACGTGGTGCACGAGCGGGTGGTTTGGCTCGAGCTCGAAACACCGGGGTTCCTTCGCGTGACGTGGGAACCCCCTTTCGTGACACGGTGAGCTCCTTGATGCGCCCACTTGACTGGTGCTCCACACTAGGGGTCGCCATGGTACCGCCGTTGCCCGCCGTGATTGGTGACGCTACGCGGTTTGGAGATGCTGGCGCCGGCTGCCCAAATGCGTGAGCCTGGGCCTGCGCCTGAGCAACATCTGCAGCGGCCACAACCACAACCACCTCCTCATCTGTGCCCTCCTCGTCATCTCCTTCACCCTCTTCCACAATGGCAGCGATCCGTCGAGTGGAGTGTGCATTGGCAACAGGCGTCCAGCCAAGTTGCGAGCCCAGCCCTGGCTTCAAGGTCGCGACCGATGAAGCACAAGAACCAGGCGACACAGGTGCAGCAGCTGGAATGATGCCGGAGCTGACGAGGCTTTGCAGAGTCCCGTGTGAGGTCAGCTTCTGAGCATCAACAAGACGGGTCAAAACCCATCGCACAACAATGTGAACGTACGCGAGCTACGTGTGCTCCAGCGCGTTGGTATCTCACCTCCCGGGCTTCACGCCTGGCCCTGCGAGCGTCACGACGTTGCTGTTCCCGCGCAGCTGCAGCCTGTGCTTTCGCTGCAGCTTCCGCGGCTTTGGCCTCCTCTCGAAGTTTTTTCTTTCTCGCTGCCTCCTGCAAGCGTTCTTCACGCATTTGCTTCATGATGTCAGCACCATCCATGTCGCCCTCACCCATGCTGACCATCACAAAACGCAGTGACACATGCATGGTCATCACATCCGTTGATCCATGTGCTCGGGAGACAGGCAGTGGCACGGAGTACTTACAGTCGTGTGGATCTTTCAACACCAGTCAAGTGTGCCGCACGAAGAGCGGCGGTGGCGATCATTCGTTCCGGCAGAGAAGCCCTCCGAGGGTGTCGTGGGTCTTGAGGGGCGGGCATGATTCCACCTGGTGGCAGCACAGACCGCCGGCGTTTGATTCGAATCGCTGCAGAGGAGTCAGCTCCTAACCCGTGCAACTGTGACTGGGTGTCTAACAAGCTCCGGCGAAGTTTCTGAGCGATCATTCCGACACGAACGTGCCTGGGTGAGCAAAAGTGCACTCTCATCTATGCATAGATCGACGTTACCTCCATGTGCGCAATGGCATCTCCTCGCAGCTCGGCGATATGCTCCATTGCCTCACGTTGGATATCTGCCGCTTTGTCCACGAGTCCGGCTGTGCTACCTTTGCGACCGCGTGGCCGTGACGCAGACGACCTTCGTCGCGCACGGGAGCGGCGGCGTGGGCGTGCCTTCTTCTTCTTGGTGGCAGTACTGAGGTCACGCACGAGCTCGTGACTGCCGAACAGGCAACCAAAGACCTCCAACAAGGACGGGTCTCGAATGCAAGCTGCTGTGAACTCGTTCAGGGAAACCGAGTCGTCGCCGTCAGAGTCAAAATGAGCCATGATTTTGAGGACGCGTCGTTCTGTCGTTTCTGCGTCAGCATTCTCAGGTTGCGTAAGCATGATGGCCTCCGTGATCTCGTGTTGGTCCACGGAGCCGCTGCCGTCAACGTCATACAAGGAAAAGAAGAACCGAGCCCGGTCTTCCACTGATCGGCCTACCACCTGGTGAACATCTCCCATAGTGGTCAGACAGACCGTGTGAAGACCACCCTAAGCAAGGTCGCACCTGTGACAGGCCAAAGAAAATTTCCTTCCAAGACAGGCTATTGCTGTTGTCATCATCTAGAATTTGGAATACGCGATCGACCAGTGGAAGCATGCCTGTGCGTTGCACAAACCAAGGCATAAGCGCACAACAACACGGCTCCGTCGACAACGCTCCGTCGTACGCTGTGGGCAGGAGAATTCCTCCAAGAAGAACACTCGAAACAACTCGATGCTCATGGCTCGGTGTCCCGCCTTGCTCGCTGGGCACCGCTGCCACATTTGATACCTGTGACAAGGCTCAGGGTCAGCAGTCCGGACAAACCCACGGTTCGTCGAACGCACACACGCACAAAGCCTTCATTGTGAACTTGGTGCTGCGGTGCTTTATTTCTTTCCATGGCATCGGCGCCTCATCCATTCCCGGGAGCATTACACTGGCCAAACAGTCGTAGAGGATGGGCTGGTTGCACAGGCACCGAATGAACTCCGGTCTGTCACGCTACATGTCAGCGCTGCCAACGCACTGTGAACAGCAGCATACAAGTGCGCTACAAACCGGCTCAGTGATCCATCAAAGCCTTCAATGCAATCCACCGCTTCACCAAGCTCAAACAGAGAAATCAGCTGAATGCAGGCACACACAAAATCAGAAACAGCATTTCGCAACGTGGTCGTTGTCAACAACGCACATCTTCCGCGAATCGGGCATGCTTGAGCATTGAACCGGCGTCCGTGGGGACTGCACCAGTTGCAGCGAACAAACATCCCGGGTGTTGGAGGAATCGCAGAATATCATCCGGTGTCAACGCTTTGTCGTCATTCTCATCAAAGACATCAAACACAAACCCGGACTTTTGCGCAGGAGTTCCACGGAGCAGCAGCTCCATGCCAAACACAAACTCCTTGAAGTCCATGTCGCCACTCAAGTTTCCATCGAACCCATCAAATAGGGACCCCATCGAAACGTTGGCTGTTCCTTGGGCGGCGGGATAGGCGTACGTCATGAGCTTGTAGAAGGCATGGAGGTCCAAGCGCTCCCCACGAGTTGCAAACTTTCGGAAGGCGTCATGCAAGATACGAATCTCTCGACCCTTGAAGCTTGTACGGCGCTCAAGGAGAAGCATTACCTGAGCAAGACGTGATGAGTGCAAGGTTTGGACTGGCACTGCTGCGAGGCGAAGGCACGCACATTGCTCATCTTGGTTTGGGATTTTGTGATCTTGTGGAAGCTCACAGTGCCAACAAGTGATGCTTGACTTGCGTTGGTTTCTGATGCCTTCTTTCCCCCACGATTCAGTGAACGAGGTGGTACATTGCCATGGCCGGACTGCATGGCCGGTTCACGGCTGAAGGAACGAGATCGACCTCGTGTGGCTCTGCGTTGCAACGCCTGGTATACACAACGCAGTGTTACTCCATGTCGTCGCAAGGCAAGCACAACACCCTCACCGATCTCTTGTTGTCACGCATTTGTTTGGCCTTCATCTCCACCTCGGCTTTTGCCCATTCGTCAGTGTCCGTTTTGCCCTTGGTGTTGGCAAGGCGCCGCAACAACCGCCCGTTCAAGATGGAGTAGTCAATCCACTGATCAACCTGAAACAGGCCGTCGTTTGCACATGTCACACACATACGGGCGCAAGACACGTTGCTGCTACTACGAACCAGCAGCTGCGAGATAACCGGGATAGCACTGTATGGGGATGCTTCACGGTCCACATAGCGTCTATCGGGAAGGTGCTTCAGCATAAACCCTGCCTTGAAGGATGCTGAGCACAGTAGATACCTGCAAAATCCACATGGAGAAGCGTTACTCAATACCTCTCTTGCAGTGCAACGTTCGACGTTGAAATAAGCGTCCTTACAGAATGGGCTTGAATGTTTCTTGACTGACAGAACCATCCTCGGAAGCATGGTGCGCAACAAAGATGTCTCGGAGCAAGTTGACTCTCTCAACTCGCGAGCCATCACACAAGATGCAGAGCAAGATGAGAACTTCACCGGCACGCACTTTGGTGTGGTGCCCCGGCTCCGCATCGTCTTCTTCCACTGATGGAAGGAGTGGGTTGTAGCTACGATCAACGAAGTAGTCGAACATACGAAGAGGCAAACAAATGTGCGGGATGGTGGAGTAGTCGGAGAACGCCTCGTTGAACTCCGCACGGGTGAGCCATTGATGCTCGATTGGCACGCTTCCGTTTATAGACACGAGCCTGTCGAACGAGTTTCGTACATGCGTCGGCTTGTACTGTTGGTACTCTTTGGCGTCTGGCACTTGTGACGACAGACTGGCACGGCGGCCCTCGTTACCATCTGAGGCGCCCAGTGACAACCTCTTTGCGCCATGCTTCCCAACAGAGAAACCCTTGGACTGGGCGTTGCGACCATGGTTTGATCCCCTTCGGTTTGTGATCATCTCGGCTTCGCCTGTCGTCGCTCGGGTGTTGTCACACCATGGCGGAAAGCACCAAGTTCACTGGCAAGAGGGGGCTTCTGAGAAGCGTAATCCAGGCTTCACCACGCGTGCAACCACAAGTCAAGTGCACAGAACCATCTATCAGCCTACTCGTCTTGATGTGCACGGTGCTGCAGCTTGTCCGCTCAGTGCTCTGGTCCCGAAACGGCTCGGTGTGACTGCGGCGTGTTCAACATAACAAATGGACATAAAAGCCATGCTGCTGTACGTTTCGGCTCGATGACCTTCCGTTGCGCTTCTCTTGACCTTCGGTGCGACAATTCCAAGTAGCCCCGAAGCTGCTGAGAGAGGCAAATAGGCCGGCGCGTGTCCCAACGAGTGGGCAGTAGTGGTGTCGGCGCTAGTGTTTGGCTGGCTGACCGGACTGCATGTGCAGCCGATCTTTGCTTCAGCACTTGCCCTGAATCGCAGCGCATTTCGCTGAATCCGGTCACCAGTCGGATCGCCACTCACAGGCACCGGGTGTGTTGCTCCCTCCTGCATTGCATCTGTAGTTGCTGCCACCATGGGGGGAAAAAAGAAGCGGGTCCAAAAGGTCCAGCCCAAGAAGCTCAAGGGAGGTCCCAAGCGGCGTGTGACAGCCGCGGAGCGCGCCAAGCAGGCTGAACTTGGTGTGTCGCGGACAAAGTCGTCCAGTCGAGCAGGCGCCCTGCAGCGTCGCGAGCGTGCACGCCGTAGGCAAAAGCAAAAGGCTCGCTCGAAGGGGTGCTGGGACAAGTTCAAGCGCCGATTCCTTTCGGGGCCCTTGGAAATCTCAATGAACCGGCGGTCTCAAGTGGTCGTCGGCGACGCCATGCGTACGTTGTCATGTACCACACTATTCTACCTTGCGATGGCAGCTGTGTTACATCTCTCACACGCCATGCGTTGCGTTGCAGTGTTGCCAAAGGAGCTTCGGAAACTGAAGGTGGTGTTTGACTTGATCGATTTGGAGTGCGTGAAAAGTTGATGCTGATGGTTGGCAGCATTTTAACTGGTGTGTTGTGCAGCATGCAAGGGGGAATCGATTTCGATGAGTTGTTCGAAACGGTTGGAGAGCCTCGCACTCCGTTTACAGACATCGTCTTTACACTTGTTGGTACGCCTTCCTACCTGCGGACATACTTGGCTTTCGTTCTTTGACACCCTGACTCAACAGACGACCCCCAATCCAAGATTGTTGTGATAGACCATTCCGAAGCCGTGGCAAAAGCACCAGGTTCGCCATTGTCGTGGCGCATTGTTTCTTGCTATTTGCATGCATGCTGAGTTGTGTCGTGCTGCCCTATACCAGAGGGCAAGCTTCCTGAACGAGTCAAGGGTCAGATTAGTTTCGATGATTTCCTGCAGCTTGTTGCCACGTACTGCTTGTTCAACAGAGAAGACATGCTCATGTGTGCGTATCAGGCAGGGGTATTGGGTTGTTGGTGAGCATGTGTTCCGAACTCCTCACGTTTGTTGCCACGCCAGTTTGCTTCCAAGCCTTTGATAATGATGCCAGTGGCGTGATTGACGAAGAGGAGTTCGTGGAACTGTGTGCCACTGTGAACAATATGAACCCCACATACCCTGGAAACTTCATGAGAGCTATGACGGAGTTTGATAAGTATGTGCTGTGGTGACAGTGGAAGCAGTCTGATTGCTCATTCAGCAACGTATGTTTTGTTCAGGAATGATGATGGCATGATTGACTTCGAAGAATTTCAACTCATGAATCGCCGCTACCCGCTGGTGTTGTTTCCCATTTTTAGGCTGCAAGACTTGCTACAAAAGGCCACCCTCGGTACGTTGCACATTCTCAGCACCATCGGGCACTGGTAAGTAATTTTCCTTGCTTGTTCCGTGGCGCAGGGGAGAAAGGATGGCTGAAGGTTGCCGCTCGTGTCAAGCGCGAGAAGATGGCAGAGAAGTACAAGCGACTGCACAATGGACAGCTGCCCCCATTGCCAATCACTGACAAGTTGAAGCGCAAACTCTGTTGTTGCATCAGCGAGACGGAGCCCGTGCCAGGCACATGGAACGAGATCCGTGCGCGCAAGGCTGAAGAAGCTGTCAGTGGGCGTCGGAAGAAAGGCAAGAAGGGCAAGGGGAAAGGAAAGAAGAAGAGTGGGGGTCATACTCCGTCTCGTGCTGGCGCTGCTCGCGAGTATCACTAGCTGGACGTGTTCTCCAGTCCACGCTGTCCATGTTGTTGTAGTTTCCTTTTCATTGGGTGTGGACCCCTCTTTGTGCGAACCCAAGTGGGTCGATTGGTGGGATGGGATGTTGAAAGTCGGGTGTTGAATACAGACAGATGCTAGTACAGTCGAATTCAGATCCAACCACATACACGCGCACACGCACGCCCAGGTAAGACACACATAGCCACACACAAGCCTCCCCACCACGTTGCTGTCACGATTGGTCAAAGAAACTGATCAAGTCCTTCACGCCGCTGCCGTGAGTGCCAGCCACCGTTCGACGCCGTCGTTCGTTCTTTCGTCGCTCAGCTGCCTGGTGAAGCGCCGAGATGGCAGCCAGGGTGGCTCGTCTTGAGCGAACAGCCGCCTGGAATGAAGGCTGGCGCGGCTTTCGGGCAGCCCCGTCATCGGAGTTTGTGTCAGCAACAGCTGCAACAGAGCCTTCGTCGTCACCATCTGCTGTGGTAGCGACAATCGGCGGCGCATCGTCGCTGACGGCACCTTCGTCGAAGGATTCCACGCCGTTGTGGGCCCTGGCTGGTGTGGGTGACGCAGCATCACTTTCATCGTCGCGGTGCGCAGCGACAGGGGCCTCATGGCCAGTCGACGTGGCACTGCCACGCCTCCCCGGCAGTGCTTTCAGCACGGGAGCTTCCCGCGATGGTGTGGACCCTCTATCGACGCGCGGCGACGGCGTCGGCTGTTCTGACCCGACCGGCACTGCAGGTGGCGTCAAGGGACATGGCGGGGAAGCCACCCCAGCTCCAGCCGCAACGGCGGCGGCTTCCACACTCACCGACGGAGCGGTGGCGGGCGTGGTGTCGGCTGTGGTGTTGTGGCCAATACCGGGCATCTCCAGTGCAGCATTGGCAGCTGCCACTGCGAGCGCGGCCCTGGCTTGATCGAGCAAACTCACACGAGCAGAGGCCCCAGGTAGGGAAGACGACGTGATTGGTGATCGACCCATGCTGTGGCGCACTTCACGGAGTGCTGAATCGGACCATTGCGCACCCAGGCGAGGCGGCTGTGGTTGTGGTTGTGGTTGTGGTTGTGGTTGTGGCAGTGCCAACGGCGTTGTGGATGGTGAAGGCTGCCAGGAAGAAGTGGGTTGCGACACGTGCTGCCCCCCACGCGATGGCACAGCGACACGGGCGAGCTTGTCGGTTGATGGCACAGCGACACGGGCGAGCTTGTCGGTTGACGTGACAGTCGTTGTGCGCGACGCAACCCGGCGAAGAACGTCAGCCACCAGCCCTTGCGCCAGGGTTCGGACATGCGGCACGGATGTGCGGCTGCCGACCATCCATGTGCCGCTGCCACACTGTTGTTGTTGCCGCCGCACACGTGACGTGCGGTGCAGTGCCTCGCGTACCACGTCATCTGCAAGCGCTGTGGCCAGCACTCGGACACCAGGTTTGCCACATGCGGAGATCGCTGCGAAGCGGGACAACGCCGTGACACACACGCGCTGGCACAGTTTGCGTGCGGCGAGTTGAACGGCTGCACCACGGGGTGAACGAGCCGTGTGGTTGTGTTTGTGGAGTCGGGTTCCCACACCGTGGACGGTGTCCTGGGCGAGAAAACGGGACAGTGCGCGCACCTGCGCCACACACACACGTGAAAGTGCGCGACCGGGTGCAGCCCGGTTGGTGGGCGGCACAGCGACGGCACGGGAAGAGTGGCGGGCGGCTGTTGTGGCGGAACTGGTGGCACCTTGTTCGGTGGTAGCATTGGCGTGGGGTTCAGCTCGGTGGGTTTCGTGGGGCATGTCCATCAGTGCAGCGTGGCCCAAGGCAAGAAACCGGGGTCCCGACGCCCGCTGGGGCCACGACACCGTGTGAGGCGCGAGGAAGGAACGTGCCACCACACCTGTCAACAGACGTCGCGAAAGCGTGGCAATGCGGACGTCGCATGGATAGGATGCGTCGTGGGCAACGAGGAAGAGGGTAGGTAGAGTGCACCCGAACGCGAGGAGGCCATGCAGGTCGGACGTGACACTGGCACTGGCTTCGTGCCAGGCGGCCACAGCTTGTGTGCGCAACACGACCAAGTGGCGAGTAGCGCGCCGTCTCTTTGTTGGTGATGGACCGCTGCTGCGCCGTTGGCTGGGGCTCCTTCTTGTGGAACGTCGACGTGGCTGCCGCCGCTGCGTGTGGTGGTGTTTCTCTGGCGAGCGCCGCCGCGTGTGACCTGGCGAGGCACGCGCCGCTCGTCCAGCAATCTCACGCGCAGCGGGCCGCCGTCGTGGCATTGTTGGGCCGATTTTGGAGGATGGCTCTGGCTTTGGTTCCACCTTTGCAATCGCGTGGAGCATGGAGAGAAGGACGCGGTTGCGCACGGGCGCGAGCGCGTCATGAACCAACAGCTTGTGGATCACCCCGCCTGGAGCGACATCCGTAGGCAACAGCTCAAGGCCCTCGCGAGTGTCATCAGTATGGGATGACTGGGCGCTACAGGAATCCGGGTGCGCCTCATGCAGCACGTCATGTACAGCATCAACCACCGCGTCTTCGTTGAGAGGAGTTGCGTCGGCGTGAGCCAACTCGTGTGGGTTGGACACGCTGCCAAGCGTTGGGGTCTGCCGGGTTGGAGCACTGGCGGGCAGTTCGCGCGACGATGTATCACGCTTGGAACGAAGAGACGCTGTGAGTAGCTTGTGGAATCCCCACTGAAGACGTCGATGCCTTCCGAGGCGGAGCATGCTGAGTGCGAGGCGTCGAACCTGTACAAGCAACACAGCGAGTCAATGCCGGGGAGAGAAACACACAGAAGGAAAGATGCTCAACAACACACCAGTCGCGAGTTTTTCAGTTTGTGGGCACTGTACTGTCGAACCACCATGTCCTGCAACGACCAACAAGTCTCAGCCGCACCATCGCAGTGCCCCCCAACACGCTCACCACACAACACGCACCGCCCTGGCGCGCTCGATGCGCGCGATGCACTGCGCAGCGCGAAGTTGTTGCTTGCATACTTGTAGCTCTTGCCACACGTCAGTATACGTCGGCACAGAAGCTCCGGGGGACTCGTGACCCTGCACACGGAAGTGGGGGGCGGACCCAACCGTCAATGTGTCACAAGCCTGCTGCGGCGGGTTTGGACAAGCACGACTCACAACTTCTTGCAGTGCCGCATCTGCCGCACGAACAGCGATACTTTGCTTGTGAGGAGAGTCCATATGGGCTGTTGGATAAACGAACTGGCCGCGACCGGATGACGTGCCCCAAGCACGGAAGCTGCCACCAACTCGGTCCGCAGGGGGTGACCTGTCGCACCACGTTCGGATTGAACGCCAGGATTAGGTTAAACACTTGCGTCGGATACTGGAAGGCGGGCTTTCTTCCGCCGAGAGAAGCTGCAAACGCAGCTGCAGCCGTGACATTGTATCAATCGAGCAGGCCGGTTGGAGTTTGCGTCTTGCAAGCCAGTGCGGTAAACTACACCACGGACACAACTTCACCACATCATGATAACAGAACCACCATCCACACACGCCTCAACAACATGTTCATGGTGCTGTGGTTGCTGTCGTGCTTGGTGTCGGACTCGCTGCCTTCGCAACCCGTTCGTGTCAGGATGGTTGTTCGCATTCGCCTCGCGCGCTTTGGACACAAGAACCGCCCGTTTTACCGCATCGTGGCGATTGACTCTCGAAAGGCTCGACAGGGTCGCCACATCGAGTTGGTACGTCGCTGTCGCCGTCGCTGTTGCTGCCGGCTGCCGCTGCCGTTCTGTCTGCTCTGCCATGGGTTCCGGCTCCTTCTTGCTTGCACCTGCTTGTCTCTGGCTTAACATTCCGCGCTATTCATCGCTGTGTGCGTGTGGTTTTGGCGTGTGCCCTGCCTGCCTGGCCTGTTGGGTGTTTGTTGTTGTGCTGATCCTGACCGCCTTGTCAGCTGGGGACGTACAACCCGTTGCAGTCAAGAGATGGGGCAAAAGAGATTCGCCTCAAGACCGACCGTGTGAAGTACTGGCTTTCAGAAGGTGCACAGCCGAGCGAGACAATGGCGAGGCTCCTGGGCCTTGCGGGCGTGCTGCCCATGCCGCCGATTCGGTACCAACCAACCAAGTCGACACCACGTGCGGAGCGCGAGTACCACACGTCTGCTCTGGTTTCCGGGGCTTGGCACACAGACGCGTTGACTTCAGGTCCTCGTTTCAAGTTGGGGCTGTCTCCCAGTGCAACCTTGCTGTGACTTGGGGGGTGGTGACCGACCGTTTACGTTTTTAGTTGGGTGGTGCAAGTTGGTTGTGAACACGGTCGTTGGCATTAGCATGCTATCGGTCAGAAAAACGAGTAATACACGCCAGCTCAGGTGATGAGAAGGACGGGTGCTGTCGCAACTGCTACACAGGTGGATTTTTTCGCGCGCCCATGGCCATTTCCATTCGGTACTCCATCAGCGCGATGTCGCCGCGTGACGCAGTTGCTGGGGTCGCAGAAGTTGTTGGAGCGGGCACGGGCGTTCGAGCATCCATCTCTCCCCCAACACCAGCACCAGCACCAGCACTAGTACCAACACCAGCACCAGTACCAGCACCTGCACCAGAACTTGCACCAGTAGCAGTAGCAACGTCGCCACCAGCACCAGCACCAACGCCGGCACCAGCACCGGATGTTCCAGCAGCGTGACTCTCAACAGCACCGGTGCTGCCATGATCAGGTCGCTGGGCAGCTGCACTAGGAGGGGCGGCCGAGGGTGGTGGGGGCTTAACCGAGACTTGCTGCCGCTGGTGCTGCTGTGCGGGCTTTTCAATGAAAGCCATAAACTTGGACGGCCCACGCCCAGTGTATCGCTTGTGTGCCTCCGCAACGGCATCCGCTGTGGTCAGCTCATCAAAGGCGTCCACGATCTGAAACTCCGCAGCACACTTGCGAATCTGCGTCAAGCACTGCATGCAGGGGAACCCAGTCACACCATGAGCACCAAGCCACGCAAGGCGCGACGCGTGCATGAACACCAAACAAACACAAATGCAAAACCTGCCATACTTGGTATCGGAAGGCGAGTTCACCCTGGAAGATGCGATCTCTGTACTCTGTTAAACGCTCAAGCCGCGCTGCCAAGGCAGAGTCAGCGCCCAATCGCTGCTTGCGGGCGTGGTTTCGGGCAATGCGAAGATTGGGATGCTCCTCCTGTCACAGTGCAGCCACCAGTCAGAATCCGACAAGCATTCACCACCGCACCTAATTTTCATCCCCACTACAGGGCAGACGCACCTGCGTTTTTGCCGTCTTGATATTCAGATAGTACGTAGCACCAGTGGCTTGGTCCAACTGAGGAACCCAGTGAGGTTTCATCTTGGCCTTCAGTGCCTTCTTGGTGATGCGCTTCTCGAACCTGTCACAAGCGAGGTTCCGCAAGAAGCATGTCATCCCTCTTGCGTTGTGAGGTGACACATGGGCTGTGGAAACAGGTCACGCACACTTTCCACGCGTGATCAAATCGGTCCTTCTCCGCCTGGATCTCATCACAGGCACGCTTGACTTCCATGCTGGCATTGACAAACCAAATGCACATGTCTGCACGCCGAGACTTGTCAGGAACGCCCAAGCAAGCACCCCCTCGACCACCCGCACCTTGCTCATACGTCCACGTTTGCAACGCCAATTGGCGGCGTTCTCGCCACAGCTCTTGTTCTTGCCGCCGATGTGCAAGGACGTGAAACTCTCGCCGCCACCACATGATCAGGCGATACCGCGATATCACAGCAAATTTCTGTCACACGGAACACACCACCGCGAAAACAAACCCCATCAGTTGCGACTCGACCCCCCCCCCCCCCCCCCCCCCACCCCCCCTCCCCCCCCC
>Ga0213833_1001182_pt1 | contig 19630 bp, 22 predicted proteins | sample SWATP21_FD_160575 | JGI IMG/M metagenome (GOLD analysis project Ga0213833, IMG submission 160575) | Coastal seawater microbial communities from Marineland, Florida, United States - SWA TP2 #1 | ecosystem: Environmental > Aquatic > Marine > Coastal | place: USA: Florida | collected 2016-08-14
GAGATGTCGCGGCGACGACCAGTGTGACGCCGAGTGTGACGGCCAACTGTCACGATGGACTGTCACGGTCCACCTCGAAGGGCCCCGAAACGAAGAACCTCGCCGCTACGAAGGTAACGGCGAGGTCTATGTTGTCACAAAGTCGGCCTTTTTGGATGCGTATAGAACTTTCTGGGTGGACGCGGAGGACACCACGATTGGCGACATGGCCCATGGGATGGCGAACTTCGGGAAGCGGTAGGTCGAGTCGCTCTCTCCGGGAGCTGGATTGTAGAGATGGTTCGCCCCCGTGGGACGAAGGGCACACTGCCCCACTGACTCTGGCGGACGACATGAACGAGGAGTTAGGGCAGTTCAATGCCTCCCATGGGGTCGCTCAACGGCCGCGCCGTGATGATGGCCAAGCCCGTCCAGCTTGGCCGGGCTCGATGTGTGTAGCGCGACGCGCGGACACTGCTCGAGCCGAGGTTCGCGGCAAGATCCTGGGTTCGGCGACGATTGGTCATCCCAGGCTCACCCCCGTGGGCGAATGAGTCAGCGGGCGCGTGCTCGCCTTGCTCCTTTGCTCCTTTGCTCCTTTGCTCCTTTGCTCCTTTGCTCCTTTGCTCCTTTGCTCCTTTGCTCCTTGAGCGGCGCCCTCGCGTGGCGGGCACTGCCCTGATTGCGGGCCGGCCGCTTTCCCACTACGTACGAATCCACCTCAATCGCCAAGGAACTTCCTCGATGGGCCACCCGCTCTGGTCCGGGAACACCCGGGTTTTCGTCGATACTTGCAGCTTGATGGAGGAGGCCTCTGGCGTCTTTTTGGAGCACCACCTCGTCCCGCTGGTGATGAAGCACTCGACGCCGTTCATCGTACCTAGCTCTGTCGTCGGCGAACTGAACAGGTTGTCCAGCAGCAAACGGGCCTCCACAGCGAAGGCCGCTCGGAATGCGAAGCGCGTCGTACAAGAGGCCCTTGACCAAGGCGCAGCCCGAATCGTCGGAGAAGCCGGTGACAGCTTCCCAGACAACCTATTCCAAGCGGTGTTCACTCGTTACCGGCTAAAGTACCGCCTCATCCTGATTTCGCAAGACCGAAGCCTTGTTAGAGACATTCTTGAGCTGAACAACGGCGCTTCAGTTGACCGGATCCATGGAATCGACGCATACCGCCTCGGGCGGTATGGCGACCCCATGAAGTGGTCGATAGATCCGACCCACGACAGTGGTGTCAAGTACCGTATGCCCAACCGGCGAGATGGCTTTCCCTCGGTCCAAGCCTCACGAAGACGTAATGGTGCTGCGCCGCCCACCCGGGGCCCGCTTCCAGCTCCTTTCGCCCGACGAACACGAGCCTCTCACCTAGATGAAGCAGTGGTGCGAGCCACGACTATACCGGGGGAGGGAGACACAGTTACTGACGAACGCGGCAGGCCAACGCGACTAGTTTCGAAGCTGGGCTCAGGGGGCGAGGGGGTCGCGTACTCGACCGACCGGGGCCATGTGTGCAAGGTCTATCATCCAGGTCGTCTTCAGCGGTTCGCAGTCGAGAAGCTCAGGTTGATGACCTCACGAGAGGTTCGCCATCCCGCGATCTGTTGGCCCGTTTCTCTGGCTTTCAACCAAGCCGGTGAACCTGTAGGCTACCTAATGCCGCGTGCGGAAGGGCGGGAGCTGAAACGTAGTGTATTCATCAAGCCACTGCTGCTAAAGAGCTTCCCCCACTGGACACGTCGGCAGCTCGTTCAGCTCGCATTGTCAGTTCTTGACGCGGTCCGATACCTCCACTCGCTGAACGTCCTTTTGGGGGACATCAACGCGCGGAATATTCTCGTTAAAAGTGAGAGATCAGTCTTCCTCGTGGATTGCGACAGCTACCAGGTCGAGGGCTTTCCCTGCCCCGTCGGAATGCCCCCGTATCTGGCGCCAGAGCTCCACGGAAGGCAGCTCCGCTCGACACTTCGAACTGTAGAGCACGAGCGCTTCGCGATTGCCACGCTGGTCTTTATGCTTCTCCATCCTGGCAAGCCCCCATATTCTCACCAGGGAGGGGAAGATCCCTCAAAGAACGTGAGGAAGCAACACTTCCCATACCCGCTCGGAGAGGAGCGCAGAAGCGAGGGCGTGCCTGGTGGAGCGTGGCGGTTCATGTGGTCACACCTGCCGTACTATATGAAGGAGGCATTCCACCGAGCATTCACGGATGGAGACAGGCTGCCGACCGAGGAGTGGATTGAACTACTTGGTCGCTACGACAGCGATCTTCGCAAGGGCTACGTGTCTGACGAGGCCTTTCCGAGTGGGTTCAAGACGCTCAACCGCGAGCAAGCTGAGAGCCAGGGGCTCGAATGGAAGTCATGCTCGAATTGCGGCACAGGGTTTGGCGCGAAGCAGCCCCACCACACGATGTGCTCTGACTGTGCTCAGAAGCGGTTCTCAAAGCAGAAGGCGCAGTCTTCCGCTTCATCACGCACCAGGAGTGCGACCCAGAGCCCTCCCCGGCGGCCGTCTCAAGGGCAGAAGCAGTCGAGTACCCGCAAACAAAGCCAATCCAATCGGCCTCGGGCGACAACCCCACGCAACCAGCGTCCTCCGAGCCCCCAACCTGCCCAGCAGCAAGGTGCGCTGTCTGCCGTCATGAAGTTCCTCAATTCACTCTTCTCGTAAGGAGTCCCCGTTGGCCAATGATCTCGTTCTCTACACCGAAGACCTCATCGAAAACCCGTCCCCCCGTGTGCCGGTCGTGCTCTGCCTTGACACGAGCGGATCGATGAATGGCGATCCAATCCGCGAACTTGCCCAAGGCGTCGCACAGTTCTACGCATCGGTCTTCGATGACGAAATCGCCCGCTACTCTGCGGAGATCGGTATCGTCACGTTCGGAAACGCCGGAGTACAGCGGGCAGCCGACTTCGGGCCGGTGGAACAGCGCCCGAACGTCACACTCGGTGCTGGCGGTGCCACGCCCATGGGCGAGGCGGTGTGCGAGGCGCTGGAGTTGCTCGACGAGCGAAAGCGGCAGTACCAGGAAGCTGGCGTTGACTACTACCAGCCATGGCTCGTACTCATGACCGACGGTGCGCCGACAGACGACATCGCTGCCGCGGTCCATCGAGTCGGTGAATTGGTACGCCGCAAGAAGCTGTCCGTTTTCCCCATCGGGATCGGTGCTGGTGCTGATATGGGGACATTGCAGCAGTTCTCGCCTGGCCGGACTCCGCTTAGGTTGCAAGGCCTCGCCTTCGGGAAATTCTTCGAGTGGCTCAGCGCCAGCGTCCAGCGTGTCTCCGCCAGCACTCCAGGCGAGGACGTCCCCCTCGACGTCGATGGCATCAAAGGCTGGGGGAGCATCTGATGAGCCACGAGGCCCTCCAGTCTGCGACATTGAGTAGGTGGCTTGGCGTAGCGGCGTCAGCGCGGGGGCGGGGGCATGTATCAAAGGAGCAGCCCTGTCAGGATGCTTCCGCGGCGGTTCTGAGCGAAGGGCTGTCGGTCGTCATCACATCGGACGGCGCAGGCTCCGCGAGACTCTCCGACCAGGGAGCGGAAATCGCTGTGAGGCTGACGGCCGACCTTCTGTCTCGGTCCAAACCCTGGGACGACCTTGAGGCGCTGAAATCCAGCATCCTCAATGGATGTCGGACGGCACTCGAGATGCGCGCGGGGCAGATCGGGGCACCCGCAGCCGAACTTGCGGCTACGCTGTCCTTCGTCGCTATCGGTGGGGCATGGTGCGTGGTCGGAAACCTGGGCGATGGGCTCGTCGCTGGCTTCAGGAACGGGTCGCCCAGCGTCTTGACAGCTTTGGCCAAGGGCGAGTTCGCAAACGAGACCGTTTTTCTAACGTCTCGTGGCGCGCGTGCGCGAATGGAGCTCACGCGCTACCCATCAGATGCCTTCGAAGCGTTCGCGATCATGACCGATGGCGCTGCAGAGAGTCTGTACCAGCGGCGATCGAATACCGTTGCACCGGCTGTGGGCCGAATGCTGCATTGGCTTGACGAGAACTCTCCGGACGTAGTCGAGAAGGCTCTTGTGGATTCGGCCTTGCCCATGCTGCTTGCCCGCACGAGGGACGACTGCTCTGTGGGGTTGTTGCGGCGAGTTTCACTCCAGCGAGAACAACTCGCAACCCGTTCGAGGGAGTTCCAGCAGAGGTTCCTCGGGATAGGAAATGCCCTGGGGCTTCGCAATCGCATGGCAGTGCTAGAACATCACCTCCGTGGTGCCAGTATGGATGAGGTCATCGAGGCCACCGGACTGTCAACGCGAACAGTCAGACGCCATCGAGAAGCGCTGTCGACCTATTTGCCTGAAGTCTGATTCTACAGGTCATCCCAACCAGGCGGAAGCTCCGGCAGCGCCTGGTTATCCGCTACTCGCTCAGTCGGTGCTCTTGTCACGACGGTCTTCGGTGGGTGGGCTGAGCCTGGTGCAACTGCCCGTGGTGAGGGTTCGCGCCCTGAAGTGGGTTCGTCACGGCCGTTGCCGTTTGACTTGGACGACTCTCTCCGCCTCCGCACTACACTTCGGCGATGCCCAGTCCTGGCGAGCGGGGAGCGGACGTTCGGTTCTTCGAAGCCTCTCACCTCTCTGTAGCTCGCCGTTGTTCTGCCTATTTCCTCCTCATCCTCGTCCGCCCCCCACCCAGTGTCCCCTATGACAGCGTCTTCCTCCAGGTGCTCTTGTGGCGTACTTTGGGAGGTTTGGGTCAAGGCGAGCTGGAGCGATTGCAGGGCCTTTTGGCTTGGCGAATCATCACCAATAATCGCCACGACTTCGTCTGCTGTGCATCCGAGTTCGAACAGCGCCATAGCTTCCTCCAGAGCTTTTCGTCTGGCGTATTGGGCACTCTCAGTCGACTTTCCTGGGGATGGGGGTTCTACTGGCACCCTAGCGGTTCCTGCACCGCCCGGTTGATAGTTCGGAGCACGAGCCACCGAGCTCATGGCCGCCTCAAGTTCGGCTGGTGACATGTTTAGCCACCCTTTCGGCATTTTGCACTTCAGCGTTCCCAAAGGGATGTCGTTGTTTGCAGCGACTTTGTAGACCACGAGGAGCAGTTCTTCCCTCGTTGCGGACCGTTCCTGGTGTTTGGGGCTCCGCGCAAGCGCCTCCATGCGGGTTCTAAGTTCCGCGATTCTCATATCGGGCCATCCACGCGGGAGATTGCGCTCAAGAGCTCCGCGATGGACTGAGAATGCCTGCGACACTTCGTCGAGCAGGTGGTCGAGGACTTCTCGCGATGCGAGGTCGTCGGGAAATCCGTGGTGCCCGGAGTCCGCTGTGTCCTTGTCTCGGAAGAACTTGGACCGGTGTCGGCGAGATTGTGTGACAGAAGGCTGAGTTCCAGGAAACCGGTCACCCATGAGTGCGCGAATCTCCTCCATGGAGTACCCCATATTCAATAAGGACGACACCTCACTGTGGATGGCTTCATTCACGCTCGCGTTGCGCTGCCCGGACTTCCTCTTTTTGTTGTTCTTTTTCTTCTTCGACGACGATTGCCTCCCCGGAGCCGCCACCACGGGAGGGGGGCCGCCCGATTTCCGCTCCTGGCGGATGGTGCCGCCGGGCCGCATGAAGTAGCCGATAAGCTTCGCAGCCCCGCGTTTTGAGCATCCCTGAGACCGAGCCCAATCGAACACAGCTTCCTCGCGCAGACCCCCAAGGAGCATTTGCTCAATCCGGGAGGCTAAGGCGTCATCGGGGGCAGGTCGCCAGTACGCGGGCTCTCCATCTACAGCAAGCCCCGCACCGTCGTAGGTGACGAGAGCCTTGGTGTCGGTGACGGGCGCACTGTGGAGAGTCACGCGCCCATCGCGCATGAGCGCGCGGCATTGGTTCCGCGTGCCATAACCCCAGTTCGCAAGGAGTTTCGCGATACGGATCTGATTCACTCGTGCTCCGAAGTTGCAGCTCGACCAACGGGCCCCGCCGGGTCCCGCCTCTGGGCGCTGTCGCGGTCGGCAACGCCCAGGTATCCCAAAGTCCCTTCGCCGGACGGAATGCCCAGGTGCGTTCCTTGCCGATGCCGCGTCGAGCCCCGTCACCGGCTTGTTCACTCAACCAGGCGCCATTTTCCCAGCGCACGCTGAGAACCCGCAGGCCATAATGGACGGCGAAGTGACGTGGAGTTCGCCAATCAGGCCGAGGGGCACTGAAGCGCCCTACCCCGGCAATCAGACCAGCTGGTAGACCTCGCCGGCCTTGGATGGTGGTGGGTCCATAGACCTTTCTGCCTGGATGGAGATCGCGCCAAAGTGACCGAAATCGGGCCCTAAATGGGGCTTCTCGACCGAGTCTCACAGATGTGACATTGAGAGAGTGTTCAACACGCCACCCTCTCCTCCAACACCGTCGCCACCAGCAGGTCCACCCGGTCCCCTGACGCCCGCAGTCGCTCCGCAAACCGCAAGATGACCGCTCGCTCCCCATCCTCGGGCGCCACCCCTCGGTTCCGGCAGACGAACTGCCCGCTGTCCACCAAGCGCAGCCCCTTCGGCCCGAAGACCTTCACGCGGAAGCGTCGCCAGGGCTCCCCCACCGTGTTCCGCCGCGCGAGCTCGGCCAGCCAGTCGACCGCCGCTCCAGCAGCCTCGTCGCCATCGTCCGCCAAGTCGTACCGCCCCAGGCGCACGTCCTTCCCGCGCACGGTCCGGTCCTGGACCACCAAGTAGGCAGCTCCGCCTGCAGCCGCGCGAATGCGCGCCGCCACGGCGTCGAAGCCCTCGAAGGTGAACTGCGAAGCGTCCACGCCACTCACTTTGCTGTCGCCCCTTCAAAGTGCCCCGGCCGACCACTGACCGCAACCCACCGCGGTCGATGAGGTCAGCGAAAATGACTTCCGCATGCAGATCCCAGCGGAGACGTGGTCTGTGGGACCGGCGATGTCCGGTCCTCCCCACGCTCCACGAGGACCTGCATGTCGACTGCCGCATCCGCCCCTTCTCCGCCCGACCCGTGGTCGGAGCTCACGCCCGCCCAACAGGTCGAAGAAGCCCTCTGTGAGGCCTGTGCCGCAGCCCTGGACCTCACCGAGCGGCTGGCCCTCTGGCACGTCGCCGGACGGCCTGCCCTCTTCGACGGCACCGAGCCCGAGCTCAGCGCCGCGATGGACGCGATGGCCGACCGCCTCCTGGCCGCCGGACCGGTCGAGGCGGCCCGGTCGCTCGCGGAGGTCATGCCCGCCGACCTCTGGCTGACGGTCGAGGATGCCGGTGACGACCCCACCGTCGTGCTCCTGCCGGGGCCGGCATGAACGAGGACACACAGGTTGCGACAGACGCTCGCGCCGAGGCCATCCGCTCCGGCTGCCAGGACCCCGAGGCCCGCCGCATCGTCTCCGTCTACGCTGCCCGCCGCGCGACTCCGGCCATCTCCGCCGACGACATCGAGCAGGAGGCCTGGCTCGACATCCTGCGCACCCTGCACCGCCGCCACGACCCCTTCGTCGCCACCGTCCCCAAGCACATCGCGGGCGTGGCCTACAACGCGGTGCGCACGGCCGCGCGCAACCTCGAGCGCCGGGCGGGCCTCGCCCAGGAGAAACGCATGGGCATCGTGCGCGTGCCGGCCGACGAGGTGGATGCCTCCCGAGCGGCGGACGCCGTAGGGGACCGTCAGGTGCTCCTCACGCGCATCGAAGCGGTCCGCGACACGCTGCCACCGGACCTCGCCGACGAGATCGACCGCTTCCTGACCGGCGAGCGCTCGCTGGGTCGCCGGGAGCGGCGAGCGGCGGTCCAGGCGCTTCGGGAGGCCTTCGCCGAACCCCGCCGCCGCGCCTCCTGACCTACGCCCAGCCCGCGAACCCCACCGCCAGCCGCCGCCCAGCCAAGCCCGGCAGCGGCACCTCCATCGCCCGCCCCGGCCGCGGGTCGAACCACACCCGCGCCACGACCTTCCCGGCCGCATCGACCTGTCGCTCCGTCTGCAGCCCATGCCGAGCCAGCACCGACGCCCACGGCCCCGGCACCGTCACCCGCACCCGGCCGTCGTCGTTGGCGAACTCCAGCAGTCCGAGCTTCGTCTGGCCGCCGACGCCATGGCCCGGGTCCAGCCGAATGCGCACCGTCTCGTGCATCGGGTCGCGCTTGGCGTCGCCAACGGCCGCCTCGCGAAGCAGCGCACCGAAGTCGGACAGCCCGAGCAGCCCGCGCGCCATCATGCCCAGGGGGCCGGTGAGCACGGGCACCGTCACGTCGAGCAGCAGACCTGCGCTCGTCACCACAGCCGTCATGACTCCTCCACTTCGATCTCGTGGCCGTTCTCATCGACCAGGGTGATGCCGTCGTCGCTGTCCACGTCCGCGCCAGCTACCTCGTGAAGCTCATCGGGCAGGGAGAAGTCGGGGCCCTCAACGAAGTCGGGTCCGTCGTGGGACTCGTCCTCGAAGTCCTGCGGCTCGAAGCGCTGGGGCTCCGGCGCCCGTCGCTGAAGACGCACGCGCCGACGGGTGGCCACCTGGAGTCCGCGAAGCTGGCCGTTCACGCTGCGCAGCTCGGCGAGCAGGCGGTCCTGGCGGTCGAGCACGGCCTGGAGCAGCGCAACAAGGCGGGCGTTGCTTGCGGTGACCTGCCCGGCCTGCACCACGTTCAGGTAGGCGAGGTGCGCGGTCGTGAAGACCCGCTCGGCAGCGTGGGCGTCACCGAAGTCGGCGATGGCGGCGTTGACCTTGTCCTCGTCGGAGAGGCGGTCGAAGTAGGCGCCGTAGAGACGGCGGGCCGTGGTGGCCGGGCTGGGAGCGCCGCGCGACGGCGGCGAGGGGCGGCGAGAGGGCACGGGGCCTCCTGGCTGGAGTGGATGAAGGTCAGGTCGCGGGGGGCGGCTCGGGCGCTGGCGGCGGCGATGCTGCACCCGGGGTGGGGGGCACGTCGTGGCCCTGGCCGGCCATGCTGGTCAGGACGCTTCGGAAGACCGTCATCACCTCGGGGTCGCGGATGCTGTTCGCGAAGCCGGGCGACTGGAGGGCGGCCTGCACCTCGGGGTCTTCCTGGAGCGTGTGCAGCAGGCTCACGACCTCGGGCGGCAGGCCTAGGCGGTCGCCAAGCAGGGCGCCGAGCACGCGCTCGCCGATGCCGGTGACCTTGGTGAGCGCCTCGCGCTTGAGCTGGAGGTCGGCGGCGGTGGCGGCGGCGGGCTGCTGGGGTGTGTCGAGGGTCTGGAGCTCCGCCCGCTTGGCCTCGATGGCCTTCTCCAGCAGGCTCTCGACGTGGGCGTGCTTGGTCCGCGCGGTGGCGTCCAGGCTGCGCATGTGGTCGAGGACCATGGCGAACAGGCCCTTGTAGGCCGACGACACGTCGGAGAAGAGCGCCTGGTAGTTGGCGGCGATGGCCTTGTTGCCCTCGTTGCCGACGCGCATGGTCGCGGCCATGCGGGCGACGATGGCGTCTTCGACGTCGCGCAGCTCGAGGGGCGGCGACGGGTCGGGACGCTGGCGGAGCAGCGAGGAGGTGTTCGCCCGCGCGTGGCAGGTCCGCGAGCCCATGTAGATGCCGCCGGGGCCGTAGCAGGCGATGCGCACGTTGTGGCGCTTGCCCTCGTCGGCCAGCGCCAGCTCTTCGATCTCGGTCTTCAGCGCGTGCAGCACCAGCGAGACCTGCGCCTCGGTGTCGAGCTTGGGCAGGTCGGGAGCCGATCCCGTGAGCACGCGCGCCTGGGGGTGCTGGTCGCGCCGGTAGCGGTCGAGCACGACGCACCGGTCGCCCTCGCCCCGCAGCCACGGCGGACGGAGCTTGATGATCTCCTCGGTCTTCTCCGAGGACCCCTCGCGCTCCCGCGCCCAGGCGTGGATGGCCTCGAGGTCCTTCCACACCGAGCGGATCTGCTCTGCGACGTCGGACCAACGGTCCAGCTCGACCTCGGACATGGGCGCTCCGGCACTTCTGCACCGGTATGGGCCGCTCCACCCGCCGAGGTTCGCGTGTTCATGGCGTCGGGCGAAGGTGTCCGGGTGGAGGGCGCTTTCGCGGGGGCGTTGCCGAGAAGGCCCGCTACCCGGACCTCGGCCCCGTTTCGGTTGGGCCCCGGATTTCGTCTACCCGTGCGCCACCCGGGCATTCTCGGCGCGTCCGGTTCGCAGCCGGCCCCCATGGGCAGGGCACTACCCACGACCGCCCCGGCTCGGGCAGGCGACCCCCACCCGACGGCCTGCCCGGCCCGGCCCATACCCCGGTGAACGAACGCACCGACGACCGGGAGAGCCACATGGCCGGAGTCAAGGATGCCGCGACGGGCGGCCGCAGCAACAGCCGCGGCGTCTCGGTGAAGAAGCTCACCGACGAGCTCGCCAGCGCGAACCGCAAGATCAACACCCTGCAGAACGCGAAGGCGAAGATCGCCGAGAACTCGGGCAAGGCGGGCGCATCGCTCGTCCACACGGCCGAGATCGGCGTCAGCGCCGCCGCGGGTGGCTTCGGGGTCGGCCTGGCCGGCGAGAAGCACAACGGCACGGCCCGCGTCGTGCGCGGCATGGGCGGCGCGGCCCTGCTCATGTGGGGTCTGGTCGAGACGCTGCGCGGCAAGAACGGCAGCCACCAGACGGCCATCGGCGAGGGTCTCGTGGCGGCCGAGCTGGCCGAGACGGGCGCCCGCATCGGCCAGAAGATGCGCGGCAAGTGGTACGGCGGGGCCCCGGCTCCGGGCGCCACGGTGAACGGTGTCGCCGGTCAGCCCGCCCCTGCTGTCGCCGGTCCGACCGTGGTGATGACGCCGCAGATCGCCGGCCCCCGCGAGGTCCTGCCCAACGAGCCCGACCTCGACGGCTTCCGCCAGCGCGGCCGCGTGCGCGCTTCCCGGGCTTCCTGAGTCCCCCTGACAACCCGGCGTCGGCCCTCCGGCCAGCGCCCACATGCCCCATCCCGACGGGCAGGAGAGAGCCATGGCGCTCGGAATTGACGACGCCCCGTACCTCGGCGAGGACGACGGGGGAGAGTTCGGCGACTACTACGACGAAGACCAGTACGACGACATCGACGTCGACCTCGGCCCCGAGTTCGAGGGTGAGGAGGACGACGACTTCGAGGGCGACGAGCTCGCCTACGAGGACGACGACGAGCTCGGCCGCGTGCGCGTGGTCCGGCGCCCCCGTGGTCGCCGCCGCCGTCGCCGCCGGATGCGCCGCCGTGCCCCGGTCCGTCGGCCCCGCCGCGCTCCCGCTCCCCGTCCCCGGATGAAGATCAAGGTGCGCTCGAACATCGTGGTCCTCGCCGCGACCGCTGCGGCGGCCGGTGCCGTGACGGCCAACAAGACCGTCACCAAGGACATGTGGATCATGAACGTGACCTTCGACGGGTCCTCGGCCAACGCGGCGGTCACGCAGCTCCAGGTCGACGACCGCGTGGTCCTCGGTCCCTTCTCGTCGGCCGAAGCGGTGGACGCCTCTACGTTCAAGTCGAATGCCTACCAGAAGCTCGACCTGCGCGGCGCCTTCGTCCCGCGCGGCACCACGCTGACGGTCAACGGCACCATCGACAACGCCAACGACTACTTGAAGGTCCTGTTCCACGTCAAAGAGCGCATCCGCTCCTGCTGATGCACTCGGGGACCGGGGGGCTGAGCGGTGGATCTATTTCCCGCAGGCAGGGCGGCCCGGCTGGATGCCGGCGCGCGGCAGGTCGTCCTCCAGGCGGAGGGCTCCTGCGCGGGCTGGCGGCTGGTCACCGTCTCGGCAGACTCCCCGGTGGACGTGGTGATGACGTGGGCGGGGCGGGGCAGTCCCGGCCTCCCGGCGCGCTTCTCGGTGTGCCGGTCCGGCCAGGCACTTGTCTGGGCAAGGTCGCTGTTCGTGGAAGCCGTGGGCCGCTCTCCGTCACCGGTCGAGCTGTTCGTCTCGGCCGTAGAGGTCCACGAGCACCGCGAGGTGTGGCCCGTCCTCGACGAAGCCCACCCCTCTCAGGTCGTCGCCGCGTCCTTCCCCATCCCCGCGTGGGCCGAGGCCGTCCGCCTGGACACCGCCGAGGTCGCCCAAGCCGCCGCCCGCCTCGAGCTGCTCGACAGCGACGGCATCGTGCGCGCCGCCGTTCCCGGCAACCGCCAGCCCGACTGGCTGCCCCTCGGGGCCGCCGCCACCGTCCGCCTCACCTGCGAGGCCCCCTCCCGTCTGCTCTACCGCCTGCGCCTCGTGTGAAGGCCGGAGAACCCGATGCTCTGCCGCTCCACCCACACCCTGCTCGCCCTCACCAGCGCCGTGACCGTGGCCACCGAGGGCACGTCGTGGAAGATCCGGGGCCGCAACGACGACACCTCGGACGCCACCCAGCCCTTCCACGCGGTCTTCGAGCTCACGGCGGCCGACGGCACCAGCCCCACCCTCGACGCGACCGTCGAGACCTCCTGGGACGGGTCCACCTGGCACACCGTCGCGACGATGACCCAGCTCTCGGGCGCGGGCACGAAAAAGCAGATCCTCACGGCCGACCTCATCGGCCTCTACGTCCGCGCCACGGTCACGCCCGGCGGCACCGCCAACCCGAGCGTCACCGGCACGGTCCGCCTCGTCTCGGGGGCCGGCTTCAAGTGCGAGGCGGCCTGATGGTCGCGCCTACGCCACTGGCGCTGTCGGCCCGGCCGCTCGCCATCGAGCTCCGCGTCACGAAGACCGAGGTGGGCTTCGTGGAGCTGCTCAACTGGCTGGCCCGCCACAACGCGCGCCTGCTGGCCGAGCGCCCCGACCTGCCCGGCGTCTACGACAGCGGCGTGGTCTACGAGCGCGAGACCACCGAGGTCTGGTGCGACTACCTGTCGATGCTGGAGCAGGGCCACGAGGACTGCGACGGACTCGCGGCCGCGCGTGCTGGTGAGCTGATGGCGCGGGGACACCTCGCCATGGGCCCCGAGGACGGCGGCTTCGCGCTGTCGCAGCACACCCGGCCCGAGAACATCGACGCCTGGGTCATCCTGCGCACGCGGGGCGAGCGCGGCTTCCCGAACCTCTACCACTGCCTCGTGCTCTACCGGCTCTGGGACCCCGACCGCAGCCGGTGGACCTGGTGGCGAGACGACCCGTCGGCCCGGCTGGGCATGTACCCGGAAGGCCGACGACACCCGTACAACCAGGGCCAGGCCGCCCCGCTGCCCGATGGGCTCGCGGTGGCTGGCGTGGCCCGCCGTCGTTCCCCGCGACCTCGGCCGGCCCCGCGCCACCGGGGACGCCACCACCGCCGCGCGCTGGCTCGGTGAGGAGACCGCCATGTCGAAGGCCGTCCGCAAGTACCGTCGGGGCAAGCGCCGCAACCAGCGGCGGGCCCGGCGCGACTACAACAAGAAGCTGAAGAGCAAGGGCTACTCGTGGGCCCAGCGGCGGCGCATGGTCCGCAACCGGCGCCGCTACGACCGCAACGTGCGCAAGAAGGGCGTCGCCAGCCGCCGCATGCGCAAGCTCGACCGCAACGTGGAGTCGCCGCGCGAGCGCCGGATGCAGGCGAAGGCAAAGAAGCAGCAGGGAACCGCTCCGCTGCCTCCTCCTCCGCCCCCGCCTCCGTCGTCGCGGTCCTTCCCGCCCACGCCCCGGTGGGGTCCGTCGTCGTCTGTGATGGTGCCCAGTCGCGGCCGTCCGATGCCGCTGCCCGGTCCGCCCCTGCTGCCCGGTCCCGTCGCGCCCTCGCGCGGGCCGTCCATCGTGCGTGCCCGGCCCGGTCCGTCCGTGGTGCCCTCCTGGGACGTGCCCGAGCGCGCGCTCGAGGTGGACGCCTACGACACCTACGAGCCCTACGACCCGTACTACGACGCCATGGAGAACGCCGTCCTCGTGGACGAGGGCTACTGGGACAACGACCCCGTCGAGTACGACTACGACGTGGCCGACGTCGCGGGCGAGATCGCGGGCATGGCCTACGAGGCCCTGTCGGGCGGGCACTTCGGCGCTGACGACGACGTCGAGTCGGTCATCGACAACACGGGGCTGCGGCTGCTGGCCGAGATCAAGCTCTACGCGGTCGAGGACGGCTGGACGCCGGAGGAGCTCGCCGTCGAGTCGGCCAAGGTCATCGACGCCACCAACGCGGTCGAGCAGGCCGTGGAGGTCTCCGGCGGGCTGGACGGCATCGGCGCCGCCGGTGCGCTCATGGCCATCCCGGCGCTCGCGTCGCTGGCCACGCCCTTCCTGGAGATGAAGGCAAAGGCCAACGAGCGGCGCGCGGCCCGTGGTGGTCGCCGCAACGACCGCCGCCGCAAGCGCCAGGAGCGGCGCGCCGCCGAGCTCGAAGAGCGCATCGAGGAGCTGGAGCGCCTCGGACCCGGCTCCGGGGTTCTCGACGTGAACGCCGAGGACTGGGGGCCGTCCGCGAAGACCGACAACGTGCTCGTGCGGGCCCGTCACGGCAAGCGCGCGGCCCTCGCCAGCCTGGGCAACGGCTACTACCTCGTGCGCGAGGTCGGGCCCGAGGAGCCCCAGGCGGCCGTGCAGACCGAGATGTCGCGCGCGGCCACGCTGGCGGCCCCGGCCCTGTCCGCCATCCAGGCGGTGAGCGGCGACTCCTACCCGCGCTGCAAGTGCCAGGGAGGGTGGCATGGCTGAGCTGGAGCCCAAGTGGGTGGTGTCTGTGCGTGGCTGGTGGGAGAACCTGCTGGGACCGCTGCTCACCACCATGGTCGACGAGGTTCGGAGCAAGGCCGGCAACTCTGCGCTGGCAGAGAAGGCCTACGGCGGGACCGTGCGCCGCTTCGAGGCGGAGCTGGCCGCGCTGGAGGCTGACGTCACGGCCTTCCAGGCGCAGGCTCTCGGCTCGGAGTGGTCGCCCTACGCCGACCGGGCCGCCGAGATCTTGACCAACATCAAGGGCCAGTGGCTTGACCCCGCCGCGACCCAGCCCCTCGAGGGTGGGGTGGCCGGCGTGGCGTCGGTGCTGCGCGGCATCAACGTGGCCGTCACCGCCATCGGCATCGCCTGGGCGGCGGTGTCCATCGGCGAGGTGCTGCGGGCGCGGAAGCTGCTGCGGAGCTGGTCGGCCGACCTGTCCGAGGGCGTGCATCCCACCAAGCGGACCGCGAAGCGCGCGGGACTGGCCGGCGAGGTGGTGGGGCGACGGCGCTTCCGTCGTCGTCGGCCCCATCGTCGTCGTCGTCGCCGGCTGCATCGCCCCGGACCGATGCTGCCGCCGGGCGTGGAGCTCGACGAGCCGGACTTCGACGAGGGCCTGCCGCCGGACGGCCCCCCGTGGCGGCTCTCGCTGCCGGGAGGCTGACGATGTCGCTGGCATCGGCCTGGCTCGAGGACTTCCGCACCTGGGTGGACGGGCTGCTGGGCGACCGGCTCTCGGCCGCCCTGGCACAGGTCAAGGCGGCGGTGGCGCGGGGCACCGTGGCGCAGGACGTGGCGCCGCAGGTGCAGCGGTGCGCGGCCGTTCTGGGCACGCTGCGGGCGGAGACCCAGGCCTACCTGGCGGTCGCCGCACCCCATCATGCCGACCCCGACGTGAAGGAGCGCAGCGACCGGCTCGTGGCGATCTGGACCGAGCTGTGGGCGCAGTGGAGCGACCCGGCTTGCACGCGGCCACGAGGGGCCGGTGAGCGCGTGGGGATGGCGCCGGCGTGGGCTGCCGTGGTGGTCGTGGTCGTGGGTGGGGTGGCCTACGCGGTGTCCGAGGTGGGCTCGGCGTGGGCGATCTCGACGACGGCGGATGCTGAGGTTGCCCTGGAGCAGGTTCGGCTCCAGCGGAAGGAGCTGGATGCGCGGGTGACGGCGTCTCAGGATGGGCGGACACTGCCGCCGAGCACGCTGCCGCCGCCGGAGCTGCCGCGGAGTGGGGCGGATGCGGCGAAGGTGGTGAAGCTGGCGCTGGCGGGGCTGGGGGCCGTCGTCGGAACCGGTTTGATTCTGGCGGTGGTCGGCAGGAGATAGCGGCTACAGCCACCCTCCCGGAACCAGGGTGACAACCGAGGGCTCGGCGTGGATTGCGCTAACCCAAAGGTCCTCTGCTCCGTCGCCGTCTACATCCCCGGCTGCGGTCAACAGGAACCCGAGGCTGTCGGAAGAGTCGGCTCCCACCAGAACCAGATCGGCGTCGTTGCGGTCCACGACACCCGCCGAAACCCCGCGGAATGAATAGACCTCACCCTTGGTCGAGGCGGCACCGTATGCACCAACATGGAGGTCAACGCCCCCCATACCATCCTCCATTAGGAGGACGTCGATCCCGACAGCATCATTAGACCCGATTGCATCGACCCTGGTGCTGCAGTTCGTTGCTGATGTCGCAACGTCGAGCGGCTTCGTACACAAGAATGCCCTACCGGAACGGTTGTCGTAGTTGTAGGAGCCAATGGCCAAGTCTGCGAGGCCGTCACCGTCGGCGTCTGGCCCTCCGGAGACGGAGGACCCTAGCTGGGCCCCCTCAGATGTCTCAACCAGGCGGAGGTCCGCGTCCTCGGCGTACATAAGAGTGTTGGGAGGGCCCCGGAATACGAGTACTGCCCCCCCTGTCGCGCCGCGTGTGCGAGCATCGGGCACGCTGACCACTATGTCCTCGATACCGTCTCCATCGACATCGCCAGTGCGCTCAGCGTGGATGACGTGACCGTCCCACTCCCCGATGATCTGGGTTTCCGCGGCTGCTGATACTGCTACAGTACCGCTTAGGGTTCCCGACACCAAGGATATGCGTCCCAAACGGTCGCCGGTTGCGGTGTCGATGTAGGGCTCGGCGATGGAGATTTCGTCTGCACCGTCGTTGTCGACATCTCCAAGGTCTACGACTGCATGTCCAAGGTACGCTGATGCGACTTCCCCAGTGACGAGTGCATCGGCCTGGGAATGGGTAGATACACCGGAAATGGGGCCGTAGAAGACCGCGACTGCACCTGCATTGGAAGCGGCAGTGTCGTCAGTGCGGACGTCGATGAAGATGTCGGCGAATCCATCGCCGTCTAAGTCAGACAAACCCGCAGCCTCACCGATGTAGTCGTACTCCGCTTCGCCGGTGACGGTAGCTATGGCGTCAGTTGGAGAGGAGGTACCCGCCAACGGTCCTGGAAACAGGTACACGGCCCCTGCGTCGCGGTCGGGGTTGTCGGCGTCTCGTGCGCCAGCGAGAACGTCGTCGAATCCATCTCCATCTGTGTCCCCAACACCCATCGAGATCCCCATGTAGTCTCGACTCGTAGCTCCCTGAATCTTTGTAGTGAACTCCGTGATGTCCATCTCGCCAGCCGGTACGCATCCATCTGCATCGCCGCTGCAGTTGTCGTCCAGGCCGTTGCCGCAAACCTCTTCCAGGTCGGGGGAAATGAAAGGGTTGGAGTCGTCGCAGTCCGCGCCACCTCCGGCAGCACCTGCTACGCCGTCCTCATCCGCATCAAAGTCGTCGTTGCCCTCGCAGTCCGAGTCGACACCGTCATACCAAGCATCCTCCGCGCCAGGAAACACGCTTCCGTCCGAGTCGTCGCAGTCGGACGGCTCGGAACAACCCGCGGGTCCGAACCCGTCCCCGTCTGCATCGATGTCATCGGCATTACCAGAGCAATCGTCGTCGCGATCATTGCCACAAACTTCAGGCATTCCTGGACTGACGCTGGCGTCGTCTGGCTCGCAGTCTCCGGCGGTTGCCGTGTACATGGAAGGCGCTGCGCAAGCTTGAATGGGCTGGGTTGAGTCCCCGTAGCCATCCCCGTCCGAATCGAGGAAGTAGGTGTTTAACAGCTCAGGCGGGACGGAATCAGAGTCGTCGACGACGCCGTCACAGTTGTTGTCGACGCCGTCACAGACCTCCGATGCACCTGGATGAACATCGGGGTTCGAGTCGTCGCAGTCCTCGCTTCCGTAGCCGTCACCGTCGCTGTCGACCTCCTCCTGGGAAGCTCCTTCGTCCGAGTCCGGCTCAGCCTTCGGAGCGGCACACGCAGCAATCTCAACAGTGAGCCACAGGTAGTACGCAGGCATTGTCTTGAACTGGCGCATCAGGATTCGCACTCCGACTGGATCAGTACGGGGAGGGTATCACGCGGCTGCTCCATCGCTCCGCGTACATCGGGGGTCGTTTGCGACGTCAGTGACATGACCTATCACCTCCGGCCACGCGGAGTCCTCTGTCCCTGGTGCTTGCAGCGGCCCATACAGGACGAACCCCCGGCCCGGGTCCGTCCCCATGTCCAAGGCGCTCCTACTGTTCAGCGGCGGCTTCGTCAGCCTCGCCGGCCTCGCGGCCCTCTTCTCGATGGCCTTCAGCGATGCCGAGGACCCCCCGTCCCCGTCGCCCAAGACGACCATCCCGCCGCCGTCGCCCGACTGGTCCACCCGCCCGTCCACCCGCGCCGCCCGCCTCCAAGCCGAGGCTGAGCGCACCCCCGGCACCGAGCAGCGCTGGTCCGACGCCGAAAAGCTCGCCGCCGTCGACGCCCGCGTCCGGCTCCCCGAGCTCCTGGACCGCCTCCTCAGCACCCGCGGCTTCCAACCCCGCATCGCCTTCACCTGGCGCGCTCTGGCCACCCAGGACGACCTGCTCGCTCAGAAGCGGTCCTCCGTCTCGTTCAGCTTCCACAACGCCGTCCACAACGGCCAGCCCGCCGCGCTCGCCGCCGACCTCTTCGATGCCCGGTACGGCTGGGGCGACGACACCCACGGCTCGCCCAAGTCCAACGGCGCGCTCGCCTTCTTCCGCGCCGTCGGCGAGGAGGCCCGCGCACTGGGGCTTGTGTGGGGCGGCTCGTGGACCGGCCGGCCGTCCTTCTGGTCGCGCTACGACCTCGGCTGGGACCCCGCCCACGTCCAGGCCCTCCCCAACCGTGAGCTCGCCCGCATCCGCAGCCTGACCCTGCCGCAGGTGCTCGGCGAGGGCCGCGTCGTGGCGGGCTCCGGTGGCTACGTCTACCGCCAGTTCGGCAACGGCTACGTCCAGGTGGTCGATGGCCCGGCCCTCAAGGGCCAGCTCTTGATGCCGCACGGCAACGCCAAGGCCTGGCAGGCCATCACCCGCGAGATCGGCGCGGTGCCCGGTCAGTCGGGGCGCGTCGCGTGAGTGCAGCCCGCCACGACACGCGGGCGACGTGGACCGGCTCGGAGTGGGCCGGTGCTCGGGCGTTCTCGCGTCCGGTAGGCCTGCGTGTGGTCGGCGTGGGCGTCGTGTCGCTCGGGCTGACGGGTCCCGCCGAGGTCCAGGTCGACCTGCAAGGCACCGCCGTTCACCCCGACGCCCCCGACCCCGCCTGGGAGTCGCTGTGGAGCGCCACCCTCAACGCCGCGACCCCCGCCGTGGCCCAGCTCTCGCGCCCCGTTTGGGTGGGGGCGGCGGCCTGGCTTCGGTGGGTGCTGTCTTCCGTCACCGCGCCCGCGCCGGGTGCGTCCATCCACGCCGCCGTGAGCGGCGAAGCAGAGTGAGGTCCCCATGGGCATGATCGAGTTCCTCTCCCGCACCCTGAGCCAGACCTTCCAGGTCGGCGGGGCCACTGGGCCCCAGGTCAAGAACAACGGCGGCAAGCTGGAGGTCGTCGATGCGGCCGGCAGCACCACCCAGGCCATCGTCGCCACGCCGTCGGCCAACGACCACGCCGCCAACAAGGCCTACGTCGACGGGCTCGTGGGCGACCAGGGCAAGGTGCTGGAGATCGCCGTCCCCTTCGACTTCAACGACGCCGTGGCGGCGGGCACGGGCACCGTCACCTCGACGGCCCAGCTCCCCAACGGGGCGGTCGTCCAGAGCGTCGACCTCAAGGT
>Ga0213833_1001183_pt1 | contig 19627 bp, 31 predicted proteins | sample SWATP21_FD_160575 | JGI IMG/M metagenome (GOLD analysis project Ga0213833, IMG submission 160575) | Coastal seawater microbial communities from Marineland, Florida, United States - SWA TP2 #1 | ecosystem: Environmental > Aquatic > Marine > Coastal | place: USA: Florida | collected 2016-08-14
GAGGAGAGCAAAGGCGGTGCCATCATTGTGGCAGTGGATCCGGACGGCGAGGTCAAGGAGTGTGGTGATGATGACCGAAGCGCTGCCCGGTCATACGCCGTTCCTGGAGGCATTGCTTGTGCGAGCATCGCTGTCCGACGCCTGGTATGTCATAGCTCGTCCCGACAGCTTGCTCCGTGCTGGTGCTGCTGCGGTAGTGGGGAGGCTGACGTTGGCGACGTGTGCGTGCGTTCAGGACGACAAGACGTGTGAGCTCAAGCGTCTGTTTTCACGCCCCGAGTACAGGTGAGCAGCGAGCCCTGACGCCGTTACTTGCTTGGAAACATCAACAAGCGTGTGGGCATGTGCAAGTTGGTGGTGCTGACGCGGTGACAATGCCGTGGCTTTTTCTGGCTGGCGGTTTGTGTGTGGCTTCAGAGGCAAAGGCTTGGGCAAGGAGCTGACGGTGAGAATACTCAAGTTGGCACACGACAAGTTTGGGTACACACGCGCCGTGCTGGACACCTTGGACCGCCTTCCAGCGGCGCTTCAACTCTACTTGAAGCTCGGCTTCGAGCGCATTCCCGCGTACTGCTACAACCCCATGCCCGACGCCGTGTACCTTGGCTGCCCGCTTCCGTTTGCGACACCGCCACCCAAACACAAACCCACAGTCACTGACAGTGGGGACCCTTGTCCTGACGCCTCACCATCCTCGGCAGCCGCAACCGCAGTCGCTTCGCCGTCGAGTGACGCGCCAGAAGACGCGTGTGCCGTGGCTGACACTGCAGGCGACGAGAAGTAACGTTACAGTGGTGTGCGCCTCTGGCGTTGTGGGGTGGTGTGTTGTGTTGTGTTGTGTGTGGACAACACCCTGAACGAAGCCAGTGCACATGGGTCGCTGGCTTTGCTTGTTGGAGGCCTCGTGTGTGTTTCTCTTTTGTGTGTCCTAGTGCAGTGCAGTGCAGTGTTGTGTAGTGCATCATGCACCAGAGCAGGGCATGCTGCTGTCCCGAATGTACGATGGACTGTTGTCTACTTCACAATACACACAAGCGCACAACACATTCGTCAACAACAGCAACATCAAGTGCAACAAGTCACGCCTCAACCAATCTTGCGCAACGGATAGCCTTTGGATGGCACACGCAGCGACGTCATTGCAGGTGCTCCACGCTCGTGCTGCGCAACCCGTGGCTTTGTTGCGGTCTTCATGGGCAGCTTCAGCTGGTCGCCAGGGCTAATCCGGGGCACCTTGCTCTGTGGAACGGAGCCCTTCACTTCCATGTCCACTACAGAGCCCGTGGCGGGGGGGAAGTGGAGCTGGTTGTTTGACAACAACACACAACGCACACACACACACACACACACACACACACACACACACACACACACACACACACACACACACACACACATACACACACACACACACAGACATACACACCCACAACAGGCAAATGCAAACACACAAGGAGTCAAACAGGCCCAAAGCTTCACACGCCACGCACGTGACACTCACTCACACCCACCCACACACATGCACGCATCCACACACACCTTCTGCCGAGTCTCCGCAGCATGCACTGCTCCTCCGCCACCCATCTTGGACCCCAGCTTGCGATGTCGACCAGCAGCGCCACTCACCGGTGCACTGGCCGGCGTGCGCCGCACCGCCCGATGTGTCCCACGCATCGGCGTGTTGGGCTTGGGCTTGATGGTCACCGACGCCGGCCGGAACATGGATGACTGTCGCTCCGCGGCCGCAGCAGCGGCAGCAGCAGCGGTGGCCGCATCCATCATGGTGCCTGTGAGAGAGGTTTCTGCGCTTGCCGGTACAGACCAGGCGGAGCCAGGGTGTAGAGCGCCGCCCATCGGTGACACGAGCTGCGCACCGCCCAACCGCGAGGGGTACGTCGCAGCAAGGACCCCACCGCCGTGGCTGTTGTCAACGGCGGGCACCGCCCCATCCGCTCCGTTGGTGCTTGCGACGGAGACGGGTGGGGGTGTGGCACCGTCAATCGCGGGCATGGTGGTGGTCGAGCGTCCGTGAGAAGACGCCTCGCCATGCGTGTGGTGACTGCCACCGCCGGAGTGGTTGGAGTTGGCGCCACCGACAGCATGGGAACCGCTGCCACCACCACCACCACCACCACCACCACCACTACCACCGCCGCCAGGAAGAGGAATGGAGCGCGCAAAGGAATGCATCAACTCGCGTTGACTGCCGTCTGGTGAGGGCCGTGCGGCCGCGAGTCGAGGAAGAGGCAGCGTGCTGGGGGCGTGGAGACTCATTTCCTTCAGCTTTGGGTTGCGCTTGCTCCGTCGCATCAAGCGGGGTTGGTTGCAGCTCAGGCACCGCACTGTCGTCAACAACACGTCCGGACCACGACCGTGGGGCACAATGGGTGGGCTCACAAGCGACTGCTTACGCGTCGCGACTGCGTTGGCGAGGCCCACCTCCGTATCACCACCGGCGGCTTGGGCACTGTTGAGCACAAACCCCAGAAGGTCGGACTTGTTGGCTTTCTCCTTGAGTTGGGCTCGCATGTCTGCGAGCTCCTTTGCAAGGCTGGGCTTCAGCACTCCCGTCTCCATGGCCTGCACTTGTGTGGTCACACTCGCCAGTGCTGCGTCCAGATCCTCACGCTTTGCTTTGGTGTCCAAAATGGCCTTCAGCACATTCATGTGCGCGATGAAGTCCTGTGCAGTTGAACACAGACAGAGAGACACCACGTACAGGGCAAGATGGCGGAAGGGGTGCCAGCAGCAGAAAGAAACACGCTCGGTGACTTCTTCATCTTGCACATGCATCCATCTTGCACATGCATGAGCATGGCCTTGTTGGTCGCGTACCTGTCGGTTCTGGAAGTTGTCCATGGTGACTTCAAGTCGTCCAAACAGCTGTGACACGTAGTGGCGATCCGCCATGTTCTGCGTCCGTGAATCGAGCTCCTTTCGAAGACTCTCCAGCGCCTGTCAGCACCAACGACATTGTCGTCACCACCCACACGACAGCTGACACTCCGCTGCAGGTGTGTGCTTCGCGGTTCATCTATCTACCTGTAGAGCCTCGCTATCCTCTTCGATCTTGCGCACGACAACCGCTAGGGCTTCGACCATATCACTGACCCAGGCGCGATCAGCTTTGTTGTCCATTTCTTCGCGGGTTGGCACCGCTGCCAAGCCCCGCGTCACGCTCTCTTCGACATCCCTGAGGTCTGTCTTGCCTTCCATCACCACCTTCACTGCCCGCACCTCCTTCTGCAACACACTCAGGGCAGACGAAAACCCAGTGATGGCCTTTTCTGTCTGGGCGTGCAACATTGCAGCTTGGCGTTCCGAGTCTTCCGCCCTTTCTTCCGCCTTTCGCATTCACACACACAGTTCATGGTGACATCACAGTTCATGGTGACGCCACCACTGTATCCCGCACATTCTTCGCGCCACACATATCACACTGCGCAGATCACACTGCATCCTCATATGTGGGGCACGCACCTGTTGGACACGTTGCTGGAGAATCTGAAGCGCCTCGTCTCGGATGGACAGCTGATCCTGCAACAGCTCTTGCACTTCCGCCAACAGCGCCTCACTGTTCTCTTGTAATGCCACCATCCCCACTGCACCACCTTCCGGCACAGCCGTCGTCAGCAGCTGCTCGCGCAGACTCTGCACCTGCGCCACTGCGGCATCAACTCTGTCCCGAAAATCGGTCATGGATGCTGCTCGCAGGTCCCGCTCTTGGGCCATTTGCTTCTTCAGTGCGGCCGTGCTTGCCGTGGTGTCGGTGGCACTGTTTTCCAGGGCACTGATGCGAGCATCCCGACGTGACGCGCCTTCCGTCAACAACTTTCGAGCTTCGGTGCCCTGCTCATGCGGTTCAACCCAACCCGCCATCATGGGGGCAGTGTAGTGAGTGACACCTGCATACGCTGGAGCGACACAGAACACGGCGACAAGGCACCAGCGACGGATCGTACCGCTGTGGCCAGGGCTTGTGAGTCTGCCGCCAGCTTCTTTACTTCTGCCACAAACTCTGCATTTCCTTTGATGAACCCTTCCACCACTTTCACTTTGGCGTGCACCTTGTCAATGCGCCCGCTTGTTTCGCGCTTGGTGGTTCGGAACTCGCGTGTGAGCGAGCCCAGGTCTTCTGCCACCTCCGAAATGGATTGTGGTGTACCGTGGTGCAGCCTGTTGCGACCCTTTGGAAACACAGCCTCCTTGATGGTGGAGATTTGTCTGCACAACAACAACAGCAACCACAACAAAGCAAACCGTTCAACAAGGTTCGATGCATGTACATTCCATGGTGCGCAAGAATGCTCACGCAAGACAAAGAACTGTCGGCCACGTACTTGTACAAGTCCTTCATCAGGCCGAGCTTTGCAGATTCGAGTCGGTTCAACCGCTCCGAAATGGTGTCCTTGCGCTTCAATCGCTGTAGTGACACGAAGAGATGCACACGCAACTCAAGCATTTGTCAGCCACGACCTTTACCACACCACACCACACCACACGACCACACGTAGACCACGAACCTGTCGAGCGATATCCTTTGGGCGGAATCGCAGCAACGTCAAAATGCGCTTCCGCACCCACATCCACCTGCGGTACGCGATTTCGCTCACGCGCCACTTGTTGCGCGCGACTTTCACCGCACCAATGTCGCGGAACTGTCGTGGTGGTCGAGAGGACGGGGTGCGTGGCTTTGCTGTGCCAACAGGCACACCCATGGGCCCACTACTGGATGTCAAGGGTGGCTGGGCAAACATGGTGTTGGCTCCTCCCTTGGGGCTGCTGCTGCCAATGTTGAATCGAGAGCCACGAGACACCAGTTGATTCTGCGTAGCAGCACCCCGAAAACACGAAACGACATCCCCCGCACAAAGAAAAAAAAGGCACATGCACACAAACACAGCAGTCATGCGGATGAAAGACAACGATGCAGAAAAGTCAGTGCCAACTGCACGGTCCTAACCCCAACCTCAACCCACCTGTAGGCGCGCGTAATCAGCCTCGAGTTGCGCTATGTCCGGCTCAAATGCCGCGTCACCAGCAGGAGCTGCTGCAGCCTGTTCTGGCTCATCGACCAGGTCCACTTCGTTGTCGTTCAGGTACTTGTCAATGTCCATGACCATGACACCCTGGGGTTTCTTCCCGGCCACCTGCCGTGCCTGGGCCCCAGACTTGCTCTCTCCCCCACCTACATGTGCCCCAGAGAAGGAGCGCAGGAGGTTGTGCGAGGAGGCCGCCTTCACTGCCAAATCGTCCAGAACACGGCTGTACTCTGCCGTCGACTTGGCATGCTTGGCATCCGCAAAGCCCTGCTTCAACAGCACCGTGGCGACGTCGGGGGTGCCTTGGTCACCTGCATGTGTTTCTGCTGCTGCTGCGCCTGCCTTCGCCTCCTCCCCTTCCTGTCCTCCCTCCGCTTCTTCATCATCGTCGCTGCTCGACTCCATGAATACCGCCGCATCCACCAAGTCCGTGGCTGCCGCATCGTCGTCACCCTCCTTTTCTTCACGCACCGCTGCCGCCTGATGCTTCTTGTTGTTCTGCTTTCGCAGCCGCCGCCGCTTGAGGTGCTGCAGCTGCCGCTTCGTGCGTTCGAGCTCCTGGCGTTGCGCCGCCAGCGCGCTCGACGTGTCATGTGCCGTGGACGCCATCAGCTTCTTGTGCCGCGCCAGCTCCATCTCGGCCTGCCTCAGGCGAGCGGCTTGGCTGCGCGCCGCATTGGCGGCGTTCTGGGCGGCCAAAGCCTGTGCCCGGGCCAGCGCCAGCTCCTGTTTGTGCACACCGTGCGCCGCGCCCAACTCGTGAATCAGGCGCGTCGCCTCCGCCAACTTTTCTTCCATGGCGGCTGCCACCTCTGCTGCGGCGCTGCGCGCGGCTTGCGTCGACGCCTCCCGTGCCAACTCACGCCGTGACTGCGCCCGCATGCGGTTGCGACGCTCGCGCTCTGCCATCTGCGTCAAGATGGCAGCCTGGCGACGCGACTCTTGCGCCGCTGCGCGCAGTGCCTCGCGGTCAGCGGCGGACGAGGCGCTTCCGCCACTGTTGCTGTTCTCCCCTGCCGCTGCCACCGCTTCCATCTTGTGCTCCGCGTCTCGCAGTGCCTCTTGGGCCTTTGTGCGGGCCATGGTTTCCCGTGCTCGGGCCTGTGCTTCGAGTGCCCGTTGTCGCGACTCGCCCTGCTTGGCAGTCAGCCTCGCGCGCGTTTCCGCGATCTCCATCTCCGCCGCCGCGTCTGCCAGCGCCAGCTCCGTCTGCTGCCGCTCCAACGGGTTGAGCGCCTCCAGCGACGCAAGGACCTCCGTGTCGTCTTCACCTAAGAAGTGCATCGGGGCGGCGGCTGCTTCACCTCCTTCTACTCCCCGTGTCGCCGACGGGGTGCCTCCTGCGGCGGCAGTAAGTGCGGCGGGAGTGCCGGCAGGTGGTGCTGGGGCCGACTGAGGCGCTGCGAGCGGAGACGTGGTCGTGGTATGTTGCGGTGTGGCCGTGGCTGTGGAGCCACCGGCTGTTGCAGCTGCGCCAACGTTCGGTGGCGCACCTGCCTGTGCCTGGGTCGTCGGCGGCGCATACGGCTGCGCCACGTAAGGCTGCGCCACAACGCCGGCCGTGTGCCGACCGGCGTGAAGAGCGGTAACCGACTGGTTGCTGTTGGGGGCAGCAGCACGCGACGGAGTCTGCTGGGGTGGGTCACCAACCACAGACGATGGACCGGGGTGGGCTCCCATGACTGGTGGGGCGGGAGCCATCGTCGCTTGCGCCACACCACCTGTGGGTCCAGAATGCGCAGTGGGCGTGCCTGCAACCGCTTGCACGCCCCCTCCTCGCTGCAACACACCCCCCGCCTGTGAATACGGCAGTGCCACATTCATTGCTGCACCAGGGCCTGCACCAATGCCAATGCCAATGCCAATGCCAGTGCCAGTGCCAGTGCCGGCACCAGAACCAGGCAGGTGTCCGTATGCCGCGCTTGTAGACGGGGCGTTGGGGGCAGTCGTTGCAAGCTCTGTTCCAACAGACTCACCCCTTCCAATCGGGGCGTGGGCGAGGCTTCCAGTAGGGAGACTGGGTGGCGCCATTGCAGCCAGGTGCGGCTGTTGCAACAAAGGTTGAGCGACGTGGGGCTGCTGCGGCAACAACGTTTGTTGAAGGGTTTGCTGTTGGTGTGGTTGTGCATACTGTACATGGTGCTGCTGCTGAGGCGAGAGGCCAGCTGCCATTGCCGCTGGGTTCAGTCCTGCAACAGGGTGGTGCAGCCCTGCGGCGTGATGAAGCCCAGAGGAGGCCTGCAACCCAACCGCCTGTAGTCCAGAGCTCGGTGGACGGCTGCTTCGGGTGGAAGGTGGACGAGAGTACGGCACAACGTTCCCGAAAATGTCCGTCTCTTCTTCTGCGTCGAAGCCCTGGAGTTTGTGTGTGGAGGAAAGAGGGAAGAAGCAGGGAAGGAAGGAAGGAAGGAAGGAAGGAAGGGGTGATGGAAGGAAAGAGTGAACAACAAAGGAAGGAAGGAAGGAAGGAAGGAAGGAAGGGACAAACGCGGCAGTGTAAGGTGCGGCAGTGGCGGTGTGGCGTTGAAACTGCGCTGACAAACCTGAATGTTGTGGGCGAGGTTGGACACCTTGTTCTCCAGTGCCTCCAGCCTCTCAACCATGCTCGGCCCACTCGCATCATCGAGTCCGATGCCCACCGTGTGTTCCACAGTACTGAGGCGTAGTACAAGCGCCTTGACAATGAACTCGAGTGGAGAGTACTGACTCGCAAAGGAAGCGGCAAGGTTGTTCAGGTGTGCAGACAGGTCTGGATCAGCACGCAAGGCTGAGCGTTCCACGCCCACCCGTGGTGCCTGTCCAAGCATCGTATTTGAAGCGCTTGCCATGTCTTAGGGGTGGATGTGTGCCAGCAGCGCAGCTGGGGTGCAGCAAGCACGTCGTTGGGACTTGCTGCTGGTTCCTCGCGAAACCTGCTGGACGAAACGCGTGGTCCAAGTCACCTCATGGCTTGCGAAACCTGGGGTCCGCTTCGCCCGTGGTCCTGCTGTGCACCCACACAGTTCTTCTCAGGCGTGCCAAGCCACTGCCAGAAGCGGGCGGACGACAGAGCAAGCAGCTGCAACAAGCAACAAGGCAAGGGGGCCGAGCCAAAGATAGCAAGAATCCTGATAGAATGACCAGACGAGCGCTGTCGGTTGATAACAGAACTACCACATACACACAGCCGAATGCTTACGAAGCAAGGTTGTTGAGTTGGAACGCGCCACAGGCGCAGAGACGTGGTATGCTAGGAGAGGGAGACAGAGGTAGACCAATAAAGACCAAAAGAAAGGCAGGGAAGGGCCAAGACTGGACAAAAAGACGCCAAGAGAGTGACAAAATAGAGAACAAAGACAGCGGTGCGGACTCAATACCGAGAGATGATGGCGACACACATGACAGAGGCGCAGCGCAACACACTTGATAGCTCCCACACATCGAATTTGAACGTAACGTAAACCTAGCTACTTGATGTAAAGGATGCCTTCGCTTAGTGCGTGCAGGCAGACACATATTGGGGCAGCGGACAGCAAAACCACCACACTCCAAAGAAAGGCTGCCATCGCACGAAGCGCAGCACTTTCAGGAAGATGCCTTCGGAGGTGTGTCACGGAGCGAGAGAGAAGGGCGTGCTTGGAACGGCATGAGCAGCTGCTGAATGCTTTGATGCGATGCCTTTGGCAACTGACCAGCGGAGATGAGAGCTGGCACAACAACTGACGCCGTGATCTGCCCGAGCAAATAGGCAGTCAACCCCCACACTTGAGCCGGCCCAGCGTGAAACACTGGCACTGTGGTGTTCTTGAATTGTCCGGACAGGGTCTGTGAAGACACACACTCGGGGTCCAGAAGCTTGGAGAATGGCACCGTGAATGCATAATCGACCTCCCCCGGACTCAATTGCAGCGTAGACAGGTCCTCCCAATCACCTGGCAGGTGTCCTACAACTGGGGTGACATGTGTGCCTGTAACTGTAGCTCAACATAAACATACACCATGCAGGACACTCGTTTAGCCGCCGCACAGTGACTTCCCGGCACACGCCAGAGGCAACACCGCGGGCACATGACGAACCTGCAAGGGCATCATCAAACTGTCCCAGCACTTCACACCCCGACATCGCGTCTCCAAGCTCCTCGACTTGCTCTCGCAGCGCTGCCTGGATCGGTGTCTCGTCGTTGTCCAAGTGCCCACCGGGAAAGCTGACTTGACCCTTGTGTGTGCCCACCGATTCACTCCGTTTGGTGAACAGACAGCTGGCGTGCCCGTCAACATTGCACAGCGGCATCATCACCGCTGCACGTCGAGGAGGTGTACCGTTTAGCTTCCGGGGTGCCCTCTTGGCAAGGAGATCGGATATGCGCCGCAGTACAGCCGCATCGAAGTGCAGATGCCGCAGCTGTGACGCAGTTGCCATTTCAGTGCAGCACCCAACCGTGGGCGCTCGTTCCGCGTGCCGGCACGTGTTGATACTCTTGCACGCTGCTTCCACTCCCACTCTCACCGCGGGTATCTTGTGGAAACGTCCGAACAGAGCCAGGGGAGCGCAGTAGTACTGTCTGTGGTGTCCCGGTCAAGCACGTGCAGCACGATCATCTTGGTCTGAGTGCACACGTGTTCTTGACAGATGTTTTAATTATGGACACGAATGCCGACTCGTGTGTTGTGCGTGGAAACACACCCCCGCTACCGAGACAGATGGATGAGGCGCTGCTGCCTCAGAACCCAACACACCACTGCTGCGAACCCGTATAAGGCTCAACCCGGGGGGCATAATCCTCTGGGACGAAGTTGGACAGGTCAAACGGGTCGCGTAGCACTGGCTTCCACGGTGTGGCCAACCGCTTCTGCATCATCTTCACCCAGTCGAAGCCTGAAAGGGGCAACACCACAAGGGCAGGCAAGCGTGAGTGGAGTGAAGCCGCAGAGCTACACAAGGGCGTGGGAAAGTTTGGCTCACGTACGCCGGAACCACTTGTGGTTCATAATGTCCGAAACTCCACCCTTGCCACACCCCAGGCGCAATGCCACGGTTCTGTTCAGAAGCTGTCGGATGAAACCGCCGGCAACAGCTGGCACAGCTTTAGGCATGCGCAACTTCTTCTCCACAATGTTGCGACAGATGGTCATTTGGTCACCATGCTGGTGGTCAGCAAACGGGGAAGACCCCACAATCATCTCGTACGTGAGAATGCCGATGGCCCAGTAGTCAACTCCTTTGCCATGGCCTGGCGATGGTCCACACGCACACGCAAGGTGAGAGCAACCGGGGCACACGACAGGATGTTGGGGACGCACCACTGCCCATTACAAGTTCGGGGGCCAGATACTCAGGTGTGCCACACAACGTGAACGTTTTGTCGCGCACCACCTTGGCAAACCCAAAGTCAATCAACTGTTGCGACGACACGAGGGACCAAGAGTAAGCACGCTTGCTGCTTTGCATCCACAGGCGCCACAGGTAGAGCATCTCGCAGGGGCGCTCTCACCTTCACAAACCCACGGTCATCGATTAGCATGTTTTCAGGCTTCATATCACGGTAGCAAATGTCCTTGGAATGCATGTGCTCGATGGCAGAGATCACGCAGGCAGCGTAGAACTGCGCGCTTGACGGGGAAACACAATGGCGAGGTTGACGAGCCAGGTACGCAAACAGCTCTCCACCCAAGCAAAGCTCCAAGACCATGTAGCTGCATGCAAAGCGCGGGACCACAAAGACATGAGCATGCACATGAACGGATAGAAGCAGCTATGGGTCTGCATTGTGCACGTACAGGCAGTTGGCATCTTGGAACGTCCCATGGAGCTTGAGGACAAAGGGGTGATCCATCTGGATCATCGCCTGCTTCTCTTGCATGGTGTTCTTTTCCTGATGCAGCTGCACAATTTGGGCCTTTTGAAGGCGCTTCAAGGCGTACGGTTTGCCAGTCTGGGGTGTTCAGCACACAACTCGCTTCAGAGGAAGGTTGCCACAGAACACAACAGCAGCGCAGGTCACAACTTGAGTCGTCCGCCATACCTCTCGATGGCGCACCAACGTCACCCGCCCAAAGGAGCCACTTCCAAGCAGGCCAACTTCTTCGAGGTCCTCCATCCGGAAGACTGAAGCTGGGGCGGGCGCTGCTTTCGGTGGCAGCAGCTCCAACGACACATCTTCCGCCGCTGTCGGCGCTTCCTCTCCATCACTCTCTCCCTCCTCCACATGGCCACGCTTCAGCATGTCCTGCAACACACAGCCACACACACAGCCACACACACAGCCACACACACAACCGCACACCAGGAACAACACAACAGCCACAACCATGAAAAGTGAGACGCGCGAGAGGGCAGCACAGCACACCAGGGTTGCCAACAACACGGCCATGTGGTGGGGGGAATCCAGCCACACATGACAACGAGGGGCTTGGCTTCATGCTAGGGCAAATGGGGATGGAGGAGAGGGGGAGGAGGGGGAGAGGTGGACATGCAGCACGTTCATCATCGCCTTTCACACAACGCTTTTACGCACCGCAAACGGCCCCAGCTTGGCTTCCAAGTCTGCACGCGACAAGGTCAGCACGGTGGCCGTGGTACGGGCTTTGTACGTGGCGTCACTGGCGATTTCCAACTGCAAAGCGGCATCTCCCCAGTGGTCACCAGAGGTGAAGGACGCAAAACGTCGTGTGCCATGCATGGCGTCGACAACGCCATCTTGAACAATGTACATGGCGCCCAGCATGTCACCCTGGGTGAAAGCAGGTCATGACAGGACAACAACAACAACAACAACAACATTAACAACAACAACCACCACAACCACCACCACCAAGGTGGGACATACACGCGCACGCATGAAGGACAATGTCATTGAACCCAGCACAGCCGCCAACCCAACAGCCACAGCCACAGCCACAGTCACAACCACACGCCATGCACAGGGACATGGACGGCCCACACCATTTTGTTGATGACTTGACCCTCTTTGTAGACATGGCTCTGCACCAGCGAAAAGGCAGTGCGCCGCTCCCTGCGGGTGAGCACTGATAATTGGCCGGAGGACACTGACTTGAGGATGCGCGCGCGTAAATCAGCGTTCATCACGTCCGCCAGCGATCCCAAGTGTTCCCGGAAGTCCTTCCGACCAATGACAAGGCACGACGTCTGTTGGCAGGAGTCGCGTCGACACCCACACGCACAAACCAGAAAACAAACCATGATCATGCCGGTGTCAGCTGTGGCTGTATGTGCGGTTCGAGTTGTGGCACATGTCGCGATGCATGTGGCGACAACACAACCACAACCACAACCACAACCACAACCACAACCACAACCACAACCATAACCACAACCACAGCCAGAACCACAACCACAACCACACCCACAACCCGGGGATTCCAACAACGGCAGCGTACCGCCTCGGTGGCAATCGCTGTTCCGGCACGTGGTTCAGACAGCAACAGCGCCCGCTCTCCAAACGAGCCACCTGCCGACAGCATCTCATCCTGCACCTGTGCCCCCATGGACACCAAATCCGTGATCCGCACGCCGCCACTGCGGATGATGAAGAAAAAGTTCCCGGCGTCGCCCTTGGAGAAAATGGTGTCGCCCGCATGGTACTCCAGCACCTGCACCACCTCCGCCACCCGCGAAATTTGAGCGTTGGTGAGCGACTGCAGCAGCTTCGCAGCCCGGAGCCCTTTGGTGATGGTTTGCATCTTGTCACCCGCGGTGCGGGTGATCATGTAACGGAACGTGGTCCGGTCGAGGGCCCAAAGAGTGGAGGGGGACGTAGCTCGCACAGTCGCAGTGCGGGGGCAGCCATACAACAGCGCGACTTCACCAAACGCATCACCAGCGCCTCGTGTGGCCACCTGCGTGTGGCAAACGGCAAACGGCAACGGCAGTGTCATCACACGTCACATGTTTCCATGTCAGTGTCACGCACCCACGGATGCACTCCGCGCACGCACAATGCACACATGCACATACGCATAAGCCCACCACAGGGGGCAGAACAAGCTGGAACATAAATAAAACAAACAAACAACAACAAAAACTGCTGACGGGTGACGGGACGTACTGTGCCATGATCTTGGAGAACGATGTCGAAAGTGCCCGACTCCACGACGTAGAACACGTCGCCTTGTTCGCCCTGCGTGATCACGTCTTCTCCAGGCGCCACGTGCACCGGTGTCATCGTGTCTATCAACGCATCCAGGTCGCTGGACTTGAGTTGGGAGAACAAAAACCCGGCCTTCAAAGCACGCTCGATCACCCGACGGCTCGCCACTGACTTCGGAACCTTCGTTGGCGGCACCCACCCTTCCGTTGGGACTGCAGGGGTGAAGATGTTGTCGCGGACCTTCTTGGTCTGGATGGGCACCCGCTCGCGCTCCCGAGGTCGCTCCGTGGACGTGACGTGTGTGGACACGTTGAAGTAAAACGTCTCACCGGTGCGCTCGTTGCGCCGCTGGACCCAGTTTTCAGGCAACGGTGCGGTGTCTGCTTCATCATCGTCCTGCGTCGGCCTGTCCCACGTCGTTTCCTTGGTGCGGGTGTTGTAGTAGTACGTGCGGCCGTCTTCCAGGGCCACCTCGTTCCAGTCCTTGGCGAGAGGGGGGAGTTCCGTCTCTGCGTCGATCACGGGTCGCTTCCATTGGACCTGGCTCAAGAGCAACCAACCACACAACAACAACAACAGCGTCGCCCACAACGTGCAGCCACAAAACCGCGTGTCACATCATCGGCTCTGATGAGGGTTTCCTTTCACAACGCAGGCACACGCATGCCCCTCGCGCCCCCCGCTTCTTCCCTACCTCCTTGGTTCGGACATGGAAATAGTAGCGGCGACCGTCCTTGGTGTACGCTTCCTGCCACCCAGGCATCAACGGCAGCTCCGGCTCGTTGTCCTCGGCAGCTGACGGCACGGGGCGTTCCCACTGCGTCTTGCGGGTGACAACGTTGAAGTAGTACCGGCGCCCGTCCTCTGTCTTCACCTCGTGCCAGTCGTCTGGCAAGGGTTCCTCGGGCCGCACCCAGGTGGTAGCATTGGTGACCACATTCACCCAGTACACCCGGCCGGTGGCGGGATCACGCTTCTCCACCCAGTTCAAAGGCAGGCCCGTGCGATCCGAAGCCGCAGCCGCGCCTGCCCCGCTTCCACCAGCTCCACTGGACGACATGGTGGGGAGGGTTGCGCGTGCCAAATCTTTTTGATGTGCAAGCTGTATCCAGCTGCTGCTGACGAAGAGAGGAGATGATGTTTTGGTGGGGCGTCAAATTGTCACTATTTCACCCTTTTTAGAACCAGCGACTACTGCACCGTCAGCCCAAACCCGAAGTACGGGCTCCTTCGCAGCGACTCGACGGTGTCTTGCATGGAAACTTCAAGGTCTCGGTACGCTGGGATCCCGAAGTCGCGCAGCAACGGGGTGGCGTCCACGTTGATGCAGTTGCGTTGCTTGCCCTGGCGGTATCCATGCGCATGAGTGACCCACCCACACTACCAACACATGCAGACAGTCCACGCTCTGGCAACAACCACGCACATGCTCTTCTTCTGTCGGAAGCTTGGCGTCGGGGGCGATGGAGGCCAGTGTAGATACCAAACTTGCAGCCGTGTTGCACCCTCCGACGGCAAGGTAGCGCTTGTTCGAGGCACCAGGCGTGGTCAGCGCGGCTGCATGAGCCAGGGCGACGTCGCGCACATCCACAAATTGGAACGTGGTTTTGGGGATCATGGGACGGCTTCCATCCTGCATGCATGATCAAGACAACATCGTGGTCAATACAATCCAACACACTGCACTGCACTGTTCGATTCTCCACGACGCGGTGGTGAAGTGGGGAACACATGAGGACTTGCTTTGTCCACGCACCAAGTACCCCAGAACAATGCCAGAGCTGGTGTTCAGAGTAGGCTGCAGCACGGGGCCCGTCACAAGAGTAGGATTGATTGAAACCATATCGAATCCGGGATTGCGATCCTCCATGAACTTCCAGGCAGAGCGCTCAGCCAGTGTCTTGCTGCACAACATACCACAGTCAGCGAAAGTACGGGACACCCACACAACACCTGCACGCAACCACCGCCCACCCTACCTCAGCATGTACCAAGACTCCCGCTTACGCAGCAACTCTTCATCACTCCAATCATCTGCCGTGAACACGTGGTCGGCGTTCACATCTTGGTACGCAATGGCAGCGATGGAGCTCGTGACAACAACACGCTTGACGGAAGGCGACTTGGCGCAAGACTCCAGGACGTTGTGCGTCCCTTCGACAGCCGGAATCAGCAGCTACCCCAAGGAAAACACAGACATCAGATACAACACATATCTTCCACTGCATTCACTTCAACCGGTCAGGGAGAGGGCGCAGCGCACCTACCTGTTCGTCAGCATCTGTTACACCGTCAAAGAAGAAAGGAGAAGCACAATGCACGACAGCATCGCAGCCTGCAATCGCGTCATCAAAGCTCTGCTGTTCACGCAGGTCTGCCTCGAAAAGGGTCAATCGCGACTGGGCATACGGCAGCCGGACCAAGTGGCAAGCCTAATCACATCACACAACACCGCCTATGATGTGGTGGAAACGCTTCCAGTCAAGACCCAACACAAACGCTACCTTCCATGCGTTTCGCAGGGTTCCACGCACTGCCCAGCCTTGGCTGAGGAGAGTCTTGACAATGTGGGTGGCAATAAAGCCAGTGGCGCCTGTGACGGCAACAACTCCACGCACCATTGTTGCGTTGTGGTTACGAAGGTGGCTTGCAGCACAATGTAACTAATTCTAAACTTATCACGCAAGTTCCGCACATTTGTTTCGAGTGCGTGTCAAGTGCGTCGCACAATGGATCCAGGTCTGTCAGCTGTTCCTACACCAGACGAGGCCACACAACCAGCAGCAAGTGAGGGAATGAGTCATATCAGCAAGGCTGCAGACGCGGGTGTGCAGGATGCAGGGCTGGAAGAGACCCGTACGCGCTGGTTTGTATCACCTGACGATCAGCGATTGCTGGAGGACCACAAAGAAGAGTTGGACTCCGCATTGAAGAAGGGCGGCATCGGGGGCAATGCGTCAGTGTTGTTTTCAAAACAGGCGTCTAGTGGATATGTGGGTTTGCGCAATCTTGGTGCGACGTGCTACATGAATTCTCTGCTGCAGGTTCGTTTCTCCACTTGAGTCTGACCGGGCTGGGTTGTAACCATCGCCATGTGCATGGCGTGCAATCATGTGCAGGCCTTGTTCATGACAGTACCCTTCCGTCAGCGCGTGTACGAGTGGAAGTACGACCCTGACTTGCATGGCTCGCGCGAGGAGTGCATTCCGTTGCAGCTCCAGCGCCTGTTCACGTCCCTGCAGCACAGCCGACGAATGGCCGTCGACACCACCGCGCTGACGACTTCTTTTGGCTGGGCTGCAGCTGACGCCTGCCGCCAACAAGATGTCACCGAGCTCATGAATGTGCTCTTCCACGCCCTTGACAAGTGCGTCTCATGGGTGAAGCGACGCGGCAATGTGGACACCCTGACTTGACCTGCCCTGCCTGTTTGTCTGCGTTTGGTTGGCACGAATGCAAACAATTATTCAGTGTGACGACTGCCACGAACGCCCCATCGCTCACGAGTATGTTCAGTGGCACGACTGTCGACTCGTTGACTTCTACAGACTGCAAGCATGCCCGCCAGCGCTCCGACAAGTTCTGGGACGTGCAGCTGCGCATTCTTGGATGCAACGCCATCACGGACTCCTTTACCGCACTGGTGACACCCGAGGCACTGGTGCGTTGTCATGATGGGCGCACCTGTGCCAGGGCAATGACATTGTTTTTTATTGCCTGCGGTTCCTCACGTTGAGCTTCACTCGCCCTGTCCGCTCAGGAGGGTGACAATCGGTGGCACTGCGATGCCTGTGGCACCAAAGTGAAAGCGTTAAAGTCTGTTGCGTTTGAGCACCTTCCTGATGTACTGGTGGTGAACCTGTCACGTTTTGTGTTCGACTTTCAAGCCATGCGCCGTCTTAAGCTCCATGACACGTGCGTTCGGCCGTTCGACGTTGTGTGCGGTGCATGTGTCGTGCTCTTGCTCATGTCGAAGGTTGTGTGTGCCCACCCACCGCAACTGATTGGTGCCTGCCCCGGTGCTGTTGAAAACACTGCACAGGTACGTCTTCGATCGAGAACTCGTCATGGACCCCTACATGCACGCCTCGTCGCCTGCTGGGAGTGGCCAGCAGGCAGAGGCAGGAGTCACTCCCCCACGTCACCTGTATGAGCTGTACGCTGTCATGGTGCATCATGGCACGGCCTATGGGGGTCACTACTTTGCGCTGATCAAGCCACACGACTCTGCGCACTGGCATGAATTCAACGACCGCTGCGTCACTGAGCTGTCCGATGACGACGTGGAACGCGCCTTCGCGTTGGCAGCACGCAACGCAGCCGCCGCCACAAGCACCGGCGATGCTGCGGCACAAGCAGACAAGGGTGGGCGTGCCAGTCGTAGCAAGTCTCTTGGTGCTTCTTCGTCGCATGCTGCGACTGCCAACGCGGTGGATCGCGTGTCACAAGCACTGTCACAGAGCGCATACATGCTGCTGTACCGTCGTGTTGGTGCGGCCTGTTGGGACACGAACCATGATGGAGCCACCACTCGTCGTCTTCGCCACGCGCCTGCTACCACCAGTGCTGGTGATGGCAAGCGTGGTGACGACAAGGACGGGGAACAGGACGTCATCGCTGGCGTACCCAGTGGTGCAGCACTGCGTGCCCCGCCGGAGTTGGTGCGAGAGGTGGACGAAGACAACGCGCAGTTCGAACACCTCCGGTGCCTGCACGACATTCGAGAACGCATGGTGGAGGTCAGCGTGTTCGCTGATGCCGCTGTGCAACGCAAGGTGAGTTGCCAAGTGGGAGTAGGTGGTGTGGGCGTGAGTGTGGATGGCTGTGGCGCTGGCTTGTGGCTGTGGCTGATGTGGCTGCTGTGGCTATGGCTGTAAATGGGCACGGGCGGGTACGTGCTGTGGCTCATGTGGTGGTTCCCTGCGTGACAACGCGCTGGCGCCCGCATGCACAGGCGTGCTTCCTTGTGCCTGGCCAAACACGCTTGAGTAGCGTGGCCCAACAAGCCCACGCTGCCCTCGCGTGCCTGTTCGATGCCGATGCCGATGCTGACGCTCACGCGTCGTCGCCATCCACTGACCTGGTGCCCTCCACCAGCGACTCTGCCACCGATGTGTCATCGCTGTATCGCCTGCGCAAGTACGACCCACTCACCGCACGTCGGTTGGACACTTTCACGGGCCGTGATGAGGAGTCCATTGGCGAGGTGGTTGCGGCGACGACTGCGGTGCTCTTGCTTGAGCGCCGTGCCTCGACGCGTGTGGCGTGGACAGAGTACGACCCCAACGAGATGATGGTACGGGTCGCGAGGTGGGATTCGACTGCCTGTGCACCGGCCGAAGGCGCTGGCATGGCTGCTATGGTGCGGGTGCCTCATGGGCAAAGTGACGGAACGGTTGGGGACTTGCGTGTACGTTGGTGTCACCCTTATGGCATGCCCATTGTGTGTAAGACGTACTGGCAGCTAGGTCTTGCGCGCGCGCGTGTGTGTTTTGTGAGTGTGTTTCGTCGTGTGTTTGTTTGCTTTTTCTGTGGCTTCGACTTGACGGTGCGTGCTGTCACGCGTGGGTGTGGGTGTGCAGATGGCTGTAGCGGCTGCACTGGGAGTGCCGCTCGTGATGCAGCGCCTCATCGAAGTGAACAGCAAGCAGGCACGGGAGCTGGATGGGGACGACAAGAAGCTGGTTGCAGACTGCCGCGTGTGGCCCGGGGCTGAAATCATCGTGGAGTTGATGGCGCCTGGACAGGACACATCACACGCGTTGGCACACTTTCAGCAGAGTCGCAACGCTGCAACGCTTGTGTGAGTATTGTGTTGTGTGTTGGTGTCTGTGTGTGTGCTTGTTCTTGGATGTGGTGCAGGCAATGCTGTGGTGCAGGCAATGTTGTGCCGTCGTGCTGTGTTTTTGCCTGTGCTGGTGGCAGCCACCATCGTTACCATGTTGCTGTTGGTGTGGTTACACGGACTCTACATCACAGGTTCAACACAACGCTGGGGAAACCAGATGGATCTGCGCGTGGCGACGCTGAATTTGATGGCACCATCGCCACACTACTGACGGACTCGCTTGGCGGCGTCAAGGCACAAATCAGCACCATTATCGGTGTGGATGCGGCGGTACGTGCACTGGAGTCTAGTGTTTCATGCTCTGCCCCGTGCCTCTTCCGGCCGCTGTGCGCTTGGAACATGTGTTGTTTTCACTCGTCACGGGTGTCCATCTTTGGCAAATCGTTGCTTTGCCCTCCCTCTGCGCTGTGTTTACCTCTTCGCTGCGTTGGGATGATTGTGTGTTGCTCTTGCGTTCGCGGCTTCAACTCAGGAGTTTCACATCCGAAGGCGACCTGGCGGTGAACGGCTGAAGAACCCCGACAGCACACTGCGAGAGCTGCACCTTAGCGACGGTGGCGTGTTGTTCCTGTGCGATGGTGCCCCGCTTCATCCAGACGAGTGCGTGGTTGGTGGCTGCGTCTTTGAGGTTAGGGTGAAAGTGGGGGGGG
>Ga0213833_1001184_pt1 | contig 19619 bp, 17 predicted proteins | sample SWATP21_FD_160575 | JGI IMG/M metagenome (GOLD analysis project Ga0213833, IMG submission 160575) | Coastal seawater microbial communities from Marineland, Florida, United States - SWA TP2 #1 | ecosystem: Environmental > Aquatic > Marine > Coastal | place: USA: Florida | collected 2016-08-14
ATACCAGTTTGCCGATTTCGGTATCGGCGTCCTGCGCGGTACGCTGGACTACAACTGGCGCGATGAGCGTTTCGGCACGGCGTCTAATGACGACATCGAAGGCTTCTTCCTGGATGACTACGGCTTGCTGGGCGCGCGCCTGAGCTGGTCGGAGATTGACCTAGCGGGAACCACCATGACGCTGGCCGCCTGGGGCAAAAACCTCGCCAATGAAGAGTACATTGTTCACAGCATCAGCCAGGCCTACTTTCACAGCGGCTATTTTGGCGAGCTGGCAAGCTACGGGCTGGATTTAACCATCGAGTTCTAGACGGAAAATCAGGACATAACAAAAAGGGAGCCGTATTTGGCTCCCTTTTTTATTTGGACTATTTTTCGTAAGACGTTGGACGTCAGGCCGTTTGGCCTTAAGCCACCTGCACCGGAATAGCATTGCTGCTATGGCTCACGGTGTTGTCCGGGTTCATGTAAATCAAACGCGGCTTGAAGTTGATCAGCTCGGCTTCGGAGTAGCTGCCGTAGGCACAAATAATAATGGTGTCGCCAACGTTGGCTTTATGGGCAGCAGCGCCATTGATGGAAATAATGCCGCTGTTGTCTTCGCCGCGAATGATATAGGTAGTAAAGCGCTCGCCATTGGTGACGTTGTAGATATCAATCTGCTCGTATTCACGCAAGCCGGCAACATCCAGCAACTTGCCGTCAATGGCACAGGAGCCTTCATAGTTCAGCACCGCGTGGGTTACGGTTGCTTTGTGAAGCTTGGCTTTCAGCATGGTGGACTGCATACGCTGTTCCTTTCTATCTCTCTGCCCGTTTGGTGACGCGGTGCCCGATTTTACCGGGCGGCAAGCATACCCCAGTCTGCGCTGGGATTGAAGTTCAGGGTGACATTGTCTATCAGGCGGGTGTCGCCGAGTTTGGCAGCCGCGAGAATGACAATTTCTTCGGTGTCCAGGGTGACGCCGTCGAGGGTGCGGGCATCACAGATGGAGAAATAATCAGGTTCAAAGCCTGCTTCCGTCAGGCTGAGCCGGGCGTGGTGTTCCAGCTCGCTGTAACTGTCGAAACCACAAGCGATGGCCTCCCGGCACTCTTGAAGCGTTTTGTGCAGCAGGGGCGCGCTGCGGCGCTGATTCTCGCTCAGGAAGCCGTTGCGCGAGCTCAGGGCCAGTCCATCGGTAGCGCGGGCCGTGTTAACCCCTTCAATCTGAATGGGCATGCACAAATCGGCGGCCATTTTACGAATCACCGCCAGCTGCTGGAAATCTTTCTTGCCGAACACGGCAATGTCGGGCTGAACAATCTGGAACAGCTTGGTCACTACGGTGGAAACGCCGTCGAAGTGGCCGGGACGGCTGGCACCGCAATGCCGTACTGAGACCTCCGGCACGCTGACAATACTCTGTTCACCGGTACCGTTGGGGTACATTTCAGCGACGGTGGGGTGGAACAGGTACTGAACACCTTCGGCAAAGAGCTTTTCCTTGTCGGCGCTCAGGGTGCGGGGGTAGTTATCGAGGTCTTCGTTGGCGCCGAATTGCAGCGGGTTGACAAAAATACTGACAACAACCGTCTCACCCAATTCGCGCGCGCGGCGAACCAGTTGCAAATGGCCTTCATGCAAATTGCCCATGGTGGGCACAAATGCAACGCGCCGACCCGCTTTGCGGTCGGTGGTCAGGGCTTCTCTCAGCCGCGCTGTTGTACTGAATGTCTTCATATCACCCAACTTCCCACGCTTGCCATCGCTGATATGCAGATGCAGGTTGCTGTGATGTCAGTCCGCTATCGCCGCGGGCTGGCGCCCATCCTTCACTGTCAGGTCATGCCGACAGGAAGGCACACTGCCAAGGTGTTTACATTGTGAACAATTGCCAGTGGCGGGGAAGTATGCCCCAATCATGGTGGTGGTTCAATGGTTTTTGGTAACAAATTTCAGGCTAATTTGTTACTAAAAGAAGCGCTTTTAGAGCGTAACAAATAGGCCTGAAAGCCCCGTAGTTACTGGCTTTTCTAGTCAAAACTGTGTTCCGGGGCCGGAAATTCGCCACGTTCTACCGCATCTCGGTAATTACTGAGCGCGGTAGGGATGTCGGCGCCTCCCTCGAGGAAGTTTTTAACGAATTTGGGCAGACGCCGGGAGATGCCCAGCAGGTCGTGCAAAACCAGCACCTGGGCGTCGGTGTGTGGGCCGGCGCCGATGCCGATAACCGGGATGGAGACCGCTTCGCTGATACGCTGCCCCAGCGCAGTCGGCACGCACTCGATGACCAGCAGACTCGCGCCAGCCGCTTCCAGAGCCTTCGAGTCGGCAACGATTTTGTCGGCTGCAGCTTCGTCGCGGCCCTGTACCTTGAATCCGCCAAGAACGTTGACCGATTGAGGTGTTAGGCCCAGGTGGCCGCAGACCGGAATACCACGCTCGGTGAGCAGGGCAATGCTCTCGCAAAGCCATTGGCCGCCTTCGAGTTTGACCATGTGGGCGCCGGCCTGCATCAGCGCGGTGGCATTGACCAGGGTGTCGTCAATGCTGTTGTAGCTGCCAAAGGGCATGTCGGCGATCAGCAGGGCTGCTTCAGTACCGCGAGCAGTGCAGGCGGTGTGGTAACACATATCGTCGATGGTCACCGGCAGGGTGCTGGAGTGGCCCTGCAAGACATTGCCCAGTGAGTCGCCGACCAGAATGACATCGATGCCCGCCGCATCGATAACGCGTGCGAACGTCGCATCGTAGGCTGTCAGGACGGCAAATTTTTGTCCGGCAACCTTCTTCGCCAGCAGTGACTGGGGGCTGATCTTGTTCATGATAGTCTCGCGTTACAGAAAACTGGGGTTGAAAAAGTGACGGCCATTGCGAATGCGGGAAAGATAGTCGACTAATTGCTGAAAGTCACGGTCGCTATTGGCGAAGTCGATTTCGGCGGCATTGACAATCAGCAGTGGCGCCTCGTCGTAGTACAGGAAAAATTCGCTGTAGGTTTCGTTTATCTGTTCGAGGTACGCGCGCTCTACGCGCCGCTCGTAGGAAATGCCGCGCTGCTGGATGCGTGTCATCAGCACATCGGCCGGAGCCTGCAGATAGATCACGAGGTCGGGTACCGGGGCATCCAGCGTGAGCTGGTCGTAAACCTTCTGATACAGGGCCATTTCGTCGTTGTCGAGATTGGCTTTGGCAAAAAGGCGGTCTTTCTGGATCAGAAAATCGGCGACCTTGGCGGGTGCAAACATATCGGTTTGCTTGAGTTCATCGAGTTGCTGGGCGCGCTGAAACAGGAAGTAAAGTTGGGTGGCCAGCGCCGCCTGACGACGGTTTTTATAAAATCGCTCAAGAAAGGGGTTTTCGTCGGCGCGCTCAAACAGGGTCTCGTATTCCAGTGATTCGGCGAGACGGCGGGTCAGCGTGGTTTTACCGACGCCGATCGGACCTTCAACAGCAATAAAATTCGGTAGCGCTTTACGGTCAAGCCCGGTTTGATCCTGCATTTACACTCCATCCTGAAACTGCAACAGCCAGACATCGTCTGTGCTGACGTAGTCTAATAGGCTCGCCACGGAAGTTCCATTCGGCAGCTGCAGGTCGGGCGCAATTTTCTGGAGAGGCACCAGCACAAAGGCGCGCTCGCTCAAGCGCGGGTGCGGAATCTGTAAGTCGGGTTCGCTGATGGTCTGATTGTCGTATAGCAGTATATCGATATCCAGCGTTCGGGCGCCCCAGCGAAGGCGGCGTTCACGGCCGTGCTGGTTTTCGATGGCCTGCAAGGCATGGAGTAGCGGTGCTGGAGCGAGTGTGGTCTGAACTTCGATGACGGCGTTAATGAAATCGGGCTGAGTGCCCGGCCCGATGGCCTTGCTGCCATAAAAGGGCGAGCGATTAATCAGGCGAATAGCCGGGTGCTGTTCCAGTGCCGACAGAGCGCTGGTCAAGTGGGCGACCGGGTCACCCAGATTGCTGCCCAGGCCCAGGTAGCACGTTGCGGTCACGAGGGCTTGCGATTCCTGGGTTTACGCCGACGGCGAGTGTTCTTTCCGCTGTTGTCGCCGGCGACCTTCTTTTGCATGCCAACGCGAATATCCTCGTTGGCTTCCTGAAAGGCAGTCCACCAGGGGCCGAGGTCTTCGGGTATTTCTCCGGACTGTTCGCGCAGCAGCAGGAAATCATAGGCCGCACGAAAATAGCGGTGTTCGAGTAACTCGGTCGCCCGTTTGCCGCTGCGGCGCGGCAGCCGTAACTGCAATTCCCAGATGTCGCGCATGGGCATGGAAAAGCGCTTGGGAATGGATGTGTGGTGTTGCTGCGCCGAAATGCAGGTTTGCGCGGCCTGATGCAGTGCAGGAATATCCGGCATGCCGCTGGCGACCAGGGTTTCGTACTCGCGTTTGACCACGGGCCACAGCATAACCGCGTAAATAAATGCCGGGGTGACGGGTTTGCCCTGGCCTATACGGTCGTCGGTATTGATCAGGCCCTGTTCAATCAGCGCGCTGGCGCTCTCGTGGCCCTCGTCCAGCAGTCGCTGGGTTGCCGGGAACAGGGGGCGGAACAGGTCGAAGTGTTTGAGCAGTGCGTACACACGCAGCGCCTGCCCCTCCATAAACAGCTTCAGAACTTCGTCAAACAGGCGAGCCGCTGGAATCTGTTCCAGCAGGGGAGCGAGAGAGCGAATGGGCGCCGAGGTTTTATCCTCAAGGGTGAAGTCGAGCTTGGCCGCAAAGCGCACTGCACGCAGCATGCGGACGGGGTCTTCCTGATAGCGGCTGGTCGCATCGCCAATGATGCGGATTTTACGTTTTTTCAGATCTTCAAGGCCGCCGACATAATCGAGCACGGTGAAGTTGTCGCTGCAGTAGTAGAGCGCATTGACTGTGAAATCGCGCCGCTTAGCGTCTTCTTCCAGAGTGCCGTAAACATTGTCGCGCAGTAGCATGCCGTTATCTGCCGAAACGGCAGCGTTCCCGGCCGTACTGTCATGGCTGCCCCGATAGGTGGTGACTTCGATGATTTCGCGGCCGAAGCGGACATGAACAATTTTAAAGCGGCGGCCAATAATGCGGCTGTTGCGAAAGAGGTTGCGCACTTCTTCGGGGGTGGCATTGGTGCCGATGTCAAAATCTTTGGGTTGCTTGCCCAGCATCAGGTCGCGCACGCCACCTCCGACCAGGTAGGCCTCAAAGCCACCGCTGCGCAGGCGGTGCATTACCTTGAGGGCGCTGTCGCTGATCTGTTTGCGGGATACGGAGTGTTCGTCGCGCGATAGAACGCGTGGCTGTGTTGCAACGCTTTGTTTGCGGGAGACGGCGGAGGTGATTTTGTTCCAGAAATTAGCCACTAATTCAGTTCGTTATACTTCAGCTGGTTGATGTGAAGGGCGCGCGTTATATCGTGTGCCGCCGCCAAGCGGCGCATTCTAGCACAGAAAATGAGCGGCACTGTCTGGTGCGCTGCCGGGTTGTGTAAAGTCCCTTGAGAGCGGGCTTGTGGGTGCTGTGCAGGCTTTGCCAGAGGAGGTGAAACGGGAGGTGCTTGAAATTTTGCCTGGCCCAGAAATGAAGAAGGGGAAAACAGCGTCTTCCCCATCCAGGTCTCTATGCAATTGTTTTTATTCGTTTTTTTGCTCTTATTATTATTTTTGTCTGTTATTATTGTTATTCGCAGATACAAAAGCATGTAGCGTGCCAACTTTGTAATATCCTTTTATTTCAGTAGGTTAGGCTAAGTGATCGGTGTCATCTTTGCCTAGGTATTTCTGCGTACTGTTACCGATCTGCCCGAGCGTTGTTACTTTTACCAATTAGGGTAACGGCCAATTTCGGAACTTTTATCACTTTTCTCTATTTACGGGAACTTTTCATAGAAAAGTGAAATACCCTTGAATTACTGAACCTTTTACATCAGCCGGCTAGGCTGTCTTGGAGCTCTTTTTACGCGGGATGCCCAGCCGTTGCCGGCGCTCCCACAAGCATTTGCGGCTGACGCCCAGCTTTTGTGCCAGCTCGGTCTCGCTCATCGAGTCCTGATGTTCCAGTACAAAACGCTGAAAGTAGTCTTCCAGTGAGAGGTCTTCAGCCGGATCAAGGTTGGGGCTTTTGGGCGGTTTGTGCTGCGCGGGTTCGCTGCGGGGCTTGTCTGCCGCTTTTTGTTTGCTGCGCATCTGGTTGATATCAACCAGTTCCAGGTCGATATCGAGCTGTTCGTTATCGATCTCGGGGCCGTCGCTAAGAATCACCGCGCGTTCAACGGCATTTTCCAGTTCGCGTATGTTGCCGGGCCAGATATACGTGGTAATGGCCTGAATGGCTTTAGGCGAGAAATGCATATCGCCCTTGCTGAGGTTTTGACAGCAGCGCTGCAGGCAGGCCTCTGCGATCTCGAGAATATCCTTGCCGCGTTCGCGCAGGGGCGGAAGTTCAAGGCGAACCACGCTGATCCGGTAGAACAGGTCTTCGCGGAAATCGTGTTCGCGGGCCATGGTTTTCAAGTCGCGGTGAGTGGCGCAGATCAGCCTTACGTCGACGGTGCGTGAGTGGACCGAGCCAATGCGGCGAATCTCGTTTTCCTGAATAAAACGCAGCAACCGGGCCTGGGCTTCCATCGGCAGTTCGCCGATCTCATCCAGAAAGAGGGTGCCTCCGTCGGCCGCCTCGATTAGACCAATGCGACTGGTGTTGGCACCGGTGAAGGCGCCTTTTTCGTAGCCGAACAGTTCAGACTCTATGAGCGTTTCCGGAATGGCCGCGCAGTTGACCGAGATGATGGGCTTGTCGGCGCGGGCGCTGCGATTGTGGAGGGCTTTGGCAACCAGCTCTTTGCCGGTGCCGGTCTCGCCGTGAATCAGTACGGTAGCTTCTGTTGGCCCCACCTTTTTAATTTGATCGTAGAGAACGGACATGGTTCTACAGCTACCGATCATTTCGCCCAGCTGTGGTTGCCCGCGATTGCGGTTGCGGCGGTTGCGGCTGGCAGGCGAGCGGTCATCGTCGGCGTGGGCTTCAATGTTGCGACGTACCGCTTCGAGCATTTCGTCGTGATCAAAGGGCTTGGCCACGTAATCCACGGCGCCCATTTTCATGGAATCTACCGCCGAGCGCAGGCTGGCGTAGCTGGTCATAACCAGCACCGGGGAATCGGTGCTCTGGATAAGGTCAGTGCCGGGCGGACCCGGCAGGCGCAGATCGCTGATGATCAGCTGAAAGTCGTCGAGGGTGTAGTTGTCCAGCGCGTCCTTCACCGAAGTGGCTTCCTGCACGCTGTAGTTGTTGCGTTCCAGCAGGCGGCGGAGGGCTTTGCGAATTACGTCTTCGTCTTCGACGATCAGAATATCAGTCATGCTCTACTCGTTTGGTTACTTCCGGGTGGCGGGGCGTTACCAAATTGCTCAATATGGCTATAACACCACAACATACCGCGTCTTCCGGGCTTTTGCCAGCACAGGGGGGCGCCTGATCCGGGGCAGAATCGGCGCTAATCGGGGAAAGTCTGTAACGTTAGTCGAACGCAGGTACCAGCCTGCTCGCCACTAACCGGGCTCTCGATGCTGATGTCACCGCCCAGATCTTCAACAATGTTGTAAACCAGCGCCAGCCCCAGACCTGTTCCCTTGCCGGGTTCCTTGGTGGTGAAAAAGGGCTCGAAGATTTTCTCCAGTGCATGCTGGGGAATGCCGCTGCCCCGGTCACACACGCTGACGTGAATATGCTCGTCGTCGCGGCCGATTATTACAACGCTGTCCCCGGGCTGGCTGGCATCGCGGGCGTTGGAAAACAGGTTGATAAATACCTGAATAAGACGCTGGTTGTCAGCTTTGGCAATCAGATTGTCGGGGCAGCGGTTGTCAAATTCGACTTTGGTGGCCTCGAGGTCAAGCTTGAGGAGTTGAATGGCTTCGTTCACGCAATGCCGAACATTAACGGCCTCGAAGTTAACCTGTCGGGCATCGCGACCCTGATGGGCGAAGTTGACCAGACTTTGCACAATGCTGGTTATGCGCTGGGTCTGTTTAATGATCTGATCCGCGTTGTCTACAATCTCCGGCGGCTCGGTTTCATACCGCAGGTTTTGCGCCAGGCAGGCGATGCCCGTTACCGGGTTACCGATTTCATGGGCGACGCCGGCGGCCAGGCGGCCGATGGAGGCAAGGCGCTCCTGATGGGTAAGCTTGGTCTCAAGCAATTGGGTTTCGGTGATATCTTCGACAATAATCACCTGCTCGCTGCGGGCGAGAGGGTCAACAGCGGTTTTGTGCAGGTTGAGCGAGCGGGTATAGGGGCCGTCGTCGAATTGCTGTTTGCGCCAATGCAGATCCTCACTGCTGACAAAGGCCTCAAACAAACTCTGCCAGGGTTCACCCAGATCCCTCAGTCGCGAGCCGGTAATTTTGTCGCCGGTAATGCCCGACAGTTCCGACATCGCCCGGTTCCACATCAGTATTTCACCATCGGTGCCGAGCGAGCACAGGCCGATGGGCAGTTCGTCCAGAGTCTGGCGGTGGTAGCGACGCAGGTTGTCGAGATCGGCAGCCAGACCGGTAAGGTGGGTGTTGTAGAGTTCGAGCCGGCTTTCGATAAAGGTGATGTCTTCGCTGGTGGAGTGCTGGTCCAGTGCGTAGGGCAACTGCTGGTCAACCAGTGACTTGGCGACGCCCGGCCCCATCAGGGCCGACAGATTGATTTCAATCCGGTCGCGAAGGCGGCGCAGTGCATACGGGCGTTTCTCGTCGGGATTGAGCGCCAGTTCTTCCAGCGCTTTGCTAACTTCCCGTTGTGCAACGTTTTCCCCCAGCGCGTAGGCGAGCCGCGTTTGCATTTCGGTGGCGTCCTGTAAATCCAGCATCTGTCTAACGGGCCGGTTCAGGTCGTCAAGCGTGCAGACTTCAGCCGCGATACGTTCTTCCTCGCGGGTACTTGAAAGCAGTGACACGGTAATAAAGACGAAAGCGTTGGTGCCGATTGACAGGGCCATAACCGCGACCCAATTCAATTCCTGTGGCAGTTTGCCCACGTAAAATGAGGGAACCCAACTGGCATCGATCAGGTTGACCAGAGGGGCCAGCGAGCCGGCCGCCCAAACCAGCAGGCCGGCGGTAAGACCGGCGATAAAACCGCTGCTATTGGCGCGGGGCCAGTACAGCACGGCCAGTACGCCGGGGAAAAACTGCATACAGCCGGAGACCGCTGCTATGCCCAGATCGCTGAGGGTATGGCGGTCGGGAATGAGGTAGTAAAAGCCGTAGCCCGCCAGAATGATGATCAAAATCAGCGCGCGCCGTGTCCACAGCAGCCAGGAGTAGATGTCCGTTTTACTGTCGGGTTGATAGAGCGGCAGTATCAGGTGGTTCAGGCTCATCGACGCCAGCGCCAGAGTGGCGACGATGATGGCGCCGCTGGCTGCAGACAGCCCGCCGATAAAAACCAGTTGTGACAGCCAGCGATGGCCGGTTTCCAGGCCGATGCCGAGCGAATAGTAGTCTGCCGTGGTATTGAGCTGCATTGCCTCGCCAGCCCACAACAGCGGGAATACGGGCAGGCTGATCAACAGCAGGTACAGGGGAACGGCCCAGCTGGCAATGCGGAGGTTGCGAGGCTGGGGGTTTTCGGCGAACAGCAGGTGAAAAAAGTGGGGCAGGCACACCGCTGCGGCAAAGAACATCACCAGCATCATGCGGGTGCTGTCTCCGGCGGCTGGCCGATTGAGGTCGGCGACCAGTTCACTTTGCCCGGATAACCATTGCTGCATACCCGCAAAATCGTCAAACACGAGCACCACGGAGGCAACGGCTGCCACGAGTAAGGCCACCAGTTTGACCACAGATTCGAACGCAATGGCCGTTACCAATCCGCGGTGACTTTCGCGTGAACCGAGGTGGCGCGATCCAAAGAGAATGGTAAATACGCTGATGACCACGCAGAACAGCAGGGCGAGGGCGTCGCGTTTGTACAAACCCTGGTCGCTGTCTGCATTCATGCTGGTCAGTACAAGCATGGATTCCGATACCGCCTGTATCTGCAGTGTCAGCAGCGGCAGCATGGCCAGCAGCATGAAAAAGGTCACCAGTGAGCCGGCCCACTGGCTGCGAAAACGGAAAGTGAGCAGATCGGCCAGCGAATGCAGGCGATAGCTGCGGCAAATGCGCATCAACGGCGACAGCAGCAAGGGCGACACGATGAATATCGTGGCGATGCCGAGGTAGTAGTTCATATAGCTGTAGCCGAAATTCTGGGCGAGTTCGACAATCCCGTAAATGCCAAAGGCGCTTACAAACACGGCGAGCGACAATACATAGGTTGCGGGGTGGTCGGTAACCGCCGCAGGGATTACTTTGCGTTCGGCGGCGTAGGCTATGGCAAATAGCAGTAGCAGGTAGACCGTGCCCAGCGCGAATAGCGTACTGGAATCAAAGTTCATCCCGGGAGGCATCCTGCTGGTTGAAGTAAATAAATATAACCACGCCCAGCCAGATCAGGTGTGGGCGATACCAGGCAATACTGCCGTTAAGCAGCCATTGCTCCAGCGACGGCGTAAACAGAAAAAACACCGTAAACAGCAGAATCAGTGACGAGTGAATTGGCATGGGTAAAACCTGAAGACAGTCGAAGTATGGTACTTGAGTGCTTCAGTTATTGTAAAACGCCGATTGGGGCTGCCCCATCACCCGTGGCAGGGCAGCGAGCTGCCAGTGGTCGACCGCCCAGCCCAGAATTTTAGTCGGGCTTGTGGCCTGCGCCGGCGGCGGGAGGGGCTGATTGAGAAAGCGCAGGGCAAGCAGCAGGTTTTCGCAGGCACGGCTGTCGTCAACGGCGGCGGCAAAGGTTTGCTTGCTGAGCTTGTGGCCGTCATCGCCGACGATCACGGGGAAGTGTAAATAACTGACCGCCGGAAATTTGAGCATTGACTGCAGATATTGCTGGCGCGGTGTTGATATCCAGAGATCGGAACCGCGCACTACGTGGCTGATATTTTGAAAGGCATCATCCACGACAACAGCCAGTTGGTAGGCATAGTGGCCATCCCGGCGTTTCAGGGTGAAGTCGCCAACCTCGGTCTGGAGGTTCTGGCTCAGGGGCGGCTGCAGCCGGTCGTTCGCCGTGACGGTTACATCCGGCACCCGAAGACGTATGGCGCAGTCGCCGGGATCCACTGCAGCGGCACACTCTCCCTGATGAAGGCCACCGCGTTCGCGCAGTTGGCGGCGCGAGCAGCTGCAGTAGAAGGCATGGCCGCTGTTGAGCAATTCTGTGAGGGCAGTGTTGTAAGCGACGTGACGACTGCTTTGCTCCAGCACATCACCGTCCCAGAGCAGGCCATGGCGTCTCAGTGTCGAGAGAATGCGCTGGTCGGCGCCGGCGATTTCGCGTGGCGGATCAATATTCTCCATGCGCAGCAACCAGCGGCCGCCATTGGCTCGCGCGTCAAGAAAGCTGGCGAGCGCGCCAATCAGGGAGCCGATATGCAGGGGGCCAGTAGGTGAGGGGGCAAAGCGACCCGTATAGGGGGAATCAGTCTGGCTCATAAGGAAGGCGGGGCAACCGGAGTCACCCCCAGCGGATCAGCCGTGTTCTTGCTTTTCCTTTATTTCGTCGAGCGTCTTGCAGTCTATGCACAGGCTGGCGGTAGGGCGGGCCTCCAGACGTTTGATGCCAATCTCGACACCGCAGGTATCGCAAAAGCCGTAGTCGTCGTTATCAATCAAGTTGAGGGTTGAGTCAATTTTCTTGATCAGCTTGCGTTCGCGATCGCGGGTGCGCAGCTCCAGACTGAACTCCTCTTCCTGTGTGGCACGGTCCGCAGGGTCGGGGAAATTAGCGGCCTCGTCCTTCATATGGGTAACCGTGCGGTCGACTTCTTCCATCAGCTCGGATTTCCACTTGCGCAGAATGGCGCGGAAATGATCCTTTTGCTTCTCGTTCATATACTCTTCGCCCTTTTTCGGTTTGTAGGGCTCGAAGTTTTTGAACACTCCCGGTTCTTTTTGCTTTGCTGGCATTGATTCAATCTCTCCATCAACGACTGGATGAGCGCCGCAACAGTGCTTCGCAACTGCCACCCCCGGCGCTAAAGCGGCAAAGCTACCAGATAAACACCACTCGCGCCATAACAAATAGGGCGCAGGATGCCGCAGCGCGGGGCCATCCCGCCGGTTTCTTTGTAAGCTAGCAGTATAGCCCAGATTTCCCCGGCTGCCCGGTGTCGCCGCCGGGCTCTGCTGGTACCATAGCCGCTTTTACGAGGAGCCACTGTTCGATGCGACGCTACGCTGACCGGCTAAAAGAGATCGAACCCTTTCGTGTGGTGGAGGTGCTTACGCGAGCCAAGCAACTGGCCGCCGAGGGCCGGGATATTGTCCGGCTGGAGGCTGGGGAGCCGGATTTTTCGACCGCCGAACCTATCATCGCAGCGGCCCAGGCTTCGCTGGGGCGGGGTGAAACCCACTACAGTCAGGCGGCGGGAATCCCCGAGTTGCGAGAGGCTATTTCCCGGTACTACAAGCGCGACTACGGGCTGGATGTAGCGCCCGGACGTATCATGATTACGCCTGGCGCCTCCGGTGCTCTTTTGCTGATTTCCGGGCTGCTGCTCAACCCCGGGCAGGGTATTTTGATGACTGACCCCGGTTACCCCTGCAATCGTAATTTTTTCAGGCTGGTTGAAGGCGAGGGGCAACTGGTGCCTGTCGGGCCTGAAGATCGCTATCAATTGAATGCCGCGAAGGCCGAGGCGGCGTGGCGTGATAATACGGTGGGTGCAATCGTTGCATCACCGGCGAACCCGACTGGCGAAATTTTAACCAGTGACGAGTTGCGTGATCTGCACGCGCTGTGCCAGCGCAAAAACGGCAGTCTGATCGTCGACGAGATATACCATGGTCTGGATTACAGCGAAAAGGCGGCAAGCATTTTGTCGATCACTGATGAGGCTTTTGTTATCAACAGCTTCTCCAAATATTTTGGCATGACCGGTTGGCGTCTCGGCTGGCTTGTTGCACCGCCGGATGCCATTCCCCACCTTGAACGTATGGCCCAGAACCTGTTTATCTCCATGTCGACCATGGGGCAGTACGGGGCGCTGGCTGCATTCGAGCCTGAAACGAGAATTATCCTCAACCAGCGCCGCGACGAGTTCCAGCGCAGGCGCGACTACCTTTTGCCGGAGCTGCGCAAGCTCGGTTTTGATATTCCTCACACACCGGCTGGCGCACTGTATCTTTACGCGGGCATTCAGGCCTTTGGTGGTAACAGCGCGACATTCTGTGCAGACATGCTGGAACAACACGGTATTTCTGTTACCCCCGGCGCAGATTTTGGTCGCTTTCGCGCTGACGAACATGTGCGCTTTGCTTACACCACGTCGATGGATCGACTGGAAGAAGCGGTTGCCCGATTGCGTAAATTGTTTGGCTGACTCGCGCAATGCCATCCAGCTCAGCACGCCTCGATCGATTTATCAGCGCCGGAACGGGAATCAAGCGCGGCGACGTGCGTTTGTTGCTGGCGCAAGGCCGGGTGCGTGTTGACGGGGTGCTCGCCCGCGATATTGCCCTGCCGGTGAATCAGTTTAGCCGTATCGAGCTCGATGATAAAACGTTGCAGGCCAGATTGCCGCGCTACATTATGATGAACAAGCCCGCTGGCGTGGTGAGCGCCAGTAGCGATGACAGACATCGCACCGTTATGGATTTACTGGCCGGGGATGATGACCGCGACCTGCACTTGCCCGGCCGTCTGGATTTCAACTCCACGGGGCTGCTATTGCTGACCAATGACGGTGCCTGGTCGCGACGCCTCAGTTTGCCCGAACAAAAAATAGCGAAAGTGTACCGGGTCAGCGTGGCGCAGCCTATCAACGAAAACTATATAAGGGCTTTCGCTGAAGGTATGCATTTTGCCTACGAAGGCATTACGACTTTGCCTGCGCAATTGCGTATTTTGTCGAGCCACGAAGCCGAAGTGACACTGGTTGAAGGTCGTTACCACCAAGTGAAGCGAATGTTTGGTCGTTTTCAGAATGAAGTTCTAAGCCTGCACCGTATTGCGATTGGCGGGCTTGTTTTGGACGCGGCGCTGGCGCCGGGAGAATACCGTGATTTGACGACGGCGGAGTTGAATGCGACAACGCAAATAACGTAGTCGGCTTTAGTGTTCCTGTAGGATTTCTCGGTTAATAAAATATCAAAAAAGGAGATATCAATGCGGATCGTTGCAAGTGTCATCGTGTTAATACTGACTTTAGGGGAAGCGCATACCGCGTCGGCTGATTCGGCGGTGAATTACCGTGATGAATTTATAAGTCAATGTATGGGTGGCAGTGAAGAAGGGCAAACCTGCGAGTGTGTTTTCGACCGTTGGGTGGAAAAGATGGATGACCCAGCATCCACGGGAGCGGTCACGGCGGCGCGTATTGCTGCAAACCCTGATCGCGAACCCACGGTGCGGGAGCTGGAAGTGGCAGCGCCCTACCTGAAAATACTCGGTGGCGTCGGCTTTGAGTGTGCCCGCGAAATGTATGGGCAGATGGGTGCGGGCGGCGCAGCAGGAGACGGGAGCGCAGACCCGGGCGCGAGCCAGGCAAGTGGCGACTCGATGTTCGAAGCGATGATGGGCGCAGCGGGAGATCAATTTACAGAAGCCGGGCAAGCGATGGGCGGCATGATGTCGGGTGATTTCTCATCCTATCGGAGCGAGGCAGGGAGCAATGCCAGCACCTCCCCGACGAATAGCCGCCCGGCACCTGCGGAGCCGCCAGCGGATGACGGGCTGCCATTAACGTCACGCCCCGTGCCGGACTACAAACCCTACTTCACCCATTACTGCATGCAAAGTTATGGCGACACGTCTGCGTGTGCCTGCCGCTGGCAGGCCCTGAAAGGGACGTTGGCTGGCCGGGACGATGCCAACGCTCGTACGGTTGCCTTTATGGCCTCCAACGAACCGGGAGATTTGCCGATTCCGGACAACGTTCAGGTCGATAGAAACAAGGCATTCCAGACCTTTTCCCGCTTTAATCAGGCAGCGGGTAACTGCGGTTAATGGAGAATGTGTAAGCCGGTCTACGCCGAGCCGATAGTAGGCTGGCAATCCAATGAATGAGTCGGGGTTAACATGGCCGTGGTAGACAATGTACTTTTGCCCTCGGACGAGGGCTTCAATCATCAGATCGCTGATACCTTTGCTTCCGTCTTGCAAGCGGATCGCTCGTGGACGGAGAAAGTCTGTTTGTCGGTCGGCGCCAACAACGGCGAGATTCAGATTGGGTTTGGCCTTGGCAAGTACATTAATCGCAATGTCATGGACGCCTACGCCGGTGTGTCACGCGGTGTTGAACAATGGACCGTGCGCAGCAGCCGTCAGTTGTCTCCCAATGCAGATCAAACCTCGGTCGGACCGATTCATTATCAGGTTATTGAACCCCTGAAAAAAATTCGTATTGCACTCGATAAAAACGACACCCAGCCTATCGCTTTTGACATCCTTCTGGACTGCTCGGAGCTTCCACCCTTTCTTGAAAATCACGAATTTCGCCGGCAATTTGGTGGCTACCGCACGGACAACGACCTGGTTCGCTATCATCAGGTTGGTGTGCCCAGCGGCTGGATTGAGGTCGAGGGCAAACGCTACACCGTTACACCGGATGACTTTTATTGCAGCCGTGACCATTCCTGGGGTTTGCGTTACGGCGTTGGCGTTGACCCCGGTGATTTAATGCCGGGTATCGATGCCAGTCTCTTCCCCATGAATTTTCTATGGAGCCCGATGCGAATGCGTCGCCCGGACGGCGGCGTCTACGGCATTCATCATTTCTACCTGAATGTTGCCGTGCCCGGCGTGCCGGACGTGATTCACGGTGGCATAGAAAACCCGGATGGCAGTCGCCAGTATTTCAGCAAGCTCACACCGTCATTGCGCTATCACAAAGATAACCGCCGCCTGCTTGGCGGTGAGCTTTTGTTTGAGATGGCTGATGGCGGCGAGCGTGAATTACACATTGAGGTAGTGTCCGATACGGGCTTCCATCTTGGCGCGGGTTTGTATTTTGGCTTTGATGGTCATCATCACGGCGAGTGGCGGGGCGAATATCATGAAGACGGCGAATACTTTGCCGACTGCTCCGAGCATGAGGCGGCGCGCCGCTTGCATCAGATTCGAGACTGCATAATTCACGTGCGCGACGGTGATGCCAGCGGCTACGCCAATTATCAGACTGTGGTCAGTGGAGAGTGGCCGGAGCTGGGGCTGTCAGCCGATAATTCTTTTATGTAGCCAGGAATGGGCGCCTCTGCGTAAGCAAATTTTATACCGTGAATTTTGCCCCTGCCGGGTAATGCAGAGGAACTTGATGCTGAAACTGGCGGTCAGTGTGCGCACAAGGAGGAATCATGCGCTCACTGATAATGACTATTTTGCTATCTACGGCTTCGTTCATCGGGTTCACGCAAGCGGCGGAAAAAAATGCTGAAAGGCACGCCTACGTTGACGCCCATCTGCATTATGTCAATTTCATGCAGGAGACTGACGGCACCCAAAAGTTGCTGAAAGCGATGGACAAGGCCGGTGTCGAGAAGGCCTGGATATTCGGATTGCCCGTGATCAAAAAATGGGAGGAGAGTGCGCCGCGCAAACCCCGTTATTACCTGGGCGATGAGGCACCGCTGTATTATTACAGTGGCACTGACGATATTCTTGCTCGTGACCTGCTTTCCCTACCCCGCGAACAGCGAGAGCGTTTTGCTCCCTTCATCAGCGGGATAAATCCGACGGATATGAATGCGGCTGATCAGATTGAGCGCCTGATCGAGCGTTATCCCGGCCTGTGGAGCGGTATCGGCGAAATTCTGACCCGCCATGACGCGCTTACCGGGCTGACCAAGGGTGAAACACCGCGCGCCGACCACCCGGCGCTGATGAAAGTCTATAAGCTGGCTGCCCGTCATCAGTTGCCGGTACTGCTGCACAGCAATCTGTCTTCGCTGCGTGAAGATGAACCTATTTACCTGCCCGAGCTGGAAAATGCCTTGTCGGAAAATCCGAAGACACGGTTTGTGCTGGCCCATGCAGGTACGAGCGAATCCATAGAGGCGCTGCAAAAGCCGATGAAAAAGTTGCCGCAGATTCTGGAGGGCTTGTTGGCGCGATATCCGAACCTATCTATCGATCTTTCCTGGAGCGTACGCGATCACTACTTGTTTGAAGGAGACAAGGGTGTTGACGCAGAGTGGCTGGCGCTGATAAAGAAATTTCCGGATCGCTTTCTGCTCGGTAGCGACAAGGTCGGTCGCTTCGCCGGGCTTGACAAAAATCTGAATGGTTATGAGCGCTTGCTGGATAAACTGGACGCGGATGAGGCAAGGAAATTGACCCGCGACAATGCGCTTGCGGTTCTGCCTGCCAGGGCTGCCGGCACGATTGCCCTGGGTGACGAGCCAGCGCTGGCCCGACAATAGACGAAAAAAAGGCGCCTCGCAGGCGCCTTCGATATTGCTCTTTTAGTCAGGAGGCTAAGCGGTAGCGGCCTGCAACTCAAGAGTCAGAACACGCAAGCGTTGAGCCTGCATTTTCAGGGTATATTCCAGCTCTTTAAAGCGGCTTTTCAGCGACACTTCCGCCCATTTTTGCTGCAACAATTCCTTGCTTTCCACCAGCTGTTGGCACTTGTCAGAGTATGCCTGCTGGCTTAACAGTTTCCACTCCTGCAGGCTGGCTGCAAATTGCTGGTACTCGTGTTCCAGAAATTCGCTTACGGCGCTCACATCGATAGATTTGGCATGCTTGAGTTTCTCTTCGGCGCGCTTGAATTGCATGGCGACAATAGCGCGCTGGATTTTGAAATCCGGGATTTTTTTCAGATCCCACGCCAGACCAACCCAGGAGCAGAGTTTTATCAGCCATTTGGTCGGATCAAAATGCCACCAGCGAATGCCGTTGCGGTAGTCATTCTGAAAAATATGGTGGTAGTTGTGGTAGCCCTCACCGTAGGTGAACAGGGCGAGAATGTCGTTGTCGCGCGCGCTGTTTTCATCGGTATAGGGCTGGCGACCCCAGAAGTGAGCCAGTGAGTTGATAAAGAAGGTGGTGTGGTGACTCACGACGAGCCGCAGCACACCGGCAAGCAAGATGCCGCCCCAGACATCACCGCAGGCCCAGCCAACCAGCATCGCGGGGATGAAGTTCATGGCCAGGGCGATGGCCATGTAATGGTTGTGTTGCCACATGACAATTTTGTCGCGTTGTAAATCGCGCGCGTTGGAAAAGTCGTCGCGCCCGGCCGGGTAATCACGAATCATCCAGCCGATATGCGAAAACCACAGCCCCTTTTTGGCGGAATAGGGATCGTGGTCAATATGGTCGACATGACGGTGGTGGCGGCGATGGCCGGATGCCCAGATCAAAATGCTGTTCTGGAAGGCTGCAGCGCCAAACAGGGCATAAAACATACGTAGAACCGGGTGTGCCTTGTAGGCATTGTGAGCCCACAGTCGGTGATAGCCGGCGGTAATCGAAATACCATTGGCGCCGAGAATAAATACAAAGCCCAGCCACTGGCTCCAGTGGTAGCCGGTAGTGAAGCCGTACCAGGGCACCGCAATCAACGCGATTGCCAGGGTGATAACAAACATGAGGGTCTGGGCCCACAGAATAGGCGGCTTATTATTAGGTGTCGGGTTATCAGGCATGGGAAATAAAAGCTCACTTCGCGATGACATCAGAGGATGGAATAATACCGAAAGGAGCGCGCGGGGGATATAGGGGGAATTGCTCACTGAATTGGCCATTTCGGTCAGGCTGCGTGCGGGCCAGGCAGCTACATGGCAGAGAAAAGCGCTATTTATTAACTATTTGTAGTGTCATCGCGCAAATCACCGCTCCACAATGCGGTGAAGCAAGTACCTCAAACGCCATACCCATATTTGCAGGAGCAGCCATGGCCTGGGATTTTTCTACCGACCCTGATTTCCAGACTGAACTCGACTGGATGCGGCATTTCGTCGATGAGCAACTGATCCCTCTGGAGCTGTTGATCCATGGTCTGAATCAGGCAGAGCTTGATGCCCTGTGGGCACCGCTGAAGCAGGTGGTGAAAGAGCGCGGCCTGTGGGCGGCCCATCTGGAGCCGGAATACGGCGGTCAGGGCATGGGGCAGCAGCGACTCGCGCTGATGCACGAAATTCTCGGTCGCTCGGAGCTGGCACCGGAAATCTTTGGTTGTCAGGGGCCGGATTCCGGCAATGCCGAGTTGATCGCTGTGGGCGCCACCGAGCTTCAGAAGCAGCGCTGGCTCTACCCCTTGATGCGCAGCGAAATACGCTCGGCCTTTTGTCTGACCGAACCGCACACTTCAGGCTCCGACCCCACGGGCATTGCCACCCGCTGCGAGCGCGATGGCGACGAATGGGTTCTCAATGGCGAAAAGTGGTTTTCGTCCAATGCTTCGGTAGCCGACATTCTCGTAGTGATGTGTGTGACCGACCCGGATGCGCCAGCGCACAAGCGGGCGGCTATGGTAATCGTGTCCAAAGGCACGGCCGGGCTGGAATTGGTGCGCGACGTCCCCACAATGCATCATCCGGGCAAGGTTGAAGATGATTTTCTGATGGATCGCATCGGTGGCCACACGCACTTGCGCTTCAACA
>Ga0213833_1001185_pt1 | contig 19616 bp, 17 predicted proteins | sample SWATP21_FD_160575 | JGI IMG/M metagenome (GOLD analysis project Ga0213833, IMG submission 160575) | Coastal seawater microbial communities from Marineland, Florida, United States - SWA TP2 #1 | ecosystem: Environmental > Aquatic > Marine > Coastal | place: USA: Florida | collected 2016-08-14
GACAACACCAGGTCGAATAAGCGCTCGTCGAAGTTCGGTTCATACAAGCCAGACACCATGCCTTCAAATTCTTCCGTCGGGTCGGCAGTGTGCAGGTTTACCGCACCGGCGATGCTGTTCTTCCCGTGCAGAATATTCTGTGGGCCGCGCAGCACCTCTGCACGCGCCAAATCAAGAAACGGCGCCCTGGCGAGCTGGGCGCGACCGTAATAGATACCATCTACGTACATACCCACCGATTGCTCAAAACCCTGATTCATGCCCGAGCCGATACCGCGAATAAAAATATCGGTACTGATACCGCTTTCAGTTACCGTCAGGTTCGGTACGTAGGCTTGCAGGTCTTCCATCCGGTTGATACCAGCCTCTATCATCTTGTCGCCGGAAATGGCGCTCACGGATACCGGAACATCCTGGAGGCTCTGCGCACGGTGCTGGGCCGTCACAATCACCTCTTCGAGTACCGCCTTGCCATGAGTGAAGGAAGAGAAGCATACGCCCGTCATAAGTAGCGACAGCGGGAGAAAACCTGTGTGTCTGGTTATTATCATTGTCATGAACCTGTTTGTAAGAATAGCCACGAACTTATGAACCATCTATCGATGTGTCATTGATTGATGTAACATAAACCTGCCATTAATTGATGTCAAGATAAAGCTGATCAGGGTAAAATGTGCTCCAGCAAGGGCAGAATCAGGTCATAGACAATCGCTACAGCATTGTTTTTTATATGAATTACTGATTTCGCGTCGCCGCCGCACCACATTTGACGCAACTGAGCGCCCCTATTTATTTACTGTATATGCGCTATTTCTACAATTGCATGATCGCAGGGCAGAATGAAATTTCCTGAAGAAACGATTCAGAACATGGTCCAGTATCGCCAGCTTGCCGAAAACCCGGCAGAGCAGGCGCTGGAAGAAAAAGCCGAGTACACCGTCGAGGAGCTTGCCTTAGCCGCCAACACCTCTGTGCGCAATATTCGCGCCTATCAGGACAAAGGCCTACTCCCCCCCCCTACCCTGCGCGGTCGCAAGGGCATCTACAGCAACCAGCATTTATCACGCTTGCGGGTCATTGCAGATTTACTGGATCGTGGTTATACGCTGGCGAGTATTCTCGACCTGATTTCCGGGTTGGAGCAGGGCGTAGGTCTGAGCGAAATTCTGGGCATGGAATCAGCTATTAATAGCCCCTGGGCCAAAGAAGCACCGGAAGTCATCAGCATGGCGCAGATGATCAAGCTGTTTGGTTTGCAACTCACACCGGCCGCCATCAAGCTCGCGGGCGAACTCGGCGTTGCCACCATTCAAGGCACCCAGGTTCGCGTTAGCAGCATGAGTACACTCAAGGTCGCCGCAGATTTATGCGCAACCGGTATTCCTCTGATTGACCAGCTCGAAATTCTGCGAATGAGCCGCGACAATGTAGAAAAGGTGGCCAAGGAGTTTGTGCGACTGATTTCCGAGAACGTATTAAGCCCCTACGAGCAGAAGTCGCTGCCACCGAAAGAGGAATTTCCGAAAATCATTGACCTGATCTGGCGCATGCGTCCTATGGCAGAAATCGTGGTAAAAGCAGAGCTGGGCCGCGCCATGGATATGGCAGCCAGCAGCATTCTGGCGGACCAGCTTGAGGGCATTATGAAGTCTCTTGAGACTGCCAGGCAGTCGAGCGAATAAAAAAGGGCCGGAAAACCGGCCCGCAAGGAGACATGTCTGGAGGGGAAGATCAGGCCGCCGAAGCCCTCAGTGACTGATGCACTTTTACTTTGCCTTCGCCGTATTTCTCGCGAAAGTGGGGAATAATTTTCTCGCCGATATTCTTGATGGTTTCCATAATCGCCCAATGCGGCACGGTACCCATCTGATGCAGAAATAGAATTTCGTCGGCGCCCGCAGCAATCAACCTTTCAATATAAGTAATGGCATCATCCACCGTGCCGTAGGCATTGTTGGCGTTGTAAATACCGGTATGCTCCGTACCAACAGGAATTTTTTCTTCACCCAGAAAAGCGATGACCTTTTGCTTTTCTTCCGCGAGAACCGCTTCAAGCTCCTCTTCATCAAGCTCTGCGGTACTGGGCTTTGGTCCGCCCTGATACCAATAGGCAAGCGATTCGGCAAAGAAGCGCTGTCCGCGCAAACCAATACGGCGTGCCTCGTGGGCATCATCCAGAATAATAGCCGGGCAAAGTGCCGCCAGATGTTCGGTGGCAAAATCGCCTACCTGATCTTCTGCCGTGCGACGTGCAAATGCCTCACGATAGACCGCATTCTTTTTGGCGACATCATCCGGTCCGCCAAAACCCAGTACCAAAGCCCCCAGGCCGCGCTCGCCTGCCATATTCAACGTATGTTCGCGGGTGCAGGCTAAAAACATGGGCGGGTGTTGGGGCTGATAGGGTTTGGGGAAAATAGGCCGCGGCGGAATTTTCAGTCCCGTTTTGTCCGATTCAAAACTGAATTCGTCCTGACTCCACATTTTGGGAATCATATACATCGATTCATCAACCTGATCCTGCAGCTCGTCAAGTTGATTACCAAAGGCACCGGCTTCCTGCATCGTGCCGCCCTTGCCTACACCGAACATCACCCGCCCCTTGGACAGAATATCAAGCGTTGCTATACGTTCGGCAACTTTAATCGGGTGGTTCATCGCATGCGGCAGGCACACAACACCGTGGCCGATTTCAATGGTGCTGGTAGCACCCGCAAGGAAAGCTAGGAAAGTTTCCGGTGCCGTCATGTGTGCATACATGGTCAAGGACGTGTGCTCTACCGCCCACACGCCGTTATAGCCCTGCTGCTCCGCAGCAAGCGCTTGCTCCACGCATTCTGCAAAAACACGCTTTTCGCCATCGCGGGAGGGGTCAGTGGTTTGCGCCTCAAAGATCATAGAAAACTTCATGTTCACACCTTTTTTCTGGAGTTCAGCCAGATCCAAGTCTGCAAGCAGCGCGCAAGACGAACATCGTCCATCCAGACTAAAAGTGATTTTGAGGTAGATCGGAGGAAGGGTTAGCCGGCAGCGAAACTGCCGGCAATATATTTAACAGCTTATACGATAACGGGGGGAGTGGCCGTAGCAGCGTTGTCGATCAGCATCTCTGCCGCATTGACGAACTTCGACTCGTCAGAGGCCAGATACACAACCAGCGCGGCAATATCTTCAGGCTCGCACATCGGGTTTGCTTCAGTAGACAGCGATTCTATTTCTTCGCGGCTGGCCGACTCAGCGCCGGTGGCCACTTTAAAGACCATTGGCGTTTTCACGCCATCGGGATGAATCGAGTTGCAGCGAATGCCGTTACGCTGTTCGCGACAGTAAAGCGCTACCGACTTGGTCAAGGCGGCCACAGCACCCTTGCTGGCGCTATAGGCGGCGATAAACGACATTCCGTGCAACGCGGCTACCGATGACATGTTGATGATTGAACCGCCATTGCCACTAGCCTCCATGGCCGGAATTGCCGTTTTACAACCCAGGAATACGCCCTCGCTGTTAACTGCATTAACGCGACGATAATCTTCAAGCGTGCAATCCACTACTGACCCCATGGTCATCATGCCCGCATTGTTAACCAACACATCCAGGCCGCCAAATTTCTCAACGGCCGTGTTAACAACTACCTGCCAATCGCTTTCGCTGGTGACATTGTGCTTAACAAACACCGCGTTTTCACCAATCTGGTCGGCAACCGCTTGTCCGTCTTTTTCGTTCAAATCGGTCAACACGACCTTGCCACCTTCGGCCGCCAGTCTAATCGCGTCTGCCCTGCCCATACCGCTTGCTGCGCCTGTCACGATGCAGACTTTGCCTTTTACTCTATCCATAATTCCTTCCAGTCATTCAGTGTAATGCCATTGATTGCCACGCAATCTGTTGCGCCCAATTCGCTCTTTTTTGCAGTCGAGCCTGTCAGTGTGATTTGAGCGGGCGCTAGTTAATCACGGCGCCCGGACAATGAAAAGCCGTGCTATAGTTACCATCTCGTAAGCACTGTCTCTTAGCCACTATATAAGTACTTTACAATCAAAGAGGTAGCATCAATGCCTGTTTCCCGCATCGCGAAAACCAGCAGCGTGCTGGGTATTCTCAGCCTTCTCCTGCTGCCCGTGTCAGCGCTGGGTACTCAATTCGGCGTATTTCACTTTCGTATAGGCTTGCTGCAATTTTTGGCCGCCGCGATTATCGGTCTCGTGGTAATTGTCATTGCCGCACTGCGCACCCGGCGCCAACCGGACGAAGCGAGCCAAAAACAGTTGAGCCGCTCGGCACTATTGGCGCTGCCCGCGATTGCCGCCTTCGGCTTTACCGCGCTCTCGGGTGGGGGCGCCCCGCTTATCCACAATGTCACGACCAACCCGGACAATCCGCCCGCTTTCGTCGCGGCAGCTTCCAGACGCGGTGGCGAATCCAACCCCCTGACCTATACTGAGGAAACCGCCGCATTGCAGAAGGCGGGCTACCCTGACCTTAAAACGCTCTATACCCCGTTATCGCCCGATCAGGCCTTTGCCCGGGCACTGAGTGTTTGCAACCTGCTCGGTTGGGAGGTCTATCACGAGGACAAAAATGCAGGGCAAATAGAAGCTGTTGCCAGTACTCGCTGGTTCAACTTCAAAGACGATATTGCGATCAGGCTGCAAGCCGGCGATTCGGGTACCGCGATTGACTTGCGCTCGGTATCACGGGTCGGAAAAGGCGACCTCGGGGCCAATGCTCGCAGAATCCAAAAGTTTATCGCCCTGTTCGCCGAAAGCGACTAAAGTTTTAGCGTCACTTGCCGATAGTGAATATATTGGCTACATGCCCGGGACTCAAACATGCAATCAGTCGGTCGAAGCAAATCCAGACAGCGCGCAGTTGCCGCGGCTTTTCTGGTGGCGCTTCTCGGCATGGCGGCGCTCCCCCTGCATAGTGCAGAGGACCTCGATCCTCAGGTTATTGTCCATCACGGTGTTGATCTGCCTTCCAATTTCAGCACCAGTACACTGAGGGCTATTTTTTCGGGACGGATGCAGCGCTGGCCTAACGGAACACGCATTAAAGCCTTTGTGCTGCCCCACGATCACCCGATTCATCAAAATTTCTGCCGCAAAGTACTGCGCACCTTCCCCTACGTGCTGCAGCAGCAATGGGACCAGCAAACCTTTACTGGCTCGGGTATTCCCCCGGTAGAAATTGCCACAACTTACCAGCTCCACAAATTGGTCAGCTCCACGCCGGGAGCTATCGGCTACGGACGCAAGCACAATAGTTCCGGTAGCTGGATTCAATTCGTGGGTGGGGAGAGCGCACAACACACTCCGGGGGCGTTGCCATTCTGATGAACAAGCCAGCGATATTCATACTCCGAATCACTACCCTGACCTTACTGCTGGGCGTTAGCGGTGGCCATGCAGACGACTTCAAATGGCACGGCTTTGCCAGCCAGGCCTACCTCTACAGCACCGGAGGCAACAACGTTTATGGGGAGAGCACCGACGGTTCAACGGAATTTTTTGAGGTTGGCCTTGGCGGTCAGTACCAGCTAAATAATTCCCTGCACCTTGCCGGCCAAATTCTGTCACGCGACGCCGGCGCGACTGACAATGGCAGCATTCGCGCAGACTACCTGTATGCCGACCTGCGCATCGCTCAATTGGATGAATCGGCCCTCGGCCTTCGCGTAGGGCGAGTGCGCAACCCTTTCGGCTTTTACAATGCGACCCGCGACGTGCTGTTCACCCGCCCATCCATCTTGCTGCCGCAAATGTATTACGATGCGACCGGCGTTCGTGAATTGTTCTTTTCAGCAGACGGCGTTCAACTTTACGGGTATTGGGACCACAGCGGCGGTACCACAAGCTTCACCAGCACGTTTGGTCGCAACGACACGCTGTCGTCCAAGACCTTTGACAATATTGTAGGCGGTAATGGCGCCGCTGTTGGTAAAGCGGCGCTGAAGAACCCCATATTTGCGCAGCTAATGCATTCAAGCCTTGGCGAGCAATGGAAGGCCGGCGTGAGTATTTTGAATACTACCCTGGATTTTCGTGCCGGTGGCGGCTTGTTGCCCTCAGGCTCACTCGAAGCCAACGTGGTGGCGGTATCGGCGCAGCGAAACTTCGCAAAACTGTCCGTCACAGCCGAATACGCCCTGCTAACGTCGTCGGCAAATTTCGGCCCATTCAGCGGATCAATGAAGTCGGAATCGCTCTACCTACAAGGCGAATTTCGTGCCACACCTCGCTGGACAGCCCTGGTACGACTGGACAACCAGCTGGGGGACAGAGAGCGCCCGAACGAGACCGACACCCTGATTCTAACGCTTGGGGCACGCTGGGCGCCGGCCAGAAACTGGCAAATTGCAGCCGAGTTACACGGCATGCGCGGCACCGCAGGTATTCCCCGCTCTGACAATCCCGTCAATCCGCTCTATGCCCGAACGGAATTATTTGTCATTATGGGAGGATTCAGATTCTAATAAGCTCCTTGCCGCCATATGAGCCAGCCGAACAATCAGGTTCGCATCAGTTTACAGACCAAATTGTTGGCCACTATTGCCCTTATTCTGGCCGTAGTGCTGGTTGGCAATAGCCTCGCAAATTATTACCGGGCAAGCCTCACAAATCAGCAAATGGCCGAATTGCGCCTGCTGAACCTGTATTCGACCTTCGAGAATCTGGCGGCCCGCTCTACCCTCCTGTTTGAACGGCAAATTAGCCAAATCGACCCCGACGCGCTGCTGCGCAAGGGCAAAGATGCGCCCCGGCAAGTACCCGACGTCTTCGCAGGTTTGCTAGGGCTGCAAATGACAACAGCTGACGGCGGCATTCTGGCGCAGTGGCAATTCTCGGAAAATATCGAATTTTCGAAGGATGCCCGGCACGAGGACGCTCTGGCGCTGGTAGGCGCCCAGCAACGACCCTACAGCCTCATTCACTGCGCGAACCGTTGCCTGCAGAGCAGCTATGTCCCGGCGTTAACCAAAGCCGGACAATTTGTGATCATCTATGCCGTTCGCCCACTTGACGAAATGCTGATCGATTTCCAGCAATCCACCACCGGTGAAATTGCGCTGATCAATGCCCGCGCCGATGCCTACAATACAAAGCCGATCGCACTGGCGAGCAATGCTGAAAGCAGCGTTCCCCTGATAGAGGAAATGCAGCAGCTGACCGGCTTTCTTGACGGCGGGCGCACCCACTACCGCAACACCAGTCGCGGCACCTACATTGCGCAGACTTTTTCGGTGTCACGCGAACTCGCAGACAGCTCTGCCAGGGTGGCTATTCTTGCGAGCGACTCTCAAACCGTCTCGTTTATGCGCGAAACCCTGAGAACCTGGTTGATTACCGGCAGTATTGCCCTTCTCGCCACCATCTTTCTCACCTATTTTGCCCTGCGAACCACACTGAAGAAGCTGGTAAACCTGTCACGGGTAATTCCCATGCTTTCGCATTCAAGCTATCACGAGCTGCGCAAGTCCATCGCGCCTTACACCAGTAAACCGGGGTTTGTTGACGAAGTAGATCAACTCAACTTCGCCGTGCTTGACGTTGCCAGCGCTCTCGAGGAGATGGAGAGTTCTGTTTCGGAAACCCGTACCGCTTTGCTGGCAAAAATTGACGAGCTCAAGGAAACCCAGGATTTCAACGACGTTCTGGTTAACGACTCGCCCCTCGTCATCGTGGCGCATTCTCCTACCGGGCAGATACAAATGCTAAACGAGTACGGTCGGGAGCTATCCGGCTGGAGCGACAGGGACGTTGAACTCAGAAATATTTCTCAGCTGATTTTGCCTGACCTGTCGGGGCGCACTATCTCCGAGCTGCTGACATCGCTGGTAGAAGGTAACGAAAAACGCATCCAGACAGAACAATTGATGGTGGGCACCCGTAACCGTGTACATGACCTGACCTGGATGCATGCCGCTGTAAACACCAAAGGTGACCCACTGATTTTATCGGTCGGCCTGGATATTACCGAACGCCGTCGTTCCGAGAGCCGTCTGCGCTGGCTGAGCAAACACGACAATGTGACCGACCTGCTCAACCGCGAGGCCTTTCATGAAGAAGCCAGCCTGCTTATTCAGCAGTATGCCGATACCCATCGTATCGATTTTGTCTTGCTGGACATCGACAAGTTCGCAGCAATTAACGATATGTACGGCTTCCAGAACGGCGATGTTGTGTTAAAGGAAACGGCTCGCTTTGTTGAAAGAATGATCAGCAGCGACACCATTATCGCCCGCACCGGCCCCAATGAATTTTCGGCCCTACTGATAAACGAGCGCGCTGAAACAACACCAAACAGTGACACGATTAACAACCCGCTGATGGGACGGCAACTGCGATTTTATTCGGTACTGGATCAGGATGCGGTGGAGATTTCACTCACAGGGGTGATTGCCCATTACCCTCACGACGGCCATTCCATTGATGAGCTGGTCAGCAACACCTCTGCCGCCCTGCGCAAACTCGGGCCTCTGGAAAAGGGCAAGATCAATCGCATGGTCGAGTCTGTCGACAACCGCGCCATGCGTCAGGAACGCATCCAGATTCACGACAATATCGTCAAGGCTTTGTCCGACGAACGCTTTATTCTCCTGTACCAGCCCATCTACAACGTCTCGGAAGAGCGCATCACCCATTGCGAATGCCTGGTCAGAATGCGCTCTGAAAATGGCCACCTGGTGTCTCCCGCCGGGTTTATGGATATCGCGAAAGAGCACGGCCTGATGTCTCGGCTGGACTTGTTGGTGCTCCGCATGGCGCTTGTGCAACTAAGCGCCTGGCATAAGCAGGGGCTGGACTTAAAGCTCAGCGTCAATGTAACCGCGGCCACCTTTGAAAGCGACCTGTTTATAAAGGAACTGAAAAGCCTCATTCTCGAAACCGGCGCACGCGCCGACAAACTGATTTTTGAAATTGTTGAAACGGAAGCCATCAACAACCTCAGTACGGCTAAAGAGCTATGCGACCGCCTCGCCGAACTCAATGTTCAAATTGCTTTCGACGATTTTGGTATCGGCTTTACATCCTTTGAGTATCTGCGTGACTTGCCGGTTGACTACATCAAAATTGACCAGTCGTTTATTCGCTACCTTTACAAGCGTAAAAGCGATCAGTTACTGGTTAAGTCGATGGTTGATATGGCTGTAGCACTGGGCAAGAAAGTGGTCGCTGAAGGTGTTGAAGACGACGGCAGCGCCGATATTTTGCGGAGCATGGGTGTACATTATTTGCAGGGCTATTTTATCTCCCGCCCACGCCACGTCGAAGAACTCGACCTGAACTTCACAATGGAGATTGTTTAGCTAGCGCCGAGCCGCTGACACTCCTCACCTAAACTAACTGCATACTCTTAACTACGCACCCTGGAAACAGCCGCCTTCCAACCGTGGTAGCGCCGTTCCCGCTCAAGCTCAGCCATGGCTGGATGAAAAGTTTTCTCTGCCGTCCAGCGCCTCTGAAAATCTTCCAGTGAACTGAATACCCCCGTTTGCAAGCCTGCCAGACAGGCAGCGCCCAGAGCCGTTGTCTCAATGACCGCCGGTCTTTGACAGTCGCAACCCACCATATCCGCAAGCCGCTGCATCAGCCAGTTGTTGACCACCATACCGCCATCAACCCGCAATGCATCTACCGTTGCGCCGTCACTGCGCATCGCGTCAAGCAAATCACGCGACTGGTAGCACACGGCCTCCAGCGTAGCTCGGGCTATATGGGCAATTTGCGTATCCCGGGTAATACCAAGAATGGCGCCGCGCGCATCCGGGTCCCAATAGGGCGCACCGAGGCCGGTGAAGGCAGGCACCATATAAACACCGTTAGAACTGCTGACACTCTCCGCCAGTTCCTGCATTTGCGAAGCGCTTCCTATCAGATGCAAACCATCGCGCAGCCACTGCACAGCCGCTCCCGCCACAAAAATGCTGCCTTCAAGCGCATAGGTCACCTGATCGTTCAATCGATAGGCAACGGTAGTCAGCAGGCGGTTCTGGGAAGTAACGGCTTTCCCGCCTGTATTAAGCATCACAAAACAGCCCGTGCCGTAGGTACTTTTTACCATTCCCGGCTCGAAACAGGCTTGACCAACGGTGGCCGCTTGCTGATCGCCAATCATGGCGGCGATCGGCAAACTCTGCCCAAACAAGTCCGGCTCTGAAAGGCCGAAGTCATCCGCAGAGTTTCGCACCTCGGGCAACACCGATGCCGGAATATTCAGCAGCGACAGTAATTCTTCATCCCAGCGCTGGGTATGGATATTGAACAACAGGGTACGCGATGCATTGGTCGCATCGGTTGCATGCACCTTGCCTGCGGTTAAACGCCACAGCAGAAAACTGTCAATGGTGCCAAAAGCCAGCTCGCCACGTTCGGCGCGCTCCCGCGCACCCGGAATATTATCCAGCATCCAGGCGAGTTTGGTTCCGGAAAAGTAGGGGTCCAGCAACAACCCGGTACGACGCATTACCAGGGATTCAACACCTTGACTACGCAGCGATTCACACAGCCGGGTGGTGCGACGATCTTGCCAGACAATAGCCCGCCCCAGTGGTTCACCTGTTTGTCTATCCCAAAGGGCCGTGGTTTCGCGCTGATTGGTAATACCGATGGCGCGAATATCGGCGGCCGACAAACCCGCGTTTGCGATTGCATCGCGGCACACTTGCAGCGTGCTACTCCAAATATCAGACAGCTCGTGCTCAACCCAGCCGTCTTCCGGAAAGTGCTGGGGAAATTCCTGCTGGCCCACACCGCAAATCCGGCCGTGGTCGTCAAAGACAATCGCGCGCGAACTGGTAGTGCCCTGATCAATCGCAAGCAAGTACTTGGCCATGCTGCTTTACTCCTCGCCGGCAGAATTATTCGATTTATGCAGGTTGAATGACAATGGCATAAACCTTATCACCCCAAACAAAAACGCGCCACGAGGGCGCGTTTTTTTGTAGTAAAACCGGCTGTTGTCAGGAGAGCGTACCGCCATCCACCCGAATATGTTCCCCGGTGACATGGGCGCCATCCTCAGACGCCAGCATGGCAATAACGCCCGCAACCACTTTCGGTTCCTTCGGGCCGGTGAGCGAACTGATCCGCGCCAGCAAGTCAAAATCGGCATCTTCCGGGAAGCTGACATTTGCCGCCATATTCGTAGAGATATCGCCAGGACACACACAATTGGCGCGCACACCACGCTTGGCATACTCAACGGCAATCGTGCGAGTCATGGCCAGCACGGCACCCTTGGTTGCGCCGTAGGCCGTGCCCCAAGGCAAGCCACTTAGCGATGCCGTAGATGCTGCATTCACAATATTACCCTTGGTTTTCAGCAGTTCCGGCAACACCGCTTTACACAATAAAAAGGTTCCCGTCAGATTGACATCCAGCACACGCTGCCAGTCTGCCAGCGCCAGCTCATGACAGTTATCAAAGCGCAGGATGCCCGCCATATTCACCACTGCATCAAGCTTGCCGTAAGTTGCAATACATTCTTGCACACAGGCGTTTACGTCGCTCTCGGAGCTGATATCCAGCTTACGGGCGGTCGCTTCACCCCCCGACTTTTTGATTGCAGCCACCGCGTCATTCAGCGCTGCTTCATTGATATCGGTGCAGTATATTTTCCCGCCTTCCTCGGCCAGACGCACTGCAGCGGCTTGTCCAATGCCCGATGCTGCACCGGTGACCAGTACTACCCTGTTATCAAAACGATTCATCTGGTTATTCTCTCCGTGATCTCTTATTAGGGGCGCGCGCCGGAAAATTGCGCTTCAAAAAGTGACACAGCATTGCTCATCACTGTGAAGTGGGTCAAGCAAGGCAGGTTCAACTTCTTGTACCTTCTGTGATCTGCCTATAACAACAGTGTCCACCAAGGATAGCTCATGCCGTTCATCACGCGCAGTGCGAAAGCGCCCGTATTTGCCGCCCTTCTCATAGCACTTGCTGTATCACCGGCTATTGACGCCGCCGCAGAAGATTGCAGCTTGCAAGGCGGACGAAAAATAACTGATGGTCGCAATTCAGTCGTTATCGCCGATCATTCGGCGTTTGACCCCTACCACTTTGTGCTGGTCGACCCGGTGAATATCAACGCTGCCCAGAAACACCGGTTATCCGACTATCAGCAGGCGCGCCTGCGCACCACCTTCAAGCAGGTTATCGAGCATGACTGGCAGGAAAGGCTCGGCTGGCGCAGCGGAAAACGCGCGGGCGATCGGGTACTGCGCCTTAATATCGAGATCAATGACATCGTCATCGACACGGCCGATACGAGCATGAGCCTCGACGTGTTTCTCAGTGACAGCCTCACCGGGGAACCCCTGCTCGTCCAGTGCAACGAAAAACTCAACGTAGACCCGAAGATTGCCGCTATCGGGCAAAGTGACAGGTTGTTCTGGGCTCACCTCCAAAGCAGTGTCAGACATTGGGGCGCGGGGCTTGGCAGCCATCTTATGACGCCCTACTGACCGAAATTGTCAATGAATCTGCCGTGATTCACCCTTGAGTTTAGGCCGGTCTCCGCTAAGCTTTGCTCATCAATTTTCCGAGCAATTCGATTCACAAGGAGACCTCTGTGGACGCGCAAGAAGCATTTCGCCAGGAAGTTCGCGAATGGCTGCAGGCCAACTGCCCTGAGTCCATGCGCAAGCCCCCCGTCCGCGAAGAGCAGGTCTGGGCCGGACGCAATCAAAGCTTCCCCAGCGAAGACGCCAAAATCTGGTTTGAGCGCATGCGCGACAAGGGCTGGACCGTGCCCGAATGGCCACGCGAATACGGTGGTGGCGGGCTCGACGAAAGCCAGTGCAAAATCCTGAAAGAAGAGATGAAGGCGCTGGGCTGCCGCGCTCCGTTGCTGGATCTCGGTATCTGGATGCTCGGCCCGGCTCTGCTGGAATACGGCAGCGAAGAACAAAAGAAAGAACACCTTCCCAACATCACAGCTGGCAAAATTCGATGGTGCCAGGGCTATTCCGAGCCCGGAGCCGGCTCAGACCTGGCGAGCCTGCAATGCAAAGCCGAAGACAAGGGCGACCACTTTCTGGTCAATGGCACCAAAATCTGGACGACCAACGCCGACAAATCTGACTGGATTTTTTGCCTCGTCCGTACTGATCCCAACGTTAAAAAGCAGGAAGGCATCAGCTTTCTGTTGATTGATATGGCTTCGGAAGGCGTTAGCGTGTCGCCCATCGAATTGATCAGCGGTGAATCCGAATTTTGCCAGACCTTTTTTGACAACGTAAAAGTGCCCAAGAAAAACCTGGTGGCCGAACTCAACAAAGGTTGGTCGGTTGCCAAAGCCCTGCTCAAGCACGAGCGCAAGTTAATGTCCGAGACCCAGGACAATGCGGGGCCCAACATTTCCCCGGTCATGGCGGCTGAACACTACGTCGGCAAAGACGCGAACGGCAAAATAGTCGACCATGCATTGCGAGACCAACTGACGCAGCACGAAATGAAGTTTCGTGCACTGGGGCTGACCCACTTCCGGTCGTTTGAAGAACGCGTTGCCGGCGTCGGCGAAGGTACGATCCCGATGATTATGAAATACGTGGGTACCGAATCGTCCAAAAGCAAGGAAGAATTATTGCTTGCCCTGATGGGCACCCAGGCATTGGGCTGGGAAGGCGAGGCCTTTACAAGCGACGAGTTGCTGGTTACGCGTGGCTGGTTGTTTTCCAAAGCGCTGTCCATTGCCGGTGGCAGCTCGGAAGTTCAACTGAATATCATCGCCAAACGCGTTTTGGGTTTGCCAGACTAACATCGGGGCGCAGGAGACATTTAACATGCCACTGGTATTGAACGAAGAACAACGCCTGCTCAAGGACACCGCGAGTGAGTTCCTGAATAGTCAGGCTCCAGTCGACGCTCTGCGTAAACTCCGCGACAACAAGGATGAACTCGGCTATGACCAGCCCTTGTGGCAGCAAATGGTTGAGCTGGGATGGGCGGGCATTACCCTGCCGGAAGCCTATGGCGGCCTCGACTTCGGTTTTATGGGCCTGGGGGCAGTCATTGAAGAAAGCGGTCGCCGCCTGACTGCTTCGCCCCTGTTTTCTAGCGTTGTACTCGGAGCATCGGCCATTATTCTCGGCGGCAGCGAGCAGCAGAAGCAGGCTCTCTTGCCTGCTATCGCCAGCGGCGAAACAAGCCTTGCACTGGCACTGGAAGAATCCAGTCATCATCGCCCTACCCTCATTAGCACAAGCGCTGAGAAAGACGGCGACAACTACCGCTTAAGCGGCAGCAAAGTCTCTGTCATTGACGGTGCAAGCGCAGAGCAACTGATTGTTGTAGCGCGCACAAGCGGCAAAAATGGCGAAACAAACGGGATCAGCCTGTTTCTGGTCGACGGCAAGGCCGAGGGCCTTACTCGCTCACGCCGCTGGATGGCAGACAGCCGCGCCGTCGCTGACGTTAGCCTTGAGGGTGTCAGCGTTAGCGCCGACAGTGTCATCGGTGAAGTTGACAAGGGTTGGGAAATTCTGGATGCAACGCTGGATCGAGGGCGTATCTGTCTGGCCGCAGAAATGCTGGGCGGCGTACTCGAATGTTTTGAGCGCACGGTTGCCTATCTGAAAGAACGCGAGCAGTTTGGCGTCAAGATCGGCAGCTTTCAGGCACTCAAGCATCGGGCTGCACATATGTACACCGAGATTGAACTCGCTAAATCAGTAGTGCTCGATGCCTTCAGCGCCATTGACGAAGGCCGTGCCGACCTTGGCCAGATGGCCAGCCTCGCAAAGGCCACTCTCAATGATGTGTTCTACCTCGTAAGCAACGAGGCAGTGCAAATGCACGGCGGCATCGGTGTAACAGATGAGCTGGAAATCGGCTTTTTTCTGAAACGTTCACGAATGGCCATTCAGCTGCTAGGCGACAGTGGATTCCACCGCGATCGCTACGCCTCGCTAAGCGGTTACTAGCTCCTTTCAGCCACAAATAAAAAAGGCGCCCTTCCAAACGAGGGGCGCCTTTTTTTGTATCGACAAGCAAGCCTAGAAGATGCAGTGCTTGGTGTAGTCCGCTGCTTCGTTGCCGGTCCACTCACCCTTGGGTTTGCTCTCAAGATCCTTGCACCAGGCATCGCTGCCAACTTCAGGGGCACAGGCAGCAAGCAGAGCCGCCACCGCCAAAATCATCACATTCCGAAACATAGTTTCACTCCGCTTATATACTCAATGGCCAATAATGCTTGTTGAGACCCAGTCGCCAAACGCCAGTATCTCACGCCCTGCGGTCGGTTTCGCGAACGTGTTAACAGATCGGCGGTGTCAGGCCTCGATCATGTCGAAATCGAACTTGCTAATGCCGCAATCCGGGCATTCCCAATCTTCGGGCACATCTTCCCATTTGGTACCTGCGGCTATGCCGTCATCAGGGAGGCCTTCGGCTTCGTCATAAATGAAGCCACAAATAACACACTCCCACTTCTTAAAATCGCTCATTCCGGTCTCCGTCTGGTCGAACTCTGTTCGGTTAAGGCCGGGATTATAACACTCACCAGCTCACCGCACAGATTGCAGAAACGGCCAAGCTCAAAGACCGCATATGTCCACTGAAAAGGACATCGTCGCAGTTATTCACCGGGTTTTAGCTGCAAACGGTAGACAGCGCCGGCATAGTCATCGGATAGATATATATGACCATTGCTGTCTTCTTCTATGTCCACAGGCCGCCCAATTATGCCGGAACCCGTCCAGAAGCCATCGAGCAAGGTCTTCGAAGTCAGCCTGTCGTCTGCATCCCACTGCAATAATTCCAGCCGGTACCCGTCGGGGACGGAACGATTCCAGGATCCGTGCAAAGCCATTAGGGCTGAGCGCGAAAAAGCCTGCTGTAACGTTTCATGTTGCAGAAAATGCAAACCCAGAGGGGTAGTATGTGCGGGAATACCCAGCACCGGCTCGATAGCACTTTTACCAGCGGGTAGCCGGTCACCGAAATCGGGGTCTTCGTCGCCAAAATCATTGACGTAGGGCCAACCGTAGAAGCCGTTCTCAACTATCAGGTTCAGCTCGTCAACCGGATAATCATCACCCAGCAAGTCGCGACTTATATCGCCGGCGTACAACGCCTTGTTCCAGGGCGCCCAGTCGAAGCCCGTTGAGTTGCGCAGGCCAGTGGCATAAATATGCGCTTCGCCGCCGTCTGGCTTCACCCTCATCAAGGTACCGCGCCGCTGATCTTCCTCGATACAAACATTGCAGCTCGACCCGACATTGAAATACAACCAACCGTCCGGACCCATGGCCAGATTCTTGGCCCAGTGATTACCGCCGCCAGGCAACCCGCTAAGCAAGCGCTGATAGGGACCTTCAGCCATTCCCGTATCAGCATTGAAGCGCACCCGCCCGATGGCATCCTGCTCGGCAACATACAGCCAGCCGTCAACTAGTTCGATGCCGTGGGGCATATTCAGCTCGGCTACCAGGGTCTCGCGTCCATCGGAGCGTGCGTCACCGTCAGCATCGGCTTTCAGCAAGACAATATCGCCCTTGCGCGGCCGCGACACCAACACATCGTCCTTGCGGGTGACCTGTAGCCAGCGGGCGTTGGGCAAATCCGCAGCAAAAATGCGCAGCTCCAGACGATCATCAATCGTCAGGGTTTCCTTGAGCGTCGTCTCCTGGGGAGTGTCTATCCCGGTGCCGGCAATCGCGTTGAGCATCACTCTAAAATCACCCACCTGCGGAGCAACGTAGCGCTGAAAGAGAAACACGCCGGCAACAACAAGCAACAAGACCGTTAGCAACAGAAATCGGACTACGGTCAGGCCCTGGCTTCGAGACAATGATTTCGCAGTGAACATGGCGACTCCGGTATTTCGTTTATTGTATGGGTAGAGCGTGATCCCGCCTGACTGTCTGCTACAGCAGGGTACCCTTGGCGAGATCTTCGGGTGCGCTGTCAAGGGCGAGCAAAACCACCAGCTCCGACCCGCCTCGCTGCAGGGTAACAGCAATATGGGACGCAGCGGCGAGCGCGCCAAACAGTTTGGAGATGGCTTTCTTGTCAGCGAGATCAATGCCGTTCACGCCAATCACACGATCGCCCGCCTGCAAACCGAAATCAGAAAAGGCCTGGGGATCAGTTCCGGGAAATACGTGATAGTGGCGGTTACCGTCACTGTCTCTGGATTCTATTTGCACGGTGCCAATCAGTGACACGGGGTTCTGGAACAGGCGGCTGTGGTAGCGGCGAGCTGTGAGCGTGGCTTCTGGCTGCGCACGCAAATCAAGCACGGCAAGTGCCGGCGATGGCGGGCTGTTCAGGGGCGCGATTTCTGCCGCGCAGCACAGCAATTGATACACCGCGCCCTTTTTCAGCAATACCGCATTATCGAGTATCTGAGTCAGCTCGGCGAAACTGCCGGGCAAGCGTTCTCCCCGAGCGTAGTAGCGGGCACTGCCCCCTGTGGCGATCAATGCCTCGCTCATACCATCGGCACCCTGCCGTATAGCCAGCAGGTGTTCTTCGGCAGATTCCGGTGCCGCATTATCCAATGGTTCGCCGAACAGCTCTGCGTCGTCCTCGGCGAACAACAGGGCTTCTGCATCGGTCATCACCGCCGTTGGAGCGTCGCCTGTCCCTGATGTTGCCAGCAGCAGTGCCGTGAACAGGCTGCCAAGCAGCAGGCTCAAAGCCGCCATTTTTTTTGCTGTCATCACAACTCCCCCATATGACAACAGTTTACTGGGCTTTTTCCCTTGGCGGTAGTCAGCCGCCAACGAGCGTAATCATGACGCCTGCAGCCACCGCTGAGCCAATAACCCCGGCGACATTCGGCCCCATGGCATGCATCAGCAGGAAGTTGTGCGGATTGGCCTCCAGCCCCATCTTGTTGGAGACACGCGCAGCCATCGGTACCGCCGACACCCCGGCAGAGCCAATCAGGGGGTTGATTGCCTCCTTACTGAAGCGGTTCATGACTTTGGCCATCAGCACGCCGGAGGCGGTGCCAATGCTGAAGGCAACAACACCCAGCAACAAGATACCCAGCGTATCCAGATCGAGAAATTTGTCGGCACTCAACTTCGAGCCTACCGAAAGCCCCAGAAAAATAGTGGTAATGTTGATCAGTGCGTTTTGGGTTGTATCAGACAAACGATCTACCACACCGCACTCACGCATTAAATTGCCAAAGCAAAACATGCCGAGCAGCGGCGCGGCATCCGGCAGCAACAAGCCAACAAGAATCAACAACAGCAGGGGGAAGAATATCTTTTCGCGTTTTCCCACCACCCGCAGTTGCACCATCTCGATCTTGCGTTCGGCCTCCGTGGTTAGCGCCCGCACAATCGGAGGCTGAATCAGGGGCACCAGTGCCATGTAGGAATACGCTGCCACGGCAATCGCGCCGAGCAGGTCGGGCGCCAGCAGGCTCGCAACGTAAATGGCAGTCGGGCCGTCGGCACCACCAATAATCCCGATGGCGGCGGCATCGGCAATGCTGAAATCCATCCAGCCCAGCGCGGTCAAACCCACTGCGCCGAGAACAGTGGCGAATATCCCGAATTGCGCGGCGGCGCCGAGAAAAAGCGTTTTCGGATTCGCGAGCAGCGGGCCAAAATCGGTCATGGCTCCCACGCCCATAAAAATAATCAGCGGTGCGGCGCTGCTACCGATGGCCACCTCATAGAAGTTGTAGAGCATGCCGTTGTTGTAACCGGCATCCAGAGCGACATTAATGGCATCGCGGTGCGCAGCCGCACTTGCCTGATGATAGGCGTTGAGAATGTCTTTGGGCAATTGCCAGTCACTGAGCCGCAAGGTATCGGCCAACAACCCCAGCACCTGTGGGTCCGCAGCCCACACTGCATTCTCCACCGCTGAAAAAGCGAGCCCCGCTGCGGGGATATTCGCCAAAATACCACCAAACCCAATGGGAACCAGCAGCAGCGGTTCAAACCCCTTGCTGATCGCCAGATACAATAGCAGCAAGCAAATACCCAACATGGCTACCTGGCCCGGGGCGATATTGGCCAGACCGGAGTCTTGCCAAAGGCGCAGTAAATTGTCCATTCAGTTCACTCCGCCTACTGCATTTCCAGCAAAATATCGCCAACGGCCACGCTGTCGCCCACGGAAACTTTCACCGCCGCTATGGTTCCAGACTGAGGGGCCCGAATTTCGGTTTCCATCTTCATAGCTTCGAGAATCAGTACGACCTCACCCGCATCAACCGAATCGCCTGCTGCGATATTCACGCGAAGAATATTTCCCGCCAGCGGGGCCTTGACCGGCTCGCCGGAAGCCCGTGCCGGGCTTGCCGCCGGGGTAGAACCCGACGTAGAAGCAGGGCTGATTGCACTGACATCACCGCCCTCGGCCACTTGCACAAGGTATTGCTGCCCCGATACCGTCACCGTATATACCGACGCCCCGCCCGCCTGTTTATTTTCAGACGCGGGCGCGGCGACTTCAGGCGCATCGGTCGGGGCAGGTTCGAAGGCGTCTGCGTTGCCACGGTTTTGCAGAAACTTAAGGCCGACCTGCGGAAACAAGGCATAGGTCAGCACATCGTCTATCTCGCCCTCTCCGGAGGTGAGTCTGATATCTTTTTCCCCGGCCAATGATTTCAATTCATCGGTCAGTTTGGCCAACTCGGGTTGAAGT
>Ga0213833_1001187_pt1 | contig 19585 bp, 33 predicted proteins | sample SWATP21_FD_160575 | JGI IMG/M metagenome (GOLD analysis project Ga0213833, IMG submission 160575) | Coastal seawater microbial communities from Marineland, Florida, United States - SWA TP2 #1 | ecosystem: Environmental > Aquatic > Marine > Coastal | place: USA: Florida | collected 2016-08-14
ACGGCACTGTCGTCGTCTTCTTCCCACCAGCCGGCGTCAACGGCATCCAGAATGGCGCTGTTGTGCGCGGTTTCCTCTTCTTCGTCCTCGTCTTCCGTGGTGGGGCTGGTGTCGAGCGCCGCGGCCTTGGCCTCTTGCTCGGCGCAAATACGCACGGCTTGCTGCCTCGCCCAAAACAACGCACATGCACAACGTACAACACAGCAACACATCCCGCCGCACGCGTTAGACACACCCACAAAGTGTCTGAAACAGCGCTCCAAAGCTCCCGTCGCGCCTTTCTAGAAGCAAAAGACGCACCTCCTTCGCCAATGGCGTCATGTGGATGGGTGCGGCGCCGCGCGTGAACTCAGCCATCTTGGGAGATCCAAACACCACTGAGCGTCCAGTGCCGGGCGCCTTTCCCCGGCGAAGAATGCTGCGTGGAGTCTTCGCTGGCAGCGGTGGTTGACGGACGGGCGTACTCGCTTGTAGACCTCGCAAGAACTCAGCCATGTTGGTGGGAGAGCACGTTTGACGATCCTGCAACACAAAGCCCATCCACACATCGACAGCGCGTCAGTGCCCTCCCCTGAAGTGCCGACATGGGCCTCCAATCACACACAACAGGCACATCAAGGCCGTACTTCGGGTCGTCGGATGGCTCTGGCCCCTTGTGGGGTGCCCGTCGCACCGGACATGGGACTCATGGTGACGTCCTCGTCGGTGACACCCGTTTCATTCACGCCCGCGGCCGCAACCTCGGGCGCTGCCTTTCCCAACAAGTTGAGCAACTGACCAACGTCAGCAGTGTGATCATCGTCCGCGCTGGCAACAGACAGGCGCAGCGATGCCTTGGCGGGGCTGGTGGTAAAGAGGCTTTGCGGAAAGCTGGACACTGTGTCGTCTTCTGTCGCTTGCGATTTGCCCTCTGTGGACGAGCGAGTGGAGTTCAAAAACGACAGAGAGTCGCCACTGGATGTCGAAGACTGCAAGGTGCAAGTGGAAGCAAGGTAGAGGTCAGGGTTGAGGTCACCACGGGCGCTCACTAGTCTGCGTACTCGGTTGTTGATCCTTGGGCTTCGGCGCAACTTCGCAGCCAACTTCTTCGCTGACAATCGGCCTGGCGAGGTCTGTCCGACGAACTACGGGTGAGAAAACACATGTACAATGAATACAAGCACAGTGCTCGACATGAGTGCGCGTACCCTGTTGTCCAAAGGCGCCAGGGGCCGACGCGGTGACTGTCACAACAGGACTCAAGTCATTCACGCGTTCGAAGCAAGCCGCAACCGCAACACCCCACCCACCTGGGTCACCGAGTCCATGATGTGCTAGCAGGTTCTGGTGCTCAGAACTGATTTAGGTATCACCGTGCACACGCACAGCATGCACGTTGCTTGCGATCAGGGTGTGAACGCTCAGCAGTACGGACACACTCGAACCCAGCCCATCAAGTTTGACACGAACCAAACCAACCAACGGCCGCGTGGTAATTTCGTGATGCAAACAACCAAATAAATACACTAAATACAAACATACACTCTGAGGCGCAGCACCATTTGCAGCTACGGACAGGCCCACAGGCGTGTTGCGATGATGCTGCGTCACGCAGCTAGCATAGCAAGGCTAGGCTCGCACGGCTATGGAACGTCACCTTCACTGTGGGGTGGCAGAGCATCTAAGCGGTGTCTTCATTGGCGGATGGCATGCAGCATGGCGCCACATGCCGCGCGTGTTACTGCCGCCGGGCCGACTGGAAAGCTTGCGCCCTTGCACAGCACATCGGGCGACCATGGCTCAAGTGGCAACACAGGCGGGAGGAGATCTAAGGGTCAAGGCGCGAGTGTGCTGTTTCGGGCAGCAGGTTGGGCGGCAACGGGGTTGGCGGTGGCGGGTGCTGCGAAAATTGTACATGCGGTGACCCCCTTGTATGTACATTTGATTGTTCAATGCCTGAGAGCGGGTGCAGGCGTGCACGGTGCTTCATTGACGGTGGCACTGTGTGCTACGGCTGCTTTGGTGATGTGTTGCAGACATTCCAACAGCGTTCCCGTTGTTGACGCCACGCACTCCGTCGAAAGCGTGGAGGCTGTGGACCGCTTGATCAGGGACGTGTGGACTGCCGTGTTGATTGCCGGGCAGTACTACCACGCGCGTGCCACAGGGTTGAGCGACTGGACAAGTGTCCATGAACAAGGTGCACAGCGCATTCTGAGGCTTGTTCAAGTAAACCGGGGGGTGTACATCAAGTTCGGCCAGCACCTTGCCCAGCTTCATATGCTGCTACCCGCGGCGTACGTGGACACTATGGCCTGCACGATGAACGACGCACCTCAGTCCTCGGCAGCCACTGTCCATCGTGTGCTGGAGCGCGAGTTAGGCCGGCCTGCCTCAGAGGTGTTCGCTACTTTCAACGACATTCCCATTGCTTCCGCTTCCCTTGCTCAAGTGCACGAGGCGACGCTACTGGATGGCACGAAGGTTGCAGTCAAGGTGGGGTGACGTGCGGGTGCGACTGCTTGCGTTGTGCACGAGGTGAACGGGAAGAGTGTGTCATCCAACACAGGTTCAGCACGACGGGCTGCGTGGAGCATGTGATGTTGACATTCGAACTGTGGAGCTTCTCGTGAACCTGGGGCACCGCCTTTGGCCATCGTTTGACTATCGTTGGCTTGTCGAGGAAATGAAACGCAACCTGCCGCAGGAGTTGGACTTTTCCCATGAAGCTCGCAACTCTGAGCGCTGTCGTGCTTGTTTGCGCACGGACCCCGACACCCTTCAGGTTGTTGTTCCTGATGTTGTGTGGAAGTTTACCACTCGCGAGGTGAGCGCACGCGTGGTGATGTGCGTCCCCTGATCCTGTGCATCACCTTTGCTGCTTTCTTGTGGGAGCGAAGGTGCTGTGCATGAAGTTTGAGGAGGGCTGCTACGTCAACAACCTTGAGGAAATTAAATCCCTTGGTATTGACCCATCAGAAGTAGCACACTTGCTGAGTGACACATTTGGTGCCATGATTTTTACACATGGATTCGTTCATTGCGGTGAGTCGCGTGAAAGGAGCCCTTTCCGTTGCAACAGTGCTCAATCCGAATTTGTGTCGGCGTATGTTCTTGCCGTCTGTGCCAACCCTCCAGATCCACATGCGGGCAACGTTTTGGTTCGAAGATTCAATGGAACATCCCACCCTCAATTGGTGCTGTTGGATCATGGCTTGTACAGGTTGGCGGGGTGATGTGCATTGTCCACCACTGCCTCCCTTGACCCCTCCACCTTTCCAGAGAGTTACCGGACGAATTTCGCTTGCAGTACGCCCGACTTTGGCGAGCGCTGGTGTTTGGTGAAGCTGACGTGATCAAGTACGCCGTGTTTGTGTCGCCCGGGACATACTATTGCCAGATGCCAGCACTTGAGTTCTAGTGTCGCTTGATTTTCAGACAATGTTGCAAAGAGATGGGCGGTGGCGACATGTACAAGCTATTTGCTGGGATGCTGACCCTTCGATCGTGGAAAAATGTGTCAGACCCTGCATTGGACAGCCTCAAGGTCAGCTGGGCGAGGTGTAGAGTGGTGGTATTTCGTGGTGACAACGCTGATGACTGGCGCAGGCCGGATTCCGAGCGCACGCTCCCAGTCCAGCAGAGGCTGTGATGCTGAAGAAATACATCAAACAGTTCGCAGAGGAGATATGTGCGTTGGATGTTGTGGCTTGTGGTCATGTCGTCGCGTTCCTTGCTGGCACTGACATGGAACGGGCCATGGGTTGGTTGCAGCCGCCATTTTGCGCAACGTCCCGCGAGAGCTGCTCCTGTTGCTCAAGACGAACGACTGTCTGCGCTCCGTGGATCACAGTTTGGGATCACCCATCAACACGTATGTCATCATGGCCCGCCGAACGTCTCGGACACTGTACCGTGCCAGTGTGGAGAAGGACCCGTCGTGGAAGAATTGGTGGGAGCAGTTTCGAAGACTGGCGCGGGTGGAAGCGCTTGTTGTGGCGTGGACAGCATCGGTTCGTGCGAAGCATGTCTGGAGCCACACCAAGCAACGGGTTGGCGTGTGGTGGAGATGGCTGCGTAGTAAGGTCCTCGTCAGTAGGTTTGTTTGGCAATTGCTCCAGTCGTCGTCCCCACGCCCACCATAAGCGGATGCTAAACAGGATGCTTCAACAGCACCTGCGGCTGTGATCCTGTAGCAGCAGGCACCCGCTGATGGCCCCACATTCGTGACGTCGAGAGGCTGGTGTGGCGTAGTTTTTGCTTTTTGGACGAAGAACCACAACAACAGTGCTTGTCGAACCTTTTCATTGAGTGTTGATTTTTGATTCATCAATTGAAAATATGCTTCACGCAGCAAACTGGGTGCTCATAGTATATCGCAGCGAGCGGGGATGTGTCGAAGGTTTCACGGGGCTGGAGGCAAGGTGCCTACCAGCGCCGGTGCACCGAGGACAAACGTCATTTTGCCCGCACGTGGTCACAAACATGAGCACCTGTACGCAGCATTAGCATCGGCAGGCGCAGACCACAATTGCTGGAGCCCACACTGGCGACTACTGGCGCACGTCGTCGTCTGGTGTGGCTTTCTTGCTGCTGGAACCAACGCCAGACACAGAAGTCGGTCGTCGGCGAGCGAGCAAGGCCTGCCGCAACTGAGACGACCCACGCACACTCCTGCGCGAGGTATGGGCCACTTCCTTCTCAGACGACCTGTCGTGGGCCGAAGTGGCTCCACTGTGCGAGAGAGCCACTTTAATTGCCTGGGGAATGGCGGAGTGCTTGAACACCAGCGTGTCGAGCCACACAGTGCAACCGTCCGGGGAACAAATTCTCAGAACGTTGGGCTTCGGATGAGGCACTAAAGAAAAAGGAACACCGGCTTGCTTGAGGGCACCTGCGGTTGGAACAACAATGGTGTTGGCGTTGCAACACGGCAGCGCACAACGCACACACTGACAAACGGTGATCGTACGTACCGAACAAGCCTGGTGGTGTGACAACCAACAACACGGGCCATACTGTGAGGCCCCCTCGCACAGTTGCACACCGCGCACCTCAACGACATTCCACACGCGACACCATGTCCATAAGCCGCATGCACCACCACCATCACAGACAACAAACGCAACAAACGCAGCGTGCAGCCCTACCTCCAAGGCGTTCGGTGCGATGGCGCAGGGTCCGTCACCGAACCGTTGGGCCGTACTCGATGCGAACCAGGACCTCACGCGCACCATGCTCGGTTTCTGGAGGAAGTTCTTCACCCACATCCTCAGCACAGAGGGGCCCATCGAGCACGATACGGTCCATAGGACCACACTGCATCGCAAACGAGAGCTGGAACACAAACTTCAACCACGGCGCGTGCAGTGGAATTTGTTAGTCTTTTTGAAACATCGCCACACGCGAACGGCTGCATTCTCACCCGCAGTGTTGAGTTCGAGTGACTTGCACTTGCAACAACTCACCAATGACATTGGTGAGGACAACAAGCAGCTTGATGGTCTTTGGCTTCTCGTCCGTCTGCGTGGCGCGTGACAAGTGTCAGTGCTCGTGTGACACGAGTCGTGTCGTGCCACCCATGTGTGTTTGCTTGATATTTTACTTCATCACGGATACGAAACGCTGCGTTGTGCGGAAACCTGTCTTTCCGTCCACTGCACTGCGCCGATACTGGCCTGAGTGCGCGTGCGTGGTACTTGGTGCAACCTATCTGTCTCAGGTTACCACAAAGTGACGTGCTGGCCTAGTTCCTGGTTCTGGAGCCAACGTTTGAGAGACTCTAGGTGCAGCACAGAGCACATAGGAGGTTTCCCCGCAATTCCCACCTTTTCAGCAGTTCACGGCGTCACCTCTCTTCTGTTCTACTCTACCCTTGCTTCCCCATTCGTATCGCCTCCACATTCGCGCAGTCATTGCAGTTTTGAGGTTGATCTGATCCTGCTGTGTGTGGACGGAGATGGGTTGTGGCGGAAGTCAGCCTGCCCGCCAGGCTGCTGCAGCGTCTGCTGCAGCGTCTCCCGCATCCCAGACACGTCTTGCCTCACGCCATGGAATGCCTGTGGCGTGGGAGGGCGCACGCCCTGCATGGATAGGTCTCATTGACGATGGCGATGTGGAGGAAGGCAAAACCGGGCGGCAGAAAAAGCTTGTCAGGGCTGTCGTGGATCATGTCACCGACGGCGGGCGCTGGCTGCTGCTCGTCTCATGTTCCCATGCAGCTGGATCTACCAAACCCGTGAAGAACAACTCCCTGCCAACAGAGGTGTTCGGGTACTCAGACATGACTGTCAGGCAACTCGGCAACAAGTTGGGCCGCAGCTTTACTGTGGACGATATCGCGGAAGTGCGCTTCTACGCACACACCTCGAAACACAACCGCGTGATTCACTTCAAGTCCGGAAGCCGCGCCTATCGCCAACTTGTGTTAACTGGCGATAACAGGCAGTTTGGCGCCAACGATGCGAAGGCAGATGTCACAATGTTTGCACATCATACGGCGAAGTTACCAAAGGCGGCGCGTGACATGGGGCACCGAGTACAGAAGGGGGGGCTACGTAACCACCCGTTTTACGTCCCATTTACGTATGTCTTCTGGATCCTGTGCTTGCAACTTGCCTACCACTGGATCCACCACTGTTGGCAGAGTTGCTCTCATCCCACCCCTTTCTGGTGCACACAGAGCTCACGTGCCATTGTGTTGTTTTGTTTGGCGTGTCCATTGTCACAGAGCCCATTGGAATATTGGCGCCTACAATCGATGGGAGGTGGACGACTACTCACACGCCACTGGTACCACTCTTCACCATATATGGGTCCGCTTTCAGCCGTCTGTTTTGAGCATCGATGCTGATACTGGACCATACTGCAAGGAACGGCCCGCTCCCCCCAAACCGGGCACGCTTCGCGTGATGAAGCAGCCAAGTTTGGACGATCTCACAATCGAACGCATGGCTCGACCAGAGGACGTCCCCAACGAGCTGCAACGTATGCTGCTGCATGAACGGCCTTCTGAGAAGCTGTGTTTCCACTGTGAGGGTACTGGCCAACGCTCTGTTGCGCTGCGCAATGTGTACGGAACCAGCACCGCGGAAGCCGTGGCTCGCATCGAAAGCGAAGCGCTACGTGTGGCGACCGTGTCAAGCTGCGGGACGGGTGCCGATGGAGAGGTTGCCGCCGTCACGTTCGCTGGTGCGGGCGCGAGTGCGGGTGCTGGCGCCGGCGCTGGTGCCGGTGCCGGTGCTGGTGCCGGTGCCGGCGCTGGTGCTGGCGCTGGCAAGTTGGCAGGGAATCGGGCAGGGGCACGTTCTGCAGCGATTCAGCGTGCTTCGTCCGTGAAGCTTGCTCGCACCAGCTCCGTTGCCTCCGCACGCAAGCCTGTGCGCTCAGACGTGCCAAAGATGGACCAACTGAAGAAAATGCTGGCAAACAACTCGTCCTTGCGCAGCGTCGCGCAACGAACCCACACGGCTGTGGAGCATCGGCTGGAGCAGTGTACGTGGTGCTGTTGTTGTGCTGGGTGGTGGTGCGGTACACTCGCAGGAGGGAAAGGGACACAAGTGTCACCCACGACCCGTTGTTGCATGGGCTCGGTGGCGCAGGTTGGGTGTGTCGAGGCACGGGCCGCACAAGTGCGATGCTGGCTGCGTTCGCGTTTCACGGTGGTGAGCACAAGGCGGCCGAACACAAGGGTGATGGTGCGGCTGAGGCTGGAAATGACGATGAAGATGACGAAGATGATGAAGACCTTTGCGAAATGTGCTGGGCGGAGCCACCCCAGGTGCAGTTGCCCCCGCGCGTCCGCTCGTTGCATGAAAGCTTTCTTTGGGTGTGACGTTCTATGTGGGTGCTTGTTTGTGTGTGTGTCATCATGTGTTGTCACGTTTGCAGTACGGGATTTCGACAGAGTGCACACACTTCTACTGCGCCACGTGCATCACAGACTACCTGAGCACACTGCTCGAGCAAGGCACAGTCCCTGCATTCTGCCCGGGCTGTCTGGATAACGCCCCTCCAGACCAAGCGCCGGAAGCTGGGCGCATCGAAGGCAAGGCGCTGACGTTTCTGCAGCAACATGGTGTCATCACACAAGAGTTCCAGTTCCAGTTTGAACGACTGCAGCACAGAGACGCCACAGACCTGTTTTTCAAGTGTCCCAACCCGGAGTGCTCCCTCCTGCTTGTGGATGTGGATCCCCGCTTTGATTTCGAGGGCAACGAAATCAAGATGCGAGTAGAGAAGTGCCCGTGTGGCAAGCACGTGTGCGTGAGTTGCCACCAGCTCGTTCCAGCCGCGCAAGCCCGTTCGCATGCCTGCCCGAAAGCACCTGCCTCAAGTCAGTTGGATGTCATGAAGAGTGTGCAGCTGATGCGCAAGATAGGAAAGAAGTGTCCGCGGTGCGTCTTGTGACGGTGTTTGTTGAGCCGAGTGTGCTGGTTGTTGCATGGCCATGACCTGCTTGCCTTGGGTGCCACACGGCTGGGGTGCATACAGGTGCAACATGTTTGTCATGAAGAATGGAGGTGTGTGTGGGTGCTAAAGCGATGCTCGACGTCAACTGTTGTGCATGCCTGTTCTTACGTGTGCTCCCTGTTTCCCTCTGCTGTTTGTCAATGTGCTGCCTGCTGTCTGCCTGACCGTCTGTCCCTCCACCCATCCACACGTGTACGACCAGGATGCCACATCATGTGCTGCGGGACGAAGGTACGCCAACAGCAAGCACTTCCACTGTATTCGTCCACACGTGTGCTCGCTTCTTCTAGCTTACGGGCCCACTGCGTTCTCTGTGTGCTGGTGCTGTCACAGACACATGGGAAACTTGCTGATGCGATTCGCAATGGAGGCTGTGGCCACCACTTCTCATGGGACACCGGCAAACCCGCACCCACGTTTTTCATCAACCTGAAAGGCGAACGTGTCACAGGCGACCCACCCCAGATGTACCCGCGCGAAATCGCGGCATTGCGAGAAAAGCTTGGCATCACTCCGCCAAACAGCACGGAGTTACACAAGTAGATCGGGTCCAGGTGTTTTGTATCGTCTCGGCTTTGTAAGATAGCTTCTTGTGGCTCTTTCGTCGGCATCGGTTCGGTTGTGTTCAGCCTGGAGGGGTGTGGGGACCTTGTAGGACCGCCCCATGCTCCCTGTTGCCCCATCTTTCGTTGCAGGGCAGACCAGAAGTGGTACAGTGTGCCACGCGCTGGCTTCTTCCCGTGTGCCCCGCACTCTGCAGCTCGTGGAGCGACCACACAACCTCCACCATTTCTATGGAAGTCGCTTCAGACCTGGAGTAATATCTGCGGCAAGTACTCCCTGTCCACACTGCATCTGTGGCTGCTACACCAAGGCCAAGTGCGGGCTCGGAAAAGTGCTGAAAGCAACGGCATCCCCAGAGGTTGTCGCTTAAAGCACGCATCGACGTTAGCCAATCTGAGCTGTGATCTTGGCGTGCAATGCTTGCCACTGTATCGTGGTCATTCATGCCACTCGACGAGCGTTTCATGTTCCTGCGCTACAAGAACGAAACTTATACCCGCAAGGTGGATAGACTCCAAGGCCCACAGGCCCATCTTTGCTGCTTTGCCTCGCCTGTGCTGCCACATGGCATCAACTCAGGGCACAGAAGATGCGACGAAGCCTGATACGTGTGTCTGCGCTCTCCTTCTGGCTTGTACACGCTGTCTGTCAACGCGCACGTTTCCCCCGCACACAGCTGCGCTCGGTACAGTCTGCACCATTTGATTGGCTGTTTGCTGGCTGGCACTACGCAGCGTACAACTACTACCAGCTGGTCCGAATATGTTTGTGTTGATCAATTTGGGCGCTTGTTGGGATTGACCCCATGCGTTCGTTCTGACTATGCACGACCGTGGCCGTATGAACAACGTGCACGTGTGTGCCACACACTGTGTGGTACCTGATCTCGTCCACATACTGGAAGCGCTGCGGCAGCGCGGGCAGGAACCGAAAACACATGTGAAACAGTTGGTGCCGCTGCATGCTGCTGAGGCAACGTTGAAATGTTGTTGTGCCCATGGCCCATCATGGGCCATGGGCCATAGATGACATACTGTTCATGTACAGGAAAGCATGCCGAAGTTACGTACTTGCACCCCGTTTGTTCGCATCCCCGCAGCTACGAATATTTTTCCAAGCAGGTGGTGGGTGTCAAGATGGCTGGTCCCAGCACGGCGGCATCAGTCCACATTGCGACGTGTGCGCGATGGTGCTTCGCCCGTGGACAACAGTGCGGCTCACGCCGAGACAAGATACTCGCCCAGTGCAAAAGTGCTACAGGTAGTAATGTTTTGGCGCACTTGGTGCCGGCCAAGGTTGATGCAGAAATACCACAAGCTGCAGCTGTCGAAATCAAGAAGTTGTGTTGACCCAACATGACCCAGGGTCATATCCGCATTGATCCTGCCTGCCGCTGCCGCGATCCAGCACACTGCTCTCGCGTGCACATGACCTCATGTGCAACTGGGCCAGACGCGGCTTCTTTCGTCTTATCTTTTGGGCACTTATCAGAACGCCCTGAAAGGTCGCTCTACTGCGGGCGTCTCACCTGTCACAGTCATGAATTCTTCAGACGTGTCATCTGGCGCCGCGCTCAATGCCGGAGCGAGCGAACCGGGTTTCGAATCTGACCATGACGACTTAGACCGCTTGTTTGCTGACGGTGCGTGCTGTCGCGCAACTGTGGTGGTTCACCAGGTGTGAGATGAGTGCAGTCCGCCGGTGTGTTCTTGTGAGGGTGTATATCACGCGGACTTTTGTGTTTGTGTGCAGGTGTTGATGGCAGCAGTGGCGATATCAGTATGTCTGATCTCATGGACGACATACTTCCCGGTCTGTCCTTTAGATTCTGTGCCGGGGAGGGGGGGTCGAAGACTCACCTTTCGTATTCACAGGTGCCAGCGGCCGCGCTGGTGATATCGGCGACCAGTCAGCCTGACCGCCAACACGGCATCAACCCACAGGTCAAGAGACGCCTCAGCTGACAGGTGGTCAATCAGTGGTCCAAGAGACTCACACAATGACTCAGGAGGCAGGATGCCTTGCTATTCCTTTGCGAGAAGACAGCACGGCACACGCGCGCACGCCTTCGCGGTCTGGTCAAGAAACAAAGATGGAGGACCGTACTGACGCCGCTTTATGCACTGAATGCTCGAACGGCTTCTCAACACGGTCTGTTTTGCGCCTCGACACAAAACGTGGCGCTACCATGCATGTGCACTGCCTCTTTTGTGAGGCAGACTTCATCCTCAAGAGCGGGCGTGCGTCGTCTGGAGTTCACTGCAGCACAGCTCACTCCAAATCCCAGCCCAGAAAAGGGGGAAGTGTGCCGGAGACCACCTGTATGCCACGTGTGCGTGCTTGTATTACTCACCAGCGACGCTTGAAGCCGAAAGAGTGCTTGAAGAAGCCCTTCGCCGCCTGGAAAAGAAAGTGCCGACCCGAGGTTTTTCTGACAGCTTCGAAACGCTTTGGGTTAACTTTGACCTTCACGGACGCGGATGGTGACGTGACGATAGAGGACGGGTGCATTGTTCAACGTGCTGGAGAGGGTGCGCGCACAGTTGCACGTGCAAGTGCTGGTGCAGGCGCTGGTGCAGGCGCTGGTGCAGGCGCTGGTGCAGGCGCAGGCGCAGGTGCAGCTGCACGGGTGCCACCGCCAGCATCAAGATCGGCAGTGAGGTCACCGCGGCAAGCACAAACGCAATTCACGTGTCCAGATACCGTGCGTGCCTTTCTGTCTGAGACAGGACGCCCGTGCACGTGGTTCCTGGACCTTGCTTCGTCACCCACCCCGCTGCGTCTGCCTGCGACAAAGCTGTCTAACGGATGTTCGAGCTTGAACTTGATGATGATGGTGTCGACAGAGCGCTTTTTGCCTGACTCGCTCAGCTGTCCAGTGCGACAGGACGGCGCACACGTGGTCGCCGTTCCATCACCACTGTTGCTTCGTAGCGCACACGCGAGACGAGGGGATCAGATCCTTTGTTATCTGTATGACCGCTCAGCCCCGAGCGTCGCTACCGCCAAGTTCTGGCTTGTCTTGGTAGCACGTTTCACTGGTGCGGAGCACGAACAGTTTCACGGCCTAAGCGGGAACAGAAAACGCCCTCGTACTGGGAACGTTCACACGTACGTGCTATGCTCATCATAAGTATCGATGTGGGATGGGAGTCACGACGCCGTTGTGTTGGGTGTGTATTACCAGGGCTCCCTTCCCGCCTACATGGCCGCGCCACCGTGACAAGTTTCGCAGCGTGACCATAAAACCAGGTGACAAGGAGTGGCACACTGTTGCGACGAAACTTGCTGCGTCTCTTTCGGGCGCAACCATGACATCGTTGCACAGGTATGTTGCTGTGTCGATGTAAAGGACCACCCTGCATTCGCGTGCGTGACAACATGACGTGGTGGCTTTGCGGAGCAGAATGCAGAACCGGTATCTGTGGAATCGGTTCAAGCACGAAGAGCAGCTGATTGAGCAGCAGGGGACAAGTGCGAACGCCAAGTGGCTGTGGCACGGGACGTCGAAGACAGACCCAGTGATCGTATGCGACGGAGTCGACGGTGTAGACTTTCGCATGGTGCGCATTTGTTTCGTGTGTGAATGTGCCGTTGTTTGGTGGTGCTGTGCCATCGTACCGCTTAAAGCGAACATGTGAACAGGCGAGAAAGGCCGGTTACTACGGACGCGGCGCTTACTTTGCTGAGAATGCCGCCTACGTCAACGGCACGTACGCGTACAAAGTGCCAAGCGACGGGAGCGGTCGAACGCGACAGATGTTGTTGGTGCATGTGTTGTGCGGCACCACGCACGACTGTGGGCAGGTTGTGAACCAAGCGACCCGCGCGTTGACCAAGCCTCCACCAGGCTGTCACTCCGTGTCGGGGGGCCCACATGTTGCCGGCAACTCCCCCGCAGAGACGAAGATATGGATCGTGTATGACCGTGCACAGGTGTACCCAGCGTACCTTGTGACGTATTGTGTGGGAGGAGGCGTGGTGTAGTGGAGCGTGCCGAGCACAACACGCAGTTGTGTGTGTCCGTCTAGTTGCCAACAACAAACCAATGACTAGCTTCGGCACGAAACCACGGATGACCAACAACCAACACCACGACTACGGGCTGCCAAACACCTTGTTCTGGAACTTGGCCAGCAGCGTGAGCGGAATGGTCTGGATGCGGCTCTCGTACAGCACCGTCATGTTCTCAAACGCCGCCGCAACGTGGTCTTGCGAAATGACGCCGGTCGGGACGGTGTCACCCGTGGCCTCAGGCACTGGCGTGGCACGTGCCTCCATGGCCACGAGCCAGTCGTAGATGAACTGTGCGTGCTCGATGAGGAAGGTGCGCATGTCGGCAAAGTCCGCGCGCGCACAAAGCTGCATGGCTCGCAGCAACGCCGTGGATACCTGGCCACATACGCACGTGTAACACAGTTAACCACTTTCTCTTTGCTGGGACACACCGAGCAACGCCACACAATGCAACCACACCACACGCACCACAAGTACCACAAGCACCACACATCCGCACAACCCACACAACTTGCAGCAGCCATCAATCACCACACACCTGTGCGCGAAGCCTTTCTTTGTACTTGTAGTTACGAAGTCGTTGTCGTCATCAATGTGCCGCATGGCAAGCAGGAAGCATTCAAACACCGACGCAAAGGAGGAACCGTACGCAGCACGGCTGCGCCACACCATGATGGCTTGGGCAGCCGCGATGCGCACCTTGTGGTTAGGACTTTCCAACAAGCACGTGCGCAGGCTGGACATCACTGTGCCCTTCCAAGCCACCGGCACCGCGCCAAGCTGCTCCGCTGCCTTCATCATGGCACCGAGCACGTGGTACGCACTCCACCGGGACTTGGGTGAACCCGTTGCGGTGCCGACAGCGAGCCTCGTCACCACGCTCGACACCATCTCGGCACATGCTATCAAGGCTGTCGCGGTCAGGGTCTGACTGGGTGACCTGTGGGTGTGGCCAGGCCTCGTGGGTTGCGCACACGAGATGGTGACAACGGAGGCTTCCCGGCACCAGCACCTGCACCTGCACCAGCACCCACACCCACACCCACACCCACACCCACACCCACGCCAGTGCCAGCGCCAGCGCCAGCACCTGCACTCGCACCCGCACCAACACCAACATCAACACGACGCGCTCCGACTGGCACAGGCGGAGTGGGCTGTGGGTCACGCCGCCGGCCCCGACCTCCGCCACGGCCGCAGCCAAAGCCACAACCCTCACCAGGCAACACGCGGGGCATGATGAACCCACGTGGTGCATCCCCAGAAGCCACACCCACTCCACCACCACTCCCACTGTCACCACCACTACTACCACGACCATCACTACCAATACCACTACCACTACCACGACCACTATCACGCCCGACACCAGTAACGCCATGGAGCTGTGTAGGGCGCAGCAAGCCATCCGCGGCGAGAACAGGCGTCGCCCGTGCCTTGGTGCTTGCAGTGAAGGTGCCTGCACCCCAATGCTGTGCTGTACGTGTTCATGGTGCTGTGGCCGTGGTGGTGCGATTGGGTGGTCCTGCGCTGCTGAGGTGTTGCCTGCCTCACAGTGTGGCGTGGTGTGTGGGCGTGACTGATGTGGTCACCGTCGGTGTCCCGGACTCACCGATGTCCAGGTGTGTTGGGTGGCGCATTGTCCAGTTCTCACCCTCGGACACCGACGTCCGAGTGGCAATGTGGGTTGTCGACCCATCCGGCGCCGAGCGTCTTCTGGGATGGCCAGCCACAGTATGGCACAGACTGGTGCCGGTGGTGGTGCCGGCACGGGTGCCCCTGACCTTCAAACGGGCTTAGCCGCGCGGTGTTGTCGCGTGTTGTGGTCCACAACTTGTGGAGTCGTTGCTGTGAGAGACGCGACCGCGCCGGAAACAAGACGACTTTGGTATCATCCCCCCCGCCCCCCCCCCCCAAACTTTGGGTCCCAAAGTTTGTGCTGATGGATATGAGTCGCAACTTGCGACTCGCAAGCGGCAGGGGCAGTGCTCAGCAATGGAGACCAGCCATGTGGTCGACGACCTTCAAACAACGGTGACAGAGTTCCTGAAAGGGTTTGCAGTACGGGATTTCGACAGAGTGCACACACTTCTACTGTGCCACGTGTATCACAGACTACTGACATTAGTCTACTGTGCACTGCGCCCCAGCGAGGTTGTCTCAGACAACTTGTGCAGACCTGCGCAGTGTGCCAAGTCGGCAATAGCCCTGCACCACCACGTCGGCTCTTGGAACAACCTTGATGCGCTTTGTTGACGCACCATGGTAGACTACTACCGACGGTAGTCTACCGTACTCGCAGTTGTCAAAGAGACTTTATCATCTGGCTTTGCTTGCGTTGCGGGCGCTAGCTAAAACCAAGCGTGACATCGGCTTGGCTGCTTAGTCTCCGCGGACGCTGGAATGAGCCGTCTATCCATATGCCTCACAAGCAACACGACGTTACGACGCCTTCCATCACAGTACAACTTGTACTGTACTCACGGCGAGCGTCACGCCAACTTGTGAATCACTCTGCCGGCTGCAGCAGCAGCGGCAGCATCAGGCGCCGTGCTGCTGACCGCCGTGATGCTTCATCCACAGGTCACAGGCGGGTCGCTGCGTGCAACACACACGGGACAGGTGCTTCATGTGGTTGCCGAGCGCCTTGTTGTGACCCGGCAGGTGGTTGTTGACTGGTGTGTTGTTCGCAGGCTCCGAAGTTTTTGTCGCGGGATTCATCCGCCGGATTCTCGCTGCATTGCACCTTTTACGCCCACCACCCGAGCTATGATGCATTTCGAACTATGCCGGGTATTGTACAGCTGGATGTCCACCCCACACTGCCTTGGGTCGTCACAATAGATGAGGTAACGGCTGTCGCAGGGTGCTGTATTGTATGTATGGTTTTTGTCAAGGCGTCTCAACCAGTCTCTCTCCGTCATGACAACGTTCGAGTTGTCCGCAGAGTCTTTCCGCCACCGTATGGGACTACCGTGAGCGTTCGTTGATACTGGAGTTCAACCCCCAGTCCATTGTGGACCAGCAAAAGCAAGACGCTGCGTTTGCCCGTATCGCTCAGCGGCACCCCCAGTTCCCTTCCACCCAGGCAGACACCATCACTTTGCGAGAACGGTGAGCCCCTCGCTTTTTTGTTCTTCCTTTTGGTCGTTCGTCTTGTGGTTTCTTTTCTTCTGGTTCCTGCGCGCGTTGTGGCAAGCTTTAGTGCTGACAATTGCCGCCTGCTGCATGCTCGATGCTGGGTTGCGAATGCAGTCCTCGTTCGTTTAGCTCCTCTGACATACTCGGCGATGTTGACCCAAGTAGCCTTGGGAACAAGAAGTGCGGCCAGCCACGGAGTGTGCGATTTTTCGACGCTGTTCGTTGAGGGCCTTGAGGTGCTATAGCGCCATCTTTTCGTTGCTCAAGTGGTTGTCTTGTGTCTTCAGGGAGCCATTAAATGGAGGACAGGGTCATCCACAACCACGAAGGTTGCAGGCTCCGTGAATTGGATCATTGTTGTTCTAGAGCGTCTTGCCATCATGTTTGACTATCAAACGCACGAGGTGAGACCGTGGTTGCGTAACGCTTGGGTTTGAAGCGTTCAACGGTTGCTTGGCCGTGCAGGTTCGCGAAGTGAGACCATCGTTGGGGAAAGCACGCATCGTGTGTGTGGAACCAGTGTCAGCACGCACGCTGGCGATTGGTTGCAGCGACGGAGCCGTGCGATTGTGGGATTGGGTGAAAGGTGGAGTTGTGGGTGTGTGTTCTGCAGCACATGGGAAGGCTGTAGCCACCATTCGAAGTGTGGGACACAAACGACAACAAGGTATGGGGGATGTTGCATGCGGAATGTGTTCAAGGCTGCGCCCACTTTGTCATTGACAACACACAACACTTGGACTCGTGTCAGAGCTGCGGTTTGTCTCGGTGTCAACGTCTGCGGAGGTGGCCATGTGGAGAATACCAGTCACTTCCTTGGCGAGTGCCGATACCACTGTCGCTGCGTCTGCGACATTGTCGTTGGTACGACAGGGTGCCCTCGTGCACCGCTCTCGAGTTGACGGCTGGTGTTTGTTGTGTCCGCCTTGTTCTAGAATGGCTCTCTGGTCGGCTTTCATTTGCACCCTTTGACACAAGAGGCCGTCATTCTTACGTCTGATCGCCGTGTAACATTGTGGGATGGAACTATGTACGTGGATGGGGCTGGTGTCGAACGAATGCAAATTTCGACTCACGCTCTTCACAACACGCGCGCTTGTGGCTTGCAGCAACAAGGTGTTACAGTCGTCTTCAACCGCTCGGGCCACCTCCTCCAAGGGCAGCAAGTTGACCATGGCTGTGCCTGTTGCTAGTCACAGGTTCCCACACCACTCCATGTACACCTGTAGCGGTCGTGGATCCATCATCGAGTTGTTGATACCCAGCTGGAGTGCGAAGGACACTTCGAGCAGCAACAGCAGCAACACCCCAGGTTACTGCGTCGGTCTCGTTGACGTGGCCACGTTACGTGAGGGGCTCCCAGCCAAGCTAAAGATCCATTGCATGCGCCCGCACGAACTGCAACCGCACGTGTTGGTGGTGGGCTCATCTGCGGGCGTGTTTGTGTTGCACATCGAAGCAACGTCCAGCGTCGCCCGTGTGGTTGTGTCACACCCGTTGTGGACATACGGTTGGTTAACGTCCGATACAGCGGCACCGAAGGAAGACGCCGCGGAAGCCAAGTCCAGCGCAGCCGCGCCGGGTGAAGGCAACGCGGAGGGTGGCTCTGGCGAGCGCAAAGCCACCGACGAGGAGGGAGACACCACGTCCCACGATGCTGTCAACAAGCCCGATCGCCCCAATATCTCTCGCCAGGACATGGTGTTGGTGTCAGCCACCCCGTCAGCGATGTGGATGGTCCGCGCCCGCGCCACAGACCACGCACCTCGACGTGGCGGCAGCACTCGCAGCCTGCAGTCACCAACAACTGGTGTGGATGCTGGCGCGGGAGCGGGCGCGGGTGCTGGCGCCGGCACTGGGGCCGGTTCGTCCCCGCCGTCGACACCTGCTGGGAAAACGACAGGCACCACCATCGCCACGACGGAGGAGCGCCACCTTGGGGCAATCTCTCCGCCCATGACCGCGATCCCGGGGGGCACCGTTGCCGCGTCGCAAGTCGGCTCGTCTCGACACTCGCGCCGCAGCAGTGACTCGGCCGTGTCAACCACCCTTGGCTCGGCAACATGGGGACCTGCGGAAATATCCGTGAGCGGTAGCGGCAGGTGTGTAAATGTGTGTGCACTGTGTGTGTGCACTGTGTGTGTGTGGCGTGCACGTGCACCCGAATACGTGGATCCTGTACTTCAGCAGCTGGTGACATCATGACGATGCACCCTTGTTGTGGGCTGTGCGTACCGACAGGTACATTGGTGTCGTGTGGCCTGCAATAAAGAGCTTCGTCGTGTACCGTATTGGTGCGCGCAGCGATGGGGAGCGGGGGTTGACGCTGAAAGAAGTGGACAGTGGCAACGGAGTGGAGCTTGCGTGGGCGTCGGCCGGCCCGTTTGGAGGCCAGCGCTTTGATCGTTTCGCTGTTCTTGAGCCAGAAGTGATTGTGAGTGGCGGTGTTGTTGTTCCGTGCCCCTCCACACGCCGTCCGCTGTGGCGGTAACCCACCATGGCGTGCATGAGAACGAGTCGATGCTTGCTCAGCACCTAGCTCGCCCCTTGTGTTGTGCTGACCCCGTTTTGTGGTGATGTGTCTCGACAGCCTGTGATCCCAGGCATGAAGAAGAAGCCCAAGAAAGGACAGCCTGTTGTACCGCCACCCCCTCCGATCCCACCATCCGTCGTGATCCGCCAGATTGAGCATGGTGTCGCGTTCCGTGTGCTGCCTGAGGTGGCCACGGCTCGGCCTCCGGTCTCTGTGTTTGGCGGACCCGTGCTTGGCGTGGTGCTGTCGAGTCCTGCCCGTGGCAATGATGGTATGTGTCGTGCCCACACCACGCGCCGTTTGTGCCTGTACTTGTGTGCGCGTGCGTGTTGGTGGTGGCGCTGCTGATGGTGTGGTGCGGGGCGCCGGGGTTGGTTTCAGGCGGTCTGCTGGAAATGCAGTTCTACGGTTGGGAACCGGTGAGCGGAGCGGGCCGGCGGTCGGACTCTGACAAAAGTGCAGGGGCAGCGCGAGTGTTGCGGGAGGTTGGATCCCGTGTCCCAGCGCCCTTGGAGGTACGCATGGAACGGCATGTCTCGTGATGATTGGGATGGCGTAGCGTTGTATTGTCAATGTGCCCGTGGAAGCTGATTGGCTGTGCCCACAGGTTTGCTGGGATGCCACGCGGCTTCGCGTGGCGCTGTGCTACTCGGACCACACCCATGTGTTGGCGGTGCGCACCGGCTCCAAAGCGTCGAAGTCAGGGCATGACAGGGGACGCCGAAGGGGCGGGCACCACTCTTCCGCAGCCGTGTCACTTCAACTACGGTGCGTGCCGGTGGAGTGAGCCGTGTGTTGCGACGCCCAGCTTGGCTGCCTGCGTGGTTTCCGTGAAGGTTACCATATGGATTCTGTGGATTCTACTCCAACCCCCCCCCC
>Ga0213833_1001188_pt1 | contig 19579 bp, 26 predicted proteins | sample SWATP21_FD_160575 | JGI IMG/M metagenome (GOLD analysis project Ga0213833, IMG submission 160575) | Coastal seawater microbial communities from Marineland, Florida, United States - SWA TP2 #1 | ecosystem: Environmental > Aquatic > Marine > Coastal | place: USA: Florida | collected 2016-08-14
TGAACTCTCTTGAACTCTCTTGAACTCTCTTGAACTCTCTCTTCTTCTCCGCTTGCCAATGGCCCAGTGCTGGCTCACGCCGGTCGTCGATGTTGCTGATTCTCACCTCACCTTTCCCCCTTGCTGTCGATGACAGAGATGGTGCCTGATTCTGCCCGCGACAACTGCAAGCTGTGCAACATGGAATTCACAATGTTCACGCGCAGGCGGGTTCGTGATGTTGGATCAGTGGCGGCCACGTTGTGTGTGTGTGTGTGTTGTGTGTGATGCGTGTGTGTGTGCACCGCGTCGCCAACACAAGTCAGTCTGACGAGGGTTTGGTTTGTCTGTTGTTTTCTTTTCTTGCCTGCTTGCTTGGTCTGGTTTCGTGCAGCACCATTGTCGGTGCTGCGGCGAGTTGTTCTGCGATGACTGCAGCAACGCCCGCATGCCACTCGGATCTGAGTACGGCGCTGGTTCCGAGCCAGTTCGCGTGTGTCAAACGTGTGCGGCATACTTGCAGCAGCACGCAGCCGTGCAATAATGTGTTCCACAGCGCTGTCAGTAGCTGCTGTTTTGGAGACAGACAGGGCATCGTGAGTGTTGTTCATTTCTGTTTCTGTGTCTTACGTTTGGGAGCATCCGAATCACACAACAAGAAGAAAAAAGAGAAAGAAGGAAACCACTAACCTTCGTTTGCATCGGGTATTCAAATGAGTACCCGACGGGCTTTGACGACAAGGTCATAAAACCGCGATCCGATCAATTGAGTACCCGACGTTATATGGCCGGTTGTAACAGCTGGTTTGGGCTTTCAAGTTTACCTTCAAGTTTACCTTTTATGGCCATCGCCTCGACTGTCGCGTGGCAGAGCTGCTGTGAATAACACTTGCGTATTCAATTTCTTCCTTCCGCTGACGTTGCGTATTTATTCCAGTTTATTCCATGTGTCACTGAGTGACGTGACATTTGGAACTCCGTGACGGAACTTCCGTCACGGAAGGCTGCCGACACAAGCGCGAGGTTGGATGGCGAGAACACTGAACACAAGCGAAAGCGGTGCATGGCGATACTTTGATCGCCGAAAGCATGACGATGGTACATGGACGTCGCACTGCCGCCTGTGCAGCACATCGTACAAGGGCCGACAGACGTCGAACGTGTGGCTGCATGTGTGCGCAAAGCACGCTGCGCACATGGAGGCTGAGGACCTGGAGAAGCACGCACCCGCCCTCGCGAAACGCCGTAAGCCGCACCGCCACCGAGACAAGCGAATGTGGCGTCAGCTGTGCCGCACGGCCAAGTGGATCGTGAAGGATTGTCACCCCATTTCCGTGGTGGAGAGCGAGGGGTTCCGCGAGATGCAGCGTGGAGTGATGCCTCGTCATGTGAACGTCTCGCGCGCCTGGATGACTGAGAACGTCATCATGCGTGCATTTGAGTCAATGAAGAGCAACATGGGGGCCATTCTACGGCGCCAAGCTGGAATCGGGTTGACTTCCGATCTGTGGACAAGCCGCAGCCATCGCGGCTTCATCTGCTTCACTGCCCACTACATTGACGAGTCTTTCAAGATGCGCTCCCTGTGTATCCAGTGCCCAGAGGTCTTCGGGCGACACACTTCGGTCAACGTTGCTGCGCACATCAACACTGCGGCAAGCGCTTTGGGCGTTCGGCAATTGGTGCAAGGTATCGTTACCGACAACGCCACCAACGTCACGAGGGCAGTACGCGTCGATGCCAGGCTTCGCTCGTTCCGTTGTATGGCGCACACGCTCCAGCTGACGTTGGGGCTCCTCGAGCCACCGGCGATGCGACGCCTCAATCCTGACGTGGAACGATGCGTCAAGGACGCCATCTTGGCGCAGGTGCGCGCAGGCAAGGACACGGTGATCGTGCAGCCGACTGCCTCTGGTGAAACGGTCGAGCGTGATGCCACACGCCGCTCCAAGGAGCCGTTCATGCTGACCCAAGCGCCCGACGAGGAACGTGAACGTCGGATAGCAGAGCACCTTCGTGTGGCGCACTTGGCAGTGTTCGTGGATTTGGTGGAGCGTGTCAAGAAGGTGGTGCGCATTGTGCGCAAGTCGACGCTCAAGTCCAGCTACTTGCGAAACGCACAGGAGCGGTACCTTGCCGACCGCGGGACACACAGTGGCAAGAAAGAAGAGGACGATGGTACAAGTCCAGATGCCAAGTGTTCTGCGGCTGCGCTGATGAAGGCATTGAACCGCCCGCTGCTGCGGCCACTCAAGGTGGTTCAGCACAACGCCACGAGATGGAACTCCAAGGCCCGGATGCTGGTGCGCTACGTTCGCCTGCATCGCTTCATCACCGAAGCATTTGCACGCGACTCCAACACGACGGATGACCAGCGAGACTCCCTGTTGAGTGACTCGGAAGTGGAGTTTTTGAAGAGCTCAATAGCTCCGCTGCTCACCATCCTCCGCGCCACGGACGTGTTTCAACGAGAGAACGAACCGACGCTTGGCGATGTGCTGCCGTGGATGTGGCTCCTGCAGAAGCAGCTGAGTCCCGAGGACGGGGACTTGCCAATGGTGCTCGCTGTCAAGGAGGTACTGTTGAAGGATGTACAAGCGCGCTTCAAGAAAATGTTGGAGCCAGCAACGCTGGTGAGGGGCGAAATGGCTGGCGAGCCATGGCTCAACTCTGTCCTCATGGTTTGCACTCTCCTCACGCCCACTTGGAAGGATCGCGGTACAGGCATCGAGAGTGTTGGGTTTGCGAAGCAAGTCCTCCAAGCCATGGCCGTGAACTTGTGCACCAAGACGCAACCTGGCTGCCCATGTTGCCAGGACAACATCGACCCACCCGCTGCAAAGCGCCGGGCTACGACCGCTCGCTCCGATGACCTCGATCTCTTTGACAGCATCACTGAGGCCAGCACAGCGCGCAAGTCGCGCGCACAGCAGGCACCCTCCACGGACCACATCAAGAAGGAGTTGGAGCGCTACTTCGCACTGGATGTGGAACGGGGTGTCAGTTTCAACGTCTGGTGGGCAACGAATCACGCCACCGCCCCGCACCTTGCCTATCTCGCTCGCCGCTATCTCTGCGTCCCGGCCTCCAGCGCTGCCAGTGAGCGCTTCTTTTCCGTTGCGGGCAACGTAGTCACTGCCTTGCGCAACGCCCTTCTCGGCGACAAGGCCGAAGCACTCGCTTGCATGTCCTTCAACCTTCGCAAGCACCCTCCTCTCGCAAAGGTCTTTGATACCTTGCCACCGCCGCGACGTGCAGCGTCCGGCGACAGTAGCTCCGCTTCTTTGGGTCACCTCTTCAGACGCTCGCGCTCGAGCGCGACCACCGATTGAATACAGTCCAGTACTTATTCCATTCCCTGCCAAATCGAGATTGTATTCAAATATTCCATTCCGCATGCTATTCACAGCAGCTCTGAGCCGGTGCCGCAAGTCCATGCCATCACAGATTCATCGACACAACCATGTCGCCGATGTCGCGCTGTTTCTTGGTTGCAGTTGCTGTAGCCACGCTTAGCGTGGCTTTTGCTGAGCAATGGCCGTCATCCAGTATGCCGTACTGCAACCTCCATCCCAAGCCCATTCCACCTCTGAGCGCGGCTTCACAGAAACTCGATCCGGTGCTGGAACTGGTCAACGTGCGTCAGCGTTTTGTGGTGGCGGCTCGTCTGAGACCATTCCATTTGCAGTTCGTGTGCCTGTTTTTACATGGTGTGTGGTGGTGTTGTGCATTCGTGGGTGGCACTGGGGCTGCTGTGCGAACTGCCTGCACGTTGTTGTTGTGCCCTCCACCCTGCTTGTTGCCAGGTCTTCATTCGCCACGGCGACAGAACCGACGCTGGTCCTCAAGAATGCTGGCCCAACGATCAGGCAGACTGGCCGTGCCATTTGAAGCAAAACCAAGCCACCTCTACCAGCCCGGACAAGATCTCCACGACCACCGTGGACCGTGTGTACCGCCTGACTTACGTGCCTGGCCTCGAGTCTGAGGGTGGATGCGCTGGTACGGGCCAGTTGACGGAGCGGGGTTACGAGCAACAGCTCTCCAATGGCGAACACCTTCGTGATGCCTACGTGACGGCAGCTGGCTTGCTCCCTGAGGTTCGTTGGTTTGCACGGACCTCCAACACTCGCGTTGTGGGACGCACGCTCATGCGGCGTGTGTTGAGCGTGTGCAGTCGTACGAAGATAGCCCGGACATGTTTTTCCTACGTGCTGACAACAGTCGGCGTACGCAAATGTCAGGACAGGCCCTGTTCTCGGGTTTGTACCCTGAGGAAACCCTTGTTGGAAAGGAAGCGCGAGTGGTGCCGTTCTGGACCCGAGATGAGCGTGCGTCGTAGTGCCAGCGTTTGTATTGCGGCAACGCCCTCTCACATTCAGGTTCGCCCTGTCTACATGTTCAGAGGTGGATGATATCCTTCCCAATGCGCGCAACTGCCCCAACCTTGTGGAGGCGTACGAAGCAGTCATGGTCGCACCACAGATGACAGCGTTCAAGGCGCGTGAGCAGGAGCTCGTGACTAGCATCTCGAAGAAATTGAACTTCACCATTAGCTCGGTCGGCGACATCTGGGATTGCATGAACACGCACATTTGTCACGAGTTTCCGTTCCCAGAGCAAATCACGGAGTCGGACTTCAACCAGATGTCCAACATGGTTCGTGTGTTGTTCGTTGGCTGTATGATTGTTGATTCTTGTTGTTGTTGTTGCAGTGACAGCTCAGTCGCACTGTGCCGTGTCGTAACGTGTGGTACATTTCTCTTATCAGACGTGGTTCTCCGAGTACTTTGTGATGGGCTACAACAACTCTCGTGTTGCACGCCTTGGTATGGGACCGCTGGTCGCAGAGATGTATGGCAACATGAAGGCTGTACGTTGGTTGCATGTGCTTCGCGTGTTCACGCCTTGCGACGTCGTTTGTGACATGCCTTAACCACGCAACCAATCCGGCTTTCCTCTTCAGATTTTGAACAACACAGATGATCCCACTCGCTTTTGGCTGTACTCTGGACATGACACCGGCCCCATTCTCCCCATGCTCTCCGCGTTCCGTGTTGATTACCAGCACTGGTGCCCCTGTACGCACGCATGCGAAGTCTGATCAAATTGGCACTGCGCTCACCTGCTGTCCTGTGTGTGCATTTCTTTCAGATGCGAGCATGATTTCGGTGGAAATGTACAAAGCCAACACACCAAGTGGGCATGCCGCTCGGTTCGTGTACAACGGAGACGCCATCACGGTGCGTATCGTGCACGGAGCTGGCTTTGTTGTTTCCTCGTTCCTGACCCCGCACGTGCATGCACCAGCTCGATGGGTGTGAGTCGGAGTTGTGCGACTTCGCAGCGTTTCAAAACTTGGTGGAGGAGATCATTCCCACCGCCGAGGAATGCGGGCTGTAGGGTGGCAACAACTAAAAAGTCTGGATTCAGTAAATGCGCGCGTTCCCGGTGTCCAAAGCAGCAGTTCACGGAGTCTGAACATCAGACTGTCATTCCGCTGCCTTTGGGGAGAAGGCAGTCGGCAATGAGCGACCGAAGCAGTAGCATGGATAGTCCTGATGCTGATGGTTTCCGCCGGGGCTTAGTCACGCCACCACGTGGAATCTCACCGAACTGGCGACGTGATCCGGACCCACAGACCCCTGCAGCACCACCCACACCCTTCTCGCCGTGCGCACGTGTTTCCTCCCTGCAGTATGAACGCGACTGCAGAATTGCCACATCGCGTGCCTTGGCACAAGCTGCTGCGGACTTGGCACACAAAAGACAGGCAGAGGGTTCGTAGCCGGCTCGGAGTTGTTGCCGTTTGACTTGCTCGTCCCATCCCCCATCACGGTTTGTCGTCTCCTCACACAGCTCGATCCAAGCGCTGTCGAAGAGTTTGGATGGTTGTCGCTGTCATCGGTGCCATTCTCCTGGGTGTTGACGTCAACACCTCTGCTCTTGGGCGACGATCGGGGTGGATGGCGTCTTTCGTGTTTGGCGATGTATTTTATGCCGCTGCAAGGGGGAACACGCTGCGCATTCAGCAAGAGTTTCGCAGGGGCTTATCGGCACCGAATGCACGTGATGCCCACGGCAATAACCTTCTTCACGTGGCTTTGGCGCATGATATGGGGGCTAGGGTGGGAAGGTCGGTTTGTTCGCTGCTTTGGTGCCCTGTCCCCGCCGCTCACGCGTTGTGCGTGTTGATCGCCAGATTCCTTGTGCAGCATGGAAGCAGTTTGGATGTTCAAAACAAGTTTGGGGTGACAGCTGCGCATGTATTATGCGAAACCGCGCCCCTGGTGTTGGTTAGAGACCTACTCATGGCCGCCCGAAGTGCGGATCCGCGCTTCCGTCTCACGGCGTGCGATTGGAAGGGCAGGTCGGCTTTCTATGTCTGGCTGCAGCGCCTTCGTCACCTCAGAGCGCCAGCACCCCGATTCTTGTTGCCTGTGACGCAGCTATTGCTAGACAGCTCTGACCTGACCTGCACAGCAGCAGCTGCGCCATCACGTGTGGAGGCTCTTGTCAATCTCATGCACGTGCTGCCTTCGCTCCCCAGCCCGTCGGAGCTGGGGAGTGCTGGGCATGAAGAGCACGTACGCTTGATGGCCCACGCCCTCAGCGCACTCAACAGCACATCCTTGGTGGCCCAGCCCCTTGCGTTCCATACCGATGTCCTTTGTCACATGCGGGCAAATCGCCTCGTCAGCGGCATGGTTTCCAAGAAGTCCATCAGTGGATCCCGGACGTCACTTCTGGAACATGCACTCGTGCTCACGTGGTGCACAGACACCCACTTGGCATCTGTGGCATCCACACTGTTTCGGTTTTTGTTGACGCAACAGCACAGCCAAAAGTTGTGTGCGAGGGGTGACACACTTTCCGAGTCGCTGCTGTCGTTGGTTAGATTCCCTCGTGATGCTGAGAGACTCGTTGAGGCAAGCCAGAGTGTTGTTGTGCCTCGCGATCTGGCTGTTTCTCACGTCGCTGCCTTGATGGTGCCATGTGCCACTCCATCTCAACTGCAGGCTGGAGTGAATACAAACGCTGCCTTGCCATTTGCATGGTCTGAGCTTTCTGTTTTTTCCCAGCGTGTGTTTGATGTGGCGCATAGCCTCCGCTCCACACCAGGTACAGTGTGTGGAACGTCTTTGCTGTCAAATCCCAATCTGATTCAAGTGCATGTGTTGGTAGGTTCGAACCGCGAAGCCGCCCGTGAGGAGTGTAAAGTTCTTTTGTACGTTGGGTCGACCAATTTTGGAGCGATATGGGTGTGTGCTGACATTGCCATGGCTTTCAGGAGCTTGCACCGTGGTGGAGCGAAGCTTGCAGACTCTTCGGTGCGTGTGAGACAGCGACCTTTTTGTGTCCAGCGCTTCGTAGCTCCGTATCGTGCACACCGGGTGCATCGTCGTGTTCACGAATCTTGGCATTTTGTCCTCACAGACGCTTATTGACTCCGTGCTATTCGCTGCGGGTGATGCTACAAGACTACACAGGTGAGGGGTGTGCCTGGATGCTGCTGCAGCCTTTCAAGCTGCGTTCCCTCACCAGCGGGCGGGAATGCACCCTTTGCACTGTGCTGTTGCAGGCGGCACACAAACGTCGTCGAAGCCCTTCTTCGTGCATGCTCTGAAACAGGGCATCTTGTTCGTGTTCATGCTGCGTCCCTGTCTCCTACCCACGTTGTGCTGCCGTCGCACAACCACTCCATGCTCCCTGTGTACTGGGGTGTGTGGCACCCGTCCGTCTCCCTGTCTGACGATGTCGCAGAGGTTGATCCTGGCAGCGTGTTGGTGAAGGTTGACACTTCGCGCTCGCTCGACGTATGTCTGAGTCATCATGCGTTTTGTGGGTGCCAGGCCTGGCGCCCAGATGCCACTCTTCCTCGTGATTGTGAGTGCCGCCGAAACCAGCAGCTGTACCGCCTCCAAGCTGGCACCAACGCGTCCACACCACGAGCTGCTAGCTCGTTTCTCTTCATTGAGTTGTGCAGCACGGTTCACTCGGCGCGGCCTGCCACGAAAGAGCCCTTGGTAGGCGACGTATCTATCGTGCTGCGCACACATGAGGTGTAGCAAGGGGCTGCGAGGTTCATGTCGTAGTCCCCGCTGACCGGCATGCGGAAATTTGGGTAGGATCATGGACGCAACTTTATTTTTGGCCTCAAACGTGGATATGTCATGTCATCTTCCCCCAGTGTGTGGGCCGCCCTCTTCTTCCGAGCGCGCCTTCGCCTCACACCCACGCAATGGCGAGCATGGAAGATGATTCTGTTCCTCCGGCGCCTCCACCAATGAAGCTTGTTCGCCAGTTGACGGGCCGGGCGGATGGCCAAGGCGAGAGTAAGTGGCTTGTCGTTGCTTGCTTCGCAGCAGCCGTGCGCCGCGTTTTGTTGTAATCTTTCGGGCTGTTGCACCTTTGCAGCCGTGATCGAGACAGAGAATCCCAGCACGTCTTCTAGTGACGCTACCCCTGTGTCAACAGAGCAAGCTGCTAGTTCTCCTGCTGCAGTCGCTGGAGCGGTTGCTGTCGCTGAGGACGCTGGCGCTGGCGCTGGCGCTGGGGCGGGCGCTGGGGCGGGCGCTGGGGCGGGTGCCGGAGCTGGTGCCGGGGCTGCTGCTGCGCCCGCGGCTGTTGCCTCCTCCGATGCGACAGATGTGGATGCATCCACGTCTGTGGCTGCATCGACAGGTGCTGCAGCGGTGAAGCCCGCGTATAAAGCCGCGCTGGGTGGCATTACGGATCCAGGCGTTCCAGGCAAGGTGAACCAAGACACGTTCTTTATCTGGAACAACGTTCGTGCTGTTGGGGGGTGCGGTGCGGTGTGGACTGCGTTTGTGTTGTGTTTTCCCACGCGTTCCTCGCATGCCCGGGACCTCTCATCTTTGTGGCTGGCCCCAGGACCCAAGCAAGAAGAAGTTCGTGGTGGCGGTGTTCGATGGACATGGACGAGAAATGGGACGCCTCGCTGCGCTCACGGCCTCTGATTCAATCAAGGCACAGTTCGACAACCCCGCCACGTGGGAGGCTCTTACCCGGGACCCCAAGGCAGAGTTTGAGCGTATCTTCAATGAAGCGCATCTCGCGGTGCAGAAGGTGGGGGTGTGACACGCGCACAATTCGTCGCACCCGCCTCCGGTGGCGGGTCTTGACCCTCCCGGTTGTCCCGCGTGTGTGGTGACCCTGTTTTTGCTCGTGGCACAGGCTTTCATTCAGTACTACAAAGACCAAGGCTGGAAGGTCACGGTGGGGCCTGAAGGTTTCCTGCTTCGGCGTCGCCATGAAGCACAGGCGTGGATGTGTGTGCACGGTGGCTCCACTGGCACCGTGGCAGCGATTCTCGATGGGCGCCGCGCCGTGATTGCGAATGTGGGTGACTCCACCGCCCTTGTCGCGGGCGTGTCTGGACCAGGTTGCGTCCGCCACATCTCCTCGTGGGCAGAGGCCAGTGACGTGTCTGCGACGTCTTCGCTGGCCGCGGCGCCTGCGTCTTCGTTTGGTGCGGCCAGCGTCACGCAGTTGTCCTCGGACCACTCTCCGGAGAATCCGGAGGAATTCATTCGGATGCGTGAGTTCCGGCCTTGTCCTACCCGGAAGCACCATCCAGAGCTGTTGTTTGTGTATGACACGCTCAGCTCCAGCAAGTTGTCGTGCCCACCCATCTACGCGGTGGATGCAGAAGGCACCCCCACGCCGAAGAACCGAGGAGCATACTACAAGAACGTCCGCAACGAGTGGGCCACCCTTGTGGCTGTGCCCCCATTCGCAAGGTACGCTGGGGCGTGGTATGAGCTGGAGGACGTTGTATGGAGTGATTTACGGATGCACTCTCTCCCCTTTGCTTCTCGTTTTTCCTCCAGGTTCCAAGATGCCCTGGCGTTTACTCGATCCATTGGGGATTTTCACTTGCAAACCTATGGCGTATCGTACGTTGCGGATGATGGCAGGAGTTTGTTTGTGGAGCACTTGTGCTCGTTAGCCAGCGTGGCGCTCACGAACGTGGCGAACTCTTTTGTTGTTGTTGTTCTGGGTGCATGCAGCCACACACCGACCGTGTGCTGGGTGGACCTTGGCGCCAGCAGTGAAGGAACCAAGGCGCCACCACTCGCCCTGGTTCTGTGTTCAGATGGTGTTTGGGACAACTGGGTTTTTGAAGACCTCAGCAAGTTTGTGTTGGATCCGGCACGTCTCAAGCAAGTTTTCGACGCCAGTTCTGGCTCGCAGACTGCCACAAACGACCTCATGGCAGCCAACTTGGAGCGTGCCCACATCAATTTCGGCAGCTCGGCGGACAATATGACTGCTGTCTTGGCATACTTGCTGCCTGAGTAGTCGCGGTGGTGCGAAAGCGTTGCTTGTTGCGCTGTTTGACGTTGTGGGGTTGTCGTCGACCGGCGGATGTTGACATCCAGCACCGACAAACACTCTTCGTGGCTCGCTTTTTTGTAACATCCAGCGTCACGCAACCCGTCACGCAGCACAGTCAGAAGCGTGTTCGTCGCAACACCAGCTCACAGCACGCCCCAACTACCCGTGCCGACCCAGACACAATGTGGTGTCGTGTGTTGTGTGTGCGCCGCGCCAATCAGGCTGGCGTTTCCCTCGGCACTCTTCGCGGAAGCGTTGCGGCATGTAGCGATGTGGTGCACGCCGTCAGATGGCCGGACCCCAACTCCACCACGCGCTGTAGCATGCGCTGGGGAAGCTCCAGTGCCTCTGTGCGGCCCGAACTTGTTAAAGTGAGCCAGAGTGATGGCGTGACAACGCTATGCATGAACAACCCGAAGCGCCTGAACGGTTGGACCAAGGCGATGATGGACACGGTGTTTGCGTCGATGAACGCCGCCGCGAAGGATGAGACTACGACGGCGGTTGTGCTTACAGGAGCGGACCCGTACTACTGCGCTGGCGTGAACCTTTCAGATACGATTCGGGTGCGTTGGGGCTGTGTGAGTGTGTGTGCGGGTGTGTGCTTCGTCCTGGTGGTGCGTTGTGTCGAGGGTGTGATTGTGACCATGATCCTGGGTCTGCGACTTTTGCCCTTCAGCCGACGCACCCTGCCACGTTGTTCAAGATGATCGAAACACAGAACCGAGAGCTGTTCGACTTTTTCATTTTCTTCCCGAAGCCGGTGGTGGTGGCTGTGAACGGTCCTGCCATTGGCGCCTCCGTGACCTCCGCCACGCTGTGTGACGCGATCGTTGCGTCAGAGAAAGCAACCTTCAGCACGCCGTTCGCGAGGCTGGGTATTCCCCCAGAGGGCTGTTCGAGTGTGAACTTTGCTCGTCTCATGGGTGAAGGCAACGCAGAGCGCATGCTGGGTCCGGAGGGGTGGGTGCCCACTGCGCAAGAGGCGGCTGAGGTTGGCCTCATCACAAAGGTGGTGCCGCATGATCAACTGCTGCTGGAGGCACAAGCACTGGCAAAGGAGTTGGGTGAGCAATGCTCAAGTGGGAAGAAGCAACGGGCATTGCAAGAGGCGGGTCTTGCAGAGGCCATGGCTGACGTGAATGCTCGAGAGAGCTACGACCTGGCTGCTGCCTTCCTATCCCGTCCATTCCTTGATGCGCAGCACGACTTCTTGAAGAGCAAGGGCAAGGCCCAACCGGCCATGGTGTTCAAGGTGTTGTCTTTGTTGCATCCTTTTTGGTCTTTGCTGTTGCCAAAGAAGCCGTAGAGTCGTATGAGCAAGCGGGCATGTGGTCGATGAATGACATAGTGTGCGTGGACGGGTGCTGTACCGTACCCGGTGCATGTGCTCGCATTGTCATCGTCTGCCACTGCAGTGAGTATCATGAGCAGTGTCACACATGAACTGCCACGACACGTTTGTTTCACCACAAACTGGCATCAGTTGACAACGCCGTCAATATTTTCTTAGGGTCGCCGCAAGCCACAATACACAGACGCTTCGCTCGACGTGTCACACACCACTATTGACTCCCCGAGGTAGCTGGACGTACACATCCAGTTGATTTTGTCGCCGTGCGCTATTTTGAGATTTGCCACAACTCCCACGCTCGGGGTTGTTGCAGCCTCTGACGTTGATGGGTTCTCCTCGTCTCCGTCTCCTTCGCCTTCCTCCACCTTGGTGTCAGCTGGTGTGACCGCTGCCGCCGCTGCCTGTCGGAGAGATTTCGCGTCAATCAAGGACCACCGAAGCACCACACCGTCGGTTCCGCCGCTGAACAGCTGGGTGGGATCCGTCGCAGAAAAGCGCGTCGAAGCCACGCCCTTGGAATGACCAGCGACACGCGCCACTGGCGAGAAGGTTTCGTAGTCACACACTAAACAGCAACCGTCCCCGAGTCCGGCCGCGAACCGAGTGCCGTCTGCTGCGACAGCCAAGGAGTTCACGAAGGGGGGGTTCACAACCTGGTTGGATGCCCCATCGGCATCTGCTGTGGGGATACAGTCATCCACGGTGCCCTCCATAACGTCACTGCCCAATGTGAAGAACGTGCGGTGGGGTTAGTCGCGGGACACTGGACGCGGCCCAGGCGCTTTCCCCAATGAACGCACCTCACTCGAATCGTTGCGTCATACCCACCACTTAGCAGCTCGCCTGCCTCTGTGAACGCCACGCAAGCAGCAAGCGAATCATGTGCGCCGATCCCCTGCATTACCTCTAGGGTGTCAGCTTCCAGGACAGACACCATGCCGGAATCGTCTGCCGTCGCTATGAAGTCCCCGGAAGCATCGAACACCAGCTGGTTGATTTCATCCTTTGCAACAGTGGCGGTGTTCACTGCTTCCTTGAGAAGGATGTGCGGTGAGCGGAGGTCGGCTTCATACACCGTCGATCCGCATGCCAGGAACAGTCGGTGTGGTGTGACGGGGTGAAACGCGCAAGTTGCAACGGCTTGAGAGCCCATAAAAGCTGACACGTGGCGCTTGGAGCGACTTGTTCTCAAGTCCCAAATACGCAATGTCGCATCCTCGCTGGTGTCAGCCAAACCACACTCCAATCAGCAAGGGCACGCACACTACGTTTCACTGCGCGGGTCTGTGCCACCTCCGCTCTCGCACCTGCCTGTTACGACCACCGCTTCATCTGTCGGGTGAACTTCCGCACACAACACCGCCCCCTTGTGCCCACGCAAGACAGCTTTGGTCGCAGCTTGGGACGGTGACGTCCCTGTTGTGGAAGCCATGTGACGCTGGAATCACACTTGTCTCACGGACAGGCAGAGCAGGTTTGGCGCGGGCGAGGCCTGAGTTTGTGGGGGTGTCAAAACACACCCCCGACATGTGCTCCGGTTCTTCGTGCCACAACCTGCAGTGCACTGGGTATTGCATTCTGCCCTGTCACACAAGACCTCTGTGCAGCTCAGGCATGCGCCGCGTTCTCAGATTGGCTGGTGTGTGAGCAGGCAGTGTTGCTGGGCAGACGTCCAGTGGAGTGTACCACATGGCAGCTGCACCGCGTGCACATGTGTCGGGCACGAGATCTGCGCCTGAGGTGGAGCCAGCGTTTGCAGATACCATCGCCCATGTCCGGGCACTGCTGGAGGTGAGAGTGAGCCACAATGAACCTGTGATGCATGTGTCGTGCCGTGTTTGGCTGCCCCATGGCTGCCCATCGTCGTGAAGAGTCCATGTCCTATGCAACGGCGGCGCCGCTGTATCACCCCATTTGTTTGCTGTGCCACAGGCAAAGGAACCAGACTGCGGTGCAGGGCATCAGTCGCTTCTGAAAGAGCTGCAAGAGGCGCTACGGCTGCATGTTGCCTCTCAAGCAGCACCAACGCCACCCCAAGTGGAGTCCCACACGGCGACAAGTGACGAAAAACAGGATGAGGCTTGGGATCCAATGGCTGGGCCAAAGAAAATGCAGCGGCAGTTATTGGCGCGCCGCAAACGTCTCCGGTGTGTGCTGTGGTGTGAATCGAGCAGCCGTTTTCGTTGTGGATTGTAACGCGCAGTTGTGTGACTTGTGTGACTTGCCCAGCGCCTCCATTGCGCTTGACGATCACAACACCAATCCCATCGTGTCCAAGCCCGTTGACTCCCCTGTATGCGTCGTTTCTTGTATGACATGCAGTCCATGGAGGGGTAGCACTGACACTGCTGTGTATGCAGGTCGCCGAGCTGTGGCGCGATGGATCTTGGCTTCCCCCTGCGCTGCTTCCACTCCCGCATGCAGACCAGGTGAGCTTGACGTACTTGCTGGTTGACCGCTCCCCTCCGCTCCTTCGACTCACTTTCCAGCCCCCTGTGCCAGTTTTGGTCTGAATGGACCTGGACTGGTGACATTGATCGCTTTGAGGTGGTGAAGTCGGTGCGCAGGTCTGCAAACCGGTGCGTGCGCTCCCAACCCATCTCAGCTGTCGGGGTTTGGAACGCGGCTGACGTCCATGAGACTGTGTCCTCGCAGCTCAGGGCGCAAGCTCACTGACGATGAACTGGAACTCGCAACCCTTCTGATCGAGGCTGCAGAGGAAGAAATGCAAGCGGAGAAGGTGCTGCCGAGCGAGCGCTTGCGTCGTGATGGTGCGCAAGGCACCTCATGACACTCTGCGCTTTGTTTCCGTTGTGCAGTTTGAGGAAGCGCAGGAAATGCTGCTTGAAGCTTTGGGCATTTGCCCGTCTCTTCCTCTTGCCTACTACAAGCTGGCATTGTGCATTCTTGCGCAGGGTGGCCCAGCTGCATTGTCTGCTGCCAAGCATCCACTCCGGTGTGCAGCACGATTGGAAGTCGGCAATCGTGTCATGAGGGGGAGCATAGACATGGTACTTCGGGTCATCACGTACGTTGCGTGAGGTTCATGTGGAGAGAGCCTCCCCCCGGCTGCTGCCTTGTTCCAACTCCCATGTGCATGTTTCCGCCGTGGTGCCTTTGTGTTGTTGTGCCCGTCTGCTCTGTTTGTGTGAACACCAACAGTGGAACCCCCACACCGAACGAGTACTGGACGGTATGACAGCGATGGTGTGCAAGTGCTTCCTTCCGTTTGCGGCCCTGTAACTTTGTCGCCATGTCGCGTGGTATGTTTCCAGGCCCAGTATCCGAAAGCTGCGGGTGACATTGTGGCTCTCTCATCTTGCGTTGTAAAGAGTGACACGTTTAAGTCTCGTTTGGCAGCTGCGAACCGAGCGACCAAACAGCAACAGTACGCGTCTCTTTCTGCCCGTCACCACGCCCCACCCATCACAAAGTTGAAACTCACACCCCGCGCATTGTGCATGGCTGACTGTGTTGGGGGTTGCAGGGTTGCCCGTGCTGCGGAAGAACGACTGGCAGCAGCACGTGGTGAAGAGTAGCAGTTTACACGATCGTACTGTGAAAGCGACACATTTCACTACACGTTTTACTTGAGCAAACACCATGACGAATCATGTCTCTACACATGGACCTGTGCTGGCGACACAGGGATGTCATATGCTGTCCACGTCGGGTGACACACCGACGGCGAAGAAGCATATTTTTCCTGAAAGTTTGGCGTACATCCATCAGGTTGGTCCATCAGGTTGGGGTACATGATGTCGTTGTCTTCGTTGAAGGGGTACACGTTGATCTGCCACAACACGCACACACACACACACATGGCGATGTCACACCAACTGAGTACACCTCGCCCAGGACACGCACACCGCCCACGGTACGCACATTGGATACATAACTGGTCATATTGTAGATTTTGCCGTCACCCGCAGTGCCGCCGCCCCAGTCGTTTGGTGCACCATTCCACAACGGATTCTTGCTGTCGGGCCCCCAGTGAGCCACGTACAGCCGCGAACCCCGTGTGGGCGAAAACACGTTGTTGGTGCCAAGGTACACGCCGTCGATGTAGAAATCTGTGCGTCCCATGGTGGTATTGGAGCCTGTGTGCCACACGATGGTGTAGTTGTGGCTGCGACCCAACAAGGAAAGCACATAGCAACAAGGATTCGTCGCAGCAAGGAAAGCACCACGGCGGTACATAGTCATGAGAATCACAGCAACAGCTCGCACAATCTCGCGCCCTACGTACTACTTCCCATCCCCAATGAACTCCAGTGGTTGTCCGGCGTTGGTTGTGGCCTCGACGCACATGTTGGAGTACGCTGGGCCAGTCCCAGAGTTCTGGGTGTAGATGTAGTTGTTGAGGTTCGCGGTATTGTACTTGCCGATGCACGTCTTGGAGTTCTCTGGCCCAGGCTCGTTGCAAACGTTGGCCGTGCCCTCACAATTTGCAGGGATCTCAATGTCAATTTCGTGGTTCACTGGTGGTACACGGCCCATGAGCAGCAGCACAGGTCAACACACCCCACACTCCACACCCCACACTCCACACCCCACACTCCACACCCCACACTCCACACCCCACACTCCACACCCCACACCCTAGCCCATGCCAGTGTGCCGATGCCGATGTCGATGCCGATGCCACTGGCACGTACCCTCTGTGGACCATCCCGCGAACGAGTAGTTCCCCAGGTACTGCGGGTCAGCACCGACCTTAAGGTGGCCTTGCCCACACTCATACGGGGACAAAATTGGCTTGGGGGGCGGGGGCTGCGGGTTCCAACCGTCCGTGTTTCCATCACAAGAGTTTTTGTACTTGCACGGCTGCCCCGAGCCGTCCGCTCGAAACTCGCACTCATCCTGCACCATTACGGTCGTGTTGGGCATGCCCTCGCAGTAGCACACCCACTTCTTGCAATCGGCTGGAAAGTGCTCTTCGTAGTGGAACGTCCTGCCATGTGTGCCAACGGCGTTGGTCCAACGCACCAGGGAGTCAGATAAACTAACCGCAACCGCCCGACACGACCCAGCAACATGAACACAGACCAAGACAATCACGGAACGGTACGTACCAAATGGCCCACACAAGCCCACTGGCCTTGGGGACTTTGGCGATCACCTCGTAGCGCCCTGATGCAAACAAATCAGCCGTTGCGAGAGTTCCCGAACTGGTCACATCCTGGGAAGCGAAGCAACAAGCAAGTGGTCAGTGGCACAACTCGGACACCGGGCTGCGCAGCATGTGCACACACACAACACACCTTACGGCACTTGGGACCGGGGCAATTGGTGGGATTGTCTTCGTTCCATGCGGTGAGAGCGATCACGTTTTTCTTCATACCAAACACCTCGTCCTCCACCACATTGATGTTGTGAGCGTACTGATGGTAGCACGCAGCAGCGAAGGTGAGGCAGGTTTGATTGACGGTGCGCATACGCACGTACAGCAAGCGTGCACACACACACACACACACACGCGCGCGCGCGCGCATGTATGCATGCATGCACCCACCTGCTGAGGCGCATACTTATCGCGCTGGCAACACCCTTTCTGCAGTCCGATTACCACCAGTCCAGAGTCAAGGCCGGTGGAAAAGTTGGCCTCCATCGGAGTTTGTCGTCGTCGCCACTGCAGTGTTGGGGGGGTCTCAATGGCCGGTGTCTTGGGCCAACCACACCTATCGATCTCCCCTGTCAAAAACGAAGAGTACTTGCCACTGAACTGGCGAATTTTGTCATCGTACGAGTGCAAAAATCCAGGGTCCGCGAAGAGATGGATGGCGCCTTTGGTGGCCCAGTTCACCTCCACCTTCACATCACCGTTCAACCCTGTGTTGAAGGAGTCACCGGCCCGTGTTTCGAGCAGGTCGTACCATTGTGGCTGCCGCTCCTTGTACGCTGCCCCACCACACACACACACACACGAACACGTACACAAGGGTAAACACGGATCATCAGCCACACCTGAAGCTCCCACCCACCTTGCGAGCCAGGGTAGTCCACCCAGAAGTTGAACAGCCCACTGTCAGTGTCGCGATCACCGGCAGCGACAGACAAACATAGCACGCCCAGCAGTGTGGTGGCGATCAAGCAGCCACGCCGCAGCGCACGCATGGCACGCAAGCCGCTCCTCCTCAGCCCCGTCACCACCCCTCACTACTCCAGTACACACACCAACTGGCTGAACTGCCACCCTGCGCGCCGCAAGCTGTGGCTCCTGGCTCCGCTTGGGTGTGCCGCGGCAAGTGTTTGTGTGACACGGATCTCCGCCGAGCACAAGTTTGTTGTGACACTTGCATGTCACGTCAACTTGCACATTGCGAACTACTTGTGCATGTTGTGCTGCTCATGGAGTCACGGCTGTGTGGCACCATACAGGATAGCCCCTCCTTGGCGGTGGCTTCAGGGCTGTGATCTGTGCACATGATGTTTGTGCCACGAGTGTGCCAGCTGTCGTCCCGTGCCACGCACCGCTGTGTGCGCACGGCTGCGTGTGCGCGGCACATTGCGTCGTCCACGTGTCGACGTGGCCGCGCATTCGTGGTGATGGCGGACAGTGGTGCCCCATCCCGTCGCCCCTCCCGCACAACACCCACACTACACATGCCTCCACATGCACATGCACACGCACACGCACACCCGGTGGCGACACGCTCCTGTCATTCCTTCGCAGGTGCCCCCTGTCCTGTCGTCGCGAGTGGCGCCGCCGCCCATCGGGTCAGTGCCCGGCCGCGCGGTATCACCACTTGGACCCGCGGTGCGTCCTCGCCTGACGCAGTGACGGCACGCGACATTGAGAAAGCACTGGGCCATGTGCACAGCTTGCTGACAGAGGCGAAGAAGCCCGCGGCGGAGAAGGTTTCACATTTGGCGCTGGCGCTGGCGCATGCGCAGCGGTTTGAGGAGGCCACAGAACTGTTGCGAGACGTACGAACGACGGACTTGCACCTGCAGGATGTTGCCATGGGCCAAGAGCTAGTGCGGCTAGTGTGCTACAGCGGCAACGCCGATGCAGCCGACGCGTTGTTCCACGAGGCACGTGTGACGCCATGCCTGAACAACGACAACACCAGTGTTTCTCAACCCGTGTGTTGTTGTGGTGTGTGCTGTGTGTGTTGTGTTGTGTCAACCAGGTCCTTGAGCATGATATCCCCATGTCTGAGGAACTGTGTGAGCCCTACTTGCGCATGTGCGCCGAACTGGGCAACGTGCGGGCAGGCTTGACGGTGTGCACCGAGGCCTACGGCGCCTCCCTCATGCTTGCTGGCACGTTCCTTGGGCACTGCCTGCAGTATTCGCGAACGCTGGCGCAGACGCTTGTGTCTCAGGTTGCTGCCCTTGCGCCCGTCGATATGGAGGGCCGCTCACAACCCGACCAAGTGGTGTACAGTCTCATGCTGAACATGATGCACGTGGCGGCTTCGCATGGCCACAAGGATGGCTCCGTCGAGATCATTGCGTCGACGATGGAGGCAGCGGTACAAACCGCCAAGACGCCGGAAGACATTGCCAACGTGCACGCGGCCAACATGGCAGCGCTTGCTCGCACTGGCATGATCCAGGATGCTTGGCAGATGTACCAGTACAGCCAGGACATGAAGCTTGCCAGCGCTGAGTTCACTGGCCGAGCCCAAGCCGCGTTGCTCCATGGGTTAATCAACGCGGTTGGACGCCCCAGTCGTCCGACGCGAGCACAAGTGCATGCTGCATCACAAAAAGGCGCTGAGCCCACGGTGGTTGCAGATGGCGTGTTGGATCCAGTCAAGTGGATTGCTCCTGCCATGGAGGTGTGGGCGGACATGGCGAAGACTCAACAAGTGGTGCGTGGGCAGGAGCAGTTGTGTGCGTGTGTGTGTGTGTGTGTGTGCGAGCTCAGTGGAC
>Ga0213833_1001189_pt1 | contig 19579 bp, 24 predicted proteins | sample SWATP21_FD_160575 | JGI IMG/M metagenome (GOLD analysis project Ga0213833, IMG submission 160575) | Coastal seawater microbial communities from Marineland, Florida, United States - SWA TP2 #1 | ecosystem: Environmental > Aquatic > Marine > Coastal | place: USA: Florida | collected 2016-08-14
CTGCAGCGAGTGCTTGGCAGCATGCACTGCGCGGACACTTGTGTGTGAATATGACGTGACGATATCCGGTACGAACGGCTTGCTGGACACATGTGCTGCTCCCGCCTTCATCTCCACGGACACAGGCGGCTGAGATTGCCTTTATCGCCCTGCTGAGTTCTCTGTCACTGAGCTGAGGTGCCACAGTGGGCGCACGGGGCATGTGTCGGCCCGGAAAGTGATTCCAGCGCCAGTGTGACATGCAAGAGGCGCGTGAGAGTGGCCAGCGCTGACGAAACGGGGTTGCCTGCAGTGACGCGCTTGGAACGAGTGCACCGAGCTCTTCCGTTGTGCAGACGGCAAGCCGACCATGTTGCAGCGGGTACTTGGGATGCGTGCTGGCGCAGGCAAGAGTGATGTCAAGACACGACAGCGTGTGGCGGCCAGACAACGTGACCGGATGTTTGGCCTGTTGGAGCAATCCTACGCCAAAGCTGAGCGCCCCATTGTTCCTATGTGGAGTGGTCAGTTGGGGCGTATGATTACCTTCCTGCAAAAACCTCCACACGAGCGCTCGCAAAGCGACATTGATGCCATTGCCCGCTTCCTGTCAGTGCAATGTCGCAAGTAGGTAGCAGCGGGGTTTGGTTGTTGCTGCAAGGATGTCTTTGATTTCTGCTGATGTTCATCACACAGGTATCAGTACCTCCAAACGAAATCCAATGCAACTATTCGCCAGATTGCTGCAGTTTTGGGTGTGCGTGAAGTTCCTCCAAACTCCCCGGTGTATCGACAAGGCGTACGCAGCAGGCATTGACTGGAATGGTCGCTGGGCACTCAACAAGCGTGCTCGTTTCTCTTTCCGTGTGCTCCAGGACATCGGTGATGTACTGTACATACTTGCATCCGGTGCTGTCACCGTGGTGCTTGAAGAAACAGTTGAGACCCTTGCTGAAGCCAAAGAGGCGAAGGAAGAAATAGCAACAGCTCGGGCAAAGCCGTTGAAAGACCGACAACGTGTGTTCCTAGATGCCATCTCGAACCGGCATCGACCCAGCCGACACAACGGATCGCGCTCGACTGTCACAGAGAACGGTGTATGTAGCAACACCGCACCATCCTGGTTGCCCAGTCCCGCAGGGGCGCATCAACAACGTGTGCTTGTTGTATGTTCTGTGTTGCTGTTCGACAGGCCCTGGCTGCGGACGGCGCCCGGGCTCGATGGAAATCGGTTGGCAAAGCTGTGGCTGCCTCGTCACGGTTCACTCGCATGATGTCCACCCTCAAGGCAGCTATCCAAAACAACAGGGTTGTGGCATCCATCGTTCCTGGTGGCCACTTTGGTGAACTCTCCCTGCAAACCGTCAAGGCATCACGTCCGTAGGCTGTGTGTGTGTGGCACACGGCGGGAGGGAGAGGATACTGCCGTCTAAACGCGCACGCCTGTGACTGTTTTCTTGCAGCGCGGTGCACTTCTGCATTCACGACCAAGCACTCCCTGTTTTTCACGTTGGACAAGCACACACACATCAGACTGCGCACCCTCGATCCCGATCCACAGGACTTTGCGGACTACTTTCGTTTCTTTCGAGGACTGGATGTTTTTTCGACCCTCACAACGCCGCAGCTGGTTCGATTGACGTACTCTGCCACGGAGTGGACAGCTGCACGTGGAACAGTGGTGGCTCACGAAGGGGTGCACACTCCCAACCTCATATTTGTTCGGCGAGGCAGTTGCAAGGTGCCTTCCTGTGTATTGTCGGTACTCCACAACATGTCTGTCTCACACCCCATTCTTCGCTTCCAGGTGGAACGCAAAAGTGCAAACTCGGCCCTTCCTTTCGAGCTCGGTATCATTGGCCAAGGACAATTCTTCGGGGAAAAGAGTGTCCTGTTCCACCTACCGTCTGCGTTCACCGTCACATGTGAAACCTCGACGTCGTTCTTGTCCATCTCAGCCGTGGACTTGTGGCCCTTCAAGAGATTTACGCAAGCCTTGTTCATCAAGCACGCTCGAAACAAGCACCGTTGGCACAACGTTCACTTCCAAGTACGTGTCCCAGCTCTTCATCTTTCTCACCACCCGCATGCAACGTTCGTTGACTTGACTTGTGGCACTGCGTGCGCAGCAAGTTGCTGAAACCGCCCACCGGTATCAACCCAAACCTCGGCCTGTTGTGAAGCCTGCCCATGCTTCGCGCTCCCTGACACTCACGCACAGCAGCCGTCAAATGCTATCCCCATCCGGCGCCTCAACGCCGACAAAGGCGCGCGGTGAACAACGACGCGACGCACCGAAGACTGGATCAGGGGCACGGGCATGGTTTGGGCAGCGGAGGGATGCAGCGGCAGCCGAATCCTCCCCAGCAACTCCCCAAACGCCCCAAACCGGGATTCTCAAGTCTGGCCTGTTCCGGCGCCTTCCGTCTTCGCATAGCTTCGTCGGGGTGAGGCAGTGTGCAGGTTCAGTTCATGCTGTGTGTATGTGGCTTCTCTCACCCACTGGGCGGCTTGCCAGGTGAAACCCATTGGGGGCGTCATTGTGCACGGTCCTCGGTCGTTCACACCAGATGTTGTGCAAGCAGTGCACGCCGCCTTGTCGCCAGATACACACAGTCTGACTCCCGTCCATTTGACACCGGGCCACAGTCGCAGAAAGTCGTCTATGCAACTCGCCGCAGACAATCTACGTCCGATGCTCAGCTCGCACAATCTGTCGCGCATGCTCACACCTACTCCCAGCCAGCTCGACGTGATGGCCAAAGTGAAAGGCAGGCGGTCGCCTGTTGTGCCTGGGGCCATTGCTAACCCTTACGATGCACCACTTCCGAAGTGAGCCTTTACACTGTTGTCGTCTCTGTGGTGCACACTGCTCAACACTCACAACGACTTCCCGCTGCCACGCTCTGCAGGTATCACGGCCACACCAGACTGCCCCACCAAGCCCAGCTGAAGTCACCAGGCTCCAGCTTGGCACTGTCTTTCGCTAGACCCAGCAAAGCGCAACGGTCCGTGCTATTTGCGCCAGTGTCAGACCCGGTGCAAGATGTCCAAGACACCATGTCCCTCCGTCTCCAACGCACTGCCGCCGCAACACGCGCTGTGCAAGAAGTCACGTCCCGACGGGCGACCACTGCCGCGTCAGCGTTCCCTGCATCACCGGTCCACAAGAAGGAACGAAAACGCAGGCTGTCGCAAGTGCAGCCCACAAACGTACCGGCGTGGGAGGGAGCAACAGGTCCAAATGGTGATGCGCTGCGCCCGGCTTTACGGAGTGACGTGAGTGCGTACCCTCTGCCACGGGGCTACCACACACCCATGCATGCCGCCGGCAAAGACCGCCCAGAGCTGTTTCCCGAGCAAGGGCTGTTGGCGGGAGGCAACACAAGGAGCTCCGTGTCGTCTGGCTCAAAAGTGCTGGAGGACCAAGACGTCGATGCTCGCGTGGAGTACAGTGGTTCAGACTCGGATGAGTACGTGGGGGGGGGGGGGGGGGGGAGGGGGGAGGAGGGGGGGAGGGGGGGGGGGGGTGGGGTGTGGGGGGGGGGGGGGGGGGGGGGGGGGGGGGGGGGGGGGGGGGGGGGGGGGGGGGGGCAGTGTGGCTATTGGAGTGGATGCACGGTTGGGGGTGAGGTGTTTGGTTCTTATCTTTGCCGCGCAGGGAACAACGCCTTTTCGAGTCTGGCGCCACATCCCCTGTCGAGTATGGCCCAAGCAGACCCATGAACTCCGTGCACCGCCTCACGCTAGAGAACAAGACAAACTCGTGCCTCAACTTTGAGCAACAGCTTGCTCAACGCATGGAACTGCAAGCCGCCATGCGTACGTCGTCACAAGGCTGCTGTGCCGCGGTGCCGCGGGGAAAACTGCCATGTGTTGAGATGCTTGACCTCGCTGTCCCCGCAATACAGGAAAGCGCGCGCAGCAGCTGGCTGCCGCGCGGTACATGGGACCCACTGATCCCGTCATGCAGCTGCACTCAACTCTCCGCTTGGCACACGCCGCGGAGCGCGGTCGGGTCGCCAAGACCCATCGTCGCTCCTCTGCATCACGGCGCAGAACAAGCCCGCGGCGTCACAGTGCCGCCAAATCGAGCCGTCGCGGAAGTGCAAACAAGTCGCCGCAGTCCCAGTCGCAGTCCCAGTCACTGTCACAGCTGCAGCCGCCGTTGCAGTCACAATGGATGTCACCGTCACAAGCCGCAACGTCCATGTTGACACCTGCCCCCACCCCACAACGACGAGCGGTTCGGCCAAGCACTGCTCCCACGCGGTCACCCACAGCCCGGGAAGGGAAGACGGTACCGGAGATACTTCGCAAGTCAGAAACGTCCGTCCTGGCTGCGGAGGAACACCAGGCGCGGCAGAAGGCTCTGAATCGCGTGGAAACGATCCTTAATGGCACCAAGACACTGCTTCGTGAACGCCCACCGGCGTACGAGTGGGAGCGAGAGGTCGGGCCAAAGCGTAGGAGCGTGTTGAACTTTGACGGGGACGCGGGCAACCCCAAGCTTGCTCGCCTTGCCAAGATCGGAGCACAGCCCCTGAGGCGCCGAGGGCTGGCGGGAGTGTTCAAAACAAAAGCAAGGCACAACAGCGGCGGGTGGTAGTGCATGGCGGAGTTGTACAACAAAGTTGGTGTGAGGATAAAACGGTTGTTAGCGGAGTTGAGCCAAGAAATCGGGCACAAGCGAACGCCTTGCAAATAGTGCACGATGTTGTCGCATCGCGGTCTCGCATACGATGTCAGTGTTGTCCATCCAACACGGCGGGCACTAGCAGCGTCGGGAACGAAAAAAATTGACATGTCACAGGCGCGCATGCTGCATCACGCATCCACCCCCGATAGCAGCGACGCAGCGCCAAAGGACGTAGTGAGCACTTCGATGTCTTGCGCTGAAAGTACAGAGCCATTCTGGCGCGACGGAGCACCAGCACCGACGTCAGCAGCGCTCCCTTCCGCACTGGCAAACGAAGCTTCAGCTCCAACACTGTGGGCGTTGGACGAGGCGCGGGGTGCCACCATGGGGTGATGCGTTGACGTGGGGCCCACCAGACTCCCAGATATCTTGTGAATCAGGCTTGAAAGAGCAAGCTGCTGTCGCTGCTTGGTCACTTGTTGTCGCCGCCACCCTTGTTCCCGCTCCAATTGGGCACGAAGCTCTTGTAGTTCGGTGTTCTGTGTTCGTGGCAGCGGAAGCAGCGCGTAAGAAAGCTGAAGGCGTGGCTGGAGCGCGCCCTGCACCACACAAGAACTGGCACGACAAACCTGATCCACAGTCTGTTGGTGAGCTGCTTGTAGCTCTTCATCACGCTTTTGAAGCTCTTCGTTCATTTCTGTGATACGCTCCTGGGCTGACTGTAGCTGAGACTTTTGACTGTCCACAATCTCTGCCAAGGAGACAGCCTGTGCCTCCTTTCTTTCAAGTGCAGCTGTGTGTTCTCGCTGTGCGTTCTCGGACTTACGTATTGCTTGAAGAGCCTGAGACAACTCCGCTTCGACCCTGAAACACCAACAACGACATGGGCACGGATCAGCCAACACGGGCACAGCGAACGGAGCTGGACACCGGACGGGATTACAACACACTCTCTGTGTTTAGCCAACAGGTCATCCGTCGCTTTGCTCTGCTCTTGATGTGCTCTGAGATACACGGAGGTGGAAATCACGATCATGGGCACAGTCACGTGATACACCAACGTGCAGTACCACGCCTTCACCCCGTGAAAATGCAATGAAAACAACACCACACACATACTCTGCCATCAGAATCAGCTTCTTGTACGAAGCCTCCAGTTTTTGGCTTTGTTGCTCCATTTGGTGGGTGAGAAGCCTAACCTGTTCCTGCGTGGCGTCTCGGACAACTTCCGCTTCCGCTGCAAGCACTGTCCGCTCGTCCAACTCGCGTTGTAATTGTGCCTCTCTCCTGTGTGCGTCCGCGGCCTCTTTGCGCGCTTTCGTGCACCCCGCTGCAATCTCTTCCATGCGCTGCTCCACAGCCTGATACACGCGGCACATGCCATCATGCACAACGAAAAGGACGTTAGTTTGCTGCACAAGCTGCTGGCAACATGCATAGTACATCCGCTGAGCACCTGCAGCTTCAGTTCCAGCTCTTCAATGTTTGACTGGGCAGAAGCCAATTGACTGTCTGAAGACACCAGTTTCCGTCTAAAACTCTCCACTTCGTCACACTGGTCACACGCACCGGTAGCCATGGCGTTACTCTGTCGTGATAATGATGCAAAGTACGGCCAACAACAAACGCACCTTGATCTGCAATTGTGCGGCAACATCTGCCTGCAGCTCTTGCGCACACCGCAGATCTGCGTCATGGTCCTGTATAGTCACACACCATCAGTGGCACTCGTCCTGTCGACACCTGGCGTGCGCCACGCAACCACATGGAACACAGTAACAGTGCACCGCACCTGTCCCAACTTGTCCAGTGCCTCGGCGTGTCGAGTAATGGTGTCTGCAACCCGCGCCTGTGCAGCGGCCAGCTCAGTTTCATACCGACGAACAACCCCCAGGTGTGCCGCTTGTCGATCGTGAAGCTCTTGTTGCAGCGCGGCACATGTGCTGGCCTGCGTTGCAGCCTGTGCTCGTGTTGCAGCTTCTCGACGCTTCAAATTATTCAGCCGGGACACGGAACTCTGAGGGGGAGAGGGTTGGATGTGGTACAAGTCAAGAGGTGTGGGGTCAATGCACTCGCACGCAGTTGTGTGGGGTCGACTCACGCCGGTGCATCGGAACACTTCGTCGACGATCTCACACAACATGGAGTCGAGCAGCGATGCTGCGGGATCCTCACTACGCGCCAGGTCAAGACACTCGTGAATACACCCTAGCGCCGCATGGACGAGGCGGCGGCTCTCTCCCGACAACAAACCAGCTGCCATCACACTCTTCACCTGGTCACCAAGACGCACACCACCCATATCAGCAAACCACGCCACACGTAGCTGTCCACGAGCAGGCGGCGTTGACCGCACCGGTGAAGTGCATGCAAGAGAGGCAACCTCTCGTCGCGCAGCCTCTGATTTCGACGGCGTTGCCGCCACAAGACGTGCCGCCAGCGTCAGTAGCAGCACTGGCACCAGGAGTAGGATCGTGTCCGCAGCAACGAGGGCGTCTCCGCCACCAGGCTTGGACGGATCGCTTGGAGGTGACAATGCCAACGTCGAGGACGATCGCTCTGCATGGCCATCCTTTGATTTGGAAGGATGGAACCTGGCAACTTGCTCTGACACGATCTCCACAATTGTTGCTGGCCTGTTGAGCGTGCCGCACAGAATTTCAAAGTCACCCCACCGATCATACTTGCTCCCACTAAACCAACAAGGCGTACTCAACAACCTCACACATCAACAGGGCAGCTCGTGGGTGCGAAGCAATGACACAAAGGACGTTCAACACCTGTCGCGGTGAACGCAATGAATGCGGTATGTTGAGAATGCCAGGACCACGCGCACACGGAGGTGACAAAAAAAAAACCAAACGCGAACCTGAACCATCAGCCCTGGGTGGGGACAGCCTTCGACGACTTGAAACAAATTCTGGAAGGTGCGGCTGATGTACGCCCCTGACGTTGAGTCAGGACCCCCATCATCGTCATGCTTGCTGTCTGTGTCCGTGTGTACAGCCTGTGTGGCTTCGGCGGGCAGAAGCATGCGGCTGAGCAGGTGGTCCATGGCGATAGGCTCGCCTTCCAACAGATGAAGCAGGACCGTTGCCGCTGCTGAAGCCGTCCTTGGGGACCTGGACACGCACGCAGTGGGTTCAATAACGCCACCAAAAGAAAACATTCAAGCTGCCAAACCGGAACAGCACAGCACAACAGCGTACACGTGCGATGTGGAAGCTACGCCAAAGAGAGTTTCAAAGCAGCCACTGGCCAACACGTGGCGACACGCGGCGTGTCGAAGGCGCGGTGCTAGGGGATCTTCCACCAGCAAATCGAGTGCTTGCAGGCAAACAAGCGCCGTGCTCCAAGCTACTCCTTGCTTATCAGACAACGAAGATGCTAGCACCTCATGCATGCGCTGGATTCCTGACCGAAGCTCGGATGCAGTGACACATTCCTCGACAATGGCTGCGACACGCACGCGACGAACTCAGAACGGCAAGGTTGGCAGTTGGGAAGAGAATGGAACGAGAGAGCTTACGCACCTGGCACCGCCAGAAGTGCTTGCAACAAATGAACCGCAGCACGCTGAAGCTTGCCCAACCCAAGTGCATCGAGAACGGCAGAGTCTGGAGCGGCTGCAGCATCATCGACACGCACTCCTTCCAAGCCGGTCACAGCAACGTTAGGCGTGGTGCAGAGAACGTTGAACACCAACCCCAGCGTGTGATGAAGATTAGACCCTTGGAAGACCTTTGAACCCACCTGGCAGCGAAAAGGCGTGTTATGCCGCAGCACTGGAGGACAATGCACGAACATCCTGCAGCACTGCTGACACACCTCTTCTCCCATCACGACAGCGGCCAACACCAGGAGTGCGTACAGCACGACCGCGGCACTCCTGTGGGATAGCAAGCCGATCAAGACACGGACAAGGGACAAGTACTCTGGATGCTCTCGAACCAATTGGCGGGCGTTGGAAAAGTGCCGGAGCACGGAGCCGAACACAGAGAGCGCTGCCTCGAGCTCGCTGCCCGGTTGAGGCGCAATGTCAGCCTCACTGGACCCGCCTTCCTCCCCTGCGCGATGTGGTGCAGAGCTTATCCCTACTGACAGTATGCTTGATGCGTCACCATGCACAAGAACATGCATGAGGACATCTACAAGGCGCAGTGTCAGAGGCGGGGCAGTTAACGACGGCGATGACGTGTCGGGGGCATGACACGTGAGAACGTCCAACAGCAACAACATTTGGACACGTGGGGCCAGCAATGTGGAACTATAAACGGTGCTGACTGCTGGCGATGACGCCGGGGCAGTTGTGTCAACAGTGCTAGCATGAGTGGCGTCCAGGTAAGCCTGCGTGACCATTTGATCCAAGCTAAAGTCAAGCTTGGTCTGTATTCCACCACCAGAAGTGAGATTCAGCTTCAAACTTGCACGAGCACTCCGTCATTCCCATTGGGGACGTACAGTTATGCTGTTTCGGGTCGATGGATCGCACATGCAGGCAAGCAGCACTGTGATGGTTCGTTGGATAAGAGCTCGTGAGCCCAGGCCTTCATGTAAAAGCACCGCCAGTGCGGAAACAAACGCCAGCGCCGGCGCCTTTTCATGAAGTTTGCTGCGGGATGAACAACATGGAAGCATCGTACATTGGCATAGAAGTACAGGAAGTGAGGTGGAGTGATGCACGAACGTCTACAACCCCGGATCTGTCTCTACCTTGAACCCAGTTGCTGCAACAACTGCGAAAGCCGCAGCCGTTGCAGGACTCGGCTGAGTTCGGATACAGCCTTCAGTCTCAGTTCGTCCCGACGTGACTCTTCAGCGCAGCAAAACTGTCGATAGTGAAGCAGCCAGCTGCCGATGGGATCCATGGCAGCAGCAGGCCGAGCCAGAAGTGATCTCAGTTCAACTGGTGTCACTCGGAGCGTGGGGTTGTTGGATGAAAGTGTGAAGTGTAGCGTTTTCTTGGTCTTTTCACACCATGAGACGCGAACGCACACGTCGACACACACTAGCGCACACGACACGCTTGTCGGTCTGAGTGTGTACCACACGCCATGTCGCAGCAGCCAAGGTGCTCCGTGTGCAAGGACCTTGGGTTTCAGCACAGTCACAGGCACAACAAGCGTGGCCATAATGCTTGGATGCGCACGCCAGAGGCCGAGTTGTTGGCGGTTCGTCTGACTCCTACGTGGGCAGCGTACTACCGCGCGCGCGCGCCGGACGGCAGCCCGGCTACAGCACGGAATGGCACGCTTCCAGACGCTGCAACGGTCGCCCCGCCGCCCAATCGAAGTCAAGGTCATGCTGGCCGTTCCCCGGGCGCCCACGTGGCTCATGCACCCACACCCTGTGTCCGTGCGCGACGCAGCGCCTGGCGACACCGTCGGGCGTCAAGCTGGCTCCAACCACAGCGCCGCTGGTACGAGGCGTCGGCAGACACCTGCAGCACAGCAAGCCAGAGCTGGCACTGACAGGCGTGGAGCTCCCGGCACTGCCACAGGAAGTGGCGTAGGAAGTGGCGTTGGTGTTGGGACACAGCTAGGGCGAGGTCGTGCTCCGAAGCGCAAGCATGGTGAGGCGCTTGGTGACTTCCTTCGCCGCACAGTAGCTGACCCTCCTTCCAGGGCGAGCAGGACGTGGCGTGCTGTGGATACGGAACCGACGTTGCTACTCAGCAAGCAACAGTTCATGACGGCTGTGCTGCGCCAAGCAATCGAAGGCAGCGTTCAAACTTGCGAAAGCAAGGTCGGGATACAGCCTCACAACAAGGCGGGAGTGTGTGTGTGCCTTCATGCCCATGCCTGTGGTCGTCGCGTTCACGTGTCCATTGAACGAGCACATGAGCGTCCTGCGCCGTACGCCGTCATGGCAAAGGGAAGCCAAACCGGAGCTGTACACGCCAGTGACCGATCAAGAGTTCATGATGTGGGTCGCTGTCTTCATGTTGCGCATGGTGGGCATCGACCCCGCTGTGGCTCCATTGCGTAGCAGCATCTACTGCCCCGCGCATGCCTGAGGGCTGCGCACGAGAGGGAACTGCGGCGTCGTGTAGGGTGCGCCGCACGCCCGTTTTAATTAATAGTACGGAAGTGTATCACGAATCAGGGAGCCAATCACACACAGGGTAGGAATGATTGCAACCGATTGCAGGTGTTCCCAGCGACAAGACAAAACGGGGTCAAAATAACAAGCAAACGAATGGCACCGCTACACAGTCAAACACCGATGGGGATCAACAGGCACTAATCCACCAAGCCATGACCTATTGACAACACGAAGCACCTCAAACCAAAGCACGCGCGCTCAACGACGTCAACGGAATTTCTGAGGCGCACCACCGGTGCGAATGGCAAAGTTCGCAGACTGCGGTAGGCGGCACCGGAAAGAACAAAATACCAGAGCAGTGAGCATCACAGTAACGTAAGAACAGTGTGGCACACACCACCGCGCAGCACACACCTTGAAATCTAGCCCCGAGGAAGAGGTAGTACGACCTCTTGAAGGCGGTTTGCCAAACCCTCCGCCGTACTGAAATTGTGGAAGAGGCTTATGAGCGGGGGGTTTCGCCATGCCCATGCCCCCCTTGAAGTAGCTGTGGGCCTTGAAGTTGCCCATACCACCCAAGCCGTGATGGTTGTTGAGCTTGGGCTTGAACATTGTGCCAACCTTCGACTCGAACGACGGTTGAACAGTCGGCAGTGTCTGCCACCAACCAACCAACCAACCAACCAACCAACCAACCACACAACATTCCACGAACACGGCACGGACACCCCATCACCACAAGAAACAGCGATATGCGTGCGTGCGTGCGTGTATGTGTGTGTGTGTGGGTGTGGGTGAGGTGACCTCGACACCAGCCAGCTGCCATGACGCATCACACCAACCCAACCCAACCCAACCCAACCCACCCTCATGCCACTGACGCCGAACGACGCCTTGCTCTCGCCACGGGCATGGATCTTGGGGATCTGCATTTGCGGGACCGCAAAGCTGTCGCGCGTCCGCGGCCGCCGGCCAGACCCGTACTCGCTGCCATCCCCACCCGCGTCGTCGGAGGCGAGGGTCGGGAACGCCACAAGGCGCGACGCCTTGGGCGTGTCCGCGCCCGCCAATGTCGGCAGGTGGCGCCCGTCGTCACGTTCCCGAGATCGGTCGTGGAATTGCGCACCACGGCCTGGGAGCGGGGTTCGCACAAAGACAAGACACACGACCAAGGGGCACGGCACACAATACAATACAATACAATACAATACAATACAACAGACAAGCCACACATGCGGAACTCGGTTACTATGCTTCCACGTATTCTTTGTGCAAGCCGCGTGTGCGCAACACGCCACGCACTGGGGGGCAGCTGCAAGTCCCATTCACGCTTGCGGTCTCGAGAATGCAACCGGTCACGGTCACGCTCCTTGGACTCCCTCTCGCGGCTCGCGAGGCGCTCTCGCGTTTTCCGCTCCCGCATGCTCTCTCGCGTCTCCAGTCGATCCCGGTCGCGGTCTCTGTAGGCGTCACGCGACCTCAGTCGCTCCCGTTCGCGCTCGCGCCGGCGCTCTTCACGACGGTCCTTGGCCTCACGCGCGGGGTCGGTCCCCGTGACACTCACGCCCACCACGCCATCGGCGAGGGAATTGAGCATGTCCACGCTGGCGTGGCGGGACTTGTGTCGTCGGTACTCACGGTCTCGGTCTCGGTCTCGGTCTCGGTCTCGGTCTCGGTCTCGGTCGCGTTCACGCTCCTTGCCACCACCACCCGGCGGTCCAGACACGTCCTCATGCGCCTTCTTGCCCTCCACCCCACCACCACCATCAGCCGCGTCACGGTCGCGGTCACGGTCGCGGTCGCGGTCGCGGTCGCGGTCACGAACATGCTCGCGGTCCCTGCGCTCGCGATCACGGTCACGGTCACGGTCGCGGTCACGATCCCGTGCCTTGGTTGCATGGGCGTTCATTTCTCGGAGGTCACGCTCACGCGGATCGCGACGGCTGTCCCGGCGGCTCTCTCGGCGGCACGCCTCGCGCACCGCTTGTTCGTCGAAGTAGGGTGACGAGCGGCGCTTGCGGGATCGTCCACGGCGGTGCTGTGGAGGGGCGCAACACATCAAGCGTACGTTTCGCAGTACCAAGCATGTCAGCGAGACAACAGTGCAAACAAATCCGACCCAGACACATACACAAACACACACACACAAGTGATAGAACGACGTGCTCAACATGGGCATGCGGCGTGAGGCAAGTGACGCACCCCATCGTCATCATCCTTGGACATCGAGCGGCGGTGGTTACGGGACTTGCGCTTCTTGAACATGATGAACTCCTGGCTGTCTTTCTCCACACTTTGCTTTAGTTGTGGGTCAAACCACTTGGCAAAGCCGCTGAAGTACCGGTGGTTGAGCAGTTCAGTGCAGGTGGGTCGATCTGACGGCTCGTACGCAAGGCACCACTTGAGCAAATCAAGAGCACCAGGTCCGAGTTGGGGCACCTTTTGCTCGATGGGTTCCACTTCAATGGTGTCGGGAATCTGGCGCCGACACACCGGGCACAGTTCGTTGGGTACACACAGCGGACAGCGGACCACACCGAACGAAGATGTGGCGAGGGCGCAGCGCAACGCAACGCACCGTGACTCCGACAAACAACGGATTGTTCCGCACAAGCTGCAGCATGCGTGGCGTAAGAGTGCCAAACGTGGCCATGATTTTGAACAACTGGTCAATGTCTGAGTCCCCCGGGAACAACGGCATACCGGTCTTCATTTCCGCCAGCATGCAGCCCACTGCCCACATGTCGACAGGCTTGCCGTATGACTGCAATCCGGCAGCAGTGGGTGAGCAACGGCACACATCTAACAGCAACACACCCCACTGTTCCCTCTCACCTGGTCGCCAACCAACAACTCTGGAGACCGGTACCAACGTGTGGAGACATAATCCGTGTACCGTGCTCCATTACCCGTCAGGGTGCGCGCAAAACCAAAGTCGCACAGCTTCAGTGTTCCATTCTTTGAAAGGAGCAGGTTCTCCGGCTTGATATCGCGGTGAATAACGTTGTGAGCATGGCAAAACTCAATCGACTTGATGAGCTGGTACATGGCCTTTTTCACTTCCAAGTCAGGCAGGCCATCCGGGTTCTTCTCGAGGTCCTCCAAAATGGTGCGTTCCACGAACTCAAATACGAGGTACAGACGCCCCTTGCGTCGGAACACCTCGATCAAATTCACAATGTTGACATGCTTGAGTTGCTGTGTGTGCGTGGGGGGGGGGGGGGGGGGGGGGGGCAAGGGTCAAAGCAAATGGAACAGGACGCAAGGGTCGGGCAGCACACATCGAACACACACCTTGAGAATTCTAACTTCGCGAAGCGCCGTCTTGCGAACTTGTTCATCTTCATCACTTTCTTTAAAGCGCTTGATGGCCACGATCTGGCCAGATTCCTTGTGGCGGGCCTTGAGGACGACTCCATACGTGCTGATTGTGCACACATGCAAGGTCAGGCGTCGTTCCAGCAACACGGTACCCGTACACGCACCCTTCCCCAATCGTCTGCAGGATTTCGTAGCTGTCCATGCTCGAATTAAAGGTGTACCACACCGAAACGTAGGGGTGGATCAGCGCTCAGACACCAAGAAGTCTTCCTGAATCGCGCATGCTTCCACAGCAACTGTCCATCAAAATCCGGAGAACACAGCAGTGCAAGCCCGGTCACAGACGCAGGAGTACATGTAGGCCACAACGCGGAGTGATGAGGTGACATATGCGATGCTGCGAATTAGATGGTGGGGGAACGTGCCCCACACACACACCTGCAGGAGAAAGGAACCGTCAACCTTGGGCTCACAAGGGTGATGGGTACAAATGCGTAGTCACACAGAGCGACAAGGTTGCTGCAAAGGCAGCACAAGCCACGATGCCAAACACGGGGCACACGAGAGCTATGACTTATAGGCAAGTCCCCTGAGCTTCAGGGAAGAGCTCACGCGGGTATGCGGGCTCTCACAACTGCAGGAAACAAGTCACAGTCCACTGCAAGCGCGCATCACAGCAGCACAAGGTCGGTTGCGGTTATTGTGTCAAAAATAGCACAATCTTTTCGCCTACGCGCCATGCTGGCAGCGGGCTGCTGCTTGTCGACGGCTGACCAAGGCGAACGAACTTGAAGCCGCCACATGGGTGTGTGCATAACTAACGGGTGATAAACATGGACACACGAATGTTCTGTACATACGCGGCACAACACGCGCGGTGGTTGAACAACGCAAACTCCATGTCGGCGCGTCTGCATGCTGAAAAAAACGGGCTGGAACGGAACGCACCTACTATCCAGGAGGAGAGACGGAGCGTGTGCCAGGTACAGTACAGTAGACATACAACGACAATGCATGCAAAGGTGCAGTCTTCCAACCTAACCTCTACATATCTGCGGCCGGGGGCAGCTCCGTCACGGATGGGTCGCATTGCTCGGCGGAGCACCCGGCCCTTTTGCAGCCCTGCATCAAACCTGTCATCACATTCGAGCCACAACCGAGGGACTCGTAGCACTCCACCATGATAGCCTCGCAGTCGCAAAAATGCGTGTAGCCTTCATCTTTCAAGCAGGTTGAAAGTCCGGTGGAACACTTTGTCATCTGCAATGAACGGGGTCAGGAAGCTGATACGGAGGATACGGAACAACAGCACAACACCATGCCACCGAGAACGCACAGCAGTACTGTTGCAATTGTTGACGATGGGACCACCACAGTTGGAAACAGAGCAGCCTGCATCCTCACAACCCTGAACGATGCCGGAAAGTATGTTGGGGCCACAGCCAATCCCCTTCAGGCAGTCAACCTGAGCCGCATAGCAGGTGCAGTGGTTGACGGGGTGTTTTGCAACACAAGCCGGCACAGCAGCGGCGCATGTCTGGATCCCAGTGGAATTACAGCTTGAAGCGGACGCTGTGAAGCAACAACCACGTTTGTGTCAACTCGCGGGAACGTTGTTGCAACGCTTCGATCACCCCAACGAACGAACCGATAGCAACCAATGAGGCAATTGTCGCAACAACCAAAATGCATGCAGTTTTCATGGTAAAAAGTACCGGAAGTGGGGACAGAAGGCGACCTGGGGTGAGTGAAACTTGTGTTGTTGCACCTAGTGTGCTAACTTCATGTGACAAATGTCATTTTCCTACGGCTGCAACGGGGGCTGTGTATCATGCCAAGTACAGTTGTGTAGTACTCTCCAAAACAGCACGCTCACACATGCACGACGTAGCAGTTGCAACCACTCGTTGGTAAATACTACCTCAGGTCCCCCTTCTTCACCGCGTCATGACGCAGAACTTCGGTGCCGTTGATTGTGATGACCACAGGGGAAGCACGCATGTGCAAACAATTGACCTCGACGTAGCATCCCCGCGTGGACCGAATCACTTGCGGGAGTGACACAAAGCTGATCGCGGCGCAGTTCGTCAGCACCCACACTCAATGCCCAACCCCGCAACTACAAACATAGCAAACACGACCGCACGTACCAATGCGACTGGGTGTCGAACGTGAAGGTGTGGCGCCGGAAAAGACGCTGCAACCCATGGGTGCCACTCCGAACGACCGAAGCTGAACGGAACCGCTCCATGTGGCTCCGCGTATAAGCTGTTGTCGCGACTTCACTGTGACCCTTGTTCGCGCACGCGACGGCAAAGCTGACTGCATTTACACTGCCCATAGCAGAGCTCGCATTGCTTACAGAGACAACAGGAAGCTGTATGACCACGTGTCGGACAGCAAACGGCACACCCGGCACCGATTGTGTGAGTACAACGGCACTGACAGGGCGAGGCTGGATCTTGGCATGGGCAAGCGCGTGCGCCGCTGAAAACACACAAGCGTGCAGAGTCAGCAAATGAGTGAGCGATTGAGGTGAGTGAGCGGCAGCGATGCAGTTGCAACGCCGCGTTGTGGCAATGCGGAGAACACGCACCCGGATTCAGGCGGAGCATGTCCTGCAACTGGTTGGCAGCGAGCGCTCCAACATCCACACGGGTCATACGAGTACCACATCCATGCGTCAGAAGAGCCATCGCGGTTTGGTGCCTCAACTTGTGCAGCGCGGCTTCGTTCACGTCAACGTCTTCGGTAGAACTGCCCGAGGCTGGCCACGTGTCCAATGCTGCGCCCAGCAACAAGGATGACGAGTTCTTCTCGTCACGTCGTGTTTGTGAAACACCACCACCACCACCGCACCCCTCCTCTTCCTCTTCCTCTTCCCCTCCATCTCCCTCCGCTTCCTCCTCTTGTTCCGCTCTACCCGCCCAGGCCTTCAGACTGGCACCGTGCGCAGCGGACGAACTGGTTGCTCGCACCGATACCTGCTCGTCGTCTTTCCACGCATAGCACCACTCTGCCAGCACCAGAAGCGTGGGGGTGGATGCTGATGCTGACGCGGACGTGGACGGCGCACCACCGGCAGGTGTGCGAGGGATGTCAGTGCCACAAGCAGCACCGCTCGTGCTTGCCCCCTTCACTTGCGCAGCAGCGTCTCTCGTATCGCAGCTGCGGCCACCCATGATGGTGCCACACGTGCGCGCCGCTTGCCACGCTTCGACGCGGCGCGACCATGCCTCGTGGCCATCCCGGCCACCTTCTCCGCCGGCCGTCGCGGAACCGAGGCCGCTTCCTGTGCTGTCCTTCTCCTTGCCCTTGCCCTTGTCCTGGTCCTTGTCCTCCGCCTGGCCGTCTTGCAAGAACACGGCCGGTGGGCGCAGGGACAGAGCTGACGCCAAGCGTGGGGGTTGTTGGCGCCACGGTCGTCGAGTGACACGGTGCTCGCCGATGCGCATGGGTTTGAAGGGTGGGCGCTGGGACACGGCGACGGCTGCTGCTTCTGCTGCTGGCGCTGCTGCCGTTGCTGGTGTTGTCATTGCCGGCACGGGTGACGGTGTGTGCGGCGCCAGGGGTGCCGTGGAGGCGCCAGTCTGAGTGATCGTGCCCGCGGTGATGGCGGGACCAGCTTCGGATGTGGGTGGTGGGGGCACGGGCGGGGGGCCGGGTTCAGTTCCTGTGCTTCCTGAGGCTCCAGCGTGTGCTGTGTTGACGCCGCTCGCGCCGGCTGCGCTGGGAGTGTGCACCGCAGCCCGCGTGTGCGTGGGTGGCGGCAGCGGCGGCGGATTGCTCCCGACAGGGCCAAGGTGGCTCCTTGCGACCTTGTGGAACAGCTGCTGGCGCTGCAGCGCCTGGCTGTGAAGGGACGCCGTCAACAGATCCACGTGCGCGCTGATGTCCGCCTCGATTTCGAGGTGGCGCTCTGTACGTCGTTGGCGATCCTCCATGGCTTGGTTGCGGTGGCGGGCGTCTTCACGCTCCTTTTCACGTTGCTGGTGCGGGTGGTGCAGCAACAGCACGAAGTCAAGAACACCCGGCCGAGGCACAGTGACGGACGCATCGTGGAAACGCAGGACAAAACACATGCAGCCGTATGAGGAACACTGCGCCGTCAATCACGGCACCACGTGAACGCGAAAACGCACCAAGGAGTTCAGGCGAGCCTCTTCCACTTGAACCTGAAGCTTGACCTTGGCCTGAGTGATGACGTCCAAACCCCAGGCCTTGCTTGAGGCGCGACGCAGGGTGGCAGGAGGTGCCGGAGCAGCCCTTGCCCTGTGCTCGAGGATGGGGCGACAACCGGAAGAAGAAACAAGCGGCATGCGCACGAAGATGGTAGAAAAGGAAGAGAAGGTGACAGGGAGGGGGTGTTCAAGAGCATGTCGTGTCGGAGTACGAGCACCATGTGACCACCAGTTAACCACCAGCTACACCAGTGCACCTTGCTGCAAGAAAATACAAGCAACATATCACACGTACGAGCGTGGACGTTTCCCTCCCAAAGATAGGGTGATGCGTGGACGCTTGCCGGAGTGCCGTGGGCGCTTGCCGGAGTGCCTGGGTGGCGGAGGTGACCGCCCCATGTCCACATCTGCGTCGGAGTCATCGTCGTCCGTGTTGCCAGAGATGGCTTCCGCTGCACTGGCGCTCAATGCGGCGGCTGCCACACGACTGGCCTGGCGTACGGACTTTGTTCCTGCCATGGCATGGATGGTAGCTAGCGGGGTGCTGGCGGTGCGATGTGGGGGAGGGGGCATGGAGGCGGATGGCATTGGAGTGGCAATGCCCGTCACTGCTGCTTGGAGCACTCGGTCCATGATGTCGAGCGCTTTGTCACGGAGTTTGACGTCGAACGTGCGTTTGAAATCAGCGGCGTTGCTGTGGTGTGGGAGTGGGTGGTGACACACACACGGACACACACACACACGGACGAGCGGGGATGAGAACGTGTGACCATCCACAGCACACACATTTTCACCAAAATGCTTGTCCACATCATAGGTCTCTCCTCCACCCATCGTGCGTACATGTGGAACTCGGTCTCAGGAGCGTTGAATGTCATGGCATTGTCAAACACTAGGTGCACATCAGCCACAAAGTCGTTCCCCGCTTCATACACCTGCGCACACCCAAGCATATCACCGTCATATGCACACCTCTTGACACTTTATATTCAGTAAGGCACTGAGTGAGGCGGTTGGACACGTACGCCAGCTTCCATCTTTCGCTTGACCGTGCTCAACTCCATGGGTTGCTTAATTTTCGCGCGGTACGCAAGCGCCACTTGGGGAGGAACAAGATCAACGACAGGCAAGATGAATGGTCGTGCCTTCTTCGATTTGCGTTCAAAAATATCGGTGTAAAGCTGTTTGGTACGGAGGGTGGTGAGCCGATGAATGTCATGCCACAGCCCTGGAAACACGGGCAACAGCACCGACAACGATTGACGCACCTGCTGATACACCTCGAAAGCGGGTGCAAACGGCGCTGTCTGCAGCTGTTTCATGAGGCTGTCGCGTTGCTGAGACAGTGCTTTGGATGCAGCTGCAATGCACTCAAAGTGACGAGCGTTGTGGAAGTGAGCTACGATCAGCCCCC
>Ga0213833_1001190_pt1 | contig 19568 bp, 28 predicted proteins | sample SWATP21_FD_160575 | JGI IMG/M metagenome (GOLD analysis project Ga0213833, IMG submission 160575) | Coastal seawater microbial communities from Marineland, Florida, United States - SWA TP2 #1 | ecosystem: Environmental > Aquatic > Marine > Coastal | place: USA: Florida | collected 2016-08-14
ACCCCCACTCCCCCTCCCGCTGCCGCACCCAGCACCGGAGGAGGAGGTGGAGTCAAGCCCATGGAAGGTCGTCGACAGATCTCGAGCGGTCTGCCATAACGCGGCGTCGTCTCCAACCTGCACACCGCCCACTTCGACACCACCATGAGTGGGCAAGCCCGAGCGGGTCGGAAACATTGAAGGTGGTGGTGCCGTCAAAACTTCAAAATCTGGGAACACCAACCCCGAAGCGTCTACGTCACCCAGGCTCGCTCCGAGTGCTACGATGGGTGCAACCGCAGCGCGCAGTGCCTCTGCGTTGGTGGACGACACAAACACCGCGGCTCGGGCGACACCAACAGCTGCGGCGGCGCTCCCGTGTGGAAAGCAAGCCACAGACAGCGCTGGGAGAGTTGACGCAGGGATGGGAAAGGGGGCAGTGGCACCTTGCTCACGAGGAGGCACAGCGTTCTCGGACGTCCGCCAACTTGCCCACACAGCATCCACCGACGCCAGAACGCTGTGGTGGGGGCCGACATACGACGTGATATCGTGCAAATCGGTTGGTGCTGCAACACCTGCTGCGGGTGTGGCCTGCAGCCCATCGTCGTGCGCAGGCGACGTCGCAGACATTTTGCTTGCACCCAATGCACCGAGCTGGTCCGTTTGCGCCGGCATCCCAGCGTCTTCGTGTGGGTGTCCAAATGCCTGCGAGTGGGAGGTTTGCCTCAGAGCTGCGTAGTCAGCAACGATGGGGAAGCCATCTGGGTCGCAATGCAACGCCGAAACCAGGATGGACGACAATTGGATGCCCAGTTCTGTGCAGGCAGTCACATTGTCGATTTGATTCTCCCTCCCCTGGTGGTATGCCATTGCCGTGACACGCTGAAGGTCCAGTAGCACCCACTCTGGTCGCTTCCACTCCACTTCATCGTCCACAGACGGGACCCACACCTGGATGCCCTCGACATGCGCAAAGGCAACAGTCGCAGCATTAGCAACAAACGCCGTTGCGGTGCTCACCGACTGGGCGTCGGCATGCAGTGGGGTGGTGCCGTCGTCCGTCTCGCCCAGGGTGTCGGCAGCTCCGCTTTCGGTGAGGCCAGACTTGCTTTCCTCCACACCCACACCCACACCCACCACACCCACACCCACACCCACGCCCACACCCACGCCCACACCCACACCCACACCGAATGGGGAAGCCCCGTCTTCCTGCACCGTCGATGCTTCGGTTTTGGACTCACCCGAGGAGGACCTCGAGCTCACGCTCGGAGCAAAAAACCTGGCGAGCGTGTGGATTACGCCCTCATCCATTTGTGCATTCACAAGGCCGACGGCGACATGGAACTCTGAACGGTGGCTGGCGTCGCGTCCATCCCAACTCCCCGCGGAGCTTCCGCCATGGGATGCATGGGACGCCGTATCACGCTCCGCATCAATCGGTCTGCTGTGTCGCACTACCCGCTGTGACAGTGGTAAACACATGCGCACACGCACCGCGCGAAGTGCAGCACTCGACGCAGCCAGCGGTGCCTGCTCGGCAGGCGTGGGTGCGTCGGGTGACCCATGGCCCATGGGCTGGTGCGGCGACCCTTTGGGTTGAAAGAGGTGTGATGGCGCCGACATGCGCGGTGTGGACACACCAAGAGGCACGTTGCGAGGCGGAAACAGACCACGGGTGAAGACAGACGCTTGGTGCGGTGGCAATGCCCTGTGCTGCGACGCGGCTGACGTGGCTGACGTGGCGGCTTCCTTCTTGGTTGAAACAAACAAGCTTGCGCCGTGATGAGGGTGCTCGACGGAGTTGGACTGGAGCACCACGGCAACCACGGTGAGTGGACGGACAGCGTTGACAGACACGGCACACGGCACGTACAAACTGGCTCGGACCAGGGATGGTTCCTGAACACAACGGCGAAGGATGAAGGTGTCCAACCACCAATACGTGAGCAACGTCGGCGTCGTTGTGGGCGGAAGCTTCTTGGGGGCTGCCGGCTCCCAACATGTGAAGAGGCTTCCTCATCATATCGCGCGAGAGTACGCCCTTCAGGCATGTTGATGTGGCGTCGACCACAACAGATTCTACGTCAATCATGGCGTGCAACACCTGTGGAAGGTCTTCGTCTTCGTCAATCGCGGCTTGTGCCCCACTTCCGGCCAGTTTGTGGGTGGGCACGTCACGAATACGGAGCTGCGTAACAAGGTGTGACATGGAAACAGAGAAAAAGGGCGTCGGCTTCAGATGCCTGCGTCTGCAAGTTGCCGCACCAAAACGAGGGAAGACCAAATGAGAAAGGAATAGTAAAGAAAAGGACAAAGGGGATTGCACAGAACATGCCAGGGCGTGCACGACATACCTTGGTTTCGCTGCAGGGGTGACATCAACGGTCACGACACCCATGTTGGCCACTGGAACACGGAGCACGCTCCCTTCTGATGCATCACTTGGACGACCCGTCATGGGGGTGCTCACGTCTTCGAGACCAAATGCCCCAACAGAGTCAGGAGGAAGCGGTGTGCCGTGGACTTCTGGCAACGAGGGTAGTCTGGGGCGTGCGGGTGTACCTGTCGATGCTGCATCCCCGGGAGTCACCACACCCGGTCGACGTGGAGCGTTCTCTGCATGCGTGAGCAGTGTGAAGGAGACCTGGCTCACGTTGCATCCGACAACCGTGACACGAGGTGTCAAGTCCACGACAACCGGCGCCGTGCCTGGTTCCATACGACGCAAACACGACACAAAACAGATAACGGTGAGAGACGGTCCCACACGTGACGTGAGGACCATTCATTCGGAACGCACTTGGAGCTTCAGTGCTGGCCCCTCCCTCCTCTTCGCCGACCACCGCATTCCAAGCCCACCCCAACCACCCCTGGTCCTGTTGTGACGAGTGTGCTTCACCCTTTCCATCGGGTGCCACTTTGGGGGCGATTCCACGACGCACACTACTGACATCATCACGTGGGGTTGCAACCTGGGATTGGGTGGGCTTCACTTGCGGTTCCGACATGGCATCAGGCTTGGGTGCCCCAACCGGTACGTCTGCAAATGCTTGGAGCATGGTAAATTGGCGCTGGCTCAGTGAAAACTGTAGCCGATCAATCTCGAGGTCCACACACGTGGCAACTACAACCGGGGTGTCGGGGGCATCACGTTCAGCGTCATCGCTAGGTGGGGGTGTCACTGTTGGCGTGTCCTCGCAAGGAATCCTTGTTCGCAAGGTGATTGTGGAGGACTGTGCGAATGGGTCGTTTGTGAACCCCCGGACCGCCGGAAAATGCGCCGGGCTCCGGTACTGCAGCTCATCGGGCGTATCAAACGCAGCCTCGCTGTCGTACCAAGCCAACTTCGTGCCACCAGGTGGTGTGGTCGTTCCTGGAATAACGAGAGCGCCGTCAGCAGCAGCAACAGAGGCTGTTGGGTCCAAGCACAAGCGAAGGCGTGCTTTGATGGTCGTGCGACTCAGCACTGGGAGCTGTCACGTCAAGCCATATGCCACAACAACAACAACAGCACACAGCACAAAGCGGGCAAGGAAGGAGGGCGAGGGTTCTTTGAGTCAGGGTCACTTTGAAGCGATGACACGCAGCAGCCCATTCGGACCTCGTATCCACCAAACGTCGGCCCAGTGGAGTGATCCCTATCGAGGCTGATCGTCAAATCCCGCACCATGCATGACTGCGTATTCAACCCACATCACCATGTGAATATGTCGCTCTCACACACAAACAAAGATGACGCGACTCCCCTACCTTGTGCAGAGTCTGTCGGGCGTCCGCCAGACCTTGAAATGCAGCCGTCCATCCCTTGTGGGGATCAGCTGACTTGAGCTCGAAGTACTGCCGGTGTGGTGTGAGGAACACGCTTGAGCATATCACACACTCGCTCACAGCAGCATGTGGCATAATCACGGGTGGACGTACGCGAAGGGCCACCGACACAACCACGTCGGAGTGAACATACTTGAACACGAGGTTGTCGATCTTGAGGGTGACATTCGCGAGGATCTGTGTCATGCGAGATTGCAGCCAGGATGGCAACCCTGTGGTCTCCGACTCGGATCCTGTCGACTTCACTCGCTCTCTGTAACCGCATATGGTGCACAGAGGAGCCACAGACAGAAAACAGGGCTCAGACAGGTGATTCAGGCGATGTCGCCTGACAGTGCTGACCTTGGGGGGCGTGGCTTGTTTGGTTGCCGAGGCACGGAAGCTGCAGTGCTCCCAAGGTCGCGGGCTGTAAGGATACATTCAAGGCGGCTCAAAGACACCTCAATGGGTTGCGACAGCAAGGAGGTCCACGGAATTTTGATAGTGAGCTTCTGTTTGTGTGGAACAGGGCATGTGAGTGACTTGATGCGCCCACAGCACGCACACACACGCGCGCGCGCGAGTGAACAGCGCGCACTTTGATGAATCCTCTCGTGAAAACAAAGGACAAGGGTTGGGGGATGAGGTCCTGCACATATGCGCAGGTGCGTGAGCAACAAGTTTCACGCGGTGTAGCACGCCTGCACACCTGCAGCACATCGAGCTTCAACTCCAGGTCTTCCAAAATCAAGTCGGACCCAAGAAGGCCAAGGCCTGCTTCCCACCATCAACCGCCCACACAGATACACACACAGATACACACAATGTCAGGTGATAGGGCATGCCCAGACATCAAGGGCGCCGGCACCTTCCAAGGAGATGTTCTTGATGTAGCGCGAGAGGTACGTCTGCAGTGCCTGGGTGATGACGCGCCTCAGTGGCGAGGACAGAATGCCGAGTACTCCGGACATTGTGGCGCGCTACTCCGTGTACTTCGTATCTCGCACGTTCCGCAGCCCCCGCATCACGACAACATCGTGGGCTTGTGCATGACGTCCTGCTGTGCGTGTGTCATGACACACAAGCCTGATATGTCACTAAAATGTCCTTTTGGTATCACCGCAACACAAACATGCTCGCCAGCAACTACTCCAGCCGCGGAGTCAAGCGCTGCGCCCAGTTCAGCAACATCCGGCACTATCCTTGTCAGTGGAAGGTTGGCGAAGCGGGAGCCCGTGCTCCACAGCGACCTGAGTTTTGGGCAACTTTCGAGCTGGCAGAAGGAATCAAGCAAGAGAGCGTGAGCAAGACCCAAGCACTGAGACGACATCGACCCAAACACAAACAGACCGATTGCGGTGAACATCTCCTTCACATTGAAACCAGACCGTGCTGACGTTTCGATTGTAAGCAAGCCACAGCTCTTTGCGTATTGCTCCACCTCCTGTAGAGAAGGCAAAACGTCACGGGCAGACCAGCTGCGCACTTCACAAGGTTCGCCACGAACCTCAGGGTCCACTTGTCGGTCAGCAGCCAAGTCGGCCTTGTTTCCACACAAGCAGATGCATACATCTGGATCTCCGCGCCTTTGCAATTCCTTCACCCACGACTTGGCACCGTTTGCACCATCGAACGACTCCTACAAGACGCACACGCATGTTCACTGTGAGTCTGGCTGTGTCCAGGAGCCACAAGCCAACATAGACGAGTGCACACCGTAGTTTAAGCTCTACACGAGCGCGCAGCTTGCATGTACCTTCTTTGTGATATCATAGACAACGATCGCGGCTGCGGCTCCCCGATAATACATCGGCGCAAGGCTTCGATACCGCTCTGCCAAGCGAAGCAAGCCCCGAATCAGGACCCACCACCTCCCCACGACCCAATGCAAACATACCTTGACCAGCAGTATCCCAAATCTCAAATTTCACAACGATATCAGGCAGTGTGATGGTTTGTGTGACGAACGCCGCTGTCGGACCCACGCACCACGTCAGGTTCGGGGCGCGGTGCGGAGACCACAGCAGTACATACCTCCAATTGTGGACTCCTGAAACTCCAGAAACTCATCACGCACAAACCTGAACACGCCACACGTCATGAGGGAATCAGTCGTTCAACACGGACGCACATAGCACAACAGCACCGCCACACCTGCCAACAAGGCAACTCTTGCCGACACTGGTGTCCCCAAGGAACACCAGCTTGTAATCACACGTTGCGCGAGCAGCCATTGTCTGGAAGAGTTCCCTTCGCCACACAACAGTGACAACGGGAAGGGTTCAAGCGCGAGGGCGATCGGAGCGGAGACAGAGAACGACTCACCGCACCGCGCACAAGTCGCACCACGCTGTCCGTGATCAGTATTTTGATGTGTGTGTATTCATCATACAGTCGCTTGGCATCTTGGTTCGCGCAAATTCAGGAGCGTGCAAGTGCGGCGTGCTGTATCCACCATCGGTGTGTGCAGTGACCATGGCGGTCACAAGCATGTTCTGGATCGCTTTTGGAGGGTACCTTGGGGCTGGTACGTGCAGCAGATAGGTTTGCAACATGCTTCGCCGTTGTGGCACTGGTAGGCTGATGCAGGATGCTCGCACCGCAGGCTTCTTGGCCACATTCGGGTTTGAGATGGTGAAGGCGCGGTTGACAGGTCAAGTCGCGCGCCAGCGGCTGTTTGGCTACTTCGCCTTGGCTGTTGCTGTCAACAGCTTTATCTTGCCGCTGATATCAGACACGATCAGCGGCAACGCCCTGTCCATTTCAGAGTCGGACGCCATCACCGAGAGTCAAAACTTCATCACGCCGCTCGATCAGGTTCGCCACCTGCGTGATGGGCTGACGTTCCGTTCCGTGCTCATGCTCATGTGCCCCTGTTATTGTTGTTGTTTATTGTTGTTGTTTACTGTTGTTGTATTGCTGTTGTGGTTGCAACCCTGCAGGTCTTTCAGGTCCGTGTTGTTTCTGTCTGAATGTGGGTGGCATCAGCAGTGCTGTGCCTGCTGATGGTGTTGTTGCCGTGTTGGTTTTTTGTTTGTTTGCACGGTGGTGCAGTTTCTCGAGGACGGCACAACAGTGCGAATTGCTGCAGCACTAGGAGCTGGAGAATTTTCGACAGCTGGTGCATTGATCAAGATCGCTACTCTTGCAGGCCTCGGCTCTGGCGCCGTTGGTGCTGCTGTCATGATACCACTCGCGTACATTTCCCCCATCTTCTCCTTTTTCGTGCCGTTCTCGATGGGAGCCAAAGCACCCGTACGTTTATCGCCCGGCTGAAAGCCTTGGTACCTTGAGTATGGTGACATCGACATCATGGTGTAACGCCTCCTTGTACATGTACAACCACATGCGCTGCCAGGTTGGTTGCACAGTCGGGCCCACTGCCACCATGTTGCAGTCCTATGCGCGCCCGTACTGGATCCTCTCTGCGGTCACGCTTCCGTTTGTCTTTGCAGGAAAATGCAGCCTTGGTCCGTAACGTAACATGCCAGCTCTGACTGTGTTCCCGCATGCTCGAGCTGACGATCGATTGTACTCTTGTGCAGCCTTTTTCCTGGGCTCTCAGAGCTTCGTGGCGTGGATATTTGCTGGAGTTGCTAGTGCTGGCCTCGGAGTCGTATTGACGTACTTGTTCCTTGTTGAGATGGGAATGGGGACAGTCGGAGTCGGTCTCAATGGCTTGATCACGGCCCCTCTCTTTATGGTACGCTTCTCTGCAGACTGCAGTGCGCTCCCCTGTGGTTTGTATCGAGTGACCACCCGTTTTTTTTTTGTTTTTGTTTTCCAGGGTGTCACGATATTGTTTCTTTGCACCAAGTCTATGAGGAAGAAGTATGAGTTTACAACGTGGAAGCTTCCGAAGGGATCTGGGGTGTTGCTGCTCCGCTGTGCTCGCGATGGCTTCATGCTTATGCTCAAGGACTTCTTGCGCAGTGTGGCCGCCAACCTCCCCAGTATGTTCACTGCACAGCTTAGCCTCGCTCTGCAGTACTCCCTCAAGTTGATTAACACTGTTAGCGGAAGACTGCAGGTGGGTGGCCGCGTTGAGACGTGCTTTTCCACCGCGGCTGCTGGACCGCTGACCCTGTATGCGCGTCGTTGGTTCCAGGTATTCTCTGCTTTCTTGGCGCTCATGGGAAAGTTGCGCGGAGCTCGACTGCTTGGTGCGTGAAGCTGTGGGGCACACCGTGTGCATTCATTGTGCCATGCCATCCAACGCAACTGTTGCATGGGTGCCTGGTTTGTCCTTCCACAGGTGCTGGTGAAAACGTGGAGTTTCGTGCTTTCTCCAAGAAGTTGTTGATCCAGGGCTGCGTTTGTGGCGCTGCGGGCTCTGCTGCTGCCCTGATTGGTTCGTCTGCTTTGCCGCTTGGATTTGCTTCTTCGAGCCTCAAACACCTCGAAGCGAAGCCCTGCTCACACGGACTGTACGAGGACGTGTTTGACTCGGTATGTCGTGTGCTGCAGCTGTGGGTGTGGGTCGTGACACGGCGCTGATACCCGTGTTTTGTTCTGGTTGTGCGTGGTTTTTCCGCAGGCAACCGGCCCAGCATACTACCTCATGGCCATCTGCTTGTTTGTGAATGCGTTGAACACTGTCTACTCGTCACTTCTGTATGCTTTCCGTGATTTCACAACGATTATGCGCCTGGCGGTGCTAAACTTTGTTGTGGGCGTCCCGTTGATGGTATTCGCGTTTGTGTCTATCCGCACACTGTTCGCCATCATGTTGGCCAGCAACGCTACCACCTTCATCTCTTTTGCAGTGTATGTGTGGCGGTTCCACTTCTACCTCATGCGCCGCCTCCCGACATATGACACCGTTGGTGAAGCCGCGCTGCTCCCAGAGCATTCGAAGGACGGTGCCATCGATCCCAGCACTGGCGAGCGGCCAAACTCGCTGCTTGACATCGCAGTGGACGACCTGACGAAGCTGCTGCTGCCCAAGCAAAGAAGGCGATGGTCCGCGGCTCCTGCCACGCGCCCCACGACCTTTGTGCGGGCGTCAGCAGATCGTCCCAAGAGTGCTGCGGGATGGGGACTGCCCGAAGCCATGGCCAACTTTGCACAACTGGGTGGCGGTGGTGCGGGTGGCAATGGAGTACGTCCGGCTCGTTGGTCTGCTCCGCCAGCAGGGGGCGCGGCTGCCCTCGAAGCACCTCCCTCGTCTACAGGGTACGTTCCGCCAAGTGTTGTGGAAGGAGACGAGGGTGTGGATGTTGTAGGGCGGCAACACGGACGGGAGGATGACGACATTAGCTTGTAGAGGCCCTTGAGCTTTAGTGTTTCTGTTTCACAGTGGGGTGATGTGGGTGGGTGTGGATATTTGCGTGCGTGTGGGTGGGTGGGTGGGTGCGTCTGTGTGTCACGCTGATACACGTGTGGTCGATCACTTGAGCCTCCAGTCAGTCGCATCCATGGCGCAATGCTGTGGGTGGGTGCGCTACTTTTCAAGTGCGTCGAGTCGGCCACGCTGGTGACGGTGTCACTGACCCCACCGCACAAAGAAGCTGGGAGGTTTCCAGACGTTACAAGGAAAAAACGCGGAGCAAGGTCCAGTCGGGCTGGTCCTTGCCTGAGCAGGCCGGGGGTGAAAGTTCACCTTGAAAATTATCAACAAGATCCAATCAATCAACGTACCCCATTCCGTTGCGCTGGCACAGGCAGGTGCCCTCGTGGGACACGTTCAGCAGTCCGCCCACCTAAGCAGCGGACCAACAGGATACCCACACGACAAAATGATGGGGAGCAGGAGCACGCCGGTCCTTGCATCGGCTCGCAGCACGTCATCCAGACGCAGTCGCATGTCGGAGGCGCGTCGAGAGCGACTTCGGGTGCGCGCCGCGTTGCTCATGGCTGTTACTTCTATTCGGCCTGTCTGGTGGTCTCACCGCGGTGGCTGGTGAATGTGTGGGCTTTGTTTGGTGGCACTGACTTGTGCACAGGATATCCAACGCCGTGCGCTGTTGCAAGACTCCTTGAAAGACGGCCTGATGCGATCCTATGGAAAGAATGTACGCGAGCTGTGAATGCACGCACCGCGGTGCAACTGATGCTGCTGGCGTTGTCTGCATCCTTGTTCGCTCGGGAACACATCGATCGACCTTTGACATGTGCCACGTGTGTGTGCGGGTTGTGTGGGGGAGCAGTTCCCAGACGAAGGCCATGCACGGCGCGTGATTGCGGACGAGGTGGGGAAGGTTGTGGCGGAGCCCGTGATCAGCCACATTGACATCCAAAACATGGAGAAAAAAGTCGCACAGCGCAGCAAGCTTACAGGCCGCGGCCGGCGTGCCAGCGCCATGCGGGCCTCAGCGAGGAGAACCGCGGGCTCCCGCGTCATCGGGTCGGCTAAGTACACCCCCCGTGTCCTCCCCAAACAAGGTGCTGCCGCAGCAGGCAACGCCCGACAGTCGCAGAGCGTGGCCAAGTTGCGCTTGCCCAAGCGCAGTGCAGACGGCGTACCGAGGGTGGCACAGCCCGAGACGACGGCACTGGACGGGTTGCAGGATGAGGATCTCGCAAGACGCGTGGAGCAAGACAAGTGGAAGCACACCAGCGCCACGTCGTACGGCGCGTTTGTGGATGGTTTGGAGATTCTCCCCAAGAAGCCGTCTCGGATCGGTCAGGAGGATCGGGCAACCGTCGAGTGGAACCTGCTGACAGAGTACGAGCTGGAGCAAGCCAAGACGCGAGAAGAACGGGAAGCGCTGCAGCGAAAGAAGGAACGGGCGAAGAACCAAGCGTTCTTGCAGAAGCAAGCAGAGGACAAGCGCCGACGTCGGGAACAAGAACGCCAAGAACAACTTGCATGGGACCGCAAAAAGATGGTCCGGGATACGGATGTGAAAATTAATCAACCACCACGCGCTGCAGTTGCGTGGTGCACCTACCACTCGTACTGGTCTAACACAACTGGCCCTCTTCGACTGCACGTCACAACCACAGGAGGAGCTGCAAGAACTTGAACGAAAAGAGGCAGAGCAAGCTGCGGCGCGCCGACGCAAGGAGTTGGCTGATCGAAAGGTGTATGAACAGGCGCTATCCGTCGCGATCAAAGCAAAGGAGGACCAAGCAAAGCTGGACGCGATGTCGGACAAAGCATATGTACGGACTTGGGGAACACTGGCCATGAGCATGGTGAGATTGATCATTTTCATCACGGCTTTCCTTCACGTTGCGTGTGCAGGCACTCTCTGCTGCGAAAGCCGTTGAAGAGGAGAAATTGGCAGAAGAAAAGCGTATTACGGATGCGAAGAAGAAGTACAAGTTGTTTCTGCAAGCCAACGAAGTGGAGCGGGCAAAGAAAGAGAAACTTGCTGAGAAAGAGGCTGAAGATGATTACCAGCGCATGCTTGCGTACATGGAGTTGATGGACAAACAGCAAGCTGCGCGGGAAGCTGTACGTGTGCATTGGCAGCCGTCATACCATCTGCCCAGCTGGTTTGACTGCCTTGCATGTGCCCTTACACGAGTGATAATGGTGGTGCTGATGTTACTCCGACTCGTGGCCTCAACAGTACTTTGCGGAGTTCCGAGAGAAGACGAAGCGCAAGTTTGAGATGTCCCTTGATACCCATAGCAAAGCGCAGGCTTTGGAGGAGTGGACCAACAAACGCGCGGAAGAAGGGCGGCGCAAAGCCGAAGAAGAGCGACGCCGTAAGGAAGAAGCTGCTGCTGCTCGCAAGCAGGCGAACAAGGCCGAAACGCTGCGGGTGTTGGAGCAGCAAATCAAGGAGAAGGTACGAGGTCGCACACCTGCTCAGATCGTGAGCCGTTTGCGCCCGTTGTGGTTTGTTGTTGTTTCGAAACGGCGTGCACACATTGTGATGATCGTTGCTGTGTGGTGCGAGCAGCAAGAAACCCGACGAAAGCTGCGAGCAGCAGCGATTGCGGAAAGGCAAGCCACTGAGAGGCGTATCCGCGATGCCAAGAAGGCGGTACGTTCCACTCGGTTTTGTTTCTGTGCATTTGTTGTTGTTCGGTTTGGTATCGCCTTGACCCTTGGTGTTTGGAGCGTGCTTCAGGAATCGGAAGAGAAGCGACGCGCTCGTGAGAAGAACTTGCAATACAAGAAGGAGCTGGAAGCACAGATCAAGATCCGTGCAAAGGAACTTCCCGATCCGTACTTCCACATGAACAACACCGAGCGCATGGTGCGTCCACACACGTCTTGTTGCGCCGTGTGTGTGATTGAGGACGTGAGTGAGGTGACGTGTGACAACGCGTGTGGGTCGCCATGATGCAGATGAACTACAACCGCTTGATCAAGGCGAAGGAACTTGCGACCCAACGGTCTTCCGCGCGCGTCTCGAAGCCAGCGGTGGAGCCTTTCTCTGCAAGGAGATCGCGGAGGTAGCCGATGTTTGTCAGTCGCCGCTTCAAAGGCTAGAGCGGGGTTGGGCGTTGGGCGTCGTTGTGATGTGTGACGCGAACGAAGACCAACACAACACCACTCCTCTTGTTCACTACTCAAAATGTGATTACGAAGTTCGCTGCTGTGAGTCCTTCGCAACTACTGACCGCTCCGTGCCGGCCTAGTCTGCGCCATCACTGCATCACTGCTCATCCACATCCGGGAACATGGTGGACAGGCGCGAGACGTCCACAACCTGGGTGTCTGGGTGTGGAAGCACGGCATCTGGCACTTGTGGTTTGACCCACCGGAAAGACATGGTGCCTTGCGTATGGCCGGCCGTGGTGAGCCAGTTCGCGTAGGGAACGCGTGGGTCTTCATGAGCGAGAATGATGAGAATGGAGCCGTCTGCCCGGTACTTGGCAAAGCCTTTGTTCACATGCACGTTGTGATACCTGGGCACAACAACCCTACGTGAAGAAGCAAGATAGACGCATGGTACGCAATGCACGTGCGCGAGAACGCAACGGGCAGTTCACACCTGTAGTCGAGGCTCTCAGAGAAGTGGTTGTTGATTTGCATGTTCCAGAACGTGCACTCTGGGGGCATCACTGTCACAACAAGAGCCTCGTTTGGGCCGAGGCGCCAGTAGGAGTGGAAGTACCGAATCGTGGGGTCGCCACCAACAGCATCTGACGTCGCCTGGTCAAACAAAGGGAGCTTGTTGCAGTGTTTCTGAAACCCGCGTGCCCAGCGCTGGAACAACATCGGGGCCCCCGCCACAAGCATGCCTGTCTGTGCCAAGCCTTCTTCCAAAGCACTCGCCGTGAACTTGGAAGGAACCACACGGGACTGGGCCAAGGAGGGAGTAATTGTCATGGTGGCCAGCGTTTCAGCTTCACGCACCAGGTACGTCTGCCGGACCAGCACCAAACCCTGTGGAGGATCGCACACGGTGCGCAGCCAGTTGCTACAGTTGGGTGGGCGCTGTGAAGCAACAATGATCTCAAAACTCCCATCCTCGCCCAGAACCAAGTCCGACGCGTTCAGCGTGGCAATCGTCTTGAGCCCGCCCGGAGCCCCGTAGTTTCCCGCCTGCGCACCCCTTGCGATGAGGATATGTGCTCACAGCCGCAACCAGCATGATATGTAGAGCCCTAGAGACAAAAAGGGGGCACGTACTTGGTATCCGAAGCTCAGAATCGCAACTGTCCCGCGCTTTCCTCGCACGACGTAACTTTGATCGCCGCGCACACGTGCCGTGCTGTACACGTTGCTGGGGTTGTCCAACCCAAGCTTCACAGGGCTATTCCGGTATCCATCAACCATGGTGAGGAAGCGAGGGGCACTCGTATCCGCGTTCTCAATGAATTGCTCCAAGCCACCGCGTACAAGCCGTGACAAATGCCTGAGAGACATGGACCAATCCTGGATCGGACGCAATTCATCACACGCGCAAACGCAACAAAGCACGCTACCTGTAGCCTTCTGCTTGAGTGTCTGGGTCCATTGGTGTACCAGGAGCATTCATTGCAGCACCAGCCGCTTTCAACGTGTCACAAAAGTCAGCCCAGGCCTGTCCACTGACCACACGCCGCTCCGTTTCGCTGGTGGCGCTCGTTCCACGTAACCACATTCGAAAACGATTCACACGGCGGTAGCAGTCCAACGCTTTCACCACCAACCGGCGTGGAGACAACGCTGCTGGCGAAATCACCAGCAGCGCCACAAGGGCGACCACAGTGCCCAGAATCCAGAGCCACATGGTAGGCGTAATCTGTGCGCACGGAGGCCAAGCATGGTGAAGATGTGCGGATGATGTGGTATCTTACACACGAAAGTGTGACAGCCGCCCGTGCTGCAGATTCATCCCCCGTCTTGTGCATCCACAATGGTGTCGTGTTGCCCATGAGAAGCCACAATGGCGTTTGAAGGAGCGGCGATTGTTCGCCGCATCAATGGCAATTTGCGTGATGCGGCCATGGCTGGAGATGCTGCGGCTGTAGCCCAGCATCTGCGTCGAGGGGCAGATGTTGATGCGTCAGACCAGGTGTGGACGCAGAAATGTACTTGGGTCGCATCGTACCACCGCAGTGGCTGCGCTGTGTCCGCATGGCACACGTTCTTGTGGAATGCTCATCGACTGTTGTTGCTTTGTGTGTTGTGCCCATGCTGTTGTCGTTACCGGGGGCTTGTGGTGTGCGCATTGTGGGGTTGGGTTGTTCTCAGTTTCGACACAACACGGCCCTGCACCTTGCCTGTGCTGGTGGCCACTCCACTGTGGTGGCCCTGCTGCTCCAAGCAGGTGCCACTGTTGATCTTCGAAATGCAAAGGGCTTCACACCGTTGATGGTGTGCGGGCGGGCTCGAGACGTGGACGTCGCAGCCTGTGTCTCCATGCTGATCGCGGGCGGCGCGGACATCCACCTCACGTGTGGCTCCGCCGGGCTGCGTGCGGATGAATGGGCAACCCGGCGCGGCAACCGAAAAATGGCTCGCACGCTGACGCAACGTATCCGCAACAGCGCCGCTACCCCTCAGGAAGCGCTGTTCCCTCCTGTGTGTGGTGATGCAGGTGCCGGCGCCGGCGCTGGTGCTGGTGCTGGCGCTGGCGCTGGCGCTGACGCTGACGCCATAACTAGTGCCACTGCGGCTACACGTGCCGACTCTACGTTTTCAGGGCATCCTGTGCCTCCGCACCATGCCAACAAGACCGTTGCACCACCGCAGGTGCCTGCACCGGCGCGCGTGCGGCGGTCATCTTCCTCTGGACCGGAGTTGCCGCCTCCTCCAGTCGTGCTGGCCACGGACTCGTTGCACGAAGCCGCGCTCATGGGGTCCCTGTCCGATGTCAAGAGGCTGGTAGCCGCTGGCGCCAGCCCCAATGCGCGCGATGCCGAGGGGTACACGCCCCTCCTGCTTGCGTGCATTGGTGGCCACATGCCTGTTGTGCGTGCCCTGTTGGGTCTTGGTGCGTCCGCCAACGAAGGCGACTTGCTGTCTGGTGGATCACCGTTGATGGTGGCGGCATTGAGCGCGCACGTCGACATGTTCGAGCTGCTGTTGGCACGCTGTGCCAGTCTCGATGTCACAGACCACAACGGGAACACGATGCTCCATGCCGCTGCCGTCGGTGGCTCGCTTGTGGTGCTACAGCGTGTGTTGGCGGAGGCACCGTGCGACGTGAACGTGGCCAACCATGACGGCATGACACCTCTCATGCTTGCGTGTGCCCCGCCACCGCCCCAAGGTGGCGGTGAGGCAGGTAGAGAGGAGACTGTGGTGCCATGTGCAGGGGAGGAGGAGTCGATAGCCACCAAGCACGATCGCCGTGGCGGAAGTGGCAATCCACGATCCGAGTCAGCGAGTGTGAGTGTGCGTACGGAGCATGCTTCAAGGGGTCCTCCCACCACCAACAACAAGCCTGTCATCGCGGCAGTGGCTGCCCGGGTGGTAACGACGCTGATTGAAGCCGGCGCAGATCCCACTCGTGTCGACGCGTCCGGCAGCACGGCGTTGCAGATGTCATGTCACAGCCCCGAACTTGTGCGGCTGTTGTTGGCACAAGGACTGGGCGCAAGTGTGGACGTGCTGCGCCACGCTGCACGACAAGGGTACACAGACGCAGTCGACGTGCTGCTCCGACACTCTCGTGGAAAGGTGCTGCAGGGCCTGGTGCATGACCTGTCCGTGTTTGGTCCCGTGGCCAGGCTGTGTGTGACGTCTCTGTCTGCCATGCTGGCACTGCTGGAGGCGCCTGGCGTCACCGCGAGCACAAGGGCCACAGTCACTGGTGACCCGCTGCTGGTACTCGCAGCACAGCAGGGTGACCATCCCGAGGTGTGCTCGGCCTTGGTGGAGCAAGGGTCCGCAGTGGAAGCCAGCAACGACCACGGCATGACGGCCCTGATGAAGGCTGCCAGACGTGGACACGTGCACACCATTGCCGAGCTGCTCCGGTTGGGTGCGTCAGTCGCGGCCACCGACGCGAAGGGTGACACGCCGTTGATGCATGCGGTGCGAGGTGGACAGACCGCCGCGTGTGAGGCGCTGGTGGCCGCAGGGGGGAACCCCCGGCATGTGAACACCCTGGGCGAGTTTCCGTTGTACGCTGCGGCGCAGGCCGGCTTCGCAGACTGTGTGCGGCACCTCGTCACTTCGTGTGGTGCGGACGTGGACCAAGCCGTGCATCCACCGACCATAACCACACCCGCGCGCACTGCTACTGCTACTGCTACTGCGACTGCGACTGCGACTGCGACTGCGGCGATGGCCACTGCGGCACCTGCAACGGCACCGCCACCCGGACCAAGGGGTGCACATCCTGCATCTCCGGTGGTACCTCGGTCACCCCGAAGCGTGGTGTCAGACCCCAAGGCACGCCACCTAAACATCGGGTGGACAGCGCTGCACATCGCATCGGCCAAGGGCCATGTGGAGGTAGTCCAGGCGTTGACTGCAGAACTCGGTGCTGACGCAGCCCGTCAGGATGGACAAGGACAAACTCCGATGATGGTCGCGTTGGCGTCTGTGTCTTTGCAGGTGGCAGAAGTGTTGTGTGCGAAAGCCCTGGACACCATCAACACCCCGAACGCCCAGCTTAGATCCCCCCTTCACGAAGCGGTGCACCACATGTCGCTTGTCGTGGTCAAGTGGCTGGTGTCCCACGACGCGTGCAACGTTGACGCGCGTGATGACTCCGGTTGCACGCCGCTGCACCTGGCATCGGTTGTGCATGGCACCGTCGGAAGATCGCTCGTGCGTGCCCTCATCAGTGGCGGTGCGAGCATCCACGCGACGGCTAGTCGTACCGGCAACACCGCGCTTCATGTCGCAGCATCTGCACGACGGTTCACCAACGTGCCGTTGCTGCTGTCGCTTGGCGCCGATCCCAATCGCACCAACACACAGGGAGACACGCCCCTCATGCTTGTGACTCGACGCTCGACAGTGTCTCTTGACGCCACATCCGCGCTGTTGGCGGCGGGAGCGGACCCCAACCTTACCAATCACCAAGGGCGGTCCCCATTGATGGTAGCGGCTGAGTACGGAAGCGTCGCTGTGGTCAAGGTTCTGCTCGTAGCCGGAGCAGACGTGAATGCAGCAGCTCGTGATGACGACGACACCGCATTGCTTGCTGCGACCGCTGGGGGGCATGTCCAAGTGGCGCTCACTTTGATGTCTGCGGGTGCTGACATCAATGCCACGCGCAGGGTATGTGATCCAGCTTCCGGCTGCGGGGAAACGTGTGTGGGGGCGTGGGGGTGTTGACTTTTTGTGTTTCGGCGATGCTTCGTTGCCAAAGGCGCTCTCTCACACACAACCACATGCTGTTCGTGGGTGCTTCGGGCGTGTACCAGGATGGTTCATCTGCGCTGATATGGGCCGCGTGGCACGGGTGTACGACACTTGTGAGGAAGCTTCTTCAAAGTGGTGCCGACACAACTGCAGAAGCGGAGGTGTGTATGCTTGGTGCTCGGCGCACGCTGGTACCGGCACCAGGTGCGCATTATCGTTTGCGGGTTCCACTCACGCGATGCGTGTGCTCGACAGGGGCTCACAGCCAGTGGTTGGGCGCGCTCAGGGGGCTATGCAGTGTTGTCAGACTTTCTTCAGGTGTGTGTAGCCCGAGGTGCCATGCAAACACCCCGTAGTTTTGCTCCTCAGGTGTTGGATATGTTTGTCATGGCTTCCGTCTCTTGGTTCGCAGGTGCGTGAAGCCAACGCCACCGAGTCAGCAGGAAGCACCAGCGGCGGGAAGAAGTCGAGCAGTCCGCATCAACCATCACCACGCCACGCGGCCAGTGACAACGGTGACAGCGTCGCCGCACCTCTTTCACGTGCGGTTGCGTCGCATGGGTCCGAGTCTGGACCCTCCGCCGAACGAGAGGAGCCACGTGCTCATGCAGTTGCAGCTGAGCTACCCCCGCCGTCAAGCTCTCACAGGGATATCTCGGAGACTCCACCCTTGGCCAGCGAACCGCCGGCGGCTGTGGGGGCCAATGATCCGTTGCTAGAGTGGCTCCGCACCATGCGTCTCACGAACATATTTGATGCCCTGCGCGGTGCGTGGTGAATGGGGGGTGGTCCCATTTTGAGTGTGTGTGTGTGTGTGTGTGGCGTGATATGGCGTGGCTAGCTTTCTTGCGTGCGGCAACATGAATGCCTTTCCGTCTTCCACCTTTTCTCCTTGACAGAATTGGGAGTGGAGGATCCCATTGATTTGGTCGACATGGACGATGAGCTGGTTGCGATGCTCAACTTGAAGCCAATACCTCGAAAGCGCTTGTTGAGGGGGATTGAATCGCTTGCTACTGGTTCGTGTGATGCGTACGATCCATGTGTGTGTGCCCTCACGCGCTCCGTGTGCCGATGCCCCTGGGTACAGCACCCGCTGGTGCTTCATCCGAGTCCGTCACGGTGGCCGCCGAGGCAGCTGGTGTGCCAACCATATCTGCCTCGGCACTGTCGTTGGGCAAGATCATTGACCAGGTTGGTGGAGTGGTTGCGTTGTTGACTTGGTGGGGTGGTCACGAGCGTGGCTCGGCTCCCATCGCCGCTCGGCACGCTTACCTAACCTGATTTCCTGTGCAGGGAAGCTACGGCGTCGTGTACCGCGGACAGTGGAAATTTGCTGATGTCGCTGTGAAGGTGCTTCGGGACTCTATTTCCCGCGATGGCTTCGCAAGTGACCAGGAGGAGATTGTGCATGAGCTGCGGACGATGAGAAGGGCTGGCAATCATCCCCATGTCATCTCGCTTCTCGGGCTGTGCCGACTCCATTTCCCGCCACGACTTGGCATAGTGACGCCATTCTGCCATGGAGGAAATCTACTCGATGCCATCAAGTCCAAATCACTTGGTGCGTGGGTGTTCTTTTCTTGATTTTGGTGTGTGCAACAACCCTTGGTGGATAACACGAGGTGGTGACCCTTCCCAGGCGCTGCCAAGCTGGCCAACATTGTGGCACAAGTCGCCGCTGGGCTGCATCACTTGCATTCGAATGGCGTCATTCACCGCGATGTAGCTTGTCGTAACGTGCTGCTTGACAGTCACATGGACGCCAAGCTGGGTGACTTTGGCTTCTCTCGGGTACTTTGATGCAGTTGGTGTAGCGGTCGTGGCCTGCATCTGACCAGCGGTTGCCCCTCTTTCCCATCCAGGTGTTGAGTGATACGGACATTGGCGTCACGATGTCTGCTGTGGGGCCCGTGCGTTGGATGGCGCCTGAATGTTTGCTGCGCCGTGAGTACTCGACCGCCTCCGATGTGTGGGCCTTCGGCGTGGTACGTCCCAGTGTTGTTGTTCACTGGATACGAGGATGCGTGCTAACAGTTTGATGGTGCTGCGTGGGTGATACTTGCAGCTGCTGTTCGAAGTTGTACGTTGCCACAATCTCACATGACACGGCGTTGGGGGG
>Ga0213833_1001191_pt1 | contig 19563 bp, 22 predicted proteins | sample SWATP21_FD_160575 | JGI IMG/M metagenome (GOLD analysis project Ga0213833, IMG submission 160575) | Coastal seawater microbial communities from Marineland, Florida, United States - SWA TP2 #1 | ecosystem: Environmental > Aquatic > Marine > Coastal | place: USA: Florida | collected 2016-08-14
AGTAGGGAACAGTGCTGATGACCCTGACACCGCAGCGGCACTCGTGTTGGAGCAAGTCGACACGGGTGAAGGCAAGGAGGAACACGCTCTCGCTGGAGCTGGAGCTGGCACAGGAGCTGGAGCTGGAGCTGGCACAGGAGCTGGAGCTGGAGCTGGAGCTGGAGCTGGAGCTGGCTCCGGTCTTGCCGGTGATGAAGTTGGTTCCCCTCAAACAACCAGTTCAGTGCTGGCTTTTGGTCCATGGAAGTGTGTCAGTGGCTTTCGCCACTGCATCATCGGTCAGGATGCCACCATCGTCGCCGTTGCACGTGAAATCACCACGCGCTCCATGCCCGCGATCGACTGTGGTGAGCACACCACCGCAGTGCTTCCACATGCTTTCGAATCGAGTGCTGTGGTATCGTCAGCCGTTGGACTTGTGTCTTTCCGTGCTGTGCAACACGTAGCCACGTTCCGTGCCACCGTGATGGCGGCTGGGTATGGAGTGGTGGGGTGGTGTCACGGTGGCAGGTTCACGGGTGACTGGTCCGAGGAAGCTGGAGTGGGCGGTGATGCCTGGAGTTGGGGGTGTTGGAGCGGCCTTCCAGCGCGGAACCTTGATGAAGACGATGGCGTTGCCCCAGCCTCAACAACCTCTGCACTACGAGTGGGTATTGCCCCCAATGAACGCGCCCTTGTCAAGCGTGCTGCAGTCAGCCCGTTCAGCGCCGTGGCCATGCCATCATCCTTGGTTGGGGCAGGATCTGTCGACTCGGTGATGCCACCTATATGTGAAGGCCACAGTGAGCGAGAGCGTTCACCAGTGTTGTTCTCGCGCCATTGGAACGAAGGAGACACCATCGACTGCAGCATCACGCAGCAACACGACTCCATGCCGATGCCGCTTCGCGCGACTTTCAAGTTGACGCCGCAAGGTGGCGGAGCACCAACCGTGGCACAAGTCACGCTGTGCCCGCGTGTTGCGTTGTCTCATGTAGTCCCTGCTGTGTCAGTAGCACCCAACTGTGTTTTAGCTTTGTCATGGGGGGTGGATTCGGTGGATTCGTAGGGAACGAGAAGAACACAAAACTGTCTCAGTTCCACTCGGGGCTCATAACTGATACCCGATTAGTGGGTCAACTTCGCACGACAGAAACGCCGTGCCGGCCTCCAGTCGATACCGCGCATGTTGGCAGCGGACTCAAGCGTCGGTGTGACCGCCCGACATTTCTGCGGAAGTGTTCTGCATTGACGGCGTCAAGCCCCACTCTCACTCGCTTGGTATTGCGGGAGAAGTGACCCCAGTTGCACGCTTTGTTTCAGCCCATTGCCACATTGTGCAGGGCTCAGCGCGCGGGTTGTGGCCATGAGCTCGCTCGGTTTGGATGCGTCAGAGCTTGTGCTCGAGGTCGGGGATGAGGTGAGGGCACCAGCTCACCACCACCACCGCTGCTTGTTAGTCTGTGCACATGAAACTCACGTTGATTGGCCGCGTGCTGAGACGCAGGGCGGCAGCAAGGTTCCAGACACGGTGGACCAGGAACTGCACCCGACGGTGTCGCTGGTGCGTCTCATTTGCCGCTGTGCTGGGTTGCTGGGCCCGTCCGATGCTGCGCTGGCGAACAAATCCTCAATGCCACGTTTGTATTGTGCGGTTGTTTGCTGGTGTGGTACCTCGCTTCCATGCGTGTGCGGGTGGCGCCCGGGTGTCGTGCACTGACAGGCTTTGGACGGTTCCCTTCAAGACGCTGTTTCTCGCCTGCTGGATCTCCCCTCCCCAAAGCTTAACGCGCGTATGGTGACGTTCTTGTGCAAGGTTCGTCCGTTGTGGCGTGTTTTGTTGGCGCCATCGACGTGATCGATGCTGGCATGTTCGTGCACACACCAGGAGCACGGCATGATGGCGTTTGTACGCTTCATCACGAGGGCCAAGGAGAGTGACATGAAGAACTTGAAGCCGTGGGAGGCGTTTGCGAAGGACGTGGAAGTCCCGCCGTCCTATTTCACAGCCAACAAAGTGAAGCTGACTCAATCCAGGCGGGCGTTTGCTGATGCGGAGGACCTACACCGCGCCTACATCGCCATGAAGTTGCTGTCCGAAATTGACGGAGTGTCTTCACGGCGTGTCGCGGGGGCGACGGCGCCCATCATTGTTCGGGAGCTCTTTCGTTGCTTCTGCCTCGACGCGAAGGGCAGCTTCCACCACGTGTACCAGGTCATGGAAGCGCTGCTGCGCGCCTTTCCTTCCAGCGTCGTGGCCGGCATGTGTACGTAGCGCGACCACCCACGCACTGAGCGTGGTGGTTGGATGGGGAGGGTTTGGTTGGTCGTTGTGAACTGACGCCGTCGAACGTTCTGGTTGAACCACGCACACGCACACACACACCCACGGACGCACGCACACCCACGCACACACACGGACGCACGCACCACAGGTGGTGACGCAGATGAATGCCTCGAGTGGGGCATCACGCAGCTGCTGAACAATCTCCACCGCCCGCGCATGTCCGACTTGCTGACAGACCTGGTCAAGTTGGCCGCCTCCCCCCTTCCTCAACCAGCCACCATGTACTCTTACGGTGGCCAGCGTGCGAACACTCAAGCAGCTGTTGGTCAGAAGGTGGGGTGTCGGGGTTGGGTTGTGTGTAGGTGATTGCGGTGTGGCTCACGCTTTACTTGCTTCGTGTTGTATTGCATTGCGCGCAGGACAAGTCCCGCTGGTACAAGAGTCTTGCCAAAGTGAACTTCCTGGAGCGGTTGGTCATTCACATCTGCAGGTAGCTTTGGGCCGTGGTGTTTGCATTGCTTCTGGTTGTTTGAATCGGGTCTTGACTTGGGGGTGTGGGTCTCTCGACTCTTGTGTCGCACTCCAGTGCTGAGTACTCGGTCGACCATCGCACTGCTGCTGCGGACTGCATGTCTTCTTTGGTGCGTGTGTGGAGGGCCGCACGACACCCGTGTTGCTTCCGGTTGACGTGGGTGCGTGTCCCCAGCTGGAGCCGCTTTGCCGGGAGCCTGAAGCAGAGGTGCTGCTTCGATCCATCGGGGCGTCCAAGTCCCTGCTCGCTGACCTGGTCAAGAACGGGTTCGGTACGTGCGAAGCCGTGTTGGGGCGCTCGCTCGTCGGGCTTGCTACGAGGCCTGACTACCTACACGCGCGTCAGCCACACGTGAAGACCCAGCCGTCGCCACTCCCTCGGGCGTTGGTGCTGGTGGTGCAAGTGGCGCCGGGGCTACCACCAGTACATCTCCCTCCGAACGCCCCATCACGCAGGGCCAAGAGTTGTGCATCAGCGTGCTCCATTCTGTCGTGGCCATGGCGTTTCGTCCGACCGTACGTTTCGTTTGTGTGTGTGTGTGTGTGTGTGTGGTTGGGACAAGTGTGAGATGGAGATGGCCCTGGCGTGTCGCTGCGACACAAGTGCAGCACCCAACGTGTCGCGTGTACGTGTGGTTGCGTACCTTTGCCACAGCTTTCTGTGGCAGCGTCGACGCCTGCCATGGCAGGCGCGCCGCCGCAACAAGTTCGCAACATGTTGTCGAGCGTGGCGGGTTTGGTGTATGCCCGCCTCTTCAGCCAGTGCAACGTGATGTGTGACTGGATGGTGGATGTCAACGATCGATACCACCGACGCTTCGGGACAGTTGTGGAAGCCACGAAAGGAGTTGCCAAGATGGGCAACGCGCCCAAGTCCAAGTACAACCCCGCCAAGTCGTATGCTGGTCGGAGGTACCAGGGATACAGGTGTGTGTTGCGTGTGCTGCCGTGCCTGTTTTGTCGGATGTGCATGGACCAAGGGTTGTGGCATGACAAGACCTCCGCGCGCGTGTGTGTGTTGTGGGTGGTTGAACAGCGTTCGGGCTCCGTTTGGTGTGGGCCGTCTCAGCGCCTCCAAGTTGCTTGTTGCGCTGGTGAAGCGCGATGCCAAGAACATGTTGGCCAAGATTCCCAAGGAGGTGTGGTCCGTGCTCACTGCGTGGATGTTGGAGTATCGCCACAACAACCTCTTCCACATCTTGTACATGGAGCTGTGGCATGAGCTCGTGATGGCAAACCATGACTCGATTGAGGTGCGTGGGCTTGCGAGCATGTTGTGCCGCGCTTGAGGGGCGGGTATGACGAAGTGATGACGTGGGCTGGGATTTGCATCTAACCACCTGTGTGTGGGTGTTTCGTCTTGGCATGGCTTTGCTGTGTGTGTGTGTGTGTGTGTGTGTTTTCTGTTTTGCCAGGTTGTGCTCCCTGCGTCTCGAGCCGTTTCCGCGTTTGTGGAGCACTTGAGTAGCGGCCCCAACTCCTCTGCCAAGGGACCCATCATTCGCATGCTCAACATCCTGCGGCTGAAGGCTGACTCGCTGCCCCCCACGTCCTGGTTGCGCCAGTATTTGAAGTCGCACGACCAGTGGCGCAACTTTAAGTCTCGCCTGCTGGTGTGTACCGTTGTTGGCTGGAGCCGTTTTGTTTCAACAAGGCGTGACGTGTATGGTGGAATGCTGTGTTGCCTGTTGACACACACACAGGATATGACGCGCCAACAAGTCGGACGAGCGTTCTCGGTTCCGCGCGTGAGTGCCCCTGGCGCATTTGCTATGGCCGGCATGCGCTTCGGACCACCCTCGGTGAACGTGGAGCCTGCAATCGACGACAACAACGTGGATTTGGGGTGCGCCTTTTTGTGGCACATGCTGTTGTCCCTTTCGTTGCTTCATGTTTGTTTTTTGGTTGTCGGTATTGCTTCCTTTGTCCCCAGATCGACCTACGCTGACAGCCTTGGCTTTGCGAGTGTGACGCCAAACCTGGAGCCCGAGCCGGCACCCACGAAGCGGCGTCGTCGGAAGAAAAAAGGGAAGCGCCGTCGAGCAGGACAGGCTGGTGCTGGACCCGAGGATGACTCCGCGAGCGTGGCGAGCTCGACGGATGGTGATAGCGGAACCGACGATGGTTCTGCACCCGTGGGGTCAATCTTGATGCCCGTGGTTGATGGCACCGACAACGCAGCAGATGACATGTGCAATGTGTCATCACCGACTGCCACTGCGACGGCGACGGTGACTGCGTCAGGTGGCACCGCGGATGCGCCGAGTGCTGACGCGGGAAGTGGCGCAGGCACGGGAGATGCGGCGACCACGTCACAGGCGGAACCGCGGGAACAGCAGCAAGAGGAAGAGTCACCGCAGCAGCAGCAGGTGGGTGCTGGAGGAAAGAAAAAGAAAAAGAGGAAGAAGCGAAAGAAGAAGAAGAAGAAGGACAGCTCTGCTGGTGATGCTGGGTCAGGCAACGCGGCGAGTGCAAGCATGTGGACGGTTGGGAGTGCAAGTGCAAGTGCACCGTCCACATCCGCCACCTCCGATGATGCTGCTTCCTCAGGAGTCGACGATGATGATGACTCTGACATTAGCGAAGCCATGTCAGAGTTGATGTCGGTGGAGTAGGAGACCCGCTGAAATGGGTGTGGCATCATGTGAACTGAGTTACTTGCATCAACACATGGCCACTCGTGCAAAAGAACTACACAACATCCCAACAAAACTACTGACGTATGCTACTGTGCCACAGTGCACTCGACAGCTGCACAACCCATTGAAACACACACACATGCACCTGCACACGCATAACGTTTGTGCCTTCAACATGTCAAGAATGGGAAACGCCACTGCTTCTCGGTGCTCACGTTTGGGGTGTGCCCGTCCAAGCTACGCTGCCGCCTGCTTTGATCCCGTCGTAGCATCGTCCGACTCAGAGGCAGCCGCGGCGTTCTGGCTGGCAGCGGCCTCCGCAGCAGCCTCCGCAGCAGCATTGGCTGCTTTTTTCTTTGCGGCTTCCTCCTCCGCCTCGCGATCAGCGCGACCAGCCAGCAACGCCTGAGCTGCCTTTGATTGGGTCTCACGACCAAGGTGGTCGCAGATAAAGCTGTGGGTGAGGGCAGAACAGGCAGCAGAACACAGACGATGAACCCTCGCTTGGAGCAGTCAACGAGCAAAACGACAGCACACGCGCACCTTCCAACATCCAACAACTTGTCCAAGTCTACCCCTGTCTTGATGCCCATTCCGTGCAACATGTACACCACATCCTCCGTGGGCACATTGCCAGAGGCACCCTTGGCATACGGACACCCACCGAGTCCGGCGACCGAGGAATCTACGATCGCAACGCCCTCCTCCAACGACGCCAGCATGTTCGGCAGCGCCATGGCATAGGTGTTGTGGAAGTGGACTGCAATTTGGTGCAGTGGAACATGTCGCTTGACAGCACGAACCATGGCAGTGCACGCGCCTGCGTGCATACACCATGCATGGGTTGATGGTGAACACCCCAACTTAGAAAAGAAAGGAAAACCCCACAACAACCGGGTTGCAAGATTAAACACCGACATGTCGCAGCACGCAGTGCCGCACCTGGGGTCCCTACTCCAATGGTATCACCCAAAGAAATTTCGTAGCAGCCCATCTCCAGCAGTTGGTGTGCCACGAACGCTACCGCGTCCGGCTCTACATACCCTGCGTATGGACATCCCAGAACACAGGATACATATCTGCACAGTGCGGTGTGGCAAGAATTGAACAAGGCACGTGTGAAATGGAACCACTAAAACCAACGCACATTGAACCAGCGTACCCTCTAACTTTTACACCCGCTGACTTGGCAGCGGCCATCACTGGTTTGAACCGCTCAAAGCTGTCCATGACTGTGCAATTGATGTTCTTGAGACTGAAAGCGTCGGACGCGGCAGCAAACACCGCAACCTCCTCCACACCACACTCAAGCGCTGCCTCCAATCCCTGCAGTGCGGTGCAACGTGGAGGGGTGTTACTTCATACGGCGCAGCAACAAAACACAGAGGGATCATACCCGCAGGTTGGGCGTCAAAACAGGATATGAAACCCCAGGCAGTCGGGTGATACTGTTCATCACCTCGGCATTGTCGCCCATCTGGCCACGCACGCCGTGAGCCGCCCAACACGTTATGGAGCCATCACACATGCAAAACATACACAACACACGAGGCACACATAGGCACACACCTGTGGTACCCATCGCTTCGATACGAACGAGGTGCACTCCACCACAGACAGCCCGGCATCGGCAAGGCGGTTGATCAGCTCCACCTTCACGTCGGTGGGCACCATTTGCTTCTCGTTTTGAAGCCCATCACGCGGCCCGACCTCCACGATCTTGACAAACTCGGGAATGGACGCGTAGTTCAGCCACCGTTGTGCACCGACCGCCCGACGCGGTGTCGCAGCAGCATGCACGGGTTGAAGCAGCCTTCGGCCAAAGTGAAGCGCTGAGGCGGCCATGTTGCGTCGCCAGGCAACGCCGATCAAGGAATAGGAGCAACACCGAGCTGTGTCCCACTAGAAGACTACACTGCACTCACTGGGAAGGTGGTGGGGGGAATGGGTTCCGTACACGACCTACAGCAAGGCCAGTGCTTGCATCCCGCAAGCAACCACCAGTGGCAACCACGTAGAACACGCGGCTCGCAGCGAAGGAGAGATACGTGTGAGCTCCACGACCACGCCCAGAAGCAGATGAGTATGTGCTGGCTGTTAGCCTTCACGATTCCGCACTGCTTTCACAACTGTCCGTGTGCACCGTAGACAGCAAGCACGCAAGCACTTGGAGAGCTGCACTCAGTACTGCGCATGGAACAGAAGGATGATGAAACGCCAAGTTTATGAATCACCAGCATACACTAAACTTCACAAAACATCCGACCGTGTTGCGTTGTGTGTGTGCGACCTGAGACCATCGACTTGCAGCGCATGCCATGCGCCGGCCGCAGCCGCTGCAGCGGCTCCGTGCAGTTGTCCGTTCGTACCGAAGAGTACTTGTGTGCGTCTCGCTGGGGGTGCAGTTTGTTGTCTCACTGTCGTTGTGCTGACGGCGTGGTGTGCAGCCTGTCGGCATGGCTTGTCGCTGTCGTGTGGGTGCTTGCGTTTCCAGCGGTTTGCGTCTCGTGCGGCGAGATGAAGTGCCGCTCCACGTTTGTCTCAGAGAACGCCCTGCTAGTGGGTGTTCCGTCAGCATCGTATTCACGGCAGGATGTACGTGGGGTGGCCTGTGTGTCAGACGCCTTGTCTCAGACGGCACCTGCGTGTCTGTCTTGTTTTGTTCGTCCTGTCGTGCAGGCAACCCATGCACTTGACGTGCTTGGGCAGTGGCGCAGCGGCGCTGCTGCAACGTCCACATCAGAGGGAACCTCTGTCGCAGCTGCATGGGTCGAGAGCAAGCTTCGCCATCCGCGTACGCGCACGTGCTTGGTGCGCAAGGCGAATGCCACATCGGTTGTGGGTGTGGTGCCCGCAAGCGCGAGCAGCAGTGGTCGGGAAAGTGTGGTGATTGTTGCAGTGCTTCCGTCTGCGTCGACGCTTACAAGTAAGACTTCCAGTAACGACGGCGCGTTCGCTCTTCTGTCTCTGGTCGGGCGCCTCCACGATGTGAACTGGCTGTCCAAGGACGTGGTGGTGGCCTTTGTTCCCTCATTTTCGCACGTTGATGGACTAGTGCAACATCTCCTGGTGCGCATTACATTTTGCGCTTGTGTGGAAGTACAATTGACATGGTGGGTGTGCATGTGGGTATGGTGTGTATGTGCAGGCTTCCACTGCAACGGACCGGTTGCCTTGGGCATGTGGTGATGTCGGCGCGGTGCGAGGGGCGCTGGTTGTGGATATTCCCGACCTCACCAACATGGAGCGCATTGACATCATTCCCCATGGGCATGGAGGAGCGCTGCCTAACATGGATGTCTTAGTTGCAGCGACGACTGCCTTTGCTGGTCGGATGCCGGTTGGCGTGACGCACCCGGGCGATGGCCTGGCATGGTTGCAGTCTGCCGTGGAAGGTGTGTCAAGGGCGGCGACGGGAATGCTGTCATCCTGGACAGGTGCCGCACCCCCACCCTCGTTCTTCGGGTACGTGCACGGACTACATTCGCAGGGAGGTCGTGCGTCTTGCCGCCGTCTCTTGTGCGCATGTGTTGACGGCTGTCGCGCAGATATCACTCGAGGCTGGGTGGGCTGACGCGATTTGCGGCGCGCATGTCATTGGGGCCGGCTGCTCCACATGCTTGCTTCCTGGACCATGGCATTGAGGCTCTAACGGCCTCTACATGGCCCTTACACACCGCGGCAAGAGACCAGCGCAGCGACTCAAGTGCGAGTACGTGGTTGTATGTGGGTGCTTCGGCGTGCCTGTTGATGTGTCTGTGTGAACGGAGCTTGCCTCACCCGAGATGGAGATACTGCTGGTTCTTTCAGAGCGACATGTCCAGCAGTTTGGGCGTGGCATGGAACTGTTAGTGAGGTCAATATCGAATTTGGATGAACGAATTCACACAGGCTTTTGGCTGTACATGCTTCCAGATGCTTCTCATTTTGTTTCAGTTGGTGTGTCGGGTTCTGTGGCGTGTTTTGTTGTTTGCTGTTGTGCTGTTTCCACGTCTGACGTGAGGTGCCTTTGTCAGGCGAGTATTGCTTCACAAGTATAATCCTGTTGCTGTGCTTGCTGATGATTGCCGCCACGTTGGGAGACCTGCGTCAGTGGCTCCTCGGATGTGTCACATACGTCATCTGGGTGTTGCTTGGCCTCATGGGGGTGCTCCTTCTTCGGCGTTTCTGCCTTGATGAGACATTTGTATCGCTGGTCCGCGCCAACACACTGCCAGGTGTTGGCGACCCAAATGCGTCGTCCGATGCTGCTCTTGGCCTTGGTGCTCGTTTGTGTGCTGTTGCTGCGACAGGCGCATTTTTGGAACTCGTGGCGGTGCGAGTTGCGACGACCTTCGCCCCTTCCGCTCGAGGGTCCTCGGTGGTGCCATTCGTTGGGTTGGTGGCGTCAACCTGCGCACTCGCCGTGCTGGCGATTGTGAACTTCCCTGTGTCCCTTGCCATCTTGGTGTTGGCAGTTCCTTTGGCACATTTGTGCTGTCCATGTGGGCCCACCGATGCGTCACAGCTCAAGGGCAGGCTGCGTGGCGCTTGGCTGCACCAAACTCTGCTGGTGGTAACTTCGCCGATTGGTCTCACACTCATGCTGGCCGTGGGGAGAAGCATCATGGAGGCCCCACTAGATCTGAAATCAGACTGGGTGGTGTTCGTGCGCGCAGGTGCGTGGGCGGGGTGTTGATGCGCGCGTGCGCGCGCGCGCGTGTGTGTGTGTGTGTGAAGTTCCCTGACCTTGCGCTGCTTTCTTCGGGTGTGAACCCATGCCCCAGTTTCTGCATCTCTCCACGACACCTTGGGCGCGGCTGCAGGCACAGGTATCAGCATGGCGTTGTGGTGGGTTTGGTTTCCGTTGCATTGTTGCTTCTCCTTCAGTTGTACACGGTCGTAGGAACGTTGTGGCGATCGGGCAACACTCCGCAATGTGCATCGCATCATACATTGTGTTGCATCCACTCAAGCATCATAATGTCTTGCATCACATCTCACTACGACCCCCTGACCACCAAGCCCAAGAAGGACTCACAGTTGGGGGGAAATCAGAACGTTATGACGAATCTTTCGCGGGCCCATGAACAAAAACGGCAATGCGGCGCAGCAACGTGTCACCACCTTTCTCCCATGTGTCGTTGTGGTCTCCTTCAGGCACACGGACCAGCTCTGATGGCACGAGCACCACGCAAGGTATCACCAGGACAACGGATCGTGTCAGAAGTCAACAAACCACAGCCCCACAAGCAGCTGACGCATGGTGCACATCGCTGCCGCACCTGTCTTGGCTGACGTGTGCGTTCGGGCCTGGAGCAACCTGGACAGCTCGTGCATGTGTGCCGGCGGAACCAGGCGATCACGGTCTCCCTGCGGTTGTGAAACGTGCATACACCAACATGAACGTGGACATGACTTTTTTCCAATCCAGCGCAGATTCAAGTCAAACGAACCGACACAAGGAGGACAGGGTGAGGCAGGGATTGAACGCGATCATGTGTCTTGTAGTGCAGTCGCAACAGGAACTTGAACGGCGCCAGAATCGGAAACAAGTGGTCCACCATGTGGGCGATGCTCAGAAACGTGTTTTCCACAATGACACCAGCGACCTGACGACAAGGCGAGCAACACACCGTGATACCGCACCACAAACGATAAGGTGCAACGAAAACGAGCTGCTTCCCACGCAACCGCGCCAACACAGACACAACAAGAAACAAAGCAACGCCACATCGAACGCACATCAGAAGCGCGCTCCTGCGCAAGCCGGAAAGCGATAGCGCCGCCAAGGCTGCGGCCGTACAAATACACTCGCCGCTTGTCAACCTCAGGCTGTTCCCGCGCAAAGTCCAGCACTGCATGCGCATCTTGTGCAAAGAACTGACACCACCACACGCGACACTTGGTTTTCAGTGAACGGGTTCTGACACAACATCTGCGCGGTGCCACGGGTGCTGACCTCTTCATCTGGCGCTCCTGTGCTCATGCCGTATCCACGATAGTCTGCCATCACAACGTTCACTCCACAAGCAACCACAAGCGACTGCACGAAGGGCAAACGCCAGCCCATGTCTGAACGTGACACGGAGAACAGTGAGACAACGACAGCCCTGGACGAGATTGTCACGTACTTGCGGCGTTGCCATGAAAAAAGACAACAGTCGGCTTTGCAGAACGAGACCCATGCAGATCCCGTGTCATTACCCATGTGTGGAGACGCTCTCCGTCTGCGGTCGTGACGTACTTCTCACGATAGTGCATGCCCCAGGGAGTGGGTGTGCGGAACTGGTGTGGGTTGTCCGCTGTCCTGGTGGGCATGCCAGGGACCACCGGGTGATACAACAACATGTCCTGGCGGTAGTACAGGCCACCAGCAAGCGCTGCCGCAACACCCACACCCGCCACGGCGAGCTTCAGCCATCCAGATCGCCAACGCGCCATGGTGGAAGGCTGCGGCGACACTGATTGCCACGGAAAGTGGTTGTTCTTGGAACGTGTTTTGCATGTGTAAGATACCACACAATGCCTTGCGGCGTGCAGCAAGTGGTGGTGCACCGTCAAGGTCTGCTGGCTGACCCCACCCTGCTTGCGCCACAGCACACCGAGTACCAGGCTCAATTGCACGGTGAGCATAAAGCCTTTTCCAAAGCAGTGGATGGTGGTGTGTTGGCTGCCTTGGCACTTGCTTTCGAACTGTTGCCTTGTGAGGTGATATGCACTGAGTTTTGAGCTGAGCCCGTCTATCCGTCCAAATCACGTGCGTGACCGCCGTTGCCCCCAGCGCACACACCTCTTGTCTGATCGCCTCGTGTTTGTTTTTCTTGTCCTGTGTGGTGCCTGCGCCTCCGACCATCGTGTTTCAGGTTTTGAATGGCAACGTTTAGAGCGGCTGCGGCTGCGCCAGAAGTGCAGCGCAATTACGCCGCACGTCTTCGCCCGGCGCTTGCTCGATTGAGCCCGACAGATGTGTCCCGCCTGGAGCATCAAGCAGCCATGGTGGCTGCATATGCACTTCTGGACGAGCGTCGTGGGCATGCCGCGGCGTTGGCGAAGCATCGGGAAGACGCCAAGGCTGTGGCTGCTGCCGGCGACAACGCACCACGAACAGATATTGTGCACTTCCTGCCGCTTGTTCCGGTGGGTTGTTGGTTGCCGTTGTCTTTCCACAGTGAATCGTGCATATGTTGACGTGATGCATCGGTTGTGGGGGTTGTGGGGGTTGTGGGGCCGCGGGGCTTTGTCCGTCGTCGTGAAACAGCTCGAGGATGATCGAGTTCTGCAAGCGGCGTCGGCCATGTACGAAGAAAACGCCAAACGGCGCGAACAGGCCATCCAGGCTTCAGAGAAGGACAAAATCGAACGGGCACAGCAAGTGGAGCGCGAGGGACAATTGATGTACAAGGGTTCGATTCGTACCGCGGCCAAACAGTCTCAAGTGCGTCATGTGTGTACCTTCTTGTTTGGAACGCGTGTCGGCTCATGTGTGTGGTTCCACTCTTGTTATCCCGTAGTCAATGGTGTTGCGTCCTTCTGGAGATAGTTCATGCCCCGGACTGAACTTTTTGCTGGATTGGGTGGAAAACCTAGTTGCTGATACCACCTCGCCAAGGGTTGCCCTGTCCGTACACTTGCAGCGCACCAACAAGGGCTTTGGTCTTCAAATCGGTTACAGCACAGACCTCCGACGTCTGGTGGTGGAAGGCGTGTACGAATTTGTCCAATCCTCGAACGGTTGGCCGGTTAGCAAGGGAGACATCTTGACTGCCGTGGACACATACGAGCTTCCGGCAAACAACAATGGGCAGTGGCTCATCGACAACGTGGTACGCACTTTTGGTTCCATTACAGATCAAACTCGTGTGAGCTTCCACCGTCCTGTGTCCGTGCGTCATCAACGGTTGTTGTTGAGTATTCGACGATCACTGGTTCGGATGCTCCGATTGGAACGCGACGCCAAGCGCTGGTTCCCATCACACGCCGTGCGATTCTTGTGGGGCTTCATCAACCGACTGAACACCGAGTTCGCCGCCGTGTTCACACGTCCCTGCGGACAAGAGGCTGTTCAGGCCCGCGACCCAAGTTCGGCAGATGAGGCAGCAGCACTGGAGGCCGCAAGGCTGCACGAGTGGGGCCGTGTCGCATTGTTCCTTCAAAAGGAAGTGCAGGCTTTGGAAACTGGCTTGTACGTTGTGGTGCTTGATGTGTCACTTGGGGGTTCTCTCGCGTTTCAAGAACTGAGATGACCACGTGCTATCGTTGCTTGCAGGTTTGGACCTACGACAGCGAAAGGCATTCCTTCTGTTTTGGAGCGAACGGTGTAGCCCATGCGATGTCGGTAGCAATTGTTCGTTCAGGGAAACACCCTACGACCTTGATGTCTTTTGTGTGGTTGCGCGCAAACTACTTTTTCTCTTGCTGAGCCTTTTGCGTTGCGAGCACTGCAACACCCACGGACACACACGTTGGCATCACAAGCAACGCGCATTCCCCACACAACAGGTCCCAGTACACCATGCGACGGGAGCTTGACAAGTGCACATGACGTACCTGCACGTGACGATACTGACCGCAGTGCTGGCGTTCGAGCGGCAATTCCATCCATGCCAACGCCCAAGGAGCCGAACAACTGCGGCTGTGGCTGACCCTTGCTTTCATGAATAGTGTACCTGCACACGGAGTCCACACACCCGACTTCACACCTTGATACCGCCTTTGTACACGCTGTCATCGCCACCCACCTGGTGTCTAATCGAGCTGCGTCACGCTTGCGCTGTGCTTCCCGAGAGGCTTGCACACGCTCCAACGCCTCCTGTGTCGAACGAGCCATACGCAGCATGGACTCACGGCTTGCACCACTGTCTCTCCGAGAGGGGGCGGCTGCCTGGTTGGCCATATCTGCCTCCGCCTCCGCCTCCGTCTCCGTAGCCGCGGCCGCGACCAACTCGCTCATGTTGTGGAAGCTGTGGCTTCGGCGCACAAGCGCTGCTTGTTGCCGCTTCAAAAATGTGTCCACAAGAGCCGTGTACCTGTTTCCTGAGGCAGGAGTGGGCTGCGAGGCGGCCCCCTTTCCATCTTCGGACGTAGAGCGTCCAAAGCTTGGACGCATGCTCCCCTGAAAGAGCCAACATGAGCAGCACAACCAAGGGCACGTGAGGTACAACACGGGCGAGAATATCACGCTGCGCGGGCACGTACGCGTGATGCCAACGCTCGCTCGCGCTCCAAAGCGCGCTTCTGCGACGCCAGATCAAACTCCGCCGAGCTGTTGAGGTTGAGCGCCATCTTGGCGCTTGCAAGGACCTCATCACGGCGCTGGTTGGACGCTGCGGCGACCAGCCCGACGGGGTGACGCGTATCACGTGACGCAGGCCGGACACGTGCAGCAGGGCTCGCCAAAGGAGGCATGGCGGGAGTGCGGTCAGGCGTGGGTGGTGCAGAGGGTGGCAAGGCGCCCTCGCCACCAGACGGACCCGAGGATGGAGGCGGGATAGGCACAGAGACAGACAGAGGACCAGCACCGGCTGAAGTACCAACACCAGTCGCCGCTGCCCCAGCACTTGCCCCAGCACCTGCACCTGCCCCAGCACCTGCACCTGCCCCAGCACCTGCACCTGCGCCTGCGTCCGCACCCGCCGTCTTTGTCGCTGTTCCTTGCCGGCGCTTCTTCTTCTTCCGTGTTGTCTGCGGCGCGTGTCCAGCACTCTTCTTCTTGCGAGCAGCTTCACGCTCGACCACCCGCAGTTCGGTTGCGGACAAGCCCAAGGCACGAAACAGAGCGCGGAGAGCGTCTCGTTGCTGCTTCAGCTGTTCCAGCCGTACTGTCGCGGTTGGAAGAGCAGACCAATTGGGTGACAACATGGGCACACACTACCACGAACCCAACATGGACACAACAGCGTACCACTGTTCATCACAATCTGCTTGTTTGCCTCTTGCAGCACTGCCTCGAGTTCCTCGACACCCATGATCTGGTTCGTGGTGGGAAGGTTCGTAATGCGAGTGGTGGCACTGCCAAACCGCAGCGTTGATAGTGTCTCTTGCGCGTTCCATGAACTGTGTCGGGCCATGGGTGTTACGCGGACAACACAAGCGCAGCAAGCCAGTGATCCTGACCTTGGAGAGACGTTGATAGTGAGCACAGTCCTTGCATTGCCACCCAAGGAGTTCTGAAGCAGCCGTGTGAGCTTCGAGTCTCTGTACGGAATGTGTTTCGAATCCTTGGAGGACAACCTGAAGACGAAGAAGAAGAAGACAAGAAGGTTACAACGCACTGGGTAGTGGGCACAGGGAAGGGTCGTACTTGTAAATCACTTGGCCTAGAGCCAGGAGCGACTGTGGAATCCAAACACAAAGTGAAGGGTCAGTTCTTCTTTTCTATCCAGCACACCTGGGAACACGAACATTTGAAACACACCTTGTTGATGTACTTTGCTTCGTTTAGGCGTTGCCCATCAGCGGCCGTCTTCCACACCTTTTCCGAGCCGGCCAAATCCACAAGGTACCTGTAAACAGCATCCACACGGCCGGCATCAGGCAACTGGAAACAGTGCGGCGTGTGGGGCTGTGCCACGAACAGTTGGCTAAATTTCACGACGTTCAGAGCAGCTTCTTGTCGAGCGACAGTAATCTGACATTCATCCCATCAGCTGAGTCTTCATACCAGCAAGCGGCACGACCAGGTCACACCGACGACACTTACCAGGAACAGACAATGGCTTCGTGAGCTCACATGGTTCATTTTCGTCTCGGCAGTCAGTCTGTTCTTGATGCCCAAAGCATATGCCTCCATCGCATCAGCGACATTTACAATGGGAACCTCCTGTGAAGCAATAAAGAGTCATCAATGGGCGCATGTTGAAGGAGCAGCACACGATTGCACAACAAACAAAAAATCAGGTGCTGAACGAACAGAAGCACCAGTGATAACGAGTCCACGTTCAACATTTTCATAGATCTTGCACTTGCTTGCTGCACCAACGCAAGCATGAGGCACTCAACTGCACTGTGGATCGGCACAGCAACACACGTACTGCCGAGCAAGTCGTGCAGCTCCTCGTTGTACACCTCAATGCACGAAACTCGCATGTCAAACACAGCGCCATCAACCTTGGATAACTCAAACAAGTCCTCAAACAGGCGCGGAATAATGCCACGGTCATCTGGGGCGGTGCTGTCTTCTGGACCCTGTCCACACGCATAGCCGCAGCAACGTCAACTGCCTCCTCTCCTCTTGCGGCTTGTGTTGGGCACGCCACCATGCGGAGGTACGCACTTGCATCGTGTACGTCTTGCCACTGCCAGTTTGACCATAGGCGAGGATGGCCCCGTTGATTCCGTTTAATACACTGCTGAGAAGGGGACGCGCCACGCGACTGTACATCGTCTCTTGGTCTGTGTACTGGGGGAAGACATGGTCAAACTTGAACGTGTGCTCGGATGTCTCGTTCTGCATGTCATCAATCGCAAGCGCACGTCATGCAACGCACAATCGGACACAGGCCACATGCAAAGACCAAAAACAACAAAACAAAAGCAACAAACAACAGCCCACCTGTATGGTCAAGGTTTTCCCATCCGGGAAGAACTGCAGACAGTCTCTACCACCTTTCTCCTTCTCCAGCGCGTTCGTGGGCCTGCCGCAAGCACAACCGGCGACAAGAGTCAGCATCAAGGCGCACACCCTCTCCATGACGATGGTCTCAAAGTTCCTCATCACGTGACGGGATACACGTGCATTGGCGCCACACCATGGAACCTACCTGATCCGAGCAACCACCTTGATGCTTTCTCCGTCTTGGAAGATGCCACGCGCCTCCTCAGCGCCGCCTGTCGCCCTGTGCCCACAAAAAAAAAAAAGCCACCAAACACCACAATCGGTGAACCAAATGCAACGCAAACACGCAGGCTGCATCCAAGGGCGGCGTACATGCTACCGGGCAACGTGGCGCGGATGCGTTCACGGGGAGTGCATGCTTCCCAGAATCTTCAACACCGCTGCTCGAACGAATACACCTTTTTGCATTTTCGCGAAAGATGTGCTCACGCGCGGCACTACATCAAGCAGCGTTGTGCCTGTGTGCGCGTGGCACGATGGACCGGGTGGATGGCGCTTTCGAACGGCGTGGTCAACTCAATTGAGGAACACACACGTCTGGTAGTGGCAGTAGCGCTTGTGGTGGGTGATTTCCGGCCCCCTTGCGTCCAAGCATGGCCTTCTTGAAACGTGCGGCGCTTGGTGTGATCAAGCCGTACATCGCACCGTACATTAAGGGGGGCCTCGACGCTGATGCCGTGTCCTTTTCTGCTGGCAAGCTTCACCTTGAACACCTGGTATGGTGATGTGGTGCAGTGTGATGCATGTCGTTTCGAAGCGGACTCATGAAGTCGACCAAATGTGACGTGCTGCTGCTGCTACTGCTGCATGACTGTGCTGCAGGAGATCGACACTTCTGTTCTGGATGGACTGGATCTTCCCGTCCGGGTCACTTCCATCCATGTTCGATCAGTTCTACTGCAGGTTTGTTTGTGCAGACGCTTGGAGCCTTCCCAGCCCTTCCATGGCCACCTCAATGCAAGCATGTTGACTAACCTGTGCTTTGCGTGTGCGCGTTCAGTTGTCCTGGACCAAGTTGTTGTCCGCGCCCATTGTAGTGGAACTGGACGGGCTTGATGTGGTTGCGGTGTTGAAGACATCAGTTGAGCATCGCGAACGCATCAACATCGATCTTCGTGCCCTGAACACAGCCATCGAGTCTGCCACTGCAGAAGCTGCGGAGGGTGCCTCATCGGGCGAGGCAAGCGACACAGCAGCTTCTGGGGCCGGTGCGGCCGAGTCCAAGGCCGCCAACGACGCGGTAACCGCCAACTCCGCGCCGAGCTGGACAGAGCGCCTTGTCATGCGCCTGATTGATGTCCTTCGCGTGCGTGTGACGAACGTGCACATTCGCGTGGAAAGTGTGGGCACGGGTGCTGTGCGACCGGCACACCCATTTTCTCTCGGGGTTCGCCTCCAAGAGCTTCACGTGCTGTCACTAGATGAGAACTCGGAAGCGACTGACTCAGTGTCAGCTGACCAAAGCAGCGGCAGCACGGGTGATGGGCTAGGCTTCATTCGCAAAAGAGCCACTATTTCGGGGCTGGCTGTGTGCGTGGCGCGGTTGGAGTGGCTAGGGTGCCAGTGTCATCGAACCCGTAACGATTGTGGTGGTCTTCCAGGTACTTGAATTCGGAGTCGCCTTGGAGTGTGAATACGTCCGGGGACGTCCCTGCGCAAATGCAAACGATTGTGCAGCGGGACTCATTCCAGTACGTCTTGCATCCAAGTTCGGGCTCGCTGGGTCTGGTGCTGAACCAGTCGCCCGTCACACCGAAGTGTGAGCTTCGAGCGCTGTTGGAAGCCAACACGGACATGGATGCCTGGGTGGAGCAAGTGTCGTCCCTCGTGGGTGACGGAGGTGGGGTCGGTATGTCCAACCCTTTTGGGGAGGATGGCTATTCGAGTGACGGTAGCAGCGGTGATGTTGATGAGTCGCCGGCTGTGCTGGGCATGGATGACGAACTTGCACTTGAGGTTCTGCAAGATGACCCGCTTGGTTGGTTCATCGACCGGTGGTATGAGGGCAACGTTGCTGCTGCTTGTCGCAAGGCAGCCAACGTTCGAGAGTCCCAGGCACGGGGCCAGCCGTTGCACACAGACCCGTTCGGCGCGCCTGGAAGGCAGTTATCCCGGGCGCAATCTCCGCTGCGGTACGCACTGTACAGGTTGGGAATGCTGGGAGACTACATGATGCACCTTGTTCGTGAGTTTGAAAGCGAAGCGTCGAGGTGTGCTCCCGGCATGGACATCGATGCGGTGCTTGACGAGGTGGTGGTGGGTTTGAGCGACGCACAATTCACCGACCTCATGTGGATCGTGGCACTCATTTCTGCCGGACCGCGCCCTCCGGAGGGCGTTCTCCCCGTCACCATCCCCGATAGTCTTTCCGAGCAACGCCAAGAGTGCGTTGTTGCTTGCTTGCTGTTCCTGGTCCCGTCTTGTTGCATCCTCACCGTACGGTTGTTGCGGCTGCTTGTGCCTGCTTTGTGCCGGCTTTGTGTGTGTGTGTGTGTGTGTGTGTGTGTGTGTGTGTGTGTGTGTGTAGGTGG
>Ga0213833_1001193_pt1 | contig 19514 bp, 27 predicted proteins | sample SWATP21_FD_160575 | JGI IMG/M metagenome (GOLD analysis project Ga0213833, IMG submission 160575) | Coastal seawater microbial communities from Marineland, Florida, United States - SWA TP2 #1 | ecosystem: Environmental > Aquatic > Marine > Coastal | place: USA: Florida | collected 2016-08-14
GCTGCTGCTTTAAAGCCGGTTGTGCTATGCTCACACCGTGTGTGTTTGGATGCGCGCAGGAAAGTCTGCAGAACACTGTCGTTGCCGCAGAAAGTTACTGGATGATGGGTACGTGCGTGTGGGGGAAGTTTCAGTTGCTGTGACAATCATGCTGTTGGTGACAGAGGATGGCGAGCTTCACTTGAACCTCCAAAAAACAAAGAAGGCTGACACATGGCCGTGTGTATTCAAGGGCCACGCCGCGGTGCGTAGCCGTCCGCAGCCAGTCTATGGGCGGTGCTCAATGTGCTGTTTTTGTTGCACAGCTTGATCCATACACAACCACACAAGTTCAAAAGAAAATGATGCTCGAGCGTTTCCAAGAGGAGGTGCGGATGGCCCACGGTGCAACAACTGCAAACTTTCTGTGCTCACGTGTGCGCGCGTACAGAACCCTGGATTCGATTTCTCTCAAGCCGACTTCAATGGCAACATCCCGGATCCCAGAACATTCATGGGCGGCGTCAAGTACCAGTGAGGGAGCTTGTCAACTCGACAAAATGAATACACAACAATGCCTTTACTTTCCCACAACACAAAGTGTATCTACCATGACAGCTGGCAACTGGAGACAACCCAGCAGGTTGGGAACAAATAAGAGAAACGCGCCGCTTTCGGTATTTCCTCTTCAATCAGTTGCTGGCGCCTTTCACACCTCGGGCCAACTCCGGCGCAATGCCGATGTACGTTTCTGGCGACAACTCCAGCAATGCTTGCTTGTCCGCGTCCGGGATGCCCTCCAACCCTTCCACAAACGCGCGCATGCTCTCCGCATCAACTGCACGGCCACGCGTGAAGCTCCTGTGTGACACACACACACTCACACGTCATCTCCCTGACACGCGATTGCACGCACGCACCCGCACGTGACATCCACGTACTTCAACTTCTCGTACGGCGAGTCATTTCCGTATCGCCGCATGACCGTCTGAACGGGCTCGGCAAGCAATTCCCAGTTTTGGTCCAGCTCCTCCTGCTCTCAACCCAGCTACATGGTGAGAAACCCGCGGTCAAGGTGCGAAATGTACGACGCCGCCGTACCTTCATGTAGTCTTCACGCACATCCAACCGTGACATTCCCTTCAAGGTGGAGCGATACGCGATGGCGCAATGCGCAAAGCCGACGCCTACACTCCGCATCACCGTCGAGTCGGTGAGATCACGCTGGAACCGCGAGATCGGAAGCTTCTCGCTCAGGTGTTGCATGACGGCGTTGGCGTAGCCAAGGTTGCCCTGCCAGGGAGCGAGACACCAAGCATAAGGTTCTACATTGTGTTCCACCAAACATGCAGGCACAGCCGGGCTGGCAATAACCATACCTCAGAGTTTTCAAAGTCGATTGGGTTCACCTTGTGTGGCATCGTGGAAGATCCCACTTCAGAGTCGACCACACGCTGCCTGCTCACACCAACATGGCACAACTCAGTGTGAGGTCCATGGCTCACCCCCTGGAAACGAACCCAACCCCTCCACCGCGAGCACACGCACTTCAAGTAACGGAGGGAAATGTACGACCACACATCGCGATCGAAGTCCATGAGGATAGTGTTGAAGCGGCACACTGAGTGGAACAACTCCGCAATGAAGTCATGTGGCTCAATTTGAGTGCAGTAGGGATTGAATTCCAAGCCAAGGGCTTCGACAAAGTTGGTGCCAGCGTTCAGCCAGTCAACCTGCCATGATTCAGATCCACGGTCAGGCACACGACACATCACGTGATGCACCCTCAACGTACGCCTGGGTACGCGGTCACGAGTGCGTTGAAGTTACCGACAGCACCGTTGACTTTGCCAAGGATCGGCACCGCTGCCATCTGCTTGTGCTGACGTCGAAGGCGGTACCTGCAGCAACAACAACATGGTCAAGCGAAGCGCGAAGTTAGCCGAGGAAACGACGAGACAACATTGCAGAGACGTGTCCACAATGAACTGAACAGCAACATTGTGCCACCACACAACGGAAGCGTCCAACCACGTACGCAAAGTTCGCCATTTCCTTGCCAAACGTAGTGGGTGTGGCAGGTTGGCCGTGCGTGCGTGCAAGCATGCAAGCATCCGCGTACTGGGGAGCCAGCAACACAGCCCGGGTCACCATGCGCGCATGCCTCGACCGTACGAAGAAAACGACAAGCATGTGTACACGTGCATACACGCACGCACGCACGCAAGCACGCGTGTGCACACACCTTGACAGCCCAGTCTTCCAGGTTCTCGATGACATCGTTGCAGAGCGGCAGCAAAAACTCATCGCGAGACTGCTTGATCATCCGGCCATAGGCGAGGTTGTTGACATCCTCAGACGTGAGGGCAAAGTGCAAGAAGTGTTGAACGTCCCGCAGCTGTGGCGCGTTGTCAAACTGCAGCAGGGCCCAAGTCACAACAGAGGCTCCTCGATCGAGACACACTTTCGCCTGACGCTGCACCCACCTTTGCACGCAGGAAGTACTCGACAGCTTTGACGTCGTGGTTCGTCACACTCTCAATTTCCTTCACTTCCTTGGCGTCAGCTTCAGAGAAACGGGTCTTGAGAGACTCAATAAGCGCAAGCGCATCGGCATCCAATGCCGGCACCTCTGGAACGCCCTGCAGTCCTCCACAAAAAGCAACACAGGCGCCGGAGGAGTAAACACGCCAAACGAGGCTCTGATCGGGAAGGATCTGCGCAATGCAATGTTCCTCACCTCCATCTCGGCGAGTGTTCTGATCCACTCGAGCTCCACTTGGACACGGTTCTTGATCAGGGCATACTCTGAGAAGTGCCTGTTTAACCAAGCGCCGCTGGGTTACTGCATGCACTAGGCCCCACCCACGCAGATCACCACGCACTCTCGCAGCTCTGTCGTCTTGCTCTCATAACGACCATCCACACCAGAAATGGCGGTCAGAGGCGACAGCGGGAGTGAGGACGCGGAAGAAGAAGTGGACACGCTGCGACGAGCCAGTCCTGCATGGCATCGACAGGTCCTGATAACACGTTCATCCCATTTAGTTGCCGCACCTGGTACCACGAATGCAAACGCAGCTCCTCACCTCGCAACGGCGCGGAACATCGTGTTAGAGAGCATGATGGAGAGAGGACAAGGAGATGGGGTGCTTGATGTGCGCCACGTGGTGCAGGGATTGCACGACGGAACCACTGTGGGATATTACACCTCTGGCATGTTTGAGCGTCGAGGGTTCGAAACGCGCTTTGCGTCTGTCGCCTGCCAGCTCCTTCCTCGCCGGGCGACATGGCGACTGCCACGAAGCTAATCATCGCTACATTGTTGAGCATTGTGTTGGTTGCATCCTGTGAGAACACCGCGGCAGCGGCAACAGCCAGTTCGGCCTCCGACAGCCCTGCTACGACGACGTTCGGAGGGAGTGTGAAATGCGCATTCCACTCAGATGGGCTGCGTGGCTCCACCCTTGAGATTCCTTGTGCCCTTGCTTCCTTCTCAAGCCGTGAGGGTGTTGAAAGTACCGATTTGGTTGTCCCAGTGGGTTCTCGAAACCTGCGCTACGGGTGTGATCTCCCAGAAGGAGGGGCTCACGGAATGGCGATCCTTGTGACGCGCGGTGAATGTAGCTTCGCTGCCAAGGCGGAGCAGGCAGCGAAAGCCGGTGCCTCCGCGTTGTTCATCATCAACAGTGACAACACCATCCCCGTCGTGGGTGGAAGGCCTAGTGTGGCCATCCCGTTCCCAGTGGTGATGGTGCCGTCTTCGGCCGGCCGCCGCTTGCGCAAAGCTACAAAGCGCGCGGGTGCGCTCGCGACTGTGACAGTGTTCTTGCCCCCCTCTCTTGCTCTGCATTCTCTCACGGTCACAATGCAGCCACGCAAGTGCACTGGCGCTGAGCGACTGGCTGTGGTTGCGGTGCGAAGCGACACGACGACCACGGGAGTTCAGGCCCTGCTTCAGACAGCCCAGCTGCAGGATGTTGCCACGACGGTAGTGCCGGACGTCCCTACTGCCCTGGACTATCTGAAGAGAGCAACACTTCCTCCGGACGTGATTGTTTTCATTGGCACTAACGCAGCATCCTCCTCTCATGGTGCCGCTGTGTTGGCTGCGGCAGACCGCATCGCCACCGCGTTCTGCGCGATCGCCAAGCCGCTCGTGTTTGGCAAAGCGCCAGGCCCGGTTTCACCAAGTGCCGCGTTCCCGGCATCTGCAGACCTGTCCACGTTTGTGGCGTTCAGTGATGTAGCACAGGCAGTCTTGACAGCCCAACAGGGAGGCGTGGACGTGGGTGTTCAGTTGGCGAATTGGACAAACACCACGGGCGTGGACACACACGCTGCTGTGTTTGCCGACGGGACGGGTTCCAGCGTGTGTGAGCTCCAAACAGCTGCAATGGAAGCTGCGGTGGCAGCAGACGGAACAACAACAGACGATCTCCTGACCACGGCACCCATTGCACTTGGTCCTTCTGGGTCTGCGTGCACACGTGGTGAAGGCGGTGGTGGCCACCCCTCCGCCAGCGTACCGAAGCCGGGCCTGTGGCGCCAACCCCGGTTCCTTTCTTCTGCCCCGGCTGTGTTGAGCGCTTCAGACTCCAGCACTATGTGGGAGCACACTTGGGCTGGAAATGACGACCACTTCAAGGTGCGTTTGTGTGCGATGGTGTCGTGCCAGGAAGGGCCTGTGCTTGTTTTGCTGGTCCTGACGGGTGATGTTCGCTTGTCCTCTCCTCCAACGTCGCTTTCGGCGCCAGTCGGAGGTTGCCGTCTTCTTTCCAGACCGTGTCCCCGACGCTTCTGCGTGTGCCCGGCTCATGGCTGCCGCCATCAACAACACCGTCCCAGAGTCCGCGCTACGCGTCTACCGGCGTTGCGCCTCCGCACACCCGAGCGCACCCGAGCTGTTGGTGCTGATGGGAGACGTCGCGTATGTGCGGCAAGACGTGTCAGAGGCGTCAAGGTGGTGGAAGTTGGCCCGTGACCACCTGCGTTCCACCCCCCGGATGGCGCACTCACCCTTGCACCGCCGTCTGAACGTGCGACTGCGCCACTACCCACCGCTTGACCTCAGCGCGCCAGGCCACCACCCCTCTCGTGCCCGTTCCGCGTCACCACAGACCTTTGGCCAACCTGCAATGACCGCTGGGAATGAGAGCGATCGCGCAGCCTTGGTGGGGCCGTCCTCGCGCAACCGGTTTGCGGTCCCCATTGCGTTTGTCCACCCCGGCGTTCACCTGCCAGAGTACCTCGCAGACACGCTCCGACAGGCGCACGCCAGCAATCCACACTCTTCGATTGTGTTGGTGTGCCGAGCAGGGCTGTGGCCCGTGTTTCGGATGGAAGCTGCGTGGCTTGCGGGGCGAGGGGAACAGGAGGAGTCTGGTGTGGATCCCAAGTGGCTCACCGTTGTCACCATGGACAGTCTGGCTGACGCGAGTCCCACGTTTCGCTTCGCAAACGCGACGGCTACGCTGGGATACGCAGCACGGCAGTCCGCTGAATGGCAAGCGTGGCATGGCTCCATTGAGCGCTTGCTCGCCATGGAGGCATGCTATGCCGCGGGCGTGTTTCGTGGCGATACCCCAGTGTAAGTAGCGTTCAGCGGGCAGGGGGGAGAGATTTGAGCCGTGCTTGCAAGTGCTTGCAAGTGGGATCTGGTGCTGTGTTTATGTGTGTGACGTGACAACGCGTGTTTTGTGCGTGTGCAGCTGGTTCATGGATTCTGACAACCTGTTGTACCGAGACTTGAGCGTTCAAATGAAGATACTGGAGAACGACGGCGCCGGCATGTACGCCGCATTCCTGCACGAGCATCTGGCATCCACTGCCACCATGTTTGTCCGTCGTGGTACTGCCGTCGCGACGCTGTCCCAGTGGCTTGCCGGGAAGCTGTTGCTCACGGGTCGCGCCCTTCGAGTGCTTCGGCACGGGCGACGCGTAGATGGCATGGCACTGCTCGCAGACTACGCAAAGAAAATGGGACCGCAGGTGCTGTCCCCACTGGCTGTGGGATTTTCCACACGCGACACGTCCTTCGAGCCAGCCGTGTTTGATGCTGGGCAGTGGGGGCTGTTCCTTGGTGGCGCGGGCCCTTCCACGTACGTTCACCCCATGAACGGTCGTGCCATGCGTCCAGGGTTTGTAGACCCCGTGGCCTACCTGGAGAAGGACTTTCGGCACCGGCGGTTCAAGCTCACGTGGGCAGAGGTCGGCAGCGTGAACACCCGCACAGGAGAGGCACGCACAGTGCCGGTTCCGCTGATTCGCTGGTGTGCGACGCCACCGCCCTCGGACATATGCGGGGACTTGGCTGTCACCAACCTGCGGCACGCCCACTCCCCTCATGTGTGGGCCTTGGCAACCATGGTCACGCCCAGGGACGACGCGTCAGGGGTCCCCAAACATGACGGGCAAGGAGCGGCGCAGGACTGGCAGCACGCGTTGGGGGGCACGGAGAAGGGGCGGCGCCTACGTGCAGCGCTGTACAACGAAGCGATCCAGTACTTTGAGGAGAAGTACGACCACAAGAAGTATGAGCGGTGGTGACGAGTTGGAGTTGGTGTCGAATGTTGGAGACTGCCAAGTAGCCGTGTTGTTGCACAAACTGCAAGAAACCCCGGTTGGAATGCGGCGTATCCCCGCGCACTCACAATTATTTGCATGAACGCCAGTCATCGTGCTTTGCTTCTTTTGTGACACTGGGCGCAGTATCATCGCAACGTCATCACAACCCACACGCGAAACGGAAACACCACCATGTGTCTACACCTCAACGCCGCTTGAATGTCTTGGGTCGGCCCTGGTGGTGTCGTCGCTTCTGCTTCTTGAACACGCCTCGCCGCGAACGCTGCGCTTCATAGCCATCGCCGTCACTGTCGCTAGCATCTCGGCGCTCACTACGTTGCTTCCGTGCCAGAATTTCAGCCCGCCGTTTCTTTCCTGGGCGTTTCCGGCGTTCGATGCGCTTCATTTGCCGTCTGGAGAGCGGCTTGTCTTTCTTGTTGCTCTTCTTTCGACGAGCACCGTCTCCCGTACCGATGGCGCCCTTGGCAGATTGACTCAGCGGCAGGTACAACACTGTGTACGCGTTCTTGCAAAAGATGTCATTCGCCAACGTCCCGCTTTGATGGTACCTGAATCGCCGCACCAAACCCATATCATGAGTCGTTTCGTCCACACACAAGGCACAATGCCATGACGGTGGTGAAGTGTACGTACCGAAGTGGTGCGACGTGATTCCTTGCCATGCGCGCGAGCTGCAACCCGTTCCAAGACAACGTGACACCATCCAGCTCCACTTCATCAGAGATAGCAACTGTGGACAGAAGCGGAGCCCGGGCTCGCTTCATGGTCTCCAGTGTTTCCTCCCAATCATAGTCGTCACATGACAGCCCCATGTGAAACCTGAGAACAGCCCAGCCAGCAAACTCCCTTGCTTGTCAACACCACACCGGCCCCTTGCCAACGGCACACACCACAATCAAGCGTACCCACACAGCAGATCCGCTTTGGATCGAATACCCTTGCCATCACACTTCTTGACGTAGTGGTGGTACGCGCTGCGGTAGTACTGCAACTCCACGTCCGGGCGCACGCGCACCGACGAGCGGTGCAAGCGCTTGGGGACCTCCAACCCAACAAACACGACACGAATGCCGCTGCCTGAACCTGCATCACCACTCCCTGGCGCTGACGCTGACGCTGACGCTGACGCTGATGATGATGCTGACGCCTTGCCGTTGCCATCCTGCCCTGCGCCTGACGCTCCACCGCTGGTCGCCGGTGACCCCGGCACAGCGCCGGTGCCGGAGCCGGAGCCCCCGGCACCCCAGCCACAGCTGGCCACGGTGCCGAGGCATGCCCATGCTTCCGGGCAGGCACACTCAGCCACACTGGCGCCCAGCACGTGCACCAGCATGGGTCGCTTCGCGCCAGCCATGGCGCGGCGCACTGCGACGACCTCTGGGGTGTGCAGCAGTGCGTTGAGCAGCGTCAGGGGGTAGGACAGTGCTTCAGACAGGAGGCGAATGCGAGACGCCAGCGCCGAGTCCTGCAACGCGATGGGTGGTAGCTCCGAGGCGACAGGGTTTTCCTCCTCCGCAGCACCTGCGTCATCATCATCACCACTCGCGGAACCTGTGCTGTCACCGTCTGCGTCTGCGTCTGCGTCGGCGGCTGCGGCTGCGGCTGCCTCGGATGGAGCGGCCAGGCCGGGATGCAGCAGGCCCAACACGGCACTCCAGGCGCGCGGGGTGGGAAGTGCTTGCAATGCATCGCGTGCACGGGCGATTGGATCATCTTCCTCCTCCTCGCTGCTGTCATCGCTGTCGTCCTCTTTCTCGCTGCAGTCCTCGCTGCTCCCGTCAGCTGTGGCTTGGTCCTGCTTCTTCGTTTCATCATCAGCGTGCCCGTCTTCATCTTCCTCGTCACTACCGCCATCGCGCTTCGCAGCAAGCGCTTCGCTGGGGGGCTCCATGCCGCTTAGCAGGCATGACAACACTGCGCAGGTCACTTGCTGTGGGGTTTTCGGGAGACTTGTCTCTTCCTGCTCGTCGCTGTCTTCACTGTCACCGCCACCACCAGCGGCCGCTACCGCCGCGTCATGGGCCTCCTGAGCTTCCAGCTCTGCTTCACCGTCTGCGATGGTCAGTCTGATGCGGTTGCAAACTGCGGAGTGAACAGCACGGTCTTGGTCGCGGTGCGCAGAGCTGCAGTACGCGACGCCACCACAGTGGGCACACGCCAGCAGTGCTTCCCCGTCCTCTTGTGGCGGCACCACCTCCAAGCCCTCCGGTGCATTACCATGCTCATCAACCTCTGACTCGGTTTCCGCCATCTTCCTGGCGCACACGGCGCAGCAGTTGTGGCCGGGATACAGCGCGGTGTCCTGCTGTGGTCGGGGCTGCAAACGGGCGTACCGTGACGACTTCTTCTCAGCCAGTTCCGCCGCATCCAGCAGCCGTCCAGCTTCCTCGTAGACCACGGCACTGTTCTCAAACGCCCACATCTTGGCTGACGCCATCCTTCCTTCAGACAACTGCAAGAGGCGAGTCAACCAAACCACCACGAAGCAAGCCCAGTGGCACAACTTCATCACGACGATCATAAGCGGATCCCATTCTCATCTTACGACAAGTTTGTTTGTGGTCGTGCACGACTTTCGTAGTGCGTGCAACACGCCGTCGTGCAAGTGGCGCGTCACACAGCAACTTGAACTTGAGTCGGCACCCATCCCTTTTGCTTCCTCAGTCTGCCAACTCCAACATTCACCATGCCGTCGATGCGACAGCTCAGTGTGGCGGTGCTGGGTGTTGCGCTTCTGGCATCATTGTGCTCGGTGTTCTTCTTGCTCGGACAGCGATCCAGCACACACATACTGCCGGCCCCCCCTCATTCCACAGCAACCGCAAGTGTGAGCGCCAGCTCCGGGCAACCAGGTTCATTCGGTGCTGTCAGTGTTGGAAGTGCCTTGCAACCCATCAGCAAGACCCTCGCGTTTGCCAAAGCCCTGTTCCAGCCCGCGCGCTTCAAGACACACCTCAGCACGGACAAACCCATGTACCGACCCGGAGAGACCATGCGGATCCGCGGTGTTGTCCTGGGCGTAGCTGGCATGGCTTTCGTGCCCGATGATGTTCATGTCGGGGCGCAAGTGAAGATCGTTGGCCCGAAAGGCCCAGTGGCTACCAACCACGCACGTGTCAAAGCCTCCACGCTGGGTTACCAGTGGCAGATCCCGCGCAGTCTCAAGGGTGGAAAGTGCGTGTGGCAAACATGGGTTGGTGGGCCTGCATGTGCTTTGTTAGGTGTGAAGAGTGCCCAGCAAAGCTCAGTCTGTGTGTGTGTGTCGTTTTGCGTTTGTTTGCCTTCTGTGTGGTGTCGCTTGTGACCGCGTGCGTGCCTGTTCACCTTCATGCTTTCTTGCCACTGGCTTGCAGGTACACGATCCATGTGGACCCGCAAAGGGCTGGTTGGGCTCCTGCCGTTCGTGAGATTTCGATCCGCGAGTTCTCCAATCCCTCTATGCGCCTCCAGTTGAAGTTTCAGCGCGATGGGTACGCGGATGAAGGGGTGCCTGCTGAACAACAACGCGATGAATGTGTTTCTTACCTGGTGGTGCTACCGTTGCTTGACAGTCTGGGCCCTGGCGACGAAGCCGTTGCAACGCTGTCTGCTTCACGTGCCACGGGTGGTGCGCTTGCCAGCTCGACCTTTCGCTTCACTGGCCGTGTTGATGGGGCCGCCATTGCCTCAGGCACTGGGCAGTTGGACGCTTCAGGCCACGCTGTCATCAAGTTCAAGCTGCCCGACACCATCGAGCACGGTGATGGCTCCTTGACAGCTGTTGTGACGGATGGTGGGGACATGGAGACGGTGTCCAAAACCATGCCGCTCGTCCTTTCGTCCATCAACCTGCATGTGTATCCGGAGAGCGGCGACCTGGTTGAGGGTCTGGAATCGCGAGTGTGAGTGGGGAGGTGTTCATGTCTGTCATGCCGTGACGTGGTTCGAGGTTGTGATGTGATGTGTTGGGTCACTTGTCGCATGCTGCTGTGTGCGTGTGCATGGTGGTGGCGTGTTGTGTGCAGCTACGTGGAGGGCACCAACAACGGTGGCGACGCGGTCGACTTCGCGGCGTCCATCGTGCAAGTCACAGATGACGGAAGCGTGGTGAAGACCGTGGCACATGTGGAAACGGACCATGAAGGACGCGGTGCTTCCTCGCCGTTCATGCCCAAGCAAGATACACGCTATCAACTGCGTGTGACGCGCCCCGCCGGTGTGAAGCAAGTGGTGGACCTGCCCAAGGTTCTCCCCGAGGGTGGTGTGATTAGCTTTGGCGACAACTCGGCCGTATTCAGTCTCGAGGATCCCATGGCCTTGTATGTTTCCACCTCGCACGCGGGCTCGTTCCAGGTGGTGCTGTTCCGCAGGGAGGCTGAGATCGCTCGAAGCGTGGTTCGCCACTCGCAGCCCGGGCAGCGTTCGAAAGTCGTATTGACCCCGCCATCCACCCCCACAGCCTCTGGCGTGCTGCGCCTCACGCTGTACGACGTGCATCAGAACAAGGCCCTCGCAGAGCGTCTGCTCTTCCGCCGTCCGCAGGCCATGGACGTGGGTGTGAAGGCTGACAAGGACTTTTACGCCCCCGGGGAGACGGTGAAGTTGACAATCACCACATCATTGGCTGGAGGAGCTGCCATCCCAGCGAGGGTGGGCATCACGGTCGTGGACGACTCCGTCTTGCAAAAGGTGGAGCGCAACCTGCAGCCCCCTCGCCTTCCGGCCATGGCGCTGCTAGAGGACGATGTCCAGGTGCTGCACGATCCCCACACGTACGTGTGTGAGAGACGAGCGCCGGTGATGGCAATCTAATGGGATCATCACCTCACCTTTCTTTGTGTGTGCGTGCATGGGTGGGTGGGATGAAAATGTGCACGCATGTCTTGTGCATGTGCAGGTACCTGGCCGACGTTTTCCCGACAGAGCTGCCCACTTCCGCCAATGCGGCGCTGCTGCACCGTGGCACCAATCCGCTCCCACCCACGTGTCACGCCACTGTGGCCCCTTCCCATGCGCTTGACTTGCTCCTCGGTACGAGTTGAGTTGGTCCTGCAGGACGCGTGCTTGCTTCTCTTCATGTTTATTGTGCTCGCCACGATGCCCCTCCCCTTACCCAACATGCGCCTGCAGGCACGCAAGGGTGGCGTCGTTTCGTGTACGAAGCGCCACATGAGTTCTTGGGGCGCAACTCGATGGACTCCGAGTATGCAGCGCAGCATTCGGAGGTACCGGAACGCAGCGAGGACGAGTACACGCGCGCGCTTCGGCTGTTTGGCGTGCGCCCTGCGCCAGTGTACGTTTGCGGTTGTGCCGTGCTGAACCATGTCTTTCCTTGTCTTGTGGCATTCACGCGGCGCCTGCTGTGCTGTGCTTGTCTCGGGTTGTCATCCATGGAACACGCTCCGGTTGTTCTTTGCCAGTTTGATGCATGCCACGGGTGCGTTGAGCGTTGCGTGTTGGGTGTTGGTGTTGGTGCCGGCACAGATTGTGCTCACAGTGGCTGCCGCAATTCGGTTTTGCTGTAGCAGAGGGTGCTGCAGCTGGGGGTTTTGGCGCTGTCATGGCTTTCGGTGCCCCCAAAATGATGAAAGCGCGCGCACGCGGCATGCCGATGCCCATGGCTGCCATGGATGGTGCTGTTCCTGAGATGGCGGGTGCTGTTCCTGCGATGGCGCGTGCCCCTGCCCCTGCTCCCATGGCTGACGGAGTCGCGATGGACCTGGGCATGGTCGAAGAAGATGAACATGGGGCGTTGGACGACGCTGTGGCATTTGCTAATGAAGCCCCTCCTCCGCCCATGGACATGCAACTGAATGCCCCCGCCGTGATGGACGAGCCGATGGTGCCACCGCCGCGACCACCCCAGCCCCAACAACCGCAGGCCGATGAAGCCCCGAGAATGCCGATGGCACTACCGGCGATCGATGACCTTCGCATGGCTCCCCCGCGCCCTAAGCGCCACCCCGGCCGACGTCCGTCTCCCCGACGTGACCGGCGCCAGTTTGCGTTTCGCCGCCGCTCCAACCGCAAGCCCAATGACCGTGTCGAGTTTGCGGACACGGTGTTTTGGGCAGCGGGTCTGCAAACCAACGAGGAAGGTGTGGTGGAGGTGTCGTTTGACCTGTCAGATTCCGTTACGAGTTTCCGGGTCGAAGTCGATGGCGTGAGCACTGTGGGATCGCAACTTGGGTCGTTCACGATGGAGTTTTCGTCTGTGGAACCATTTTATGCTCGGTTGCAGCTGCCCATGGAGTTGACGGATGGTGACTCTGTCCTGCTTCCCGTCACAACCGTGGTGTCTGCTCTCGATCCCAGGTACGAGCCTGATAATCTGGCGTTGGGCGCGCATGCATCCAGGTGTTGTAGGTCGTTGTGTATGGACACGTAGCTCACTGGCGGATGTTGTATGTTGTTGGTTGTCTTTTGTGCTTCCCCTCCATATGCGATGTTCAGTCCCCCAGCGGAGAGTGACACGCCTGTCTCGCTGGTGGCCGACGTGTCCTCCCCTGTTCTTCAACTCCAAGACGCCTCCAAGACTGTGAACCAACGCACTCGCACCTCGCGAACGTACCTCCACGCTGTCGCTTCTGCACCTGTTCTCCCTCCTGCACCACCTGCCTCTGCTGGCAGTGACGGTGACGGCGACGGCGACGGTGATGGTGATGGTGATGGTGATGGTGATGGCAATGGCGATGGCTTGTCGGCCACTCCAGTGGGCGCTGGAGATGTCAGCGGCCTCACCGGGCAAGCGCAGCGCACACGCGATGCCCGGGCCGCATCGGTGTCTCTGACAGCCACGGCGACCGTGGATGGGGGCGCTGTGTTTGTGGACCGTGTCACGAGGACCACTCGGGTGTTGCCGCGGGGTTTCCCCACTCACCTGACGCACGGAGGCATGCTTTCTTCCCAGTCCAGCGCGGAAAGCGGCAGCTCATCGCCCGTTGGTCGGGTGGCGTGGACTGCCACTCTGCCTGACAACATCGTTGCAAACTCTGTCGAGGCACGAGTGGTCACTTACCCGACCCCAGTTGCGAATATTGCGAAGGTCCGTGTGCGTGTGTGCATGTGTGTGTGTGTGTGTGTGTGGTGCTGGTGCTCTTTGTGTAGCCGTAGCTGTGCTCTCCTCGTGATATGTTTCGTTTCTTGCTTGACAGGCACTGGAGTCACTCATCCGTCGACCATGTGGTTGCTTTGAGCAAACCTCAGCGACGACATACCCGTTGGTGATGGCTGCACAGTGCGTAGCACACACTCGAGTCTTAGCTCTGTCGTTGTGTCAGGTTGCCATTGACCTGTTGGGTTGTTGTTGTGCCTCCTCTTTCAGGTACTTTGCGTCGCATTCTGGTGTGGACTCCAGCTTGTTGACACGAAGCCGTTCAATGCTGGAAGAGGGATACAAGAAACTTGTTGGTTTTGAGTCGGAAGGAGGCGGGTCCGTCGCATTGAGCTGTTTGCGAGTCTGCACTGGACACGTTTCTTTGGCTTACCCGCAGTGTTGTGGTGGTATGATGTGGTTGTCTTTTGGATGCACAGCTTTGAGTGGTTTGGAAGCTCCCCTGGCCACGAAGCTTTGACAGCATACGGTGCCTTGCAGTTTGAAGACATGGCGAAGGTCATCGCTGTGGACCCAGAAATGCTGGAGCGGACGCGCTCGTGGCTGTTGTCGCGGCGTGACGGCGAGGGAATGTTCCTTCGTAATCCCAAGTCGCTGGACTCATTTGGTCGCGCACCAGCAGAGATCGTACGTGGACTGGTTGTATGATGCAAGGATTTATCATGGTGTGACCCCACACATTGCTTCCACCGCTGTTTTGTGTGTTGTAGACGGCCGCATACATTGTATGGGCACTGTCTTCGACCAGTTTGCGGTCAAAGATCACATCTGAGGTCGACAAGATGGTTGCGGAGGCTGCTGCGTCTGCTGGTGGGGCGTTCAAAGAGGACCCGTACTTCCTTGGCCTTGTGGCAGGCACATTGTGCGTCACTTTCAAGGATCTGCTTGTTCCTTTCGTTCCCTGGTGGCTGACTTGGTTGTTGTGGTGTGCAACGCCGCAGGTTCAACATGGAGCGAACGGAAGAAGCCATGGACATCGCAGACAGGCTTGTGGCGCTGCAGGTAGTGCCACGTCCACGCACGTGCGCGGCGTTGTACGCTGGGAGTCACCCACTTGATTGTTGTTCGCTTGTTGGCTTGTTTGCTCGGCAACAGGGCGCGGACGGCAGCATTGAAGGTTCCCAGACCAGCATTACGTGCAGCCGCATGAACTCACTTACCGTGGAGGCAACGAGTGTGGCTGTGCTTGCCTGGCTGAACGACGACAAGTACATCGCCCACGCACGGTCGGCAGTGGAATGGATTACCGCCCAGTGCCAAAACGGCAGGTTCGGGTCCACCCAAGCCACGGTCTTGGCTCTCAAAGCTATCATCGCGTACGTGCGCAGGTGCCAGTGAGAGGTTGTGTAAGGTGTGTGTGCATCCAGAATGATGCGGTGGCCTTTCATTGCGCCACAGCTATGATGTCTTGAGCACACGGGTGCCACCTGGAGGCAAGGTGACCCTGTTGGTGAACAACGATGCGGTTGAGGCTGTAGAGTTTGGCAAAGACACGAAGGGTGCCATTGCCTTTTCGTCGGATGCTGTATGTACAGTTTCATCTGTCGTGTGTGTTTCCGTTCGTGCATTGTTCTCACATCTCTCGGTGCATGCAGGTGTCCTCTCGTCTGCGACCTGGGTCAAGCAGCGTGTTAGCCCTTGTGATGACCACACCGACAGAGTTTTCCATGCCGTACGTTCCATGTTGTGATGATTCACGCCAGTGGCTCGTTTCACACTCGTGCACAACAGATACTCCATGTCGATCGAGTTCAACACCGAGCAGCCTGCATCAGTGGATGATGCGCCTGTCTCCATCTCCACGCGCCTGACCGAGCAGGTCGTGACCGAAGGATCCTCCACCGAGCTGATCGTCGAGATCACCAACAAAGATGCTGACAAGCCTCAGCCCATGGTCATTGCTCAGATCGGTGTGCCAGCTGGACTGGAGTTGCGTCATGCAAAGCTTGATGAATTGCAAAAGAGTGGCGAGGTGCGTGCGTGTGTGTGTGTGTGTGGTGAAATCTCCATGGGCGAACTTGAGTTAACAACCCATTCATGCTGCGGTTGCAGTTTGCGTTCTACGAAACGGAGGGCCGCACTCTGAACTTGTACTGGCGCGGCATGGCACCTGCCCAAACCGTCCGCCTGTCGCTTGATGTTGTTGCACGGATCCCTGGAGAGTTTGTTGGTGACGCTTCTCGTGTGTCCCCCTACTACGCCGAGGAGTTGAAGCACTGGGAGCGTGGGTTGAGTGTGACGGTCCAACGCGCGTAGCGCTGTGCGCGACGTTGCAAGCTGAACACACAATTCGCCCTCACTAACATTGATTTTGATCCGGCGGGACCCAGGACTCGCCGCGTCGTCGTGCCATGGCTAGGCCCTCTGGCCTACAAGTTTGCGGTGCACACGTGCGGTGGCCTGCTCAAGTGTATCAGCAGGCTCCATTGCAGTCATTCCCACACCCGCAGACGAACCCGCTGAAAGTCACGGATGACGTGAAATACCCCGCTAAGCGCTGTAGCTGAAGAACCTTCGCCAAAAAACTGACATGTGGACTTGGCGAGAGACTTCAGTTCCGCCACACTCTGTTTTACCTCGTCCACTTTGACCTGAGTGTGTTGCCATTGCATGAGAACGTGCTTTCCAGTCCACACAATTGCAGCTGCGGCCGACACTGCTGGCGCACCTTTGCCAGGGTCATGAACGTCCAAGCAGGGTTTTCTTCGCCTTGAGAGTGTCGTGTCCCATGAAGAAGGTTGGCAAACCGCGCATGACCCTTCTGTAACTTTGCAGCGGCACTGTTCAGTATTTGAAGACTCAGAGAGCATGCATCCCAAACCGACGGCAAATCCTCGCCAAACTTCAGCGCGTCTGCGTCGCTCACGGAGAGCTGCTGAACAAGGAGCTGAAGCAGGTTGGTGGACCTATCAACAGACGTTGTCTGTCCAACCGGCTATCAGTACTCCACATGCAAATGAATGATCACACCCCTCATACCTTTTCGAGTAGAAGCAACGACGACAACGAGAAGGCCTCAGCATCTCCTTCGTTCAGCGCGTTACCGATCGCCAGCACTGCCAGGAGGACGCGACGAAGCCGAGAACTTCCCACCAGCTGTATCACATATGTTACAGGCACATATTCATGGAGTTTGGTCCACTACGAACCTCTTGACATGCACGCCTCACTCCAGATACGGCCTCACGAATACGCGACTGCTCACGAGGGAACTCGAGCCAGTACTCGAGGCAGTCAATGCGAGCTTGGACATCTTGCATGTCAGCAAATGCCAACAAGAAGGTCTCGACATCACCAAGTTCATTGTGGTCACCTGAGTAGGCGTTGAGTACCTTCACTTCCGCAGAAGTTGGCATCACTTTTCGTAGTCGCTCGAGCTGGTCCTTGGTTACAGCAGCGTTGTTTAACTTCAGAGTCATGTCCATCAGCATTCTACGAATCTCGGTGGTCGGCATCTGCACAACACGGTCATGAATCTACCATCATTGCACACACCGCAACTTCCCCCGCCTACCTTGAATTGGGACAAACATATGCCTGCAACTACACGTCATACGGATAGGCAAACAAATGTCCGCGCGAGCGGCGGTGCGTACCTGCGTTTGTCGCACGCTTTCGATCCACCAACGCAACCTTGGTTCGGCGGCGTTTCTTTTGGCATGGTGTGGATGAGTTTCGCGCTTTACGCTCGTCTTTCTGCTTCTTCGCAACTTTTGGCTTCTTCTTCTTGAAGGAGAACAAGTCACGCAGCTGCTCGACATCCACCTGCATTCCTTGATCTGGGGTTCATCTGTGAGCCCAGCAGTTCTCCAGAGGAAACATTCATCGCACGTACTGCCGTCTTGTGGTCCCTGTACTTTGTTCCAAACGGTGTCTCTTGACCCTGGAGTATGCAAGTGATCGTGAAAGCACTGTGAAGCAAAGTAACTCACTGTCAGACGAACTCAGCACGTTGGCAGGCAAGGTTTTCCATGGCAGTTGCCTGCGCCGTGGTTTTTTGGTTGGGGTTTGCTTGATGCGCCTGATGGCCATTTCAACAAGTGTTGTCGGATCCATGTCCACGATTCCAGGGTCTATGCCCTCTTTCTTCAGTTTGTTCCGGACAGATCCCTTTGGTACACCGTATTTGAGCATCTTGAAGAACTGGCAATTGGGTCGTGAAACCTGGGCGTAGCAACAACGCCACAACGTACTCCACCTTGGCATACGCAGGATGAGATTGAAGTGGTACTTTAACATCTGGATCAAGCTCGACGGGGATAGGCTGGCTTGGATCCAAATCAAGAATGTCAGGGTTCAGCCCCGCCTCGCGCATCTTGCGTTTCACAGGGCCTTTGCTTTTCATGATGCGGAGCATCTTGAAGAACTGTACGCAGCAATTGTCAGACAAGCTGCAAAGTAGCAACACAACCACAACGACGCAATACCTTGGTAAAGCGAGGGTCCTGGCCCAACGGAATAGCTTGTGCTGAAGGCAACTCTGATTCGCCTGCTTTGCTTTCTGCATGCTCACACGATCCGTGGTTTGGTGGAGATTCGTTGGTTGGATTCTTGTGGCTTGAACTTTGAACGTTTGAGGCCGTGGGTCTGTGGCTGTGTTGCTGGATGGAAGCCCGCGTAGCAGCCTGTGGTGACTGTATCGTGCCAGTCGGCAACGCAGTCACTGCGGCGTTGCCTTGTCGCTGTGATGTTGCAAAAGAAGTGTTGGCAGAGTCAGTCTGCCCGCCTTGGGCCTCAATGAATGTCGACAAAGCTGTCTTTGCGGATGACTTCCCGCCCGCAATGTTTGGAGCTGCACTGGCAGCGACCGAGTCGCGACCCCGGCGTTGAGTGGAAGCCAGCAGCGCTGCTTTTGCTGACGGCCCTTCGTCAACATCGTTTGTAGCTGCATCGGCGGCAGCCGACTCGCGACCTCGGCGTCGAATGGAAGCAAGCAGAGCCGCTTTTGGTGATGGCTTCTCACCGGTGGAGGTTGAAGCCGCAGTGGTTGCGACTGAGTCGCGACCTCGGCGTCGAATGGAAGCCATCAGAGCTGCTTTGGGTGATGGTGCATCACTGGTGGAGGTTGAAGCCGCAGTGGCTGCGACTGAGTCGCGACCTCGGCGTCGAATGGAAGCAAGCAGAGCTGCTTTTGGTGATGGTTCTTTTGAAGTGGCAGTCGCTGCAACTGAATCACGACCTCGGCGCCGTATGGAAGCAAGCAGAGCCGCCTTTGCTGATGACTCATCGCCAGCGTTTGAAGTCGTGGCTGCGACTGAGCCGCGACCCCGGCGTCGAATTGAAGCCAGCAGCGCTGCTTTTGCTGACGGCCCTTCGTCAACATCGTTTGTAGCTGCATCGGCGGCAGCCGACTCGCGACCTCGGCGTCGAATGGAAGCAAGCAGAGCTGCTTTTGGTGATGGCTTCTCACCGGTGGAGGCAGTGGTTGCGACTGAGTCGCGCCCTCGGCGTCGAATGGAAGCCAGCCGCGCTAGTTTGGGCGATGGGCCATCACCAGTGGCTGCAACTGAATCACGACCTCGGCGCCGAATGGAAGCAAGCAGAGCCGCCTTTGCTGATGACTCATCGCCAGCGTTTGAAGTCGTGGCTGCGACTGAGTCGCGACCCCGGCGTTGAATGGAAGCCAGCAGCGCTGCTTTTGCTGACGGCCCTTTGTCAACATCGTTTGTTGCTGCATCGGCGGCAGCCGACTCGCGACCTCGGCGTCGAATGGAAGCAAGCAGAGCTGCTTTTGGTGATGGCTTCTCACCGGTGGAGGTTGAAGCCGCAGTGGTTGCGACTGAGTCGCGACCTCGGCGTCGAATGGAAGCCATCAGAGCTGCTTTGGGTGATGGTGCATCACTGGTGGAGGTTG
>Ga0213833_1001195_pt1 | contig 19464 bp, 33 predicted proteins | sample SWATP21_FD_160575 | JGI IMG/M metagenome (GOLD analysis project Ga0213833, IMG submission 160575) | Coastal seawater microbial communities from Marineland, Florida, United States - SWA TP2 #1 | ecosystem: Environmental > Aquatic > Marine > Coastal | place: USA: Florida | collected 2016-08-14
TCATCGAGACGAGGAGGGTCGTCCACGGCGCGCGGAGCCAGGTCGGCTGTGGCTCGCAGACCAGTCCTGTCTCACTCCAGCACCGGACGAGGCGGCGCCGGCGTAGCCTCGGAACGATCCACCACCACCACCGTACGAGGGGGGCCTCGCCGTGTAGCCACGCTTGTGGGTGTGGCCGTGGCCGTGGGACGCAGATGTGCGCGCACTAGCTGGGCGAGCGCCGAGTGGAGACTGCGTCGCCTTCATCTTGAGCCTGCAGGGGTTGCACAAGAGACCACACAAGGTTCGGGTGTGAGCACCAGTATCGTGGACGCTTCGTGGCGCCAAAAACAAGACACACAAAAACAAAACCCAAACAAATGCACAACGGTGACGGCGGGTGGTGAACGCACTTGTCAAACGCTCGTTGTTGGGCAGTGTGCGCGACACGCAACTCCCTGTGTTTGATAGCTTCGTCACGCAGGGAGGCCTGCAGCTTCTTCACCGTCGCTTCCAATCGTTGAATGTATGTAGCCGTGTCGTGTTGGGCAAGGTCGTTCAACACCTGCTCTTCGATACGCTCATACAGCCCCGACTTCAGCAGTGTCCGGAACTGCTTCAACTTGCTTCGCAACTGATGCGAAGACTGCATTGCCACACGGCATGTGGTACAACACACAACGCCAGCGTCAACCAAGCATGAGTCCACGTGCGCATGTGCAGGGTGGACAACAACAACTCCCCGAGCTGACTCCCAAGACACAACCACGGCAACAGCAAAACAAAAACAACAAAGCACGCAACGCCACGCAACACCACGCAACGGAACGGAACGGAACGGAACGCACCAGCCCTGTCAAGTCCGAATCAAAGTCCACACCCTCCAACGCCATGCGCCGCACGCTGTCATCTGTGCGCTGCATGGCAGCCATGCCAACCTGGCTGGGCACACCCTCCCCACCTCCAGACCCAGACCCAGACCCAGACCCAGACCCAGACGATGGAAACTGAAGTGGAGACACAGGGCGGTGACTTGACGACGCTGAGGCCGTGGGCAGAGCGTCAGCGCCGCCGCCGGAGGCAGCAGACAGCGACTGGCGCGAGCGTCGGATGGCGTCCAGGGCTGAGGTGGGTGCGTCCACGGGCCCGGCGGTGGCTGGACTGGATGGGCTCGAGCCTTCCGCTGCGCTGGTGGTGCCACCCATGGTGGAGTGCAGCTGGTGGGTGGGTGCAAGGGGTGGTGTGGGGTGTGTGAGGGTGGTGGAGGGGTGTCAGCAGTGAGCGGGGCAACAAGCACAAAAACAAACACAAACACAAACACACACACAAACGGGTGGCACACACAACACAAATGCAAACAGGCGGATACGGAAGGGTCACGCGGATACGGAAGGATCACATGTGCGCATGTGCGGAAAGAACGCGTACAGTGCACACGGTACGCACCGTTTTCGTGAACTTGGATAGGTGCATGCCTTTGAGTGGATCCCTGGCTCGACAGTTGCGAGGCAGGGCAAAGGTGCGACGACCTGTGGGCAGCTGCTTCACCGGGTACACACCCTTTTCGATGTTCACCAGTACAGTGTTGGCATGGCGTGCAAACCTGCCAACAACCAAAACCAAAACCAGAAAGGAAAGAAGAAAAATACAGAGAACCAAAGCAGGTCGGTCGCGCGATAAGCCGGCCAAACCCACAACGCAACAGAAAGCACGACACCCAGCCCACAGTGCGGCACAACAAAACAACACAAAGGGCAGCAGCGCATGCGTGTGCCCACACGCCCATACATACATGCCCACACGCACAAACGCACACACGCGCACACACATGGCCGCACGGTTACGCACTTAGCAAGCGTTTCGATTTCTGCACGGTACTTTGTGATTTGGTTCCGCCGCTTGGCGTGATAGGCCACCTGCTCCGCGGTCATTTCCTGGATGAGCGCGTTCTGCTTCTGGATGGTCGCCGTCAGGCGCTGCTTCAACGCCTCACGGTCCACGTCGGCACTTTGTTGTGCCGCAGCCAGTTCTCGCAGGCGCCGGGAGGTCTCTTCTGCGCGTATCCGTTTTTCCGTGGCTTGTGCGCGACGCAGGACGTCGGAATCGACCTTAAGCTGCTTGGGGACGAGGGAGATGACACGCTGGTGGTTGGCAATGAGCGCCTTGTTGTGTGCAACCAACTCAAGCATCTGCAACAAGAGGGCGGATGGGGCCACATGGCCACACGGGGACACACATGGCCTCGGTTAAACAAAGGCGTGCTTCTCGAGTACGAAACACCCAGGCAACATACCAGGCCATGGTTCACATCGTCACGCTTGAGGAGCCGGGCTTCGAGTTCGTGTTGCTGGCAAACGATGGCGGCGACATCACACAACAACACACACGTGTATGAGGTGAGCAAGCCCTGTGAGGTGGGGCTGATACAGCGGCGACACACACGCAAGGACCACGAACCTTCTTGACGAGCTGAGACTGGTGCTCGTCAGCGTGCTTGCGTTGTGTGACCATGAAGCCACGGAGATCTTGCGTGTCCTTCTTCATCTGCGCCTTCAACTTGGCCACCTCTTCTTTCCGGGCGTGCAGCTTTTGTTTCAACGCGATGATCGTGCGGCGCTCCGCGTCTGTGCCATTGGACCCACATGCCAACACAACGCCATGGCACCACGGGGGAAAACAAAACAACAAAACAAAACATGAGTTCATCCATGAGCTCCGCACAGCAAAAACAACAACACACGGCGAGCCAGTGCCACACTAGAAGAACAAACAAAACAGCCACATCACAGCAACAACAACAACAACAACAACAACAACAACAACACAGGCCGGGACAAAGCACCGGCAGTGGCTGCATGTGAGGCCTGGCTGCGTGCGTACCGAGCATCTTCTTCAACCTGGCATCCTGCGCCCCATACCCCCCTGCCATGCGTCCATACTCCGCCCCTGCACCCAATGCACCGCCCAGGCTCGCCCCGAGACCACCAGCCCCTGCCATGGCGTCGACGTCAAAGTCGCCCAACCCCACCACCCGCCCATCCTCTGTTTGGAATCGTCCATCGGGCAACAACGTGCCCTTGATGCCCAACATGTTCAGGACAGCCTTCAGCCGCACGCCAACACCCCGGTGCATTCCTGGTGCGACGAACAGCACACCACACACAACACACAACACACACGCACGGGAACATTCATCGCGCTCAGTTTGTGAGACCGTTGCTACCCACACAAGCGTTCTAAAATGCCCCTTGCCGACGGCAGGACGCACCGTCCACGGTTGTCCGGAGTGTGTCAACCTCCGTTTGCAGTTTGCGAATGCGGCGGTCCTTGTCCTCGCTGGACTGGTCCACATAATTCACGCGCGGCTGGTTCCGCACGTTGCGGCAGCGGTTGGCAAACTGAAGTGTGGACAAGCACTCATCGTAGTCGCTGTTGCGAGGATGGATGCACGCAAGCAGCGTGGTGTACGAGTTGCCACCTGCAGCACGACGCCACGTCAAACAGCCAGCAAAGCAAGAGCGATGGCACACAACGTTATGCACACGGCCTCATGAAGTTGCCAGCCACGGGGCAGCCAACGAGCAACCTGAACAGAACAAGGACAGGCAACAACGTACCGATGCTGTTTTGGAGCAACCTGGTGAGCTTGGAGTCACGATACGGGACGTATTGGGACGGCACAGATGGATCCAGTGCCATGACAACCTTGCCGAGTGCGGACAGCGATGAGTTGATGCTTAGTGCTTCTCGCAGACGCTGGCCCTCACTTTCACTCTTGGCGAGGCGCTCTGAACCGGCCAAGTCCACAAGGTTCAGCATGCCTGTAACAGTCTCTCCTGTCGCACGATCTGGAAACGCAGTGCAGCCCAAGCCAGTCGGGCGCGGTGAGGTGCTTGAAGCAAGCATGTTGCGCAATTTATGCTGTTGGAAGTGGGACTGCTGTTCAGTAAACCTACCTTTCTGCACCACTGTCATGGTGAACACCGTGTGCGAGCGTGATGACACCGCGTTCATCTTCGTCTCGTGAGTGGCACGCAATCGAAATCCCATTTGCACGATGGTGATCACCTCCTCGGGAGTGGTCACGGGAATGACACTCAGATCTTTCACGAACACGTTGCCAAATGCATCTTCCCGGATCTCGAGGTTCTGGCTGCGATACGAAGCAAGGCCAGTGCGCTTCTTGGCGCGACCGACGTCGCTACGAGCCTCCAGGTACAGCGCAGACGTTTTCTGTGCCTGGTCTGGACGCCCCGATTTATCCAAGTACGCCTGTCCCAGGTCCCTGATGTTGTCGCAGTACATCTCAAGGAAGGACACCAACACGGCAACTTCGTGTGTGCGAGCTTTGTCCTCGGCCACCTCAAACACATGCTCCACTGCCCGCGGGATGAGACCGCGCGCTTGGTTCTCACCAAACATGCTGTACGTTTTGCCAGACCCGGTTTGTCCATACGCAAAGCAGCAGGCGTTGTAGCCCTTGAAGCAGTGCTCAATGGACTTGGTGGCGACCTGGCGTGGGAATGTACAACCGCCGCATGCAGGCAGTCCCGTGGCAGTCGTCAGCACAGAGGCGCACGCACAGGTTTCAGGTTGTGTGGCTTGTGCCCACAAGCGCAAACGTACATGGTGAAACACATCAGCTTGTCCGGCTTCCGTCCAGAACACACGATCAAACATGAAGGCGTGCTCGCCATAGTTCGTTTGGCGGGGGTCCTGCAATTGACAACGGTGACCTCTAGCAGGCAGTGCCACCCCTTCCCCCTCCATCCAGCACACACCCCACCTTCAGTAGCACTTTCTTGTTAACTGATTCATCACCCCCGGGTCCGGGTCCAACAGAAAATACGTCCTCTGACTTGCCATCACCGATGCTGTTGTCTGGAGGCCTTGCACGCACGAATACCTTCAAGTACTCGTTTTGTGTGTTGACGTTGGTGTAGTCTGTGACGACCCGGTGCTCCATCGTGAAGAGTAAGTCACCACACCCTCGAGAACCGGCAACCAAAGTGGATAACCACCTCCCAATCCACACACGCTGCCAACAAGAAGGCGCTAGACTGACTGCTCGTTGCGCTGGCAACTTGAGCCAAGTCAAAAGTGTCGCCGTCAAAAGGATCTTGTGTCACTATTTTCACTACACGATGCCTGGTTTGTTCTTTCAAGTAGCAACTGCATCCCTGTTTCAGAAGGTTCTTCTCGGGTGTGTCATGTCAAGCACTTCCGTGGTGCTGCGGCGACTCCGAGCGAAGCATGAAACGCTTTGTTCAGGTTCCGGCGGCACATATGGCGCAGCGTCGGGGATTTGGGACGTGCTACACGCAACTTTGTGTGAGTTGGCAGAAGTGGCGGCGACGCCTCAGAACCCAGCTCAGTTCCCTGATGCGACACTCGTCAGTGAATGGTTCATTGAGTTGTGTCAATCACATCTCTCAAAACCTGTGCCGCTTCTCTTTCACCAAAACATTGTGCAGTACACTTTGAAAGGCCTTGCCAACGTGTCAGATGGCAAACACAGTCCTTGTGCGGTGATTGAACAGCGAGCAGCTTTCCTGACACATTCTGGGCTGTACAAGCTCTTTCCCGCAAGTATTTCCGCCCTGAAGTATGTATGGGTGCTGCGTGGACACTTTGCCTGGCCCTGGTCTAACGTACCGGTGCTCCTTGCAGCAGACATGGAACATGTGAGGACCTTGCCATCGCGGTCGGAGAGCACATGGCTCCAACACTGCTTGTTGCTGCAGTACGTGGGCCTTCGAATGGGACTGTTACGTTCTTGTGCAGTGTGGATGCTAACGAGGTTTGTGCAGGCAACGTTTGCTGTCTGTGGCATAGAAGAGCCCTTGTGGACGGCACAAGCCGCGTCCGTGGCTGTGCGGAGGTGTTGTGAAGCGTATCACCAAGTTGCAGCAACGTGTTGCATTCGGCCTGGTGACGGCATGTCAGAGTTGTTGGAAGCTGTGGTTCCTTTTGTGCAAAGTGCGAAAGACAGCCGATCTTTCACTCTGTTCGTTGCACAGCTCGCGCAGCAACACGTCGTGGTTCATTAACGTGTGCCTAACGCGATCGCCACTTGTGCAGCCTCGCGAAGGCAGTTGTATTGGCAGCAACTTCAAAGCAGGCACACGAACACGTTCTGGCCTTTGTGACAACTCTCACGAAGCACATGATCGTGGATGTCATCCAACAACGACGCACACGGCAAAGGAAACTGCCGTCACAAGACAACAGCCAGCACGTCCCCAGCACGAAGCCTACAACTCGGTTGGTGCAAGGACTCCCACGGGCTTGTGTCGGAATCGGCAAGGTGCGCGTCCAGAGCGATGGGATGAGGAGAAGACACACATGACCATGATGGCTGTGTGCGATTGATGTTCTAGCTATGCACGTGGCTCCAGAAGCTCGGGGATGGGCCATCTCCTCTTCAACTCGCCGTTTCGTCCACCATGCTCTCACTTCTTCTTGGTTCGTGCGCGGGGTGCCGGGGTGAGGGAGAGCATGACACACAAACGAGCGTGTGGTGCTGCAGAAACTATGTCAAAGTGTCGTGGGAAAGCTACTCATTGTACGAAGGAATGTGCTGGCTGCATGGAAGCCCCGTATCACGTTGTTGTTCGGAGGGTGCTGTGTCAGGTCGAGGCCGGATTCACTCCTTGATCGTACGATGCCACGTTGGTGGCTGGCTCGGCTGCCCACATCCGCTTTGTCGTTTGTCCCCTCACTGTGTGACAACTCCCAGAGAGAAACTCTCCCACTGTCATACCAGATTCGAGAGTTTCACACTATCACCATCGAAGAAAGGTCACAGGCAAAGCGCGCCGAATTGGTGTTCACGCTTGCGCACGGTACGTTGCGTGCCTGAGCCCAAGCATATTGCCTCCTCACCCCAACTCGCCAGATGTTTGCCTGGCGACCAACCATAGATTGAGCAGCCAGGCAGTGCGACAATTGGAGCAGCTCGCTACGTTTGACAGATCGGCGTGCGTGTAGCAGTGGGTTGCTGTCTGTGGCACCACCCGTGGTGCTGACTCTGCTGCACCACGCTTCAGAATTGTGAGGAGGGAAGCCCTCCAAGCTCTTGTCCGAGTTGTTCTTGAGTGTGGTATGCCAAAAGTACAACGTTCGTGAGAAAGTTGGTGCCGCTCTTCGACAAACTCTCAGCAACAATGCCTGTCACAGTGCTCAAGACTGTCCAAGCGCATGCCCTGGACAAGGACGCAAACATTCGTAGCGACTGTCGTGACATCACCGAGGAGCATTTCTCTACGTGGAGCGAAAAGACTGCATCATCAAGCACGGATCATCGTGGTGAGTGAGCAGAGAGAACACCTGTTCATGGGCCCGGAAGGCGTGCGGAACAAAACAGCGTCGGCGTGTTTCCAGATATCGCAGCCCTCGTGGATCATGTGATGGCGGGATCCGACAGCCCCTTGGCTCGCGAGCAAGCTTCACGCATTGGTAGGGACAAACGCCGTGCGTTGTTGGAATGGAACCTTTGACGCCATCGCTACAGTCACCAGGTTCTTCACGGCTGCAGGTTGCGTCGAGCACACACGCTTGGAAGACGTTGTCCACAGTATTGCAGCACAAGTCCAACATCTGTCACACGCGTTTTCTTGCCAGGATATCATCGTTTCTGCCGTTGATACCATCACGCGCGCTTGGGTCAAACAAAGGGCGAGCTGTGACCATCGCGAAACCACCTCACGTGGTGTTGCACTTTGCGACGAGCCCCGCAGCGAGTGAGGGAACATGGCATGACAGTGAGCCACGCGAAAATCTTCACATTATGTTGGAACTATGAGACATTTGCCACATACGCCAGCTTGCACGTTGGATTTTTACCGTAGGAAATAAATACGGCGAAGTCGGCACCGCACATTGATGGCTCGTTCCGGGCGCTGCGCTGACATCACTCGCTCACGCTCGTCGCTGGATCCATATCTTCCTGCACGCACCGTCTGCGTCCAAGGTTCGTTTCTATTTCACGTCATTGGGTTGATTCAGGGCTCTGACGAGTGCTGGTCACTGCGTCTTGGTGTCGCCTGTGCTGTGTGTGTTTTGCGCAGATGAAGGCTTCACACGTTTTCGTGATGGCGTTGGCCATCTTCGCTGTTGCGTACGCGCAAGAGGACGAGGAGGAGTTTGATGAGATTGAGGTTGAGGAGGACATCCACGCTGGCAGCGCTCACTGCGTGCTGCACAAGGAGATCGTGGCTGAGAACGACATGGTCGTGGCGGACAAGTCCTTCACCGTGGCGTACACCGTGTTCAACATTGGTAACGCCCCGTGCGTCGACGTCAGCGTGCGTGAGAGCATCCCCAACGCCGACTTTGCGATTGAGGAGGGATCTGCGGAACAGTTCTGGGAGACCATCTTGCCGTACGTTAAGCGTGTGTCTCGTCATGCGCTGCTGCTGCGCGTCGTCGTCCAGCCGTGGTGCTCACGGAGGTGGCTAATTTTTGTGTTGTTGTGCAGAGAGCACAAGGAGTCGTTCAACGTCACCATGAAGCCCACCAAGGCTGGTGTGTGGAGCCCTGCGCGTGCCACTGTGGAGTACCGTGATGAGGGTCTGGGCGAGGACAAGGTGTGTTCCCTGCGCGGATGCTTCCTGCGCTGCGTTTTGCGCTCTCCACTCATTCTGGTGCCCGGCTCTGTGGTGTGTTGCTGCAGACTTCTCTGTCATCTACCCTCGGCCCCATCCAAATCTTGACCCCGGTGCAGTACGCTCGCGACACTGCGACGTTCGAGCTCGAGTGGGCCGTGTTTGCCGGCATGTTCGCTGTCGCCGTGCTGCTGCCGTACAACACGTACTCCTCCATGTCTTCCAAGAAGAAGCGCGCTTGAATGAAGTGCGACGTGCTTCTGGTCGGAGACGTGGTGGTACATGGTGTGTCGTACCAAAGAGGCTGAAAGTATTCTTTTCAGTGGGATAGAGTGCCTAGCTTGTTTCGTTGAGGGTGAGCGCAAGGCGCGCGGTGTCGTGCTTCGAAAGAACATACGATCCGTCGTATGTTCTTGCCATGCTGCTTCAGCGGAAGCGCTGACAGACGGATACGGTTGAGTTGATGAGAGAACAGAAAACAAGGTGTTTAACTCAAAAGGCATGCAAAGGCGTCGAGCGACTTCACATCATCAGCGGCATGTGGATGTACTCCCTAAACACTTGCAAGAACTGCGCCGCCACAGCCTCATCGATCACACGTCGGTCGCCTGACAGCTGCACTGTCATCCGCGTCACGGCAACGGGCTCCTGTGTGTCGTCACCGTCTGGGAAGACAAGGACGCGCTGGCCACCACCAACAGCGAGGATGGCGCTCTGAGGCGGGTTGATCACCGCCACAAACTCGTCGATGCCGAACATGCCGAGGTTGGAGATGGTGAAGCTACCGCCCTGGAACTCGTTCGGAGCCAGCCGCCCCTCTCGCGCACGGACAGCCAAATCACCCACCTTCGCGTTGATGGCGGGGACAGACAAGGCGTTGGCGTCCTTGACGATGGGTGTGATCAAGCCACCCGGCGTGGCAACTGCCACGCACACGTCCACGCCTTCGCTCTCTACTACCTCGCCGGACACGGTGTCAAAGTAGGCGTTCACTTGGGGCACGTCCTTCAACGCGTTCGCAGCAGCCCTGCGGAGCAACAAACCAGCAGCCAAACAGGCGTGAGAAGCGTTTCGATCACATCATGGGCATTGGAAATGGACACATGCGGTGCAGTGCAATGTGCACCGACAGAGCGGAAGTGGAACACCCAAGAAAATGTCAACAGACGTACTTGACCACCATGTCATTCACAGACACCTTGACGCCAGCAGCTTGCATTGCCTTGCGGGCTTTGAGAAGGTCATCAATATAACAATCCATGGTGACATAGAAATGGGGAACCGTCGCCTTGCTCTCTGTCAGTCGCTGTGCGATGATGCTACGCATTTGGGTCGGCACGGTGTCCGTGAACGTGCCACCCTCACGTTCGGGCAGGCCTGGCGCCGCGCCAGCCGGGGACGTAGGAGCAGCAGCAGCAGCAGCAGCAGAAGAGGAACCAGAGGCGGTGGGCTGTGCCACCAGCGCTCCCGTGTGGATGCTCGTGACGTGCATCGGCGCCTGCGCAGGGATCTTGCCCAAGAACGCCAACACATCCGCCTTCAGAACGCGGCCGCCAGGTCCGGACGCGGGAATCACGGAGCCATCAAGGCCAAGGCTATCAATCATGTGGCGCGCAGCGGGTGTGATGAAGCCACCTGTCGGCAACTCCTCGTCGCTGGACGATGCTGTCGGGGTTGGCGCGGTCGCGGCTGTCGGGGCTGGCGGAGCGGCGGGCGTCTCGGCCGGCGGTTCCGACGCGGCGCCTTCAGGCAGCAGGTCTTCAGGGGCAATCGTCAGGCCCTGCACAGCCGTAATGTCATCTGCACTGTCTACCATCACCCCAATGACGCTTCCAACCGCGATGTCGTCTCCCGGCTGGGCTAGAATGCGGGCCAAGATGCCGTCTTCGACGGTCTCAAAAGGCAGCGTGGCCTTGTCTGTCTGGATCTCGCACAACGCGTCGCCAGGGCCAACCTCGGTGCCCTCCTCCACCAGCCACGCCGCGATTTGACCAGACTCCATGGTGGGTGACAGCGCCGGCATGCGCAGCGGCTCCCCGGGCTCGAAAGCCGACAGCCACTGCTGCACCACAGACGCCGTCGACACCACGGCTGAGCGCCTTTGCAGCCATGCCACACGGCCCAAGTGGGAAGCTCCACGACACAGCATGGTGCCACTTCAACACACGCCAAAGTATCCCACGCCAATCACGCGCACGTCACAGAAACGTGGCAGCTACCCCGGCCGGACACCACGACGCTTGGTGTGTGTGTGTGCAGCTTGCGCAAAATCAGGAGTGCAAAACGCGGTGTTTGTTGGAAGTGATCTTTTTTTGCACTTTTGCAACACAATTTTCATTTGTTTCATTGTTTTCATCCTTGGCGGCTGTGTTCATGGTTGGCTGCTGCTGTGGTGCCAGCTCTACCAGGCCTGCACCCGCACCCCCGGCAGTGTGTGCGAGCTTAGTGAGCGGTACTACACGGGTACTCGTGTGTGGTGGTTGATCGCGTCGGTGCGGTGCGTCGGGGCCCGGTTGGTTGTGTGGACACGATGAGCAGCGACGAAGGTGACGATGGCCTGGCCATCCGCCTTGATGACTCGGACGACGACACCGATTTGCTGCTGCTTGGCACCCCACGGGCGTCACCAAAACCCGTGACATCACCTTCTCCCTCTCCCTCTCCCTCTCCGGTGCCTGCAGCGGTCAGGGAGCGACCGTCGCCAGCCCCAACTCCGCGCCACAGCGACGGCAACAGCGACGTCAAATTGACTGCCAATCAAACTCGCAAATCAACCCGCGAGTCGCCCGTACCCGCTCTCGCACCCGCACCCGCACCCGCGCCAGCCTCAAACCCATCTTTGCTTGAGCCTCGTGTCACCGGCAACGCTTGCCGTCCACCGGCGGCGGCGCCGGCGCCACCTTGCAAGCCCTCTCCGCGAGCGCGGTCGGACAGCCGCGAGTCTGTTGGTGGTGGTGACAACATCATCGCCGCCGACAAAGCCAGCGCCAACGCCAACGACAGTGACAGTGAACCCAGCAGCGTCGACCTGGCTGCCCTGCGCGCCGCGGTGTTTGGTTCCATTCAGAAGAAGCAGACGCAGCAAGCCCAAGCCGGCAGCGCCGCCGCCACTGTGCCGACACACGCTGCACAGGGCAGGGCGTCCGCGGCTGTGCACCTCCGTTCACGCTCTCCTCCCCCTCCCCCTCTCCCCCACCCTCACCCTCACCCTCACCCTCGCGCTCGCACTCGCCAGCACGCCACGGCCACGGCCACGGCTGCTCCGAGGCGCCCACGCAGCCCGCGTGCGGCAGCCTCTCCCGGCCGCACGCACGCCGCCTTTGAGGAGGCACCACCACGCCGCCGCCGCCGCAAGTCCCGGTCACGTTCGTCGAAACCGTGCGCACCATCGCCATCAGATGCTGCAGAAGCACGACGCCGCCAGCGTCCGCGTCAACGTGACGGTCGTGGTGGGCACGTGGATGGCGCCCGGCGTGATGATGACCATCGTGGCGTAGCGCGGGCGGCCCGTGGTGGCAATCGTCCAGCAGAGCGGGTGCGGGTGCGGGGTGGGGCACGCCGCTCCGCCTCGCGTCACGGAGACGCTGCCGACCACCACCGACGCCGACATGACGATCGCCACCACCACCACCACCACCACCGCGACAGTGACAACGACAACGACAACGACAACGACAACGACAACGACAACGACAACGACAACCCTGCCACGGTCCAAGACCACCGGCGCCGCCGCCGCCATGGGTCCTCCTCGCACAGCCACTCACGCCGCCGTTCACGTTCCCGTTCCCGCTCCCCGACCGGCTCTCGTGCGGGGCCGCAGGCACGCTCCCACCACCGTCGCGGCAGCGCCGGGGGCTCAGTCTCGCATGGTGGTCGCCCGCGCCGCAGCCGGTCGCCGCTTGCTGCAAGGTCACACGGCGCACCGGCCGCGGCCGCTTCGTCACACCACTCTCGCCAGTCCCAGTCCCAGTCCCAGTCCCAGTCCCAGTCCCAGTCCCAGTCCCAGTCTCAAGCCCACGCCCACTCCCGACAGCCGCGAGCCCCTGCGAACGGCAGGAAGCGTCCGCGGGATGGCGGCGCCGGTGGTCACGCTGACCGGGGTGACCGGGGTGACCGGGGTGACCGGGGTGTGGGTGCCAACACCACACCGGTACTGGCACCTAGACGTGGACCTGGACCTGAAGCAGCGCCAGCATCCCGCCGCCGCCCTCGCTCGCCGTTGGCAGGCGCACGCTCGTCAACAGCTGGTGCGGGTGCGGGTGCGGGTGCGGGTGCGGGCGCGGGTGTGGGTGCGTCTGTTGGCGCGGCAGCGCCGAACGGCAAGGCTCGTCCTCCCATCACTACGTCCAAGAAGAGGCGTGCGCAGGCGAAGGCAAGAAGGCAGCGTGACGCTGACGGTGCAGATACCGGTGGCGGTGGTGGCAGTGGCAGTGGCAGTGGCAGTGGCAGTGGCAGGATGCGCGGCAAGGAGAGTGCCACTGCGGTGTCGTCGACACAGCGTGTGGTGAAGGTTGGGCCTGATGGAAAGATTAGCTTGAGCCTGTCCCGGAGACGGAACGGCCGCCAAGGGGCTGCATCAAACGGCCCACGTGATGCTGCAGGACACACCACCAAGCGAAGGCGTGTGCAGCGCTTGTAGGGGTGTTGTTTCGTGCCATGGCTACTTTTGAGTGTTGTGTATCACGCACATGCAACAAGACCGACACAATGCATAACTTCTTGTTTCTTCTCGTCACACGTGCTCATCACTCTACTTGTATGATGCACAGCATGCAGCCACAACACCGGTTGTGCTTTTCATTTCGCTGGCGCACCCGTTGTTGGACCTTCGGAACTTGCCGCGCTTGTCCCGGCGACAGACGCAGCACCCGCGGCCTCCTCTGCACTCGACGACTGCGAAGCAGCAACAGCAGCAGCAGCAGCAGCAGTAGCAGTAGCAGTAGCAGGAGCAGAAGCAGCGTCAGCAGCCACAGCGGCGGTGGGGGTGCCGTCACTGGTGGCACCGGCTTCCTCAGGCGCCTTGGCTTCCTGTGGAACGCCAGCCACAGCTCCGCGCATGGCAAGCATCGCCTTCAAGCGTTTGCACTCGCGCTTGTGGCCCGCCTTCCAGTGCGCACGCTGGCACGATCGACTGCAGTAGGCTGCAGAGTGGCATCCTACACACATTTTGAGGTCGTGGACTTTCTCGCAGTCCGGACCCTGGCACACAGCATGTTGTTGCTGCGCCGCACCGCCTTCGTTGGCCATCACTCTGACAAACCCCTGCGCATGCACAGACGGGCGGTGGCGTGAGTACCTCCACACTGCGCGCGCGCACACACACAAGCACACACATAGTGTGTGCGCGCACTCACACCACGCAAAACGCGCTCCATTGCACGCACAGTGGTGGGCTTCGGGCACAGGTTTTGCCCCAACGCAGGGATGATCCAAGCCTTGAGGCGCGTGAATTCCTTGTGTTGCTTCTGCGCCGCAGCCGACACGTGGGGTGGAAATACGATACACATGGGCGCACATGGAACACATCACTCACCACCACACCTCCATTGTACCGCACGCCACGATGCTAGACCCTCGCCACAGACGCACAGCGCCACGCACCAAGTTGATCGACGCAAGCAAGACAAACTCAGACCCAGGGTCGTAGCGATCCAGTGCTTCCGCAAGACCTGAGTACCCCTGTGCCTGCACCAGGCCCGGAACACAAGGAAGCCAAACAATCTCTTTCTTGCACGTGGTGCAGTTCAAGGCTTCCTCCAGGCCGTTGTAGGAGAGCAACATGTACCCCTGTAGGCAAGGAAAACAAACACCCGCGAAGTGAGAGACACGAAGCATGCAACCGCGACACCGGATACGACACACCTTGCCAGGGACAGGTTTCCAGTTCTCTGGCTTGTCAGTGGGCGCCAATGTGCGACGCTGCGCCTCCAAGAAGGCGGGGGGGATGCTGCTCGACTTGCTTTTGTGCGTCGCAAACTTGTGCAACGCTTTCGACGCCTGGCTCATCTGCACACAAAAGGCGTCAACCCCAAGCCCAGCTCGACACCCGAATGCCATCCCTCAGCAGCAACAGCGACAGTGACACAGCGACACAGCGACACAGCGACACAGTGACAACGACACAGCGACAGCGACACAACGACAGCAACAGACAAACAGGAAAAAAAGCAACAGCAACAGCAACAGCAACGAACCATCAAGCAAATGGGCTTGAACGCAGTGTTGGCGGCGCTCCAGTCTTCTGGAGTGAAGCCAAGCTTGCGCACGTCCTCCGGCTTCAGGTCCACGTCTGGAGTGTCCCATGCCAACCGCGGCATAGCTTCCGCATCAAGCAGGAGCTGCTCAATGCCTTTGGTCAAAGACGGCACCTCATCACCGTCAGTTGCAGAAGCGGTGCTGGGTGACGCGTCGGTACTCGCCATGATGAAGCTCGACCGTCGGATGAGAGACAGGAGCCGGCAAACACACGTACAGTGACCTAGTCCGACCTAATCCGACCTACACAAACGTGCTACAGTGCTGACGTCAGCACTGCGTGGCTTCTCACTGCGTCACCAGCTGGCCCAACAACAATGGGGTGCTGCTGTGCATCAGCCGGCGTGCCGCCCCCTGAGCTCGTGGGTTGGTGGATTGCCGATCCAAAGGGGTCGAGGGAGGCGTGGCGCCTGGTCCGAAACGCGCGTCACAAGGTTGCGAGTGGATACAGGATTGGTCGAGGCAAGGCGAACACTATCATGCATGTTCCGGAGCAAGGTCTGCTCCGATATGTGACGTTGAACAATGAAGGACGTCATGATTGCGTGAGTGTGGGTGTGCCTGACTGGAATGGAAAGGTTGGAACCGGCGACTTCCACCCGAACGTGGGGTGCTGCTGCTGCTACTCCACGATGCACATCAACGAGCCGCGAACCACTGACGGCAAGCCGTGGTCGGAGGGGGCAGGGGACCGCATTGAATCTGTCCAGGTGAACGGCGTTCGGCTGTACCGGTGCGATCCGGTGCAGTGATGGCGATGCATTTCCGACAGTCGCTGCCTGTCCCTCGTGTAGTCTAGCAACTTCTCGTGTTGGTGTGTAGGCAACACAGTGTGTTGCCCACCATAAAAATGTTGGCCACATGGCTTTCGAAGGGATGAAAATGTACAGTATCAGACACCAATGTTTTCCTCTGCCTTTGGCCCATCGCATGTCGCGGCCCCCCTCCCCGCTCGGACACGTACACCAGGACTGCCCAGAAGCTGTGTCACAGCGTGTGTGATCTTCAGAGAAACTTCACCAACAGCACTCGATTGCATGTTATCAACTTCCTTCCGTGTGCGTGTTGCAACCATAGTGGTGCTTGCGGCCACGTTTCCATTGCTGAACGCCAGGCGGCCAAGGAAAGCGAGACTTGAAGCACTGCATGAACCCACGGTGGTGACCTCCATCGGAGAAGTCCACCCACACCACATGAACTTCCATCAGATCAAGCCCATCCACACCACATGAACACAACGTCCATGGACGCCGAGAAACCCCATCGCGGACAACAGATGAGCGCGCTTGCTGTCGCGTCGCCCATCCATGTGAAGAGTGTGGGCGTTGCAAGTGTAGCTGCTTTGTACCAATCAATCAAAAGACACAGTCGTTGCGGCAGCGCAGCTGATCAGGGGGGCCTCTCTCAAGGCGCCGCGTATCCAGCCACAGCATCCCGAGCTGGGAGGGCTTCGGTGCCGATCCACCCATGGACCCTGTGTAAGGCAGTGCACTCAAGATGGGGCAGAGCAAGAGCAAGAAAGACATCGCGAAGTCTCTGAAGCACCAAGTCGAGTTTTCGTGGTGGGGCTTGCATAAGTACGTTGCTGTGGCGTTTGTGATGAACGCTGCTGTGGCGGTTGCTTGGGCTGACACGGGCGAGTATACCATTGGTGTGGTGGGTGGTAGTGTCAACGCGGCTTTGGAGAGGCTGAAAAGCATCTGCCGAGACCAATTGGCGGATGAGTCTCGCCCAGAATGGGATCGTTGGCGCATTACACGCTCGCAGTTTCGAGATGCATTCACAGGTGTGTCCCAACACCTGTGTCCCATTCCTACACGCGTGGCCTTGCCGTTTGTGGCCGTGCGAAAGTGACCGAACGTCGTGCTTGTTCCTTTGACGTGGACAGACTACAACGTGATTCGGGCCGGGTCGGAGTTTCTCAGCCTGAGTCAGAGTGTGTTCACGGAGTTTCTTCCCAACAAGGCCGCAACAACAGTGAACGCCCTGGAGGTGCTGCTGGTTCTTACCATGTTCAGTAACTCTCCAACGTTAGATGCTTCGCTTGGCTTCTGCTTTCGACTCTTCGATGCTGACAACAGCGACTCAATCGAGGTTGGTACATTGGTTGGGCATGCGGCACATGATTGGTGGTGACACGGCGTGTGCTCATTGTGGCCAGGAGAATGAAATGGAGACGTTCCTGCATACCATGGCGTCTGCAAGCTACCGCATTGGCATTGTTAGCTCATTGCCTTCTGACGCGGTCATCCACAAGTTGTCTGTGGCGATGTTTGCAGAGGCTGACGAAAACAACGACGATGGCATCAACTCACGTACGGCGTTTCACGTGTTGTGTGCACTGTTGTTGTTTCCATTTGGGAGGGTTTATGCTGATTATCACACATGACGCTGTCCCATCGTTGCTCCGTTCTTGTAGGAGAATTCACAAACTGGGCCCGCAAGCATGTTGTGTCCCAACGAGTCATCGAGTCCTTCACCAAAGCGAAAGCGTCTGCAGCAGTCGACCACTCCAAGGTGCGCTCCTTGCAGCAAGCAGCGAGGGACAACCGCGCATCTGTCATGGCGACGGGCCAAGCTATGGCTCGAGCTGCGCGTGCCCGCAAACTGGCGGTGAGAAAAATCGCGCGCAAGACCAACTTTGGCGTGCGCGAGATGCGCATGATCAAGAAGGAGTTCGTGAAGGAAGCGGGGCGGGATGGGCAGTTGAGCCGTGACCAGTTCTGCCGCATTTTAACGTCCATGTTCCCGGCTTTGTCACGCAAAGAAGCGAACGACCTGTTCACGGGGTTTGACACGGACGGCGGCGGCGAGTTGGACTTCAAAGAGTTCTCTGTCGGTATGCTGAAGACCATTCGAGTACCGACGCTGGAGAAGGTCAGTGGGGAGTTGGGCCGGGTTGCAGGCGTTTCTGTTATGGCGTGTGAAGTCTTCCACCTCACCTTGTGGCCGTGGGTGACGGTGCAGATCAAGCTGTTGTTTGTCAGCCTTGACGAGAACGGAGACGGGGATGTCACCATCGAAGAGGTGCTGGAGTTCGTCAACAGCGGCAACGAAGAGGTAAGACGCACGGCCGTGCTGCGGTGCCCATCAACTCAATGGCACCGGTACAGACGTATGCTGAGCGTTTGGATGTTGCGCGGCCCAGGTGTCGAACGCATGCGAGTTTGCAGAGGAGGTGATCAAACGCATGGACGTGGATGGCGACGGCATTGTGGACCGAGATGAGTTCTGCAACGCCCTCAACAAGAAAGCCATGTTGTACGTGTGGTCAGACGCGACCCTGATCGGTGCCACATGTGCCAGGCGCCCGTGTTCTCATGCATGGAGGCGTGGCCTGCGTGCACAGGTACGAAACCTTCACGCAGAGCGCATTGATCGGCTTGGAAGCCGCAAAGTCCACCTTTCGCAAGCTGGCGGAAGTTGGAACAATCAACTTGGACACGCTCCAGGCTGCCGCCAACAAGTTTGAAGACCTCATGACGGACCTGGATGACTACGTGGCCGTGTTTTCGGAAGCGTTCGGCATCCCGGAGGACAAACACTACCTTCTGGCTGACACGTTCAAGTTGCTGGATGTCGATCACAACACACGCCTCAACACAAAGGATCTGCTCCATGGCTTGGTCCAACTTGTCCCAGGATCAAAGTGCGTCGGCGTGTCGTCGTCACGTGTGACTTTGTGTTTGGAGGTGTGCGTGTGAGTGCTGATGCTGCGTGCGGCCAGGCGAGACAAAGCAGGCTACGTGTTTGACCTGTATGATGACGATCACTCCGGGGAGATGGAACGAAGTGAGGTGTTGAGCCTGGTCATTGCGTCACAGGAGGCCGTGGAGAATGCTGCAGCTGCGGCCGCTTCTGCCATCCGTGAAATCGACATTGACGGGGATGGCACATTGACGCTGGATGAGTTCGTGACGGCAGCACGAACCAACCCCAAAGTGCGTGGGTGCCGGTGTAGTGCCATCACGTATTTGTGCTGTGGTTGCCAGCTCACACAACCTGCCTGGTGTGTCACGTCCCGTCGTGTGTCTCACGTGCCCTCGTAGGTGATTGGGTGCCTGTCGCGCATCTTCGGGGTCGGAACGAGCGAGGAAGATGACAAGGCGGAGGATGCGCGCATTGCGAGGCTCAAACAGCGAAAGATCGAACGCATCGGGTCGATGATGGTGCAAGCAGAGCAAGAGCAGCATCGGCGAGGTTGGACGACGGGCAAGCCAAACAAGGGGCTGACCCGCCTACGGAGAGAGAGCATGGGAACCGTTGCAACTGTGATCACCATGCTTCAACAGAAGGCAAAAGCGTCATCGGACAAGCACGTGCAGACCTCCGTCAAAGCAGCGTCTGAAGAGTGCGTTTGGTCCACATCTGCTTGTTGCACGACGTTGTGGGTGGCGGTTGTATTCTGATGAGCGGAGTGTTGTTGTTTTGTTTTGGCTGGGCTGGGTCGCTGCCAGGTATCGTTCTCGTCTGTCTGGAAGTGTGCACACCCGGCGCTCTGGTCTTCGTAAAGCCCTTGAAAAGCAGCAGCGAGAAGCCAAGGTTAGCCACCGGCAATGGGAAATCAAGCGGATGGCGCGTGAGCGAGAAGCGTACGTGGGGGGGGGGGGGGGGGGGGCCC
>Ga0213833_1001196_pt1 | contig 19464 bp, 33 predicted proteins | sample SWATP21_FD_160575 | JGI IMG/M metagenome (GOLD analysis project Ga0213833, IMG submission 160575) | Coastal seawater microbial communities from Marineland, Florida, United States - SWA TP2 #1 | ecosystem: Environmental > Aquatic > Marine > Coastal | place: USA: Florida | collected 2016-08-14
CGTTACCAGAGCTCCAAGTGTGGAATGTCATACGCGGAGTGGCTGCGATACCGTGGGCACTCAAAATCCCCATTGTAGCAGCGTGTTTGGCCTAGCCCGGGAGGCGTTTGCTACACATGTATGTATGTATCGTATCTTTCCCGTCACCAAAGTGTACTACATGCCACCAGCGCTTTGCGCTTTCGACCACCACGCGCTGTGACCGTTTTGTTTCTTTCGGGCGTATGCTCATTGCCCCCACGACAGAAACGCCGAAACTACCGCCGCGGCACACAACACAACCAGCCCTGACGCGACTTCGTGTCGTGCACTTGACTCGCAGGTGCCCTGGTGTGACTTTTTCCTCTGCCTGCTCCCCCACCCCACCCACCACAAGGAAAACAACTGAACATGAGCCACAGTGGAAGCACATGGTCGCAAGCGCGGAGGAACACAACTACGCTCCTGGGCCACGTACCAAAGCAAGTAGTTGGGATCCCTCGGATCTGGGCACGTTGCACATTGCACACAACACGAGCGTGTAAGCAAACTGAAAGAGACAGTGAAGCAGCCCACAGATCGTGAACGAACCAATGAACAGCACCCACACATCGTTCAAGCCACAAGAGTACTTCAGGCTCAGCGAATTGTAGAAGCGCCCTGCGCACCACAGTAGAACGTCCACCCATCTTACTTAAGTCAGCAGACACACAGGCGCCATATGCGGACTGCTGCAGCGAAGAGCGTACCCCATGCTTCCACCCCTCCCGCGACAATCAACTGGCTGCCGTCTTGCGACACGGCAATCGACGCGAAGGCACGAGGGCTGGGACCTTCGTTGCGAGGAGTGAGAGTGGTTGCCGTTTCCAAACTAGCTGTCAAGCAGAGGGAGCACCAAGTGTGAAACTCCATGTGGAACTCCATGCTCCTCTCCACATGGAGCAAGCGCGTGCACCTACCCAAGCTAAGCCGAATGATATCCGATCGAAAGCTGCCCCCGGCAGCGTCCCGAAAGTCTGCGACGTCACTGTCTGTGTAGTCATTGTCATCCCAATGACTGAAACCACCGTGTATCACCACAAAGAAACAAAAGCAATGACATGCTGACACGAGATCAGACACAACACGGACCAGTCTATGTCGCCCTGGAACGGAGTTTGACACCAGGACGAGTTACGGAACTGCAACCAAGCCGCGGCCACGGCCTGACATGTAACGTACGTTCTTGCAACGAAAGGAGTACCCGCCAAACATCAACATGTACTCAGAGCCTGTTCACAACCACGTGAAACACGTTCAAACAGGATGCCACACCCACTCTAGCGCACCTCCTTGTGAGTACGTGGTTGTCGCGGCTCCAAATCGCTGTGGCCATTTGCTCGACTGCGCATGGCACGTTGTCGAGAACAGCCATACGCAGCAGCACAGCGAAGCAACAACAGTCACCCGAAAGACGGACCGCACTCCGGATGTACTCAGCATTCTGTCACATTTACACGCTCGCTGGCGGAAACCGAGCACACTCCTTGTGGAACGAGCAGCGCAAGCAGCATGCAGCACAAGCGGCAGCACTCACACATCAAAACCAATCCATCAAAATCAATCAACGGGGTTCACAACAAGTGAACTTCATGTGGTGTTCCACCTACGTGTTTCTGGTGCAACGGACGCTGCGGGGTGGTCTTGTGGAAGGCCCAAAGCCACAGCATACATGTGGTGCAAGTCAGCATACAACCGATTTTATGACGCCACACGCTCACGAGCACTCGCAGAGCAAAACGATAAAACACGAACACAAACACGGGCACGTCACAAGCACGGGAGTGACGACGTTCACAGACGAACGCGCACGTGGGAGGGGTTTAAAACACAAAAACCAACGCGTCAGGGCGCTTCAGCATCGAAACGATCCTGGCGGGCTGCCAGAGGAGTTCACACTCAGAACGTCTGAATTAACAGGCGTTGAGCCAGCCGAAGCAATGGCAGGTCTGGCTGCATGAGCGTGACCCCCGGTCCCCGCCTCATTGTCATGTCCGCCTGCGCCAGCGACTGCAGACAGCAACATGCCAGCACGAACAGGCCCGCCCCCGCCCACCAACTTCGGTGTGCCACTGCCAGCGCCTTCGGCACGACGAGTGTCGTCAACGCTGGCGCCGCTGCCGGACGCGTGTGCTGCTGCGCCTGCTGACGCCTCCACGGATGCTCCGGCATACGGTCGTGGTGATGGCGCTGCCGAGCCACTGGCTGCGTCTTGCCCCAGCGGCCCACCCATACCTGCCGCTCCACCATGTGCAGTTGTTCCGTCGCCACCATTAGCACTGGCACTGGCACCAATTGTGGCTTGCGCGGCCTTGAGCGGTGCTGCACTGCCTGCCGGCTGTGATCCTTCGCCGGCTCTGCCACCACTGACACCACGCGGCAGTGTGCCAACGCCGCACTCCTCACGCTTGCCGCCACCCTCACCCGTCGCCGACACATCACTGTCAGCACCACCAACACTACTCTGGCTGGCCTGACTCGCCTGACTCGCCTGGCTGGCCTGACTGGTCGTGGGGGGCGACTCGCTGCGATTCTGGTGCCGGCGCGAGCCCCGTCGCTTCTTTCCCCGGCTGCGGCTGCGATGACTTTTGGACTTGCTTTTGCTGCGATGACCACGTCGACCGCTGCGGCTGCGGTGACTGTGGCGGCTGTGGTGGCTGTGGCGGCTGTGGCGACTGCTCCGACTTTCGCGGCTGGTGCGGCTGCCGTGACTGCTTCGACTTCCCCGTCGTCGGTGTTGGTGCTTGGCCTCCTCGTCCTCGTCCTCTGCCCCGACTCCCCGCGAGGCCCTCTGGGTTCGGGTCCGAAAGGAGTCCTCGCGCTCGGCGCGCTCACCGGCTTTGCTCAAGAACCAGTTCATTGCAACCTGAAAGTTGGCGAGGGTGTACCCCATGATGCTGGTGTTGCTGTTCACAAAGTGGAAGAGCTGGATGTACTTCAGGTGCACCATCAGCGCAGAGCTGGCAGGGTAGGACTTGATGATGACGTGGAGCAAGATGTTGAGCAAGTCATCCGTGGACAAATCCACGTTCTCTGCGGCGTCACAACAAGGCAAGAGTGCACACACGCATCGACACATGATGAGCACCCGGGGGGCACAACCGGCGTGGGCACATGCTGAAAGAGCACGTACCCACAGGAATTCCCATGGTGTCCAAATGAGACTCCACAGCAATCTTGATCAACTCGATGACGTCTCGCAGGCACTGGAGCTTCTCCAACGGCGTACGATACTCCTGCAACTGACAAAGTTTGACACGCGCAGACTCGTAGTTGGTGCGGAACTCGGGCTTCACGCCCAGAGCCTCCTGAGTCATGGCCATCATGCTGGAGAGCTGCTTTCCCAGCTGCTCAGTCTGCTGCGTGTGCCACTTCTCAAGCCATCGAAAGATGGGCTTCTGAAGTTCTTCCATGACATAGCTCTCCACGACTTGGCGGAGCTGCCTGAATTGGAGGTGCCGGTTGGGATTTGAGGGCCGAATGTCGAAGCAGGCGGACTCCGCCATCATCGCCGCTGCTGCCTCACAGTGACTCTTGACGCACACTTTTACACTTGGTTCCACCGTACGCAACTCGCCGTTTCGTTCAAGCCTGGCCAATAGACAGCAAGCGGTTGGTGCGGTACGGTGCAGGCACAACCCCTCCACGTCACACAGGCTGTGACGCAGGAACTCACCTCTTGACATCCTTGATGAACTTCCGCAGGCGCCCAAACGCGACTTGGTTCTCAGGATATGAGCGAAGTAGTGCAATGAAACCACGCACAGTATCACGATCCATTTCATCCACGCCACTAGGGGCATCGATTCCCCCGACCAAGGGGCGATTGAGAAACAGCACCGTGATGCCTCCCACTTCCTGTGTGGACATCACACGCACTGATCTGCGGTCCTTGAAACCATCACCACATCGTATTTCGGTGCCAATGATGGTCAGCTTCTTCCCATTTCGCGTTGTGAACTCGCCTGGGCGATCCCGAGTGGGTACCAACATGTGCGTTTCTGCCACAGCAAAGCAGACGGGATGAGGCATAAGGACAGCGTTGCCACACCCACACGGGAGGGAAAGCAAGCACAGGTGGTATCGGTCGAAGAGTACAACACAGCACACACTGCGGTGGGGCACAACGCACCCTCATCACTTCGGGAAGGCGTCTCCTGCTCCAGAGAGCAGTTTTGCGGCACACACAAAACCATCTTTTCCGCAGCAGCGTTCTTCATCACGGTCTTGCGCTTGTTGCGCATGTGCAAGTAGAACAAGTTGCATTCGAGACTCTCCACCTCCATGGTGGCACTGTCACGAACGATACGCACGAGCACAGAACCCCAACTGTGTGTTCCTCGCTGACGCGCGGATGACGTCGGACGATGCGCTGCGAGTGCCGCGCAGCCGGAAAATAATACAGTACATGTATTCATTTCGCACAGCTTTGTGAGACCTGTTGTCAACTTGGGGTCGCAAGAAAGGTGGCGCGGGCAAGGGCCTGGCTTGGATACCATGGCCACGCCACCGTGCCCCGTTGATTTTGGAGCGGAAGGAGGATCGCCAATCGCGAACAAGGCGACCATCATGCGCGACATTGACGCGGCCTTGGGCTGTGCTGGCCCGCCCGCCATCGAGTACATCTTTTGTGACGCGTATGGTGCGCGGGGTGAGGGTGTGTCGGGCACCCTGTTCCGCAGCCTCACGAGCTTCGGTCACGCGCTGGTGCGATACACACTCCCCGATGGGACACAGGTTGTCATGAGTACGCCGTCCATCCCATCAATGTTGTGTGCGCTGTGTTGGCCTGCATGTGTGGAGTGACAGTGTCGCATGCATGGGCGCAGACATTGTCAATCCCAACAACCCGAGGAATAAAGGAGCCAAAATGGTGACGGTCTTGCTGTGCGCTGCTGCTGCTGCTGCTACTTGAGCCTTTTTCTCACGTTCGCAGGCGAACGTTTTTCCGTTTCAGGTGAACTTCTTGACACCAGAGGATTACTTTTGGGGAGTTGCGCCCGGTTTAATGCTGCGAGCTGAGCAAGGAGGTGTGTACAACAGGTACGGCGCATTTCTGCTAACGTTTGGCACGGCACAGCTGGCACGGCTGGTCCTTCTTTCGTTCGCTCATCTGGGCATGGGTGGGCGGGATTGCGTCGACAGAAAAATGACGGGCGTGCGCATCGAACGATATCCAGCGCACAAGATCGTCGCCATGCACAACCACTTTCTAGCCATGGCTGACAGAGACTCGCGTGGTGGCACACGCTTTGCACTGATCACTGCGCCTCTTGTGAATGCCTTTCAAGCGTGCCTTCCCACACACATGGTTGAAGCCGGGAACTGTGCCAGATGGACCTCAAGTGGCCTCGTTGCAGCGGGTGTGTTGTCGTGGAAGATCAACTTTCCGAAAAGCATTTTCCGCGCGGTGTTTGAGTCACAGTGTCGCCGTGACCCAGACAACGTCCATGTTGTGGCGTACATCCCTCCCACGCACGTAAAGCGGCGTTGGAGCAACTATGATCCCTACCTGGCCGGCCCAATGAAGCCGCTTCACATCGTGAGCTCCTTGTCATGTACGCCGAGTCTTTCTGGTGTGCTGCTGTTGGCTGTCATGGTGGTCACTGTTGTGTGACGTGCATCCTCAGATTGGAAGCTCGAACGGTTTGCTGATGTTCTTGTGGAGGTGCCAGAAGGAACTATGACGGCAACCGTTCGACGGAACCCCCACCAACAACCCGGATGCAAGCATGTGTCTCTCCTGTGGTTGTACCACCACGAAATTCTGCTTGTGGTGGTGGCTGCATTTGCTTGGACCCAGTGTAAGTCTGATCGTACACTGGCGTTAGCATGGGGAGCAGCTGCGGCGTTGTGGACGTTAGCGAAGCTGCTGTATCACTAGAGATTCCGAATTATTATTGACATGGCTCCCTGGCACCCTACCCCTTAGCTCTGCACCGAGCTCCACACATGACTACCTGCACCAACATACAAACTCATGCAGGATGGCGCCGAAGCCCTCGCCACCGAAGCCCTCGCCTATGACACCGGCTTGAACGCCCACGAGGTAGGACTGAAGGGCGACGTCGGACTGCTCACATCTTCTTCCTTCAAGTGCAGCAACGTAAACTTGGGACGGGCGCGTCGCGAACGCCGTGCTGGTGTGGACGTCGCGCCGCGTGCATCTGTGTCTGACGCGTCCACGCAGGGCACTGAGTCGCTGTCTGCCTGGGAAGGGGCCGCTGTTGATACATCTGCCTGAGAGGGGCGCGCTGTTGATACAGAGTCTGGTGCTGGAGCTGGAGCTGGCGCTGGGGCGGGTATTGCTGTGGGCGTCGTGGCGTCGGTGTCTCGTGCCGGTGGCACCACGGACGCCGTTGTCGGCACGTCTGTGCCTTCTTCAGCCCCTCCCTGTTTGTCTTCTTCTTCTTCTTCTTCTTCATGTGCGTCTTCCGCCACCTGTGCCACGCCACCGTGCCCAAGGTTGCCTCCAAGCAGCTGCACGCCCTCCGCAGCAGAGAAGCCTTTGTACCACCGCTTGCCGCGCTTGCGACGTTGGGTGTTGACCACATGCCGCACGCGAGAGGGGCTGAACATGCCCACTGTTGCCGCCGCAGTCGCCACCCAGACGCAAAAGACACATGGTGCACACATTCACCACAGCAACACAATCACTGGCGTGAGAACGACTCCTGTGTGGTGGTGCTATTGGTGCAGGTGGTGTCGGTGTGGGTAAGAACACAGCAGAGCCAAGGGAGGGGCGCAATCGTACGCATGGTGTGAATAGGTTCCGACTTCGCCGATGGAGGTCCGATGCCAGCTTCATTGACAGCTCGCACCGCGAAGGTGTACTCCACGTTGTTCAACAACGACGTCATGCGGAAGCCTCTGGCTCTCCCCGACACGCGCACAGATCGCCCTGCGTCGAGACCATCCACACGGGACGGAAGAATGATGTACTCCTGGATCGGGGCACCGCCATCATCCTCAGGGCTTGCCCACGTAACATCGGCTTCGCGGTGCCCAGGCGTGGCACGCACAGCGAGTGGGCGACCGGGTAGAGCTGTTGCGTTGGCGTACGCGCACACCAAGCCACACACCAGCAAAGAAGAGACACAATGGAAACCATGCATCCATCAGCGCACCACATGTTGCGCGCACCAGTGATGCGCATCCCCAACCGCGCGGACAAGCACACCAGACGCGCGTACCAATTGCACACAGCTCCGAGGACCAATCCGAGCGAGGCCCAACCCCGACCTCGTTCTCACCCCACACACGAAAGCGGTAGTACCCGCCCAACAACAGCTTTGGCACCAGCGCCTGCAGAGGATGGGTGTCACCACCCCCCATGTGTCTGACGTCGGCACCACCACCACCCACCGCACTGCCCGCGCCATCACCCTCTGCCACTTGCCACGCCACTCGCTCGTCCTCCCGACCTCCACCGCTGCCGTCACTGTCACTTCCAGCGCTGCTGTCGCCGTTCGCAGCCTCCCCCAACGCCTCCCGGTCCCGCGCAGCCACTTCCAACAGCAGCGGGTCCTGGCCATCCACTGCCTGCTCCGTCGTCACCATGCGCAACAGCACCGACCCGTTCCGGACGAGCGCGCCGCGCCCTGCCTTCCACCGGTGAGCCATGCCCTGCACAAAGTACCGCAGCACCGGACGGCCGTTGTGTGGTGCGGGCGCAAACGCCACACGCGCCGCGGGCAGGCCTGTGATGTCGTTGGCGGCGCGCACGACGGGTGCCAGACGTGGCGCTAGCGGCACCCCCGCCGGGACTTGGTGTCGCGCGAGCGACGCGTCGCTGCGCCCCATCGCGTTGACGGCGGTCACGCTGGCGATGTACTGCACACTGTTTTGCAGCCCCTCCACCACCGCGGAGTGGGTGTGCGGCGGCACGCCCTTCGTGGACCCGGCTTCGCGCAGGTTGAACCCGACGTACACGGTCACGTCGAAGTGCAGCACGGGGCAACCGCGGCTGTTGGCGGGGGGATCCCAGGACACACGCAACGCGCGGTCCATGCGCGTGCTTGTCACGTCGCGGACAGGGTCGGGGCGATCTGCACGAGCACGGGAGAAGGTGCACAGCAGCAGGGGAGAAGGTGACACAAAAGGCCAAGTGACCAACACGCCATGCAAGCAGTGCGCGACAAACGAAGGGAAGCCACGCTCCGACACGCCACACCCGAAACACTCCACAACAGGTGTTCCAGCCCTCACAGCAGCCCAGCACGGTGAAAGCACCCAGGCAGTGCAACAAGCTCATGGCTGTGTGGCCGGGCCTCACAGCACAACACAATGCAATCCAATCGCTCTACGCACGACGCACCTCGGGGCACAATGGGGCCAACCATGGGGGACCGCACCATTCCACGGACGTTTTCGCACTCGAGCATGACCCAGTACGCGTCACCCGATACCAAATTCGGCAGCGCCACGCCCGTTGCCTGGGGATCCAACGCGATGCCATCCCAGTGCGCACTGTGTGGGGGAAAGCGGGCGCGTTGACGTGGCGGTGCCACACGTCGGGGTGTCATCGCCGTTGCTCGCGCAGTGGCCGAGACAGTGGTCATGTTCAGAGGCAGTCGCGCGTCTTCCAAGAGCGCAGACATGGAGGACCCCCTTCGACGGTGGTTCTGGCCCGTTGTGGCGCCAGAGGGAGAAGCGGATCGGGGGGAGGTGGATGACGCGCGCGTCGGTGATGCGGATGGGTGTGACCCGGCGAGACGGGGATCTCCATTCGCCGTGGAACCCTCGCCCTTGCTCTCGTCCATGCTTTGGCCTTGTAGCGGCCCCGGCGGAGACCCTGTCGAGCTGTGTGCGTCATCGCAACCGCCCTGGCTTGTCGCAGCTTCAGTACCGGCTTGGGATGCTGGTCCTTGCAGACGGTGGAGGAACACCACGTGAGTCGACGGCTCCACGTAGTGAAGCACCACCCCGGGGTGTTCATGCTGCATTCTGTCCTCGTCTCCCAAGCCTGAACCAGGCCCGTGACCAACTCCAGGTCGTGACCCCGATCCTGATCCTGATCCTGATCCTGATCCTGCTGCAGTGCCCCCATCATCACCCCCTTCGGGTACAAACGGTCGAGGTGCCAGTGGATGACTCCACACATCCACATGCGTGGGCTCGAGCACCTCATGTGGCACATCCTGCACCAAGCCCGACGCAGCCTTGGTGTCTTCCCTAGCAGTGTCATCAGCAGCATGGTGAAGGTCCCACATGTCACGCACCCAGGCTGGTGGAGAAGGCCGTTGGCCGTGGGGAGGCACGAACTGCGGCACATGCGTCACGAACACCGTGAGGCGGTGCAACTCCGCGCCGTGGCATTGGATGGGCAGCCACGAGAGCGTGATGCACCCCGGGTCGCTGTGGATTCGGATGTCCGCGGGTGTGGGTACACGTGGCGGAGCGCTTGGCACCACGCTCGACGAGCTGGCCTGTTGGCTTCGTCCCTCGATGTTGGTGGCAATGACTTGGCCGGTGTAGCTGTGAGCAGACATCGACGTTAGACATCGACGTTAGACATCGACGTTACACTCGTTGCAACAAATCACGTGCCGCGCGTCGCGCTACCGACACACACGCCAGCGGGACTGCTCTACGCACGTGATGCCATTTTGAAGGTTGGTGAACGTCACTGTGAACTGGTTGGGTTGTGGCCCGTCGATGTCTGGGTGGTGCATCTGAATGCGCTGCCGGCCAAACATCATGTCTTCACCAGTGACAGGGTCACTGAACACCAGCCACGCCGCGTAGGACGTGATACGCTTGCCGCCATCAAACTTGGGTGGCAGCCACGAAAGCTGCACGCGTTGCGACTGGGACGTGATCGAGGTGATGATGGGCGGATCAGGGACGGTCGTGACAGGAGGTGGTGTAGGCGGTGGCACAGGGTCCAAAAACAGTAACGGGTTCACAGCCCACGACTCCTCTGGGAACAAGGAGTCCCGCAGTTCGTACTCCCGGTTCCAACGCTCCAATACTTGTTCCAAGTCGCCGCCTTTGTCGATCATGGCTGCCACCTGCAGGATGGCGCAGCACGCCACAAACCCCACCCCAGCAACCACACGCACCCCGCGCAATGCACCATGAGCGAAACTGATGCGGTGGTGGTGCATCATCCACGAACGCTGGAAGCGTACCTTGTACTGTGGTATCGTCGACAGGGCATAGGACGTGGCAAGTCCTTCCATTGCCATGACTTCCCACGTACGAAGCGGGTCCCCCTTTTGGTGTGTCGATCCATTGAGAGTCCCGGCACGTGTCCATACACACGTGCGGAGGATGTATCCTCCCGGGGCGGGAGTATCAATCCACTTTGTTTCCGGCTGTACAAAGTCGTCAAGAAACACAGGATACACGAGGGCTCACATGTCAGAGCAGGGTTTGACAAGGTAACTTGGACACGCGCCCACACACACACTCAGGTGCATACCTCCAGCAAGCGCTTGAGCGCATTGCTCTGCGCCTTCTTTTCCTTCTCGGCCTGTCGAATGCGACGCCGCAGATCGGCACGCTGTCGCGCGGCTTCCACATCTGCCTGTGTCCCAATCACTCCAGCAAACATGGCACTGTCATCGGAGTCGCTCCCCGAGTCCGAAGCATACAGATCAAACGTTGGCTCGTCCCGTCGACGGGCTGCCGTTTTTCGCTCGCCATCATCACTCGCTGAACCCTCGCTTGAGCTTGAGCTCCCACCATCATCACTACCCTCGCTGCCATCTTCTTCACCACCACCACTCTTCTTCTTCTTGGAGCGCCGACTTCCTGCTTCGCGCAGCGCCACTTCCGCACGCCGGCGCATCTCACGCTTCTTGTCGCGGGTCCACTTGCGCTGCGCGGCATTGAAGTACTCGATCTGGGACGAGGCACGGCATTGGCACGCAAGGATGCGGTCGCAGTCGATCGCGGCAGGCTCCTCTTCCTCTGTGGCATCCGCACGGCTACCAGCAGCCAGGTTTGCCTCGTACTGCTCCACTTGCCGTGCAAGTTTTGGTGACAGGTACCTGGCAATCCCACCATCACAACGTCATGCCACGCGCCACACCACACACACCAGAAACAAACGTCCGTAAGAGGCAGCTCGCAACGCGACGTGCGACGGTATAATCGATGAGAAGAAGCGTACTTGCGAAATGTCCCGGCGAAGGAGGGGTTTTGCTTGCGAAGGTCTTCCACGCCAAATCGCATGGAGCCGTATCGACCGGCAGTGACAGCGTACACAAACCGGAGGAATGCGGCCAACAACAAGCGCCCACACAGCACCCACACAAAGAGCAGAGCTGCAAACCAAGTGAACGGGGTGGCGTTGATGCGAAGGACCCTGTCAGTCCACCCAATCGGGTCCATGGTTGCCACTGCGTGGATATCACACCGTGGAATAACCATGACCACAGGTGAGTGCAACCCGCAACACGAAGCAGAGAGGCACACACACGCGTGTGTGCACATACGCAAGCGAATCAAGGCAAAGTCTCGGTGCTTCTCTGTCAGAACCACTGTCGGTTCGGAGTACATCCACACAGCGATGGCGGTGTGGAAGAGTGCAGCAAACGGGAGTGCTTGCAAGGTGAGGTTCGCAAGTGTCGCATCGAACCGTGGTGGTCGGGTTGTAGCGCGCAAACTGCGTCGGATCGCAACGACACACGCAGCCATGTGTGAACACAACGCTGCGAAAGCCCCCCCCCCCCCCCCCCCCCCCCCCCCACCCCCCACCCCGCCCCCCCCCCCCACCCCCCCCCCCCCCCCGCCCCGCTTTGCTCGGCAGTGCCACGCACAGAAGGATCTTCTCGGCCCAGTAAAACACAAAGAACGACAGGAACGCGATAGGCACGAGCAGCGGCATGCCAGAGGAGTAGGAAAAGCATACGAACAGGACCATTAACACAGCAGGATAGCGTGTGGCGATGGCAAACTCTTGCATGCGCACACGCTCGTTCAGTTCCGCCTGACGCCCAACACAAACACACACACGCGCGCGCACGCAACACAGTGGCATCAGCGCGTATGCCGGCGTGATATCCACACCCATATGCATGTGTCTGGGAACCAGAACCTGTACCCGCGCTCTCCTACCTGTGACAGAGATCTTTTGAACGCAAACCGTGCCTTCAACGGAAGCACGACAAAGCGGGAGACAAAGGGGCCGACGTGCGGAATTATGATGTTTACCAGCATCGTCATGAGCAACGTGGCTCCAACCATGGCATACCACTTGCGTGTAAACCCATCAAACTCGCCCTGGCCAACACCACCAACGAGACAACACAACAACATAAATTGCGGGACACACAACGCACACACGTGGCGCGCACAAATGCATTTCTGCACACGTGAACATTGCCGTCGAGACGGCTAGCGGGAATGTTGGGCAAGTACGTGCCTCCAACACTCCGGTACCAGGCAGAGGAGATGAAAGGTTGTGAGGAAGCCGCGCATTCACCAGCGCAAACACAATGCCGGTGTTCAGGCACTGGAGCACAAACACCTTCCTCGTAATGGACACAGACTCCTGCGTGATGGTCTCGTGGCGCTCGAACCGTGACAGGATGCGAATTGTCGTTTTGGCCACGTAGTTGAGCCACGGCACCTGAGTGAGCAAACGTTGGTAACACATGAACCTGACCACGAGCCGTACTCTCTCGTACAAAAACAATATGACCAGCTTGGGCGACACACGCACCGCAATAGCTGTGAGCACGAACAAGCCTTGGGCAATCACCCATTGCCTGGAAAACTGCGCACACAAATCCCCATCCCCGTCTGTATTATGTGCATCAGTCATCATGGACAAGGCGTCGAACAAGCCATATTGCAGGATGGCCTTGTGCAGTGCGCGTTTGCAATAGCACGAAATCTTGTGTGTCAGTGACACGGCTGTCATTGGCACAGCCAGAGATACCTCTGACTTGGGTGTGAAGCAGGTCACGCTCGAGTCGTCAGGACCCACACAGGTCGCCCTGCACTGCACGTCGTTGTCATCACCGCCGACACTCTGCGCGGCCGCACTATCTGGCAACACAGGCACAGAGCTGTGTGGATGGTGTGGCCCAGGGCAGGAACATGAGCGTTCCTCGTGGCAAGTGGCAGCCAGTACTACGTTCCTTTGTCTCCCGCACCCACGTACCTGAACAAGTCTGGGTGGTCCTCGGAGCGATAGTAGATCAGAAATCGGTTGGGGCCGCACACCGCGTCCGCTGTGCGATTGCGAGTCAGTTTCGCGTCGGACGGAAACGCGTGGGTCTGGTACGAAGCTGCGGGGAGCGTTGCGTCACAGTCAGCGTCCCTGGGAATGGCTCGGTTCATCTCACTCTTCTGTTGCTGAGCAATGAAGAGCGCCACCGTCGTGATGCTGAGCAAGATCTGGAACGGCGTGTTCCCCCACATACACACTTCAGCATGTCGCAAACGCAGCCTCACGAGCACAGCACACACATCCACCCAGGTGATAGGCCAGACGTACCAGCAGGAGCAGCGTGGACACGCACCACCGCACTCGGCGGCTGGTTTTCGACACATGCATGTTGTGGTACAGGATGTTGCTGGGATCCGGAGCCGGCTCAATGTGAATAATGCTGGGGTGCTCACCGCGATGTGCCGCCGCCGTGAACCGAAGAGCCTGCGGTGTGAGCCACCGTGTGCAAGGCCACTTGCCCGACGACAGGCGTCGGTAATCCTCCAGGCACCGGAGGTACCCTTCCTCCGACTGCAGTGTGACGAGGGCTCCCAGGCACGGGCGACCGTCGGTGTAGTCCGTTTCGCCTCGCACCTTTTCCTCTTCGGCCGATCGTACCGCATCTGCGGCGTCGTCGCCTTCAAACAGCCGCAGCTCGCGGTGCTGCGGCTTTGCTTTGGCCCGAGTGGCCTGCACTCGACGCTGCGCAGCCACGCGCTTGTTTCGGCGAGCCTGTATGCGTTCAAGGAGCTGCCATGGCGAGCTGCTGCGTTAGTACAGTACACACAAGACTGCAACACACAACAACACTCCACCCACACATGTACACACGCAAGGACCACCAGCGCTCTCTCTCTCACACACACACATACTTACCTGCTTTATGTGCGCCTCTGCATTCGAAACGGCCTCCTCTGCCGCAGCAAACCGGCGTTCCATTGTGGTGAGCGGTCGCCGGCGCATCTTGGGCGTGTATGGTGCCCCCCATGCCGTGCCCGCTTTGCGTTTTCGATCCAGGTCTTGCTGCAGCTTGGCTTGAAGATCCTTCATAGACTCTGTCCACCCACACAGCAACAGCGGAACGCGCACATCGCTTACCGCCACGTACCTCCCCCGCCCCCCGTACCCCCCGACGCGCACAAACTAGCCCCTACCTTCGCGCGACTCGCGTGCTTGGACACGAAGGTACTCCACACGTTTCTTGAGCTGCATCCACCGTGCGTACAACCGCTTGACGCCATGTGACAGCTCGTAGCTGTCGCTGATGCAGCGCAGGATGGTAACATCGGCCACCCAGCCACCCTTGAACGCCCACGCAAAGGGGTCAGAGGCCAAGTGGGACACGCTTCGCACGGGGCGCGGTCGAAAGTGCAACCTGCTTCGCCGGGCCGCCTCCTTGCGCTTCATGGAAGCCTCTGCGGGCGTCAAACTTTGTGTGAACTCCTGGCGTGGGTTGATGATGACAGGCGTCTCCCGACTGCGGTGGTGGCGCAACAGGGAGAAGCAGTATCCGGAGTGGTACCAGGTGCGCCGTGTCGGGTTGTACAGCCGGTCGAAGTGCCGGCGAATGTCCAGCTTCGTGGTGAACGGCGGCAGGTCACGCACGAACACCGCGTACTGGGTCAGGGTGGGGTATCCGGCGGTGGCGCCCTTGGTGGTCTGCCGGATGCGATGGGCCAGGTACAGGCACAGTGCCAGGAACACACAGGTGGACAGCAGGTCCATGTCTCGCAGAATCAGAGCGGCGTCGGCCAGGAGCATCGTTGTGCCTTGGTACTGCACCGTGTACGTCGTGACGCTGGAGGAGTTGGTGGCGCCGGCACAATCCTGGGCATCTCTCGTGAACAACACCTGGAATCGACCCGCGTTTGAACTGGCGCTGGCGGCGCGAATGGTGGCCGTTTCCACAAGCTCCGTGTTGAACGCGACATCGTCGGTGTCGTTGAAGCAGACATACCTGAAGGTGAGTGACACGTTACACGCACGGTTGTGCTGGCACATGCTCACGATCGCACGGCATGTGGGGAACGAACAAGCCACAACACAGCACCCTGTCCACCCACCCAAGTGCAGCGTCACCAATGTTTCCAAGGGTTGTCGCCGCAAGGCCCATTGGATCCATGTCATCCTCAACAATACCGCTGCCACTGGAGCACATGCTCAGCGCGGGTATGGCCAAGCACGTCATAATGAGCAAAGCGATCGTGGTTGCCGTCTGGTCACCACACAAGCCACACAAGCCACACAAGCCACACAAGCCACACACACACACACATCCCACCGCCACCACGAGAAGTGAGCGACAACGTCGCACCCGAGACTGCCTCACAGCACGCATGCCACCGCACCAGAAACTCAAAGTACAGTTGGATGCCTGACCCCAGGTTCGACAGCTTCGCGGCGCCTTTCTTCCGAGAGCACGTCAGCAACGAGCGCGACAGAATGGGCGCCACACCCCCAGCAAACTGCTGCCGTCGGTTGACGTGGCGCAACTCCTGCATCGACGGCGGAACCCACTGCCCATGCGCCGCCAGGTCCACCAAGTCGTTGTCATCCAGCCAGCTCACGGCCCCGGTGGGCGCAACAATGGGTTGGTCGTTCCACCCGGTCCCACATGGCCCCGGGTCACCCGCCTCCACCAAGTCCAGCACGTCCGGCTCGTCTGTGGCAGGGTGGGGGCGGGATACCACGCCTACGCCGCCTGCGCCACCTGCGCCCAACCCCTCGGTCACACCCGGCACCAGCACGTCGCCCGTCACGGCATCCCGCGTCACACGGAGCTGCGGCGGCGCGTCTGCCGCGCCGTCTGCCGCGCCGTCTGCCGCGCCGTCCGCGTCGCCAGCGCGCTGCGTGTTGCTGCGACCGCTCGCCGGCGCCGCCGGTGCACCTGCCAGTCTGCGCGTCCGACGCTGGAGGCGCACTTGCACGCCGGTGGCATGTGCCACGGCATGTTTGCCGCCACCCCTGCGCGCCGCCTTGCGCCGCGACTGCTGTTCCCGCGCCACAATGGCCGCCAAGTCGGTGAAGTCGTCCTCCGCCGGCGGGTGTCCCGCCAGAACAAGCGTCTCGGCGTCCTCCCGCCATTTTTTTTGCCGCGCGCGCGGACTCAGCTGGGCGTCCGCGCTCCACGGGTCCAACCGCTCCAGCTGCTTGAGGACGAACGCGTCCATGTCGGGCTCGCCGGCGGCCGTGAGGGGCACATCGAGGGGGTGCGCGCCACCAGCCGGCTGCGCGCGCAGACGGCGCCGACCCGTGGACGCTCGCGCCGCTGCGATGTCCACGTTTCCGGGGTCTTGCGCCTGCTGCAGCGCAGTTGCCTTCTCGCGCTGCTTCACCAGCGCCGCCTGCTGCGCGTCACGAATCGCGGAAGCCAGGGCCTCGTCTGTGTCGTCTGGCGTCGGCGCAAACTTGAGGCGCTTGCGAACGCCACGCTGTTGAGGCTGCTGCTGCTGCTGCTGCTGTGCCGAAGTGGAGGTGCCTCGAAGGGCCGGTTTCAACGTAGGTGTGGCACCCAATTCGGCGCTTGACTCACCCATCATCGCCGCCTCCACGGCCTGCTCGTGGCTCTTCACCGCGCGTGCCACTTCCTCGCGCGCCCGCTGGCGCGTCACCAGGTTGTCTGTGACCTTGGACAGCATCACCGCGGTCTTGTTGGCGCGCGCATCCTCCCGTCGCAGTGCCTTGGTCTCTGGTGACTCGATGCGACCAGGTGGCACTGCTCGCGCACGCGCCCGCGCACGCGCCACGCGGTCCTTGGCCAACGCGGCACTGGCACGCAGCGCCGCCGCAACTCCACGGCTCGGGACGAAGTCCAGGTTGCGCTGCTGGGCCTGCTTGGGGCGGCCGTAGAGCACCCCATCCACCATGCCCGGTGGGCCAGCCGTGACCTTTCTCGCTTGGAAACGCCCTGCCCGTCGACGCCATCGGTGTGCCATGCCCCGCACGCTGTCCATGCTGACGACGGAGGGTGGCGAGGCGACAATGAGGTCGTCACTACGCGGGCTGCCATGCGTGGAGTGGCCGTTCGAAGTGCAGCACCGCTAGTGCCTTGCGCATGGTGAGGTGTTCAAGGTCCACAACACCGCGGACTGTGCGATCCTTGCTCCGCCGGCCTCGTGTTTCAGGCTACACTGGCACTGCAATCGTCTCCATGCCTGTGTTTCGCTTCACCAATGCACGAACGCCACAGCCTGCAGTTGCGGCTGCGGATCGTACTGCAACGCACGTGGCCTTGTTGAACATGGGCGCAAGCAGCCGCGGTGCAACATTAAAACCAATCAATCAATCAATTGAGCGAGCCGGGTCAAGGTTCGTTGCGTGCGTACACACACACACCCACACACGCACAGCTTACACGTCAGCCTGCTTCGTGCCGCTTCTGCGCTGGCTGAGCAGCTTTACTCGATCGCTCCCATGCTCTCCTAGCCACGTGTGTTGGTTGTGTGCGGGCTCCAACTTCCAACCTCCACCTCCTGTGCTGTCGTGGCGATGGAGTACATCCAAGAAGTTGGTGTTGTCGGGTCCTCCGACTCGACGCACTATGACCACGTGACCCGCGCCTCACACCCCGGCGATGGCGCACACGCGTCGGCGGACGCCCAACGCCTGGGCTTCGTGGCAGCCCTCACCAGTGGGGGTGTCCCTGATCGATCTGCGCCGGTTTCGCCTCGGACGAAGCACAAACGGGCAGGCACCAAGCGACGACTGGCGCTACAACGCAAGCTCATGGAAGAGGACCGACGACGGTTCTTGAAGTGGTACAACCCGGCGGTGTACGACACAGCAGTTGCAAGGCTGAATCAACGACGTGATATGAAAAGCTGGTACGCCGCACGGGTTGGTGGATTGCTCGGAGAGTTCCGATGCTGTGTTACATTGTTGTTGACGACATGATCACGTGGGTGCCCACTCCCAGGTTCGATTTTCTTGATACAGATGGTGAGTGGCACACAATGATGTCGCAAGTCGACTCGCAACGCTGCGTGTGCTGTGTTGCGTTGCCACTACGAATAGACTGGGCAGTGTTTGTCAGCTGTTGCATCATGTTGCTGCACATTGGTAGTCCTGGTTCAATCTGATGGTGCTGTGTGTGATGGTGTCAGGCTCTGGCGAAATCGATCAGGATGAGCTGGAAGACCCTCTCACATCGCTTGGACTGGCCTTCAGCCGCCGAGATGTGGAGGACTTGATAGCAAGCGTTGACGAGGACGGCACGGGTGAGATTGGGTTCGAGGAGTTCTTCGAGGTGGTGTCACGAAAAACTGCGAGGGGCAAGGAAAACCCTCTGCAGACGCTGTACCACGCACTTGCCTCCGGCGCATTAGGAGATCGTCATTTGCACCTATCGGTGCTCATTGCTGCCTATCGGTGCGTTGGCAGACCAGAGCGTTTTCGGTCGACTGGTGCTTGCGCGTCTCGATGTTTCCGTTGTTTGCCCCTCGGGTTCTGTTGCCATCTGTTCATCCGCTGTGCGCAACCCTCCTCAACGCTGTGCCGTCGTGCAGGCGCCACTTGATTCTGTCTGGGTTAGCTACGTACGGGCCAGGGGGGCGGGCACAACCCACTTGTCGCAAGCACTTAAAGGTGGGGCCTTCCACACATGTTCAGCACTGCCATCCGTCACTTCCTACCGTGTGTCCCTGGCTTGCACTTCTTTGCTTTGTTTCTCACGGTGTGCTCTGCCAACGTCTGTCTCCAGTCTGTCAATGCCTTGCACACAATGATTGACGAACCCCGACGCAAAGCGCGCTCAGCAGGTGTGTCACACGTGATGCTTTGGCTTGCATTGAAGAAAGAGGATCCCCGTGTTACATGTCTTGCTCCTTGACAGGATCATCGATTCCACCGCCGTCCTCCGTGATCAGCCTGTCCGCGTCCGTTGACAGTGATGCCGGGAGTGGCATGTACACCCTTCCCACCGAGTCAAAAGAAGCCAGCCTTGCGCACGCAGATGCTGAGGGTCTGTCGTACCGATCAACCGTACATGGGTCACACACTCTGCGCAGCAAGTACACAGACGCCCAACTTGCCACGTGCGTTGCCTGAGCAACGTCAGCCGCGTCCACTCCACCACTGCTTCCCTATTGTGCCTTCTTCTGTCTGACATGCTGTTGTTGTTGCTGCTACTGCGGTGATGGTCGTGCGTGCAGGTTTGAGGCCAACCTGTTGCAGCGGCATCTTCCGAATGAAGAAGCAGCGGAAAGTGCGCTTCAAAACCCAGGGGGCCGTCAGTTTCCGGACATCCGCGATTATGATGGTGCGTGCGCCACTTTCACACCCCC